>Ga0335074_10001324_pt1 | contig 33631 bp, 40 predicted proteins | sample Lox_Sample_23_FD_206715 | JGI IMG/M metagenome (GOLD analysis project Ga0335074, IMG submission 206715) | Soil microbial communities from Loxahatchee National Wildlife Refuge, Florida, United States - Lox_Sample_2.3 | ecosystem: Environmental > Terrestrial > Soil > Wetlands | place: USA... | reverse complement strand
GCTCCGGATGACAAGTGAAGTGCGGGGGTCCCTCGACTACGCTTCCCTACGCTCGGGATGACAAGTGAAGTGAGAGAGGTCCCTCGACTACGCTTCGCTACGCTCGGGATGACAAACATTTAGTCTTTCCAGGAATTGAGCCAGAGGCGTTGTTGCCAGGCGCTTTGCGATATGGGTATCGATGAGAGAATCGGAAAGAAGTAGACAAAGGCGAGCGCGACTAGCAGCAGATACCCCACTACGATCGACCGCGCTGCCACCGCATCCTTGGAGCCGAACGTTTCCAGGATCCACTGCATGAGAACCGCACTGCAGATTGCGATCAGCGGGATATCGACGTAGAAGTGATACAAGAATGCGATCCGTGGCGAGAACATCCACGGCAGCCACTGCAACAGGTACGCCAGCACGATGAGCGCATAGCCGCGGTTGCGGCGCAGGAACGCGAGCACGCCGACGAAGGGCACGGACACCAGGCCCAGCCACATGAGTATCGGATTCGGAAACGAGTAGATCATCGCCGCGGTGCAATTCGGACAGGTACCGCCGTAGATCGCGCTGTAGAGTAGCGGCCGCAAATCGAGCGGCCACGTCCACCACAGCGACGCGTACGGATGCGTGGCGCGCAAATGGTCGTGATAGAGAAACGCGTTGACCTGCATGGTGACGATGTCGCTGACGGTGTACGGTCGCGGCGGCAACGTTTGCAGGTCGCGCAGCCCGATGAAATGCGGGATGTAGGCCAGCGCATAGATGATACCGATGCCGCCGATGACGCAGGCGGTGACGAGATCGATTGGAAAGGGCGAGGCGCGCCGCGCGATCCAGGCGCGAATCGAGACGTAGCCGACGATGACCGTCGCCACGCCGTAGGCCATCACCCCGTACCACTTACTCGCCACCAGCAGCGCGCCGGCGAACGCGAATGCGATCAGCCAGGCGGCGCCCGGCGGGCGTTCGCGCCACAACCGCCAGACCGCATAGAGCACCGCTGCCATGATGACGACGAGCACGATGCGTGCCGCCTCGGTCTCGTGCGCAAAGCGCAGCAGTACGACGCCCACCGCAATGGCGAGACTGGCAAGCAGCTCGAGTGCGCGTTCCTGCCACGAGCGATGACCGAGCGGTTGCGCCGGCGCCTCGACAACCGCATCCCAATAGCGGCAGAACGCATAGAGCGTCGCCAGGGAAAAGCAGACGACGAATGCTTCGGGTGTGGCGATGCGCGACTGCACGTAGTGCATCCCGTCAAGGCCGAAGAGCAGCGTAGCGTACGTCGCAAAAAGCGTCGAACGCGTGATGCGTTTTGCCAAGAGGAAGCAGAGCGGAATCGCAACCGCGCCGGCCACCACGTTGAGAAAACGCCAACCATACGACGTGTCACCGTGTTGCAGACCGCCGAAGAGGATCACCGAGAGCGTGATCAAGAGCTTGGTTACCGGCGGATGCGTATTCTCGTAGATGTAGCGGCGTTGCAGATACTCTTCGGCCGCGCGCGCGAAGTAGACTTCGTCGAAGATTTTACCCGGAGGCACCCAATACCGGATAAACAGCAGAATAAACGAGGCAATGCCCAGCGACGCTGCGATCGCGGCATCGCGCAGGCGTTCTGCGCGCGCGATCACGTCGCGAGCGGGGAGGGAGCGGGCGCGGGAGCAACGGCGACTACCGGGTAAAACGCCGGCCCCGTCTGCTCCCCGGCGAACACGGCGATGAGCGCGACCAGCGCCGCTGCGCTCAACATCGTGCGCGATCGACGCCGCTGCGTGGAACGCAAACGGCACGCCGCGCGATCGAAGATACGTTCGTAGCGAAGCGGCGGTGTGTCGACGTCGAGCGCGGCGCGCAGCGCGCCGCGAAGATCAGCCGGCATCAAAGAGTACCTCAGAAAGCGGCGAGGGACGATGCGATGCCAGCAACGATTCTAACCGCCGGCGCGCGAGCGTTAGGAGATAGCGGACCGTTCCGTCGGGGATTCCGAGAATCTGCGCGATCTCGCGGCTATTGAGATCGGCGTAGTGGCGCAATGCGACGACCGCGCGCTGGCGGGGCGGCAACGCGCCGAGCGCACGAAAGACGTCGACGCGGACGAGCGCATCGGTCAGCGACGAAGCTGACGCCAGAAGGTGCGGATCCAGTGGTTCCTGCGGCGGTGCACGGCGCTCGATCCGCAGCGCTTCGCGGACCACCAAGCGATAGAACCACACGCCAAAGGCTGCACTGTCGCGCAACCCACCGATCGAAACGACGACGCGGGCGCACGCCTCTTGCGCCGCATCTTCCGCCGCGGCGGGATGGCGCAGAATCGAAAGTGCGATACGAAACGCATGCGGCCAGATGACCGCGATCAACGTTTCGAGCGCGGCGCCTTCGCCGGCACGCGCCGCCTCGATCGTCGGCACGTGCGATTCCCACGACCCCATTGTGGCCATCTCTTCAGAACAGAGGCGGCAACTCCCCCGAAGTGTTGGCGGTCCAAGAAGTCGTCACCACAAGGAGAGACCCGACCGATGCCCCTCGCCCGTATCGACATCCCCGCCGGCAAGCCGCCGGACTACGCCCGTACCGTCGCCGACGTCGTCGACGAAGCGATGCTCGCCACCCTCAATGCTCCCGCCGACGATCGATTCCAGATCGTTACCGAGCATACGAAAGCGCGCTTGATCATCGATCCAACGTATCTCGGTATCGAGCGCAGCGCCGACGCGCTGATCGTTCAATTGACGCTCAATGAGGGCCGCTCGCTCGACCAGAAGAAGGCGTTTTACAAAGCGGTCGCCGACGGGCTGCACGAGCGCGCCGGTTTGCGGCGCGAGGACGTGTTCATCAACCTGGTCGAGGTCAAGAAAGAGAACTGGTCGTTCGGTAACGGCGTCGCGCAGTACGCCTGAGTCACTCGACGCGATAGCTGCCGGACGGATCGATCGACACGCGCGCTCCGCCGATGAACGCGCTGCGGACGCGGTGGTCCCAAAAGGTCAGGATCTTGATCGCCACCGGACGCAGGCGCGCGATGATCTCGCGAGCGCGCTGCGAGACCGTGACCGCATCGCGCGCCCATTTCGGGTGATCGCGCGGTAGGAGCGAGGTCTCCGCTTCGCTTTCACCGATTGCGGGGACCGCGGCTTCGGGAGCGATTGCCGCGGCATGCGGTTGTGAGAGCGCTGGGCGCGACTCCTCGCCGTCAAGACGCCGCAGCATGCAAACTCCGGCGCAGCTTCTTCATCGCCGCGATATGCAGCTGCGAGGCGCGCTGAGGTGAGATCCGCATGCGTCGCCCGACGTCGCGCAACGACCATTCACCGAAGTAGTGCTCGCGAATGACCTGGCGCTGCCGCTCGGGCAACGCGTCGACGGCGGCACCGATCCGCTCGCACTCGCTGCGCTGCTCGAGCATCGCCGCTGGATCGTTGCTCCAGTCGGCACGCAGGCGTTCGCCTTCAGGCAGTGGTCGATCGAGCGAGAGCGGCACGCCGAGCGTGACGGCGAGTATCGCGCGTAAGAATCCGGGACGGCGTCGTTCCATCTCGTCGAGCGAGGGAACCTGGCCGTGTTCGCCCGCGAGCGCGTACCGTTCGATCTCGCCGTCGCGCATCGCGCGGCGCGTGCGCTCGGCTACCGGATCCATCCGGCGTATCCCGTTGAGCATCGCGCCCGAGATCAGGTGACGCGCGTAATGTTCGAGTGTCGTGCCGCGCAGCGGATCGAAATTGTCGACCGCGCGGATCAGCCCGATACTGCCGTCGCCGACGAGGTCGTCGTAGTCGCACGGCACCAGCCGGCTAATGCGCCGCGCGATGCGGCGCACCAGCGGCAAGAGCGCGCGAATCTTGGCCTCGCGCTCGTGCTCAGTCACGGCCGTCGAGCGTCGTTGCGAGGAGCTGCGCAAAATAGCCGGTGCCGTAGCCGCCGAGCGGATCGGCATCGCGCATCAGCGGCTTGAGCGCCTCGGTAAAGATCAGCGCTTCGAGCGTCACGCCGATGCGCTGCACGGTCAGATTATCCACGTTGCAAGTTGTTGGCGATGCGCAACATCTCGTCGGCGGCCTGAATGCCTTTGGCGTTGGCTTCGTACGCGCGCTGCGCGGTGAGAATTTGCATCATCGATTCGACGATCGAGACGTTCGACTGCTCGAGCATCCCAAAGCGCAGACTCGGGCCGTTTGCGCCACCCGGCGTTAGCAGGCGCGGCGCGCCCGACTCCGGCGTTTGCACGAACAGCGCGCCATCCGCGCTTTGCAGGCGCTCGGGTGCGGCGAATTCCGCGAGGCGCAGGTGCGCGACCACCTGCGATCCGTCACGCGTCGTTACCGTCACCGCACCGTCCGGCGTCACGCTCGCGCCTAACGCGTCGGGCGGGATACGCACGCCGGCGAGTCGCCATCCTTGCGCGTTGCGCAGCGTTCCGTCGGCCGAGCGCGAGAACTCACCCGCGCGGGTAAACGCGCGACGCGTGCCGTCGGTCACGATGAAAAATCCCTCGCCGTCGATGGCGACGTCGAACGGACCGTTGCTGCGCTCGAGTTTTCCCGTCTTGAAGAGCGCGTGCTCGCCCGTGCGGACGGTGCCGGCGCCCGGATCGCCCGGCGCCGCTAGCGCAGTAAAGACGTCTTGCGAACCTTTGAAGCCGACGACGTCGGCATTGGCGAGATTGTTGGCGATGGTGTCGAGGTTCTGCTGTTGCGCGGCCATGCCGCTGGCAGCCGCAAAGAGCGCGCGATCCACTACTTGACCCTCGCCACGTCGTCGCTGCTCTTTTGCCGAACGCCATCGATGGCGGCCACAACCTTTTCCGCGCTTTCGAACGAACGCTGCGAGGTGAGCACGTCGACCATTTCGCCGATTGCGTTGACGTTGGAGGTCTCGAGAAATCCGCTGCGCACGCTTGCGCCGGGACCCAGCGTCGTTCCGACGAGCTTCCTTCCGGCGGCGTCGCGCAGCGCGCCGAAGCGGTCGCGCTCGAATGCGCCGTTGCGCGTCAGTACGATCGTGCCGTCGGTCGACTGCACGCGAAATGCGCCGTCACCCACGATGGCCAGATCGTCCGGCCGCCCGGTCCGGCGATACGCTCCATGAGCCGAAGTACCCACCTGCGCGATCTCTACGCCACGCGCGGTGAGGCGGCCGCGCGAGACCGCCGCATGAAAACCGTCGCTCGACACGTTGGCGAGGTTATCGGTTGCGATATCGAGGCGGGTGCGCGCGGCGATCATGGCGCTCGAGGCCCAAGCGATTCCGTCCATGCGCGCATGGTAGAGCGCGGCTATGGCCGAATCGTGAACGCGGTATGGCAAGACTATGGTCGCGAACCGGTCTCGCGCTGCTCGTCGCGCTTGCGGCATGCGCGCCGCATCCCTCAGCCGCGGAGCAGCTCGCGGCGCGGGAAACGGCAGCGCTAGCGCCGCTCAAGGCGAAATATCCCGACATCGTCGTTGCGTTCGCGCCGCAAGGAACGCGCCTCGACATCTCGATCGACGCGAATGGATACATCTCGACCGGCGACGACGCCGTCGCGGCGTTCAAAACACGCGCGTCACAGAACTGGCGCAGCGCTTGGATCGCGGCCCATCCGGGTCAACACGCACTGCTGACGGTGCGCATGGTAGATTTCATCGGCCGCACGTGGGTAACGGAGAAAGTGAAAGCCTAATGATGAGCCTCGCAAAGGTCGCCGCCCTTGCACTTATGGTCGTCGCAGCAGTGCCAGCGTGCGGCGGTGCACCGCTCCCAACCTGTTCAGTTCCCGTTCAGCCGGCCTTCGATATGATCGATCCCTCGCCCGGAGCAACCGGCGTCCCCGACAATCTCAGCGACGTCTATTTTGCCGGGTCTGGGCCGACCTCCGGTATCCGGCTCACCGCCGGCACACAGACCATCACTCTCGGGACGTTGGAGCCGGTTCCTGGGCCGACACCCACCCCGCAAGGCATATTGCCGCAATGGATTGCGGCAGTTCCGACGCCGCTCTCGGCCGCAACGACCTATACCGTCGAGTACACGTATACGGTCAGCGGTAACGGCTGCGCGTCGTTCACATCAACGCCGACGCTCGGATCGTTTACGACGCAATAGCGACACACCCCGACGTCACGAGCCCGCCGCCGAAACCCATGATCAAGAGGCGATCGCCGGGCTTTACGCGCCCGTCGCGCACCGCCGGAATCAACGCCAGCGGAATGCTCACCGCCGACGTGTTGCCGTAATCCCTCACCGAGAGCAGCGTGCGTTCGATCGGAAAGCCGATGCGCTTGCACAGCGCTTCGATCATGCGTTCGTTCGCGCTGTGCGGTACGAACCAGTCGATCGCGTCGAGAGCCAAACCCGCGCGCTTCAGGATGCGCTCGACGTCGTTGGGCACGTTCTCGAGCACCCAGCGGTAGACTTCGCGGCCGTTCTGCCGCAACAATCGCGACTCGTCGATCTCGCCGTTGATCTCGGCACGCACGCCGGTGCGATACAGAAAGCGGCCGCCCGTGCCGTCCGAGCCGTGACTCATACCGAAGATCTGCGGCGTTGCGCTGCGTTCGATCAGCCCGACGCCGGAACCGTCGCCGAAGAGCACCGCGGTCGAGCGATCGGTGTAATCGACGCTGCGGGTGAGCGCGTCCGCTGCAATCGCCAGCACGCGATCGCACTCGCCGCTCGCGATCAGGCCGCACGCGAGATTGATCGCGTAGGCAAAGCCCGCGCACGCGGTCGCGATGTCGAGTGCGCCGGTGCTCTTGGGTAAATCGTAGTGGGCTTGCAGCATCGCGGCGACGCTGGGATATGCGTAGTCGGGCGTCGTCGTATTGACGATCAGATAGTCGATCGTGCGCAAGTCGACCTGTGGATGGTGCGCGAGCAGATCGTCGATCGCGCCGATTGCCAAGTGGCTCGAGTATTCGTTTTCGGCCACGACGTGACGCGTGCGGATGCCGGTACGCTGCACGATCCACTCGTCGCTCGTCTCGAACATGCGCTCGAAGTCGGCGTTGGTCAGCACGCGTTGCGGCACATACATACCGAAGGCGGCAATCCGCGCCGGCGCGCTCACGAGCCGATCGTTCACGTTACAATCTCAAAAGCACGGCGTCGGTAAAGTCCGCCGTCGATAGCGCGGGCGCGCCCGCCGCGACGTCGGCGGTGCGCTTGCCCGCGGCAAACGTGGCCGCGACCGCGCGTTCGACGCGCGCGGCATTCGTCTCGTCGTCGAGGCTCGAGCGCAGCAGCATCGCGGCCGAAAGAATGGCGCCGGTCGGATTGGCAATCCCTTTGCCGGCGATGTCGGGCGCCGTACCGCCGATCGGCTCGTACATGCCGAACTGCTTCCCAGGTGTGCCCCCCTCGCCAAGACTGGCGCTCGGCAGCGTACCAATCGATCCGGTCACGATCGCCGCCTCGTCGGAGAGAATATCGCCGAACATGTTCTCGGTTACGATCACGTCGAAGTCGGCCGGGCGGCGTACGAGTTGCATCGCCGCGTTATCCACCAGCAGATGCTCGAGCCGGACCTCGGGATACTCCGGCGCGATGCGCTCCACCACGCGCCGCCACAAGCGTGAGGTATCGAGTACGTTTTCCTTATCGACCGAGGTCAAATGCTTGCGCCGTTTGCGTGCGAGTTCGAATCCGGTGCGAACGATGCGTTCGATCTCGGGAGCACGATACAGCATGAGGTCGCTTGCAACCTCAACGCCGTCTTCCATACGCGTCTCCTTCTTACCGAAGTAGATGCCGCTGGTAAGTTCGCGCACGACGATCAAGTCCAGCCCACGCACGAGCTCCGGGCGCAGCGACGAGGCCGCTTCGAGGCCCGCAAAGACACGCACCGGACGCAGATTCGCATAGAGCCTGAACCCACTACGTAAGGCAAAGAGCGCCGCCTCGGGACGCTGGGCCATCGGCTTGCCGTCGTATTTCGGCAGACCCACCGCACCGAAAAGAATCGCTTCACTGTGCGCAGCGAGTTCGCGCGTCGCGTCCGGCAGCGGCGCCAGCCCCTGCTCGAGCGCGGCGCCGCCGACCGGTGCTTCGACGCAGGTGACGTCGGGGCGCGCAGCTTTGAGCACGCGAACCGCTTCGCGCGTGATTTCGACGCCGATCCCGTCACCGGGAAGCACTGCGATCTGCGGCACGGCTTTTGCTTAGTAGACTTCGATTCGCGTGGTGTCGGTTGAAGGCGCCGGCGGATCCGAGGCTGGAGCGCCTTGTTGCGCAAGCTGCTGCTGTTGGAGGGGATTGTGCGTGCCCTCGAGCAGCGAAAGATGCGTCGTCAGGAGATTGCGCAATTCGCTCTTAGCCTTCTCGGAGGCTTCGATCGCGCGCTGATGCTCGCGCCGGACGTCACCGATGGCGTCGTTGTACGACGCGATCTCGCGCTCGGAAGCAAGGCGCGCCTGCTCGCGAATCAGGTCGGCTTCTTTATGCGCTGAGGCTTTCACTTCGTCGGCGGTGCGCTGCGCGAGGACCAGCGTGTTGTGCAGCGACTCTTCCATCGCCTTGAAGTGGCTGATGCGCTCCTTGAGATCGGCGATCTCCGCCTCGAGCGCGGCGCGATGCTGCGCGTCGTCCTCGAGCGTTTCAATCAATTCATCGAGGAACTGATCGACTTCGGCGCGATCGTAGCCCTGCAGCGCCTTCTTGAAGGTCTTGTGCTGAATATCGACCGGCGTGATTTTTTCCATCGAACCTATCCGCCGAACCTAACCGCGTCCGGACATGAAATCGAGCGTGCTGTCACCCATCATCGTATCGCGTAGGCCGGCCGCATTGATGATGACGCCGGCGGGTACGATAAGGTAGATTGCTTCGGCCAACTTTTGGATCTTGCCATCGATCGTATACGCAACGCCCGAAGTGAAGTCGACCACCCGCTGCAAGAGCACGCGGTCCGCGTTCTGCAAATTGACGATCACCACTTGGCGGTTGCGCAATGCGTCAGCGATTTCGACCACGTCTTGAAAGCCCCGCGGCGAATAGACGCTGACCTCGGTCCCGCCGCGCCGGCCGGCGCTCGAGAGCGGGACGATGCGGCCCGACGGTGAGGCGGGCTCGTCCTCGTAGAGATCCTCTTCCTCGTCGCGGATCGAGAAGAACGATCCCAGTTTGCTGAACATGCTCATCTAATTGCGCTCCCCGAAGAGGGCGGTGCCGACGCGCACCATCGTCGAGCCGGCGCGAACCGCTTCGCGCCAATCGCCCGACATGCCGATTGAGAGCGTACTTCCACCCAGGGATGCAAACGTCTTGGCAGCCAGCTCGAAAGCGCGGGCGATTTCGCCCGGCGCCGCGTCCAGCGGCCCGATCGCCATGACGCCGTCCAAGCGTAGCGCGGGCTCGGCGGCGATGCGCTCGGCCAGGGCCGCAGCTTCTGCCGGCGGGCACCCAAAACGCTCGGTAGGCGAGATATTGAGCTGCAGCAGCACCGGAAGCACACGGTCTGCGCGCGCGGCCGCGAGACCGAGCGCGCGCGCGGCGTCGATGCGGTCCACGCTCTGCACCACGTCGAACAGCTCGACGACGGCTTTGGCCTTGTTGGTCTGCACGTGCCCGATGTAGTGCTTCTCGAGTCGCACGCCGGCGAGCAGCGGATCGGCGAACTTCGCGGCGGCCTCTTGCACGTAGTTTTCGCCGATCGCCTCGAGGCCCGCCGCTGCCGCCGCCGCGACGGCGGCGGCCGGCTGCTTCTTGCTCACGCCGAGAATCCGCACTGCACCGGCAGCCCGGCCACAGGCCCGCAGCTCTTCGTCGATCTGCGCGCGCAGCGCGTTAAGACGCTGATGTATAGCGCCCACGCTTGTTGCAATACCACAATCCCACCAGCGCGATCGGAATCATCGGCAGCGCGTAGAGCTGGCCGCCGGTGATCGGCCCGAGATGGAAGTCGGCATGACGCCAAATCTCGGCGATGCTGCGCGTGATCCCGTACATCAAGAACCAGCTCCATCCCACCACTCCGTCGGGTGGACGGCGCTTGTAGATGAACAGCAGAATCGGAAGCGTCAGGATGTCGAGCACCGCTTCGTAGAGCTGGGCCGGATGGCGTGGATATGGGCCCCAGATATCGGCGTCGCCTGGGCGATTGGGAACCATGCACCATGGGCGGTCGGGATTGCAAATGTCGCCCCACAGTTCGTCGTTGATGAAGTTGACGATGCGTGTGAGCGTGATGCCGATCGGCAGCATCATCACGACCTCGTCGCCCAGCACGGTATACTTCAGTTGCGGATGCTTGCGGACAAACAGCCAAATCGCGACGAGAACGCCGACCATGCCGCCGTGAAACGCCATGCCGCCTTGCCACACGGCGATGATGTTCAGCGGATTGCTGGTGTAGTACGAAAGATCGTGCTTCGAGATGATGTCGTTGATGACGAAAAACGTGCGGCCGCCGACCAGCACGCCGATCAACGCATAAAAAAGGAAGTCTTGGATTTGTTCGGAGGTCAGGCCAAGGCGCCGCCGGCCGGCCGGGCGCCGCATCCAGAGGTACACGGCCACAAATCCGGCCAGGTAGGCGATGCCGTACCAGTGGATGCCGAGCGGCCCGATGTGGATTGCTATGGGGTCGACGTTTGTCGGATAGTTAAACCAGTGCGACATCACGAACGTACTCTCTCAGCATGACGTCGCCGGGACATATTTCTGTAGGTATCGCATTTCTAGCCGGGCTCGTTTCCTTTGTCTCTCCGTGCGTCCTCCCGCTGGTTCCGGCATATCTCTCGCTGCTCACCGGAAGCAGCCTCGAGGAATTGCAGGCGCAAGAGCGCGATACCGCGCTGCGGACGCTGGCGATGGGGCACGCGCTCGCGTTTATCGCCGGCTTCACCCTGGTCTTCGTCGCACTCGGATTGACCGCCAGTGCGATCGGCGGCGCGCTCAACGCGCATCGCGTGCTCATCGCGCAGATCGGCGGCGTGATCGTGGTCATCTTAGGCCTGCACATGATGGGGATGCTGCGCCTTCCGGTGCTCATGCGCGATACCCGCGTGCACGTCCAGCACGAACGGCGCACGTACTGGACCTCGTCCCTGGTCGGCATCGCGTTTGCAGCCGGGTGGTCGCCCTGTATCGGACCGATTTTAGCGGGAATTCTGGCGATTGCGTCGCAGCAGCACAACGCCGAGGCAGCGCTGCTGCTCTTGGTCTACTCGCTGGGCTTGGCTGTGCCGTTCTTCCTTACCGCGGTGGCGATCGGCGCGGTGCTCCCGGTGCTTAACCGGATCAAGCGCTTCCTACCGGCAATCGAATTTTGCGCCGGACTCTTTCTCGTCGCGGTTGGACTCGTGCTGGTCAACAATGCTTTTTACACCGTTGCAGGGTGGTTCTATCAATTTGTCCCGACTCCAAAGCTTTAACGCAACGCTGCTGATCGCGATCTCCGCGATCGTCGCCTTCGCGCTCGACCAGTGGTCGAAGCACTACGTTACCTCAAAGCTCTATTTCGACGCTCGTTGCGTGCCGTTTTGCGGCCACAAGATCCTCATCCCGGGATGGCTCGAACTGGCGCCGATTCCCAACACGCACGGCGCGTTCGGGATGTTCGGCAGCAGCAAGCCGATGCTCGTGGTGCTCGCGATCATCGTGCTCTTCGTCTTCTATTGGAGCTTTCGCGAAGCGGCGGCACGTTCGCGCTTGGTGTGCGTGGCGTTCGGGCTGATCGTCGGCGGCGCCATCGGCAACATCGTCGATCGTCTGCACTACGGCTACGTGATCGACTTCATCGATTTTTACCGCTTTCCGCAGATCTGGCGCTTCACGTTCAACGTGGGCGACTCGTGCATCACGGTCGGCGTCGCTCTGCTCTTGATCTCGAGTGTCTTCCGCGCACGTCGTCACGCCTGAAGAGGCGGGCACGCGCGCCGACGTGCTGGTCGCGCGGCTCTCAGGCGCGGCGCGCTCGCTGGTCGCCGACGCGGTCAAGCGCGGCGGCGTGCGCGTAAACGGCAGCGCCGTCAAAGCCAGCCATCCGCTCGAGAGCGGCGATGCGCTCGATTACGAGATCGTGCCGCGCAAAGTGCTCGAAGCCAATCCTGAAGCGATCGACATTTCGATCGTTTACGAGGATGACGACCTCCTCGTCGTCGACAAGCCGGCCGGCATGGTGACGCATCCCGCGCACGGTGCGACCAGCGGCACACTCGTCAATGCGCTGCTCGCACACATCGGTACGCTTCCGGGCGAGCCGCTGCGAGCGGGACTCGTGCACCGCCTCGATCGCGACACCTCGGGTTTGATGGTGGTCGCGAAGACGCCGGAAGCGCTTTCGGCACTCGGCATTGCCATGCAGGCGCGCCGTATCAAGCGCGAATATCTCGGACTCGTACACGGCGTCCCCGAACACACGCGCGGGACGATCGAGGGGCCGATCGGCCGCGATCCGCACAACCGTTTGAAATACGCCATTGTCACCGGCGGTAAACCGGCGATCACGCACTATCAAATGCGCGAGGCTTTTCCCAAGTACGCGGAGCTGCTCTTCCGCTTGGAGACGGGGCGTACGCACCAGATCCGCGTGCACATGGCGGCAATGGGTCACGCGATCGTCAACGACCCGCTCTACGGCCGGGAAGAGGCGCGCTTTAGCTTGCCCGGACAGGCGCTGCATGCCTGGAAACTTTCGTTCGCGCATCCGCGCACCGAGCGCGAAATGTTGTTCGAAGCCGATCCGCCGCCGGAATACCTCGATGCACGGAGCCTGCTCAGTCAATGACGGCAGCAGTAGCATCGCCCGATCGCCGGCCGACGCTGCTCGAGGGGATTTCGGTATTCTTGATTACCTGGTACGGCTTTTCAACTGTTTGGTGGAACACGCCGCTGCATTTCTTGCACGGCCCGTACGTCGGCTCATGGTCGCAACATGTGTGGATGGCCGTTGTACCACTCGCCTGCTGTGCGGTCTTTGGACGGCGCATTCCGCTAGGCTCGTTCCGCCGTGCGGAACTGCAGCGGTGGATCGTTCCCGGGGTTGCGACGCTTGCGCTCTCCGTACTCGGGCTTTTCATCGTGTACCTATCGCCGCTTCGGCCGTTGCTCGCATCGCAGTCACGGCACGGTCCCGGAAGTCTGCTTTTTGAAGCAATTGCACCGGGCCTGGGCGAGGAAGTGCTCTTTCGCGGATGGCTGCAAACCGCGCTAAATCGTTCCTTTCCGCGTGTGGGAACGTTCGTCGCCTCACTCGCGTTTGGCTACATTCATCTGTCGAACCAGGGACCGTCGGCCTTCGTTCATTTCGTGGGCGCGTACAGCGTCCTCATCGGTCTTGGACTCGGCATCGGTTACGCGCGTAGCGGAAATCTTTGGATTGCGATCATCTTGCATAATGTCGCGGACCTCCTCAACATGGCGATCCTCGCGGTGTTGCCGTGACCGATCCAATCTTCTCGCTGCGCACGACTGACGGCAGCGCGCGCCGCGGCACGCTGCGTCTCACGCACGGTGTGGTAGAGACGCCAACGTTCATGCCGGTCGGCACGGCAGCGACGGTCAAAGCACTCACGCCCGACGAAGTGCGCAGCGCGCACAGCCAGATCATTTTGGCTAATACGTATCATCTCTGGCTGCGCCCGGGGTTGGAGACGATCGTCGAGGCCGGTGGTTTGCACCGCTTCATGGCCTGGGACGGCCCGATCCTCACCGACTCCGGCGGCTTTCAAGTCTTCAGCTTACAAGCGCGCCGCACACTCGATGACGACGGCGTAACGTTTGCGTCGCATATCGACGGCAGCACGCACCGCTTCACGCCCGAGACAGTGATAGCTTTCGAAGAGGCGCTCGGTGTCGATATCGCGATGGTGCTCGACGTTTGCGTCAAGCTGCCGGCAACGCGCGAGCAGCTCGCCGAATCCGTGCGCATGACCACGGCGTGGGCGCAACGTTCGCGCGCAGTGTGGCAAAGCGATCGCACCGCCGTGTTTGCGATCATGCAGGGAGGTCTCGATCTCGAGCTGCGCGAGCAAAGCGCGCGCGAGATCGTGGCACTCGACTTTCCCGGCTATGCGATTGGCGGACTCTCCGTCGGCGAGACGCGCGACGAGATGTACGCCACCGCGCGTGCCGCGGCGTCGTTCTTACCCGTCGAGAAGCCTCGCTATTTGATGGGGGTCGGCACGGTACGCGACATCATCATGGCCGTTGACTGCGGGATCGACATGTTCGACTGCGTCTACCCGACGCGCTGCGGGCGCAACGCGCGCGCGATGACGCGCAGCGGCGAGTACAACATTCGCAACGCGACCTACGCCCGCGATTTCACGCCGGTCGACCCGGACTGCGATTGCTATGTCTGCACCACGTACACGCGCGGGTACTTGCACCATCTGTTCCGCGCCAACGAGATGCTCGGGCCACGCTTGCTCTCGTATCACAACGTCTACGTGCTCAACGATCTGATGCGCGGCGCGCGTGAGGCGATCGAACGCGGCGAGTGGTCTACGTTCCGCGACGGTGTCCTCTTGCCGCCATCCGAAAACGCGTGATAGTCTATGCGTGAGATGGCACGCGGTATCGATACGAAACCCTACCTCGAATGGCTCGACGGCGTGGAGAGCGTCGCCGTGAGCCCGAACACACCGCATGGGATCGTCAGCACGACGATCGCTGAGGTCTTCAACCGCGTTGGGGATGGGATCGGACTCGCAATTTCCGAGCTGCACCTGCGACTTAACGACGATCCTACGAAACGAACGGTCTTGCTTCCCGATGTCAGCTTCTACCGAACCGCCGAGTTTCGTGCAATCGCTCCGGCCGACCGACTTCTGCCGAACGTTCCGCCCGAGATCATTGTTGAAGTTCGCTCACCGAATGACCGTCCGGGATTTCGTGAAGAAAAAATCCGCCGCTATCTCGCCTGGGGATGTCCGCTCGTCTTTGACGTCGATCCGCTACCGCGCTCGATCGTCGTGCACACGCGCGATACCGCGCGAACGCTCGGGATTGACGATCGTTTCAGCGATCCGGCCGTGCCGTGGCTGACGTTCGACGTAAGCCAGGTCTTCGAACGTCTCGAGCTTTTCGGCTTCTAGGCGCGGGGAACTCCTAACGACGCTTGCGCTTGCTCGAACCTTTACCTCGAGACGCCTTGTTGGAGGCGCCGGGTCGCCGCACCACCGCTTGAAACTTACCCAGCACCAGCGCGGAAAGCTTTCCTGAGCCCGACCGACTGCGGGTCGGCACATCGACCTCAAGCTCGTCAAGTCGGGAGGTCGGCTTCGGAACCGGCAGTCCCGCCGCGATCAAACCTTCAACATGATATTGGGCTGCCTGTTTAATCATTCGACTAACTGCACCGTACGACTTCGCCACTGCAACGCAACCTGGAAGATCCGGAATATATGCTCCCCAGCTATTCGGGCCGCGCTCAACAACGAATGCGTATTTCACCTCTTCCACCCCGCTTGCTTCATGATGTTTTTATACGTCCCGATCGGTAGATTAGTTCCGAGCGCGCCGGCGATAGTCACAAGTCCCTGTTTCGTATCGTGCCGGTACTGCCGGTGCGACCCCGATTGGCGATCAAGATACCAGCCGTCCTTCAACAGCCGCTCGATCACGTCGCGTACTTTCGGGCCCTCGGCCATCGTCACTAGCTACTGCGCGAGGCATCTTCGCCCTCTAGAGGCTGCTGCCGTCCCTCGTCCCTCGACTACGCTTCGCTACGCTCGGGATGACAAGGCTACGCTCGGGATGACAAGCCCCTCACGACAGCGGCGCAGTCGGCACAGATCGACGGGTGTGCGGGGTCGGTACCGAGTTCGCGAAACTTCCAGCAGCGCGCGCACTTCTGGCCATGCGCCGGGTAGATCGCCAGTTCGAGTTCATCGCCGTCGGACTTTCGCAAGTCGAGCTGCGAAACGACGAGCGCATCGCGCAGATTGTCGCCCAGTGCCGCAAGCGCGTCGTACTGCGCCGCCGGCACCGTAAGCTCGGCGCGCGCTTCGAAATCGCGGATCGGCGAGGCCGCGACGCGCGAACGCAGGTCGCGTAGTGTCTCCCAGAGTTCCAGTTCGCTCGCCTTCGCGCGCGCCGGTGAGCCGAACGCCGCGTCGAAGACGCTTCGCTCTTCGCCGCGCAGCGACGCGGGAATCTCTTGCCACGCTTCTTCCGCGGTAAACGAAAGCATGGGCGCGACCGCGGTCAGGAAACGCTTGAGCGCATAGAGTAGCGCCGATTGCGCGCTGCGCCGGCGCCGGCTGTTCTCGCCCAGCGAGTAGAGCGGATCCTTGCACGCGTCAAAGTAGAAACTCGACATCGCGCTCTCGAACGCGACCACCCGCAAGTAGGCATCGTGAATCGCGAAAGCTTGATAGAGCGACTTTACTTCGGCGACAAAGGTGTCGGTCACGTCGCAGGCGAGCCGGTCGAGCGGTTCCATCTGTTCGCGCGGCAGCACGTCAGGGGCGTCAAGGTCGTAGAGATTCCCGAGCATGAAGCGAATGCGATTGCGGATGTTGCGATAGACGCGTCCAACCTGCTCGACCACGTTGGGCCCAAAGCGCACGTCGTCGACGAATTCGACTGACGCCGACCACAAGCGCAACACGTCCGCGCCCCACTTGTTCATCGCGTCGACCGCGTCGATCCCCGTGCCGCGCGACTTCGACATCGGGCGCCCCTGCTCGTCGTTGACCCAGCCGTTCTTGACCACGCGCTTGTACGGCGCGCCGCCTTTGATCGCGACACCGGTCAAGAGCGAGCTACGAAACCAGCCGCGGAATTGATCGCCGCCTTCGAGATACATGTCGCACGGCCAGGGCACGCCGTCGTGCCCGAGCACGGCGAGATGCGTCACGCCCGACTCGAACCAAATGTCTACGATGTTCTTCTCTTTCTCGAAGGTCGTAGCGCGGCAGTTCGGGCACGCAAAGCCCGCCGGCAGATACATTTCGACCGGATCGGTCCACCACGAACCGGCGCCGGCCTCGGCAAAGCGCTTGGCAACATTGCGCGCGACTTGCGGATCGAGAATCGATTCGTTGCATGCCGTGCAAACGAGCGCGGGTATCGGCGTGCCCCAGATCCGCTGGCGCGACACGCACCACTCCGGATGCGTTTCGATCATCTGCCGCTGGCGCACGCGCCCCCACTCGGGCACGTAATCCACGCCGTCGACCGCTTCGATCGCGCGCGCGCGCAGACGATTTTGGTCCATCGCAATGAACCATTGCGCGGTCGCGCGGAAGATCACCGGATTGTGACAGCGCCAGCAGTGCGGGTAGGAGTGCTCGTAGTCCGAGGCAGCATAGAGCGCACCGCTCGCGCGCATATCCTCGATGATCTGTTTGTTGGCTTTGAAGATGAACATACCGGCATACGGCCCGGCTTCTTTCGTGAAATGGCCCGATGCGTCGACCGGATTGAGGATGGGCAGATCGTACTTCACGCCGGTCTCGAAGTCGTCGGCACCGTGACCCGGCGCCGTGTGCACCGCACCGGTCCCGGTTTCGAGATCGACATAGTCGGCTAACACCACCAGCGAATCGCGGTCCATGAACGGGTGACGTACGCGCGCGCCGTCGAGCCGTTCGCCCGCAACGGTTGCAAGCAATTGCGCTTGCGCAAACCGCTCGCCAAGCGCTTTGGGCGCGAGCGCGGTCGCGAGGACGAGCAACTCGTCGCCCAGGCGATACAAGCCGTAGCTCGCCTCGGCACGCAACGCGATCGCGACGTTGGCCGGCAGCGTCCACGGCGTCGTCGTCCAGATTAAGATAGATGTGCGCTCGCTCGCGCTTACCCCAAACGCCTCGAGAATCTCTTTGCGCTGTTCGTCGTTGGCGGTGAAGCGCACGTAGACCGAGGGCGAGATCTTTTGTTCGTACTCGATTTCGGCTTCGGCCAGCGCGGTTTCGTCGTGCACGCACCACAGCGTCGAACGCAAGCCCTTGTACAGCTGTCCCTTTTCCGCCAGATCGGCTAGCGCGTTGACGATGGTCGCCTCGAACGACGGATCGATCGTGCGGTAGGGCCGATCGAAGTGCCCGAACGTCCCCATCCGCTGTCGCGCGTTGCTCTGCCGCTCGAGCCAATACAGCGCGCGCTCCTTGCAGCTTGCGCGCAGCTCGAGTGGATCGATCGTATGAAAATCCTTGATGCCCAGGAACTTGAGCGTCTCGAGCTCGATCGGCAGCCCGTGCATGTCCCAACCCGGAATGAAGTCCGCCCATTTCCCGTCGAGCAGTGCGATCTTCACGAACATGTCTTTGAGCACCATGTTCAGGAAGTGCCCCATGTGCAGCTCACCGTTGGCGTACGGAGGCCCGTCGTGCAAGATCCACGGGCCGTTCTTGCGATTGGCTTCGAGACGCCGCTCGTAGACCTGCTGCGCCTGCCACCACGCAATGCGATCCGGCTCGCGCTTGGGTAACTCGGCCTTCATCGGAAAGTCGGTCTGGGGTAATCGTAAAGTATCGCGGTAGTCGCGTCCGACGGTCTCGCTCATGGGTCGATGAGCAATTCGCCAAGCACGTCGAAATTTCGTGCCGCGGCGGCTCGAATCTCTTCGACCTTGCTCTGCAAGTCGGCGGAAAGCGCGTCGCGTTGCGACATCAGTCGGTCGACCAACGCATCGACGGCCGGATCGGGAGGTGCAAGCCGCCCCGGCGTCCACAACGGTTCGAGCGGATAGCCCAGGTCGTCACACAACGCCGTGATTTTGGGATCGTAGGGAATCGCCAAAAACGGCACCGCAAAGCGCGCGGCGAGAATCAGGGCGTGCAGACGCATGCCGATGACGACGCGCGCACCGCGCAGTATCGCTGCTGCGCGAGCGAGCGGACACTCGGGCAAAAGCATCGGCGCACTCCTGCACAACCGAATGATGGCCGTCGAAACGTCGGCGTCGGCCGCGCCGCCCAGCGGCAAAAACGCCACCCGCACACCATGGGTTTGCGCCAAACGATCGACCGCGCGCGCGATCGCATGCTGTCCGTCTTTGAGCGTCGTCACCTTGCGCACGCTCACGATCGCGTATGGATCGCTGCCCAAGCCCTCGGTGGTAAGGTCGATTTCTTCAACCGGCAAATCGTAGAGAAAAACCGGATCGGCGGTCTGGGTCACCGGCGTTTGCGGCAAGAGCGATTGCAGCAACCGCAGCGAGCGCGCGTCGCGCACCGTCGCACGATCGAGCCCCCGGCAAAAACTGCGCACCACGATGCGCCCGAGCAAATCGAGCGGCCCAATCGATTGTGCAAAGATCATCGACTTGCGCCGTTGCCGAATCGCCTCGCGCAGGATGCCGGCATAATACACGATGCTGCGCGCGCTGGTCGCGGTCTGCAACAGTCCGCCGCCGCCCGAGAGCACGACGTCGGCGCGGCCGATCGCTTCGCGCACGCTGCGCATACTCCAGCGCGGTGTCGCGTCGACCCCGTAGGCTTTGGCCGTGGCTTCGGGCGTGGCCGAGAGCACGTCGATTCCTAACGCGGGAAATCGCGCGCGCATTTGCGTGACGATAACCTCGAGCAGTGCCTCGTCGCCGAGGTTACCGAACCCGTAGTAGCCCGACAGCAATACACGCACGGCGATAGATCCAAATCGCGAGGATGCCGATGAGCGCGCCGATGATCAAGCCATTGAGGGTTCGCTCGAGCGAAATCGTCAGCGGTGTGTGCAGGTGCGAATACGTGTCGATCACGTCGCCGATGCCGACGCCCGCACCGAGTGCCAACAGCCAGCCCACCATCCGGCGGTGCGCTATGGTCAGTGCGGGGAGCACCATCAGCGCCGGAAAGCCGACCAAAAACTCCTTGAACCGCGGGCGCACGCTCAGCACGACACTGAGCTGATGGCGCAACACCAGCTCGAGGTGCGACGGCGCAATGTCGCTTTGATTTCCGCTGCGCGCGAGCAGCAGCGCGCCGGCCGCCACGATGATCAGCCCGGCGAAGAGCTGGTACACGCGCACCGGGGCGGTGAACACCTCAGACGGCCGCTCGATCCCGGAATTGAAACGGCGATCGAAGAGATACATACCCAGCGCAATCAGCGGCGGGAGCGCGAGGACGAGCCGTATCCCGCGGAAGCGTTCGATCTCTTCCATCGTAAGCGGCGAGCTCATCACGCCGACGACGACCAGTGCGCCGAGCAACGTCACGCCGGTTGCAAGCAGCGTCCAGCCCAAGCTGCGCACGAGCTGGTCCGAAAATTGCGGCGCCGGCTCTTCGCTGAACGCGTTGGCAATCGCGAGAAATGCCGCCGTCGCAAAGAGCAACGCGCCAACCAGCGCGATGAGCGAACGCGCGAAGAGATCGTGGTGAAGCAACACCCCGGCGAGATAGAGCACTGCGGTGAGCCCGTACGCGGTGTATGCCAGCCACGGACGGTACCAGCCGTAGACTCCGAGCAACAATACGAAGATTGACGGCACGGCGAGCGCGGCTACACCGACGAGGACGCGGTTGTCGCCGCGATAGAGCGGAATTGGCGTCGCGCGGCCGAGCTTGAAGTGATGGCTTTTGAGTTGATCGGCGATCTCTTTGACCATCTCGACGTTGGTCGCCTCGATCGAGAGGTCGCCGTCCTGGTGCTCCCACGGCCGCAGATACACGACGCGAATGTTCCGCTCGCGCACGCCGAGCACGTAGCGCGCGATCACGTCGTCGAGGGTAATCTTGTCGAGTTCGGTTCGCGCGATCGCTTGCACGCGCACCGTTTGGCCGTCGATGTCCTTGGCCAGCGTTTCGCTGCCCTTCTGGATCTGCGTATCGTCGTACGTTTCGATCGTCCCGAAGTTGAAGGGCTCGGCGGTTTTTGCGCCGTGCTCCTTGAACGCGGCAGCGGCGTCGTCGAGGTGATCGGGGTAGCCGAAGACTTGGTTGCGCAAGCCGAAGAAGATGACGGTCGAGACCTTGCGATCCTGCGAGAGCACCGCATCGAAGGCCGCGTTCATTTGTGGAAGCGCGTAGCGCTCGTCATTTTGAAAGCGCGGAATGAGCAGCAGCCCGAGCCGCTTCGCCAGCGCAATTTGATCGGACGGAATACCCAACGCCGTCGCGTTGAAGTAATCGATCTGCGTGCGCACTTCGAGAATCCATGGTTTCGTATTGCGCAACACGCGGACGGTCTTGGGTTCGAAATGCAGCGCCAGCTGCTGCCGGTAACGCGCATAGGCCGCCGGATCGTCGACGATCAGATATACGGCGTTGCGGGCGATCTCGTTCGAGCGCACCAATCCCGCGAGCACCGGATCGGCAATCGGCGAGATGCGAGCTTGATTGATCAGCGCGGCTCCGGTCGTCGCGTAGGTTCGTCCGTCGTCGCCGACGTTCGCACCGAGTTCCTCCGTCAGCGCGAGCGACGTCAAACCGGCGCGCCGCAAGGCGATCAAAAAGGCCGCGGGATTGTAGTTGTAGGAGCGCGCAAGGGCCACGAAATCCGTGTAGTCCATCGCGATCTCGACGCGCCGCGTCTGGGACTCGGTATGAAAGCGGAAGACGGCAACCGCCAGCGAGGCAAGCAGCGCCACGAGCAAAAGCAGCGCGGCATAGCGTGGTCGGACATCGGGACGGATCACGGGGGAGGGGTGTTCGCGCTGCGCACGCTTCTACCCCCACAATACATAAAGGCTCGCGTAGCGAGCCTTTATGCCGTCGCGTATGCGGTTGCCCGCATACCGGGTGTGGGCGACGTCTTTATGCGGAGACTCTCACAGCGAAAATGCCCACGTCTCTAAACGCTGTGACGTACATTCCTCCGTCGTGGTTATTACTGTAGCAGACCCCAACCTTCCGCGAAAGCTGTCAGACGCATATTTTTACACGCCCCTTAGGCAGGCCAGTGAGGCGGCCGCTTGTCGATGAAGGCGGCGATGCCTTCCTGGGCGTCCTCGAGCTGGGCATTACTAACCATGACACTTTTGGTGAGCGCATACGCGGCCGGCTCACCCAGCTCGAGCTGGCGATAAAAGGCCGCTTTTCCCAGGCCGACGACCGCCCGGCTCGCCTCGGCGATCCGTTCGGCCAGCGCCAGCGTTGCCCGTCGCAGTTCTTCGGGGGCCACGACCGCGTTCACCAGGCCCCAATCCAGCGCAGTGGCCGCATCGACCGGCTCCCCGGTCAGGAGCATCTGCATGGCGCGTTTGCGGCCGATGTCGCGGCTAAGCGGCACCATGGGGGTACTGCAGAACAGGCCGATGCGTACCCCCGGTGTGGCGAATCGCGCCTGGGTCGAGGCAACAGCCAGATCGCAGGCGGCCACCACCTGGCAGCCCGCGGCCGTGGCCAGGGCGCCGACTTCGGCGATCACCGGCTGGGGGGTCGCCTCGATCGCAGCCATGAGCGCCACGCATTGGTCGAAGATTTCGGTATACGCCGCCTCGTCGCGGCCGCGCAGTTCGCGGAGATCGTGCCCAGCGGAAAAGGCGGGCCCTTCGCCGGCCAGGACGATTGCCCGCACGGTGCTGTCGGCCCCTAGCTCGCGCAGCGCTGCGGTCAGCTCACACATCATCGCAAGCGATAGAGCATTGCGGCGCTCGGGCCGGCGCATGGTGACGATCGCCGCCGCGCCCTCGCGCTCCACGCTGATCTCTTTGAGGGCCTCGATCATAATCGGAGTCTCCTTCGTCGGTCGCCGAACTAGCTTTAGGAGACTCGCCCCGAAGTGTGCAACGGCACTCGAGGGGCGAGTCGACGACAAGATAGGAAGGCGAAATGGGCGATGACGGGCTCGAACCGCCGACCTTTGCCTTGTAAGGGCACTGCTCTCCCAGCTGAGCTAATCGCCCGCAACCTGCGGCCCGCTTGCCGGGCCGGACGCGTTGTTCTTCTACGCGAACGTCCGGCTCAGCCTAGTATGACACCGAACTTTCGCGCCGCGTTCAGCGGCGAGCGCCGGAACGTGCCGCTCGCACGAAATGCCATTGCGGGGTTCGCACGCATCTGCGGCTTCTCGTTAGAGGAGATCGCCGATATTCGCATCGCGGCGGGGGAAGCCTTGAGCAACGCTGTCGAGCACGGTCACAATCGTCGCTCGAGCGGCTTCTCGGTGCGCTGCTCGTTCGATGAGGACGAGCTTACGATCGAGATACGCGACAACGGGGACGGGTTTCTTCCTGCGCTTACCGTCGTCGCTCCGAACACGCCGCAAAATCAATCAGAACGCGGGTTCGGCATTCTGCTGATGCGTCGCCTCATGGACCGCGTTTCGTTCGAACGCAACGGCACCTGCGTCCGTTTGACGCGACATAAAGCGAGCTGACGTAGCTTTCACCTTACGGCGTTTTTACGGCGGCGATCTTTTTCTGCAAGAAATCGAGCGCCGCGCGCAACTGTGGATCTTTCATCGGATCGCCGAAGCGCGCGTCGTGGGGTTCGGCCACCGCGAGATCCGGCTCGATCCCCTTGAGATTGATGTCACGGTGGTCGGGCGTCAGGTAGTGCGCGGTCGTAATCTTGATCGCGGCACCGTCCGCCAGCGGCGTCAGCGTCTGCATCACGCCCTTGCCGAAGGTGCGCGTCCCGATCAGCGAAGCGATCCCGTCGTCTTGCAACGCGCCCGCGGTGATTTCCGAGGCCGAGGCCGTGTATTCGTTGACTAGCACGGTCACCGGCACGTCGACTTGCACGCCGTCGTCATCGGCAGTAACCGTGGTATCTGGACCGCCCCGTTCTTCGACGGTCAGCAGCGGCTTGTGCGCGATGAAGCGCTCGCTGATCTGTAGCGCCGATTCGACGTAACCACCGCCGTCATTACGAAGGTCGAGCACCAAGGCCTTAGCGCCGGCGGCTTTGACGCGGGCGATCGCAGCGTCGAATTCATCCGGTGTGCTCTGTCCGAAGGCCAAGACATAGACGTAGCCGATCGAACCGGGCAGAAGTTTGTAGACGACCGTCGGTGGTTCGAGTTCGCTGCGCGTGATCGCGACGTCGAGCGGCGCGTTGTTGCGCACCAGTCCGAGGTGGACGCCCGTGCCGGGTTTGCCGCGCAAGAGCTTACTCGCCGCGTCGGTGGTGAAGCCTTTCGTCGATTGGCCGTCGATCGTTGCGATCGAATCACCCGGCTGTAGTCCGGCACGATCGGCCGGCGTCCCCGGCACAACATACGAAACGTCGATCAGTCCCGTTGTGTCGTCGGGCGAAATCAACACGCCGATACCGGAGATCTTTTCCGGGTCGAGCGCATCTTTGAACGCTTTGTACTCATCGGGCGTCATGAACTGGGTGTAGCGATCGTCCACCGCTTTCGCCATCGCGGAGATTGCCGCGTACGCATAGTCGGTCGTCGAGCCATGGGCGCTGGCGGCCGCGTCGGCGATCTCCTCGTCGAGCGCCGCAACCGTCGTCTGCGCGTCGTCGCCGGCGTGAATCGGCGCGATATCGGTCTTGACACCGTGTTTGCGCGCGAGGTCGACCAGCGCCTCATGGGCCTTGTCGACCAGCGTCTGCGGATCGACCGGACGATACGAGGAGGTCGACAACAGATGATAACTCTCGCTTACATCTTGCGCCGTCGCACTAGGAAGCGGCGGCGCTGCCGCCGCCGGCAGCATGGCGGCCAGACAAAGAACAATCGCGCCGAAGCCGGCGCGCAGGCGAGAGGTAGGTGGCACGTTTGTTTCTCCAAGGAGATCTTAGGTAAGGAGATCTTAGATACAGTGTGTTCGATCTTATCTGAGAACGGCCGCGTCTGCTCCCCTCTTGTTCCACATTTGAAAGTCTTTTAACTTTGCGATGCAGAGTCTAACCGAGCTTGATATCCGCGGGATGACCTGCGCCTCATGCGCCGCTCACGTGACGCGAGCGCTGCGCGACGTGCCGGGCGTCGAGGCTGCCGCGGTCAATCTCGCGACCGAGCGCGCCACGATCCAACATGACGGCCTCGACCCGCACGAACTGATCGCGGCGGTCGAGAGGGCCGGATACGAGGCGAGCGCGGAACTCGACGAGGATCGCGTCGCGGCCGAACGAGGCGCCGAGCTGAGCCGGCGGGGCCGCCTGCTTACGCTGGCGATCGTCCTGACGGTGGCAACCGTTGGCATCGCGATGTTCGCGCCCGATTTTCCGGCGAAGAACGCACTGCTGGCGGCCCTTGCCCTGCCGGTCTGGCTCGTTGTCGGATGGGAATTTCATCGTGGGGCGCTGGCTGCGCTGCGTGCCGGCACCGCGACCATGGACACGCTGGTCTCGCTTGGTTCGACCGCGGCGTACCTTCTCAGCGTCTACGACGCGGTGCGCGGCGGAGCGACTTATTTCGACACGGCAAGCGCGATCGTCACGCTCATTTACGCCGGCAAGTATCTCGAGGCTCGCGCGCGGCGCAAGAGCACGCAGGCGATGCGTACGTTGCTCGAACTGCGGCCGCCGCTCGCGCGCCGCCGTACCAGCGACGGTTCAACGCAAGAGATTGCGGTTGAATTCGTGCAAGTGGGCGACGAACTGGTGGTCGCGCCCGGCGAGCGCATTCCGGTCGATGGCGTCGTACTCGAAGGCGCGAGCGCGATCGACCGTTCGATGCTCACCGGTGAAGCGATGCCCTTCGACGTGCGCGCGGGTTCGCCGGTCGAGCAAGGAACGCTCAATGCCAACGGCGCGCTCGTCATTCGCGCGACGGCTGTCGGTGCAGGAACGCATCTCGCCGGCATCGTCGAGATCGTGCGCCGGGCGCAAGGTTCGACGCCGCCGGTGCAGCGTCTGGCAGACCGGGTTGCCGGCATCTTCGTACCGGCGATTATTGCGATCGGCTTGTTGACGTTTGCCGGCTGGTGGCTCGTTGCGCATCGCAGCCTTGCGGATGCGATCGTCATTGCCGTCGCGGTGCTGATCGTCGCCTGTCCCTGCGCCCTCGGCCTTGCAACGCCGACCGCGATCATCGCCGGCATCGGCGTTGCCGCCCGACGCGGCGTGCTCTTCAAAGATTCGAGTACGCTCGAACGCGCCGCGAGCGTCACCTGTGTGATCTTCGATAAGACCGGTACGTTGACGCGCGGCGTGCCCACCGTTGTTGCGGCCGGCAGCAACGAGGTACTGGCGCTTGCCGCCGCTGTCGAATCGGCCTCGACGCATCCGCTTGCTCGTGCAATCGTTGAAGCCGCGCGCAAACGCTCGCTGCCGATCGCTACCGCCCGCGAGGTGCGCGCAATCGCGGGCAGCGGCATCCACGGTCTGGTCGATACGCACGCGATTGCGGTCAGCGGCGCGCCGAACGAAGACGACGGCGGCTCGACACGGGTGGTGGTTACGCGTGACGGCGTCCGGCTCGGATCGATCGATCTACGCGACGACGTTCGCGCCGAAGCTGCGCAAGCCGTGCAGCGCTTGAACGAGCTGGGCGTGAGTGCGGCGCTGGTAAGCGGCGACGCCGAGGGCCCGGTGCGTGCCGCTGCGGCCGACGCGGGGATCGAACGACGTTATGCGCGCATATCGCCGGAAGGCAAGGCCGCGATCGTGCGCGACTTTGCGGCCGCGGGCGAACGCGTCGCGTTTGCCGGTGACGGCATCAACGACGCGCCTGCGCTAGCCGCCGCGGACATCGGGTTTGCGATGGGTACCGGAAGCGGGGTTGCGCTGCAAACTGCGGGCGCAGCGCTGCTCACGAGTGATCCGCGCGCCGTCGCGGATGCGATCGCCATTGCGCGCGCAACGCAGCGCACGATACGGCAGAACCTCTTTTGGGCGTTCGCCTATAACGCCGTGCTGGTGCCGCTCGCGGCGTTCGGCATCGTGCAACCGACGCTCGCGGCGGCAGCGATGGGCTTATCGAGTCTGTTCGTCGTAGGAAATTCGCTGCGTTTGAACCGCGCGACTCGCCCGCCGATCGGCTAGCGACAATAGCACTAAGCCGGCGGCAATCAGCAGCATGCCGGTTGCCGACAGACGGGTGGGCACCTCGCCCAGCTGCAGCCACGCGGCGAGCGCTCCGACCACCGGATTGGCAAGCGTACCCATGCCGGCGTCACGCGCAGGCAACACGTCCAGCACGAAGGTCCACAACGTGTAAGCCAGCGCCGTCGCAAGTACGATGTTGTATGCGACGGCGAGCACATACGGTGTCGTCCATACCGTCGGGTGCGACGGCACCGCAATTGCAACGGCCGTAAGCACGAGTCCGCCGAATAGCATCTGCCACATCGTCAGCGAGAAAAGATCGACGTGCTGCGTTCGCTGCAAGCGTTTGGTCAAGACGATACCGATCGCCCAGGCGAGTCCCGCGGCCACCGCCAAAAATTCTGCCGGCCCGACCGAACGCAACGGGCCGATCATACACGCAATGCCGGCGAGTGCAACGAGCATCGCCGCGGCCTGCCCCAGACCGATGCGCTCGCCCAGAAATGGCCACGCGAGCAAGCTGACCCACAGCGGCATCGTGTAGGCAAGTATCGCAACTTGTCCCGCGCCCGCGCTTACCACGGCCCAGGTGATGAGACCGACGAAACACGCGGTTTGAAAGAGCCCGATCCAAAAGAACGCCGCCACAAAGCGCGGGCGCAGCGATTTGCGCAAGACCAATGCGGTTAGCACTAAAGCGATTCCGCCGCCCAGCGTGCGCCACGCGGCAAAGGTGAACGGCGAGGCGTCGTGAACCGCGGTCTTCGTTACGACCCAGTTGTAGCCCCAGACCAGCGCGAGAACCGCAAGTGCAACTAACGCGAGCGCACGGCGCCGTTTAGGGCGAACCGGCACGTTGCAACCGATCCATGATGGCAATGCCGATGCCCTCCATCGGCACTCGTTCCGCATCGATGCGCACGGCGCCAGATGCATCGAGCTCGTGAAGATACTCAAAGAGGTGGGCTCCCGCCTCGCGCGGGTCGCCTGCGGTGCTGAGCACGCGCACGACGCGATATCCGGCGACCGGCGTTCGGAACGCGAGTAGCGCCGCGCCTTCGCGTTCGCTTTGCGGTACTCGCGCAGGATCACCGACGATGCGAATCGGCGTGTGCGGGGCATAGTGCTGCGGCAAGCGGCCCGGCGCGAGTGGCCGCACTTCGTCGGGAAGTTCGCGCGCGAGCGGACCGATCGCCGCTTCGATCGCCTCGACAGAGATCGCGCCGTGACGAAGCAACACGGGGCGCGGCTCGAGCATCACGATGGTCGATTCAACGCCATGTTTGGTGGAGCCGCCATCGATGATGCAGTCGACGCGGTCACCCAGCATGCGTTCAACGTGTGCGGCCTGCGTCGGGCTCAGGTAGCCGAATGGATTCGCGCTCGGCGCGGCGATCGGCGTGCCTGCTCGCTCGATCAGATCGCGTGCGATTGGATGCGCCGGCATGCGAACGCCCACCGTCGGCAGCCCGGCGGTGACCAGGTCCCCAAGTGCGGCGCGCTTGCGCAGCACGATCGTTAGCGGGCCGGGCCAGAATGTTTGAATCAACGCGCGCGCGGTAGCCGGAACGTCTTCGGCGACGCGCTCGAGCATCGCTTCATCGCTCACGTGAACGATCAGCGGATCGAACGCCGGTCGCGCTTTGATCTCGAAGATGCGCGCCACGGCGCGCGCATCAAACGCGTTCGCGCCCAAGCCGTAGACGGTTTCGGTCGGAAACGCAACGACCCCGCCGCTGCGTAAGAGCGCGGCGGCGCGGTCGAGGTTTTCCGATGTCGCCGGAACGACGGGCACGCAGCTTAGTGCGATTGCCGGCGGGTGACCGAGAGGAGTTCGACTTGGATGTACGATCCCGACGGTACGTTGACGTTCTCGCGGTTGTTCTTGGCAAGCAAGAATCCACCGGCGGCGCCGACGATACCGCCGCCGCTCGCGCCGAAAAGCGTTTTCCCGATCGCGTTCCCGACGAGCATGCCGGCGAGCGCGCCGACGGCTTCCTTGGCCGCGTTGTTTTTCGTTTGCACGTTCACATTTGTTACGCGGCTATCGATTGTGTAGCGTACGCCGTTGCCGTTTACCAGTTCGGTGAAGCGAAAGCGAATTTTCCCGGGCGTTCCCTGGCCGGCTTTTTGCACTGAGTAGACATAGCCGTACAGACGGCCGTTGCGCACCGCGCTGCCGCTGTCGCTCCTGACATTCGAGACGGTTACCGACTGGCCGGCGTAAGCATGATTGCTGGAATAGTCGCCGTCGATCGTTCCGTCGAGAAGCGTGCCGGGCGCGATCTGCGCGCCGGCGGCAACAGCCGTTGCGAGCATTAGTCCGGCGAGCGCGGCGACGGCGGTACGAAATCGCATGCGAGATCCTCCTGCCCAAACAAAAAAGGGCTCGATGCCGAACCCTTTACCCAGGAATCAGAAGGATGCCTACTGGATCGAGTAGGCCGGGACTTTGCCCTTGACCAGCGAGACCTTGAGGGTTTCGTTCGGCTTGACTTTGCTGAAGTCGACGCCTTGTGCGATCAGCGTCGTTTCGACGCCGTTTTGCATCATAACGAGCAGATGCTGCGCATCTTCGACTTTTTCGACTTTGCAAACATACGTGCCGTCGGGGACGAGCGACGGGTCCACGAGCGCGGCCGAGGCCACCACTGGGAGCAGGGCGGACAGCGCAAAAAGCGCCGGGACTATAAATGAGCGCACGATTTTCCTCCAGAGAGTTGCTTCGCCCGTTAGCATGACGGCAACCCACCCACCAGAATACGACAGAAGGAGGAACCCCGTAAGGTCCTCCTTCCATTCTTTACAATGCGGCCGCTTGGCGAACGGCTACTGGACGGCGAGCACCGGTACCTTGCCCTTGATAATCGAAATCTTGAGCGTGTCGTTTGCCTTGCACTTGCTAAAATCGGCGCTGCCCGCGGCGACGAGCACGGTTTCGACGCCGTTCTGCATCATCACCAGCGCGTGCTGCGCATCTTCGACCTTTTCGACCTTGACGGTGTACGTGCCGTCGGGCATCAGCGAGGCATCGACGACCGCGGCCGATGCCATCGAGGGGACCAGGGCAGCGAGCATAAAGGCGGGGACGAGAACTGAGTGCACTGAGCGACCCTCCAAAATATTGTTCAGAACGCCAATATATCGTCGCAGGGTCGCGGGCGATGCGACAAAAGAAACATCGCCTTCTGGGTCGAGCGAATTCTTTACAAAGTCGCTATCGACACGTTGCCCTGCTCGGCCAGCATAAAGACGAGCGGAGCCTTAGATACGCTGCGCAATGGATTGCTCACCTGCCCGGAGCCGCTCGTGACGTCGTAGTGCGCGCGAAAACCCACCGGCACGCCAAGGTGCAAGTTCCCGTTCGAAGACTCCAAGCGTACCAGGCTGCCGCGCCACCCCGGCGCCAGCGCCGCATTGACGTTGCCGGTGCCGACCGATAGCGTGATCGACGAGCGCGCGCCCGAAACCGAAATGTCGCCGCTGTCAGCCTCCGCGGTCAATGGCGCGCTTGCCGCGTCGACGACGATGTTCCCGTCCGCGTCGTAGATTTGCATGGAGGCCGTGACCGCGTCCACGTGAACGCGACCGGAGAACTCACGCAAGTCGAGATGCATGCGCGCGGGATAGGAGAGCTGCAATTCATATCCGCTGGCGCCGACGAACGGAAGGATATTCTCGCTCGGGCCGGTGATCGACACGTTCATGCGCGAGCCGGCGCGCGACGTGTTCAGCTTCATCGGCGGCGTCGACGGGCCGCTATCGACCACGTGGAATCTGACGCTGGTCAGCCCGGCTACGGGAATGACGTGAATCGCGCCGCTCACGCTCAGGCGCAGCGTCGTCGCCGACCCAACGGGAAGTTCGCGATCGGTCACTTGCGCCGACGCGCGAGGGACGATCGCAAGAGCCAAGGCGGCGAAGAGCGAGGCCGTCAGCAAACGTTTCATCGCGATCATTGTAACATCTCCGAAACCGTCGAAGCGAACCGCGAGACGAGCAGACTCGCGAGTTCTTCGGCTTGCGCGCGTATCTCCGGCATCGCCGTCGTTTCGATCAACGTCCCATAGCGGACCGGGCCGATCGCAAACACCGTGGACGAGTCAACACCGTTGCGGTCGCGCAGCGCGCCGCTCGGAGCGATGTCTACGCCGATTCCGCTCTGCAGCGGCTCCATAATTCCTTGTGCGAGCAAATTGCCGATGAGCGGGTTCTCGAGTTGGCGGAAGTCGTGCGCGGGTCCACTGCAGTTGATCACGCGACCGACCTCGAGATCGAGCGTTCGCTCCTCGCCGCGCAAACGAATGGGAACGCGCAAGCCGCGATCCGTTTGAACGATGGTGCCGGTACGTCCGGCAAGCATTCGCAAACCACCCGAGGAGATCTCATCGGCAATCGTTTTCGCAACCTCCGGCGCCATGCGGTGGCGGTGGACGTTCCAGTAGGGCATCACGTGACGTATGAATCGGCGCTGATCGCTTACCGAAAGCGCTTGCCAAAGGTGATTGGTGCGCGGGCGCAGACTATCGAGGGCCGCGCGCCAGGCGCGCGGACGCGTCGCAACGGCACGAAACGCATCGAGCAGATCGTGCATCGAGGTCGCATCGGGATTCGTGTCCGGCGGCGCGTCGAAGAGCCGGTGTTCGTGTGGAAGTAGCCCGCGCCGCGATACCATCCAAATCGTTCCGCGGTGACCGTTGCTGCGCAAGCCGATCACCGCGTCAACGGCGGTCAGTCCGGTGCCGAGCAGCAGCACCTCTTCATCAGGGTCAGCAGAAATTAACGCGCGCTCGTCCCACGCGGAAGCGCAAAATCGCTCCCCGGAAACGATGTCGGCAGTGGCGCGGAACCACGATGCCGGGCTTGCGTTTCCGGTTGCAACCACCAGCACATTGCCATACAGCACGCGCCCGTCTTCGCAGATCGCACGCACGCCCGATTCTTCAACCGTCGCCGCGAGAATCGTCGACCGTTCGCGTTGGAAGCGCTCACCCGCAAACTCGCGTGCTTCACGCACGATCGATTCGAGGTAGTCGCCATATACCGGTCGAGGAACGAAGGACGCGGCGTCATACCGGTCGCCGAAGCGCTCGCGCAAGAAGCCGACGAAATGTTCGGGCTCCTCGGCAAATGCAGACATGCGGCCGGCGGGAACGTTGAGCAGATGCTGCTGGTGCGACGTCGAGTAGGCCATCCCGCGGCCCAAACGTTCGCGTGGATCGACCACGACCGCGTGCGCGTCAACGCTTTTGCGAAGGAGACGCGCTGCCAATAGCGCGCCGCTGGCACCGCCGCCGGCAATGATCGCGGCAAATTTAGGCATCGTAGCGGAGGCCGACGCGGCGCGCCGTCCACCATCCATCGCCATCTTCGCTAAACGTTTGAGCGCTGCTCAGTTCGCCGCCATACACGTGCATTGAGTGCGCCGTGGTTTTGCCCGCGTTTCCGAAGTTGTGATGCTCGCGCGGCGGCACGATCAACCCGACGGTACCGCGCTCGCAAACGCGATGCGCGCCGCGGCGAAATCCATAGCGGCCATCCGGGCGGTGTTCGGTCAACTCGAACGCGGTCTCGTGCATAATGCCGTTGACGACGATCTCGGCACCCCACAAGCCGGCGTGGTCGTGCAGCGGACTACCTTGACCGGCCGCCCAGGTCATCGCTACGACGATGAACTCAGAATCTGGGTCGCGCCAAATCAGCTTGCGCGCATAACGGTCGGCGCGTGCCGGCAAGAAGAACTCCGGGGTGAACGTGTCGGCCTCGCACATTGCGGCAAGCACACCGCCGAGCACTGTCGCGTCCTTGCCGCGCACGGCGTGCGCGATCGGCCGGATCAGACGTTCCAGGGAGACGGTCGAGAGTGCGTTCATGCCACTTTAGGGTATCGGCACGATCGAATGGTGGTCCTAGGAGGCTAGCTCCGCCGCCGTAAGGCCCATCAAATCGGCGATCCGTTTGCGATCGGTGAGCAGCGTCGCTGCCTCGCCGTGGTAGACGATTCGGCCGGCGTCCATGACGTACGCGCGGTCCGCAATCTTGAGCGCCAGCAAGGCGTTCTGCTCGACCAGGACGATCGCCACGCCGCGAGCCTTGAGCTCGGCAAGGATCCGGTAGACGTCCTCGACGATCATCGGGGCGAGACCCTGCGACGGCTCGTCGACCAAGAGGAGCTGCGGATTCGAGACGAGCGCGCGTCCGATGGCTAGCATCTCTTGCTCGCCGCCGGAGAGCCGCCCGGCGCGTCTTCCGATAAGTTCCTTGAGTTTTGGCAAGTGCTCGAGCACCCGCGCAATCGACCACTCTCCGGTGCGGCCGTTTTCCGCCAGCTGCAAGTTCTCGAGCACGGAGAGCGCGGCGAACATGCGCCGGCCTTCGGGAACGTAGCCGACGCCCAGGCGCGCGATGCGATAGGGCGCGCGTCCGACGATCGGGGTTCCGTCGAACGTAATCTCGCCACTGCGCGGACGCGTCATCCCGAGAATGCTGCGCAGCGTCGTCGTCTTACCGGCTCCGTTGAGGCCTAGCAGCGCAACGAGTTCGCCCTGGTTGACCTTGAATTCGACGTCGTGGAGAATGTGGCTCTTCCCGTAATACGTGTTGAGCTTATCGACGCTCAGAAACGCGTCAGACATTCTCGACGACCTCCTTGCCGATGTACGCGTCGCGCACCGCTTCGTTCGCGCTGATCTCCGCAGGCGTGCCTTCCGCAAGCACTTTTCCACGATCGAGAACCATGATGTGCTGCGCAAGCGAAAGGACGACGCGCATGTTGTGTTCGACGAAGAGCACGGTGAGCCCGAGCTCGCTGTGCAGCTTGCGAATTACCTCCACGACGCGATCGGTTTCCGCGTGCGCGAGACCCGCCATCGGCTCGTCGAGCATCACCAGCA
>Ga0335074_10001323_pt1 | contig 33634 bp, 35 predicted proteins | sample Lox_Sample_23_FD_206715 | JGI IMG/M metagenome (GOLD analysis project Ga0335074, IMG submission 206715) | Soil microbial communities from Loxahatchee National Wildlife Refuge, Florida, United States - Lox_Sample_2.3 | ecosystem: Environmental > Terrestrial > Soil > Wetlands | place: USA... | reverse complement strand
GGATGTCGTGGCTGCTGTTTCCCATCGAGCTTGTGTCGCACTTTGCGCGCATCATGTCCCTGACCATCCGGCTTTACGCGAACATGTTTGCCAGCGACTTGCTTACCTTGGTTTGGTTTTCTCTCATCCCATTAGCAGTTCCAGCCGTGTTTCTTGGGCTTCACTTCTTTGTTTCAGTCATTCAGGCATTCGTATTCATGCTTCTGTCAATGATCTATTTGGCACTGGCAGTTTCGCACGAGCACTAAAAGTGGCTTTCATCCGCTACCTGTTGGCCTTTGAATTCGATGTGCCGAGGCCCAGAACCTTCGAAGCGGTTGATTAAGTCTCTGCGCCGATGAAGGAGCTGAAAGCTAACGGCTGATAGCTGAGAGCAAATGGATTCCGCCGGAGAGCGCTTCCGCTCCGGCCGTAAACTGACAAGTGCGAGCGCGAAGCGCAGCTTGTCACCGACATCGGGCAATTCGCAAGCCTTAACCATCCACCGCAACTCAATCTCGCCGCTCAAGAATCTTTGCCGGACCTCCACGCGGCGCTTACAACGGAAACAAAAGATGGGAATCATCGACAAAGCGGTTGAAGCTATTCGAATCGTGCCACAGGCTGCGCATGCGCTGTACTTCGATGTATTCAGACAGGACCCCGACCACATAGCGCAAACGGCCCGAGCCTCGATCCGGGACGCGTGTTTCCTCACCGGCGCCGACCATAAGATCCGCGCGGTCGCGCTGGCCCAGTGGTTGTCAGAGTTCGCTACGCCGCCAAGCGCGTTGACCATGGCCTTCGCAGGAAATCAGAATAGTGATGTCGGCGCGGTTGGGAGCGCTGGGTACTTCCAGGCGCTGGCCGCCATTTGCGCGGCGACGAAACCAGAGCAGATCGTCGAATTCGGGACCTATCTGGGGGTCGGCACCGCTACCATGGCCCTGAATTGCGATGCGCAGATTCTTACGATCGACCTGCCGGATTCTGCCCAGGCGGACGAGATTGAGTCTCTGAATGTGACGGACCGGAATCTTGTGGGCTGCTCGAGAAATCGGGTAGGTTCCAGCTATCGCGGCAAGCCTTACGCCTCGCGAATCAAGGAACTGCGGTGCGATTCCAGGGTTCTGAACCTGGGTGAGCATATCGCCCAAGCGCAACTGTGCCTTGTGGATGGTGGCCATAGCTATGAGTGCGTTGCTGCGGATACAAAAAACGCTCTTCGCGTGATTGCACCCGGAGGCATTATCATTTGGGATGACTACTTCTGGCTCTATCCCGATGTGGTGAAGTTCCTCAACGAAATGGCCGAGGCCGGAACCTCTCTGGCGAAGATCAAGGGGACAAATCTGGTTGTGTACCGCCATCAGGCTGTCCAGCCACTCCGGTGAGAATCGGGAAAGAGATAGGAGCGTGGATGGCGGGCTTGGTCGCCCGGTTACACAAAAGGAATTCCGCCGGAGAGCGCTTCCGCTCCGGGCAAAACGGATAGGCCGCAAGCGTGAGGGGGCCAAAGACGGGTGCGGAGCCTGAACGCTCTTCAATCGTCGGCACGGTGAGCCTCAACCACCCACTGGCAGCCAATTCTTAGGGAAGCTGGAGAACTATGCGAAAACTTCAGTACGTGTTCATGGTGCTGATGGTGCTGTGTTTTGCCGTTCCGGTGTTTGCTGCCACCGGAGGGTCAGACGTCGTCACCTATGCGCCAATCGGAGCCGGTATCGGCATGGGAATCGCGGCCGGTCTTTGCGGAATGGGACAAGGCCGTGCGGTTGCCTCGGCTTGCGAGGCCCTGGCTCGTAATCCCGGCGCTCGCCCTGGTCTGTTCCTGTTCCTGGTATTGGGCCTGGCGCTCATCGAATCTCTCACCCTGTTTACCCTGCTGATTGTCGTTATCAAGACCTAAGCAATCACAAGAACAGAAAGAAAGCGGCCCTCGCCGAGTGCTTGGGCCGCTTTTGTTTTCTGCGTGCATTCAACGTTTGGCCTTACTTCAGCGCACCACCAGGGTCGCCCCGCAGCATCTCGATGCCCTGCTGGTAGCCCATCCCCAGCCGCACCGGCACAAACTGCGATTCGTCTTCGGTAGTGTCGAACACTCGGGTCTTGAAGACCACCCGGCCTCTCATCGCCATCTGGAAATGAACCGTCCGCCACTGATCGCCGCCCACGTCGGCCTGCTCGATCCTGATCCAGCCGCCCTTGTTCAGCCGCCCCAGAATGCCCCAGCCAAAATCTACGTCCGCTTCGAGATGCCCTTCAAGGCGCGTCACGCGTTCTTTCGTCCCATCAATCCAGATTTCGCCGCTCATTTCGGTCAGGATCTGGGTTTCAAGGTCGGGCGGAGTGAACCCCGGATTGGGTTTGAACGTAAACTTCTCGATTGTGCCGGTCGGCGAGTCCCCGGGCCCCGCGTACTCGTAGACAAAGGCATAGGGGAGCATACGGAGCACTTTGAGGACGCGGCCGGTATCGGTATCCTCAGACTGCTTGCGATGGCGCTGCGAGCCTGGATTCTGCGAGAGCGCATCGAGCCGCGCTTCCTCCTGCTGCTCAGCGGCGGCGGAAAGAGGCTTGTCAAAGACACTGGTCAGCCGGGCCACTTCACCCTCGCTGGTCTCGACGATCTGCTTGGTCGTGGTCAGGCGCGGGCTGATTTTGTGCAGAACGTAGCGCATGGGGTGGGTCGAGTCCTGCGCGGCCCGCAGTTCGTTGGCAAGCGTGCGATTCACCAGAGCCTGCGCTTCGGCGGGCGAAAGCGTGCCGGTCGCCGGCTGCCCTGCAGCCAGGTTAATGCCAGCCAGAAAACAAGAAAGCGGGATGAGCTTGAGCACAAACCTGCCGGCAGCGGGGGGAGCCGCGGTTCGGTTTTGAGACTGTCCCATTCCCCTATTAGACAATCAAGCCCCCGGATCGGATGCACCGCTTGAAGCATTAAGAGCGTGATGCTGCTATAGTTCGGGCAGGGACCACAATCGCGCGGGAACCGAGCGGCACGGTACGATTTCAGAAGGCAGTCGCGGGCAGGCTGCCGGAAAATACGAACTGGGCGCCCAGTAACATCCCGGCAGCGAGAAACCTGTGGCCAGGAGAAGGAAAACATCATGCCAGTGGAGAGTACTCCCGCACGCATCGGCAAAAGCGTGATTATTTGCGGCGAAGTGAAAGGCAGTGAGGATTTAATTGTCGACGGGCGCGTGGAAGGGACCGTTAACCTGTCCGAGAGCCGGCTTACGATTGGCCCCAACGCCAGCGTGGCAGCCGATCTATGCGCCAAAGACGTGCTGATCCTGGGCCATGTACAGGGAAATGTGGTTGCCAGCGGCCGCGTTGAGCTGCGTGCGGGATGCTCCATGGAGGGCGATATTCGCGCACTTCGCCTGGCGGTTGAAGACAACGCGGTCTTCCGCGGCAAAGTGGATCTGACCCAGGGTGCTGTCAAACAGCCCGAAAGCGCGAACGCGGCGTCGTAGTCCGGCGGCACCTTTTAAGCAGGAGCGCTGCGCGCGGTGGCCGCCCCAACGCAGAGGGTCAAAGATTGTTGAACTGGTTCGAGAAGAAGCAGAGCGGAGGCCCCGCTGCCTCCGCCAACACCCCGACTGGCCCCAAAGTGGCGCGCCACTCCGGGGGGTGGGGCGTGTTGCGCAAGCGGCTGCAGTCTGAGCCGGGATTGCGCGTGATTGACGTGGGCTTCACCTCCCCGACAAACATCAATTTTCTTACCGAATTGGGGCATAGCATCTTTCTGGCCGACCTGGTCCACGACGCCTGGGGCCAGGACTGGCAATCCGGGAAGGATGAAGAGGGAAACTCACTGTGGGATGTTGAAGGCTTCCTGAAACAAAGCCTGGACTTTGGCGGGCGCACCTTCGATGTGGTTCTGCTGTGGACTGCGCTCGATTATCTGCCTGAAGCTTTCGTTGATCCGGTAGTGATGCGTCTTTCTGACGCCATCAATCCCGGCGGCCAGGTGCTGGCATTTTTTCACACCCGCACCCACGGCGAAGGCACCGCGCATTGCCGATTCCACGTGACACCCACCGACGACGTCGAAATGCAGGTTGTGCCGACGGCGCCCATCCAGCGCGCATTCACCAATCGCAGCATTGAGAAGCTCTTCGCCGGCTGGTCCGGGCACCGCCAGTTCCTCGCCAAGGACAGCCTCTCCGAAGTCATCATGACGCGCTAAAAACAGGCAACGAGGGAGCAAGGGAACAAGCCGGCCTGACAAGCTGCGCAAGAACTCTCCGGAATACCGTCTTGTTTCAGGTCACGAGCGGGGAACCCGCTTAGTCGGCATTTCTCACAAACGGCGCGAAGGGCATATCCCCACCCCCTCCATATCCGATACCCCCGCCCCCTGCCAAAAGTCTCAAAATCTATTGTTTTCATTGCGATAGAGGGTAGACTTGGCGGCCAGGTCTATTGTTTTCAAGCGGTTAGGATCTGCTGGTCTGCCGAACTTCGGCCCCAAGAATCGCTGTCTGCATTCAGAATAGAACGGGCGGGGGAATAAAACGGCAAAAGGAGGGGCAATTTAAGTCGTTTTGAATAAGAGCGATAGGGGAGGAAGCCGGCAGCCTGGCAGTTGACCGCGAGTACATTTAGAGCGGCATTTGAAAAATGCGGGCTAGCCCCTGCGGAATCAACCGCTGCGAAATCTCTTCGTTCAACGAGTTTTTCTTGAAGCTCCAGCACCCGTCCTGGCGATCTTCCATTGCGATCAGCCGCTGAACGGCAGCCAGGGCTGCATTTCAAACTGCGGCGTTGAAGCGGGATTCCAGCTCGATTGGCCCAGGCGCGCCTCGATCTTGTATTCGCGGCGGATCGATTCGACCAGGTCGCCGATGCGCTTGCGGTACTCCGGAGAGACAAAAGCGCTCTTCTCGTATCGCCTCCGGTACGCCTCGGCTTGGCCGGGGAAGTGTTCGCGCACAAAGGCAAAAAATGTTGGCTGTGAGCAGGGCTTGAGAAAGAGAGCCCCCGCGAAGAAGAATTCCGCCCCCGCTCCGGCTGCGGCGCGGGCAACCGCTGTAATCGATGAGCGTGTGTCGGTGATTCCCGGCATGAGAGGCGAACAGTTCACGCCGGCTCGAATTCCGGCACGGCGAAGCTCGGCCAGTGCCGCGATGCGCAGATCGGGGCGGGGCGCGCGCGGTTCAAGTATTCGCGCCAGCTTCACGTTCATGGTGGTCACCGTGATGTGAACAGTGAGCGCGTGGCGTTCAGCGATCTGTCTGAACAGGTCGATGTCGCGCGTGATGAGCGTCGACTTCGAGACGATGCCGAGGCGAAAGCCGCTGCTGCGCGCAAACACCTCAAGCAGCGAGCGAGTGATGAGTTGCTTGCGCTCGATCGGCTGGTAGGGGTCGGTCGCCGTTCCGAGCGCAATATCGGTCCCGGGTTTGAGCTTCTTCAGTTCCTGCTCCAGCAGCCAGGCGGCGTTCTGCTTGAAGAAGATCTTGCGCTCGAACTCCTCGGGCGCGCGCAACTCCAGGAACTCGTGGGTATAACGGGCATAGCAGTAGCGGCAGCCGAACTCGCAGCCGCGGTAGGGGTTGATAGTGTGTGTGAAGGGCAGGCCGCGCCTCGAGACGGTCTTGCCCAGGATGGATTTTGAGGGCAGGGGGCGGTATTCGGTGAGGTGGCCGGCAGCGTAGAGCGGGGCTTCGGCAGCGGAGCGCGCCAGCGGGCCGGCTGGGGAGGACTGAAGGATGGGGAAGAGTGAATCAAGTTTCGCCATATATTCGCCTTTCCAAATACAGTAGCTCGGATCTCATTTCCGGTCAAGCAAGATAGGTGTAATGACATTGTCTATACGTCATGCTATTCTTACAATGAGAGGAGAAAGAATGCCAGCGATCGAGCCCAAAGCGAGCCGCAACACCCTTAATCTGCGCATAAAACCCGAGCTACGTGGCTTGATTGACCGTGCTGCCGAGCTTCAGGGCAAGAACCGGACGGATTTTGTGCTGAGCGCGGCACGCCAGGCGGCCGAAGAAACCTTGCTGAGCCGGACGGTGATCGTGATGGAGCCGAAGGCTTATGAGGAGTTCTTGGCGCGGCTCGATGCTGCCCCCAATCCGAACCCAAGGCTGCGCCGAACGCTTGAGAACGCTGCGCCATGGAAGAAGTAAGTGCGCTTTCTGCACCGGAGTTGCTCAAGGATCATCACGTTTTGGATGACTTCTGCTCCGGCGAACCATCGTTCGACGAGTGGCTGAGGCGGCGGGCACGAGCGAATCAGTTGAGCGGGGCGTCGCGCACATACGTCGTTTGCGAGCATGCGCGGGTCGTCGGCTATTACGCGCTTGCATCGGGCATAGTCACAGTTGAAAACGCCACTGGCCGCTTCCGGCGCAACATGCCGAATCCAGTTCCGGTTGTGGTGCTGGCCAGGCTGGCGGTCGATCAAAACTGGCAAGGGAAGGGTATTGGGCGGGCGCTTTTTCGTGATGCGGCCGAGCGCACGGTGAACGCTGCTGAAGTGATTGGCATACGCGGTATGATTGTCCACGCAATCTCAGAAGCGGCCAGAGATTTTTATCTTGCACTTGGCTTTGACCCGAGCCCACACGAACCTATGACATTGATGGTGACACTGGCCGACATTCGCGCGGCCCTTCACATCTGACCCCACGGAGGAATCCAATGGCAACATCCGCGACGACCCGCATTACCTGGCTGGGCCACGCTACGGTCCTTATTCAAACGCCCAACGGAACCAATGTTCTGGTCGACCCGTTTATCGAGCACAATCCTAAATACCCCAGGGGATTTGATCTGCCTTCGAAGCTTGACGCCATTCTTTTGACTCATGGCCACGGCGACCACATCGGCGATGCCGCGCCGGTGGCCAAACGGCATGGATCGAAGGTGGTGGCAATCTACGAACTGGCCGACTACATCGCCGGTCAAGGAGTAACTGAGACCGTGGGCATGAATCTGGGCGGGACCGTCACCATCAACGACGTGGCCGCCACCATGGTGGACGCGAAGCATTCCTCAGGCGCGCAGGACGACAAGGGAGTCCACTATGTGGGTGTGGCGGCCGGCTTCGTGATCTCGATTGCCGGTGGGCCGGTGCTCTACCACGCCGGCGATACCTGCGTCTTCGGCGATATGGCGCTGATTCACGACCTCTACAAGCCCACGGTCGCGATGCTTCCCATCGGTGGTCATTACACGATGGATCCTAAGGAAGCCGGCCTGGCAAGCCGCCTGCTCAAGCCCGAGGTAATCCTTCCCATTCACTGGGGAACCTTCCCGCCGCTGGTAGGAACCCCCGAGCAACTTGCCGCGCAGGTTGAGCCGGGGGTGAAGGTAGTGAGCTGGAAACCGGGAGATGTGTTTGAGGCGTGAGAAAGACGGGGAGCAAGGAAGCGAGGGAGCAAGGAAGCGAGGGAGCAGAACTTGATTGAATTATGACGCGCACAATGACCGCAAACGTAATCGACGAACTCTTCGCCAAAACCCTCATCGGCGAATACGATGACGACGCTCCGTGGGCAGCGGTTCACGAACTGCGGAGGCTCGGTACCCAGGAAATCTTCGAAAGGGCGGTGGAGTGGTGCCGCTCAACCGATCCATTAAGGCGTGCCCGCGCCGCAGATGTTATTGCGCAACTGGGCAAAACAGCCGATCACCCTGAACATGCCTTTCCTGAAGATTCCTTCATCGTTATCGCTTCGCTCATTAAGATCGAAACGGCCCCGGTGCCGCTCAGCTCCGAGATTCAGGCATTAGGGCATATCGGCAACCCGCGGGCTGTGCGGATTCTTTCTCCGTTTCAGATTCACCCTGACGTTGGAGTTCGCTTCGCATTGGCCTGCGCATTAGGTAGTTTTGCCGATGACCCGATGGCCGTGGATGCGCTTGTTAAACTTACGCGCGACGAAGATGAAGATATAAGGGACTGGGCGACCTTTGGAATTGGTGCGCTCAGCAAGAGCGACTCGTCTGCAATTCGAGAGGCCCTCGTGGCAAGGCTCGACGATGAATTTGAAGACGCGCGCGAGGAAGCAATCGTGGGCCTGGTGCGACTGAAAGACGAGCGCGTCTTACCGGCACTTTTGATTGCTCTTGAGCAGGAGGACGTACCAGATATCATGATCGATGCCGCACGGGACATGCTGGATCTATCTGAGTCTGCTAGGAAGTGGACGCCAGCCAGGTGCGCTGCTGAATTGCGTGAGAAATTCGGCCGCAGCCGGTAGCCAGGGCCTTCTTGTTCCCTTGCTCCCTCGCTCCCTGCTTTATTGATCTCTGGTCTGCCGTATCGCGCGCGACGGCTGATCGACGGCGGAGTACTGGGAGGGCGTGCCTTGGCTGGCGATCTGCGGGCTAGCCGAGGAGCCGGCTGCGTGACAGTTCTTGAGTTCGCGCAGAATCTCGGCCTTCTCGCGCGCATATTGGCCGGCCAGCCGCGTCAACGCATAGGTGATGATGTCGCTGTGGTGCAGATCGGCGGCCGTAGGATCGCGGCGCATGTTCAGCCACAGCCGGTGAACCAGCTGCACATCTTCAGGGCTGAGCGTGGGCGCGTGGGGTCCGATGAAGAAAACCTTGGTTTCTCCGCCCGGCCCAATGACGTAAAAGTTGAACTGGCGCTTGGGATCGTCCAGAGCTTCCCATGCCTGGCCCATGTGGAAGGCCTGTTCTTCGGCCGTGAGCGAACTGGAAAGGCCTGACACCACGGAGTCGACTTCCAGCGAGTTGGCGCCCTGGACGAGGGCGGTAAAGATATCGCCTGCCGGAACCACCAGCAGCGAAACCTTCTTGCCGAAGCTCTCAGCCACTGAAACAGCCTTGGTGAAGACCATCTGCTCATGCTCGCTGAAGCTCTGCTGCTCGGCGCTCAGATACTCCGGTCCCCCGACACCCATCAGGCGCACGCTCACCACAATCACGTCGCGATCGTCGGTGTCGGTGCGCCCCAGTGTCCATTTGAGCGCGACTGGATTGCTCGGGTCGCGCATGGTGACCATGATGCCGCCGGGGCGCAGCGCCGCCGACTCGCGGTTCACCGTATCCTGGTGTTCGAGCTGGAAGTGATCCTTCATCTGCCGCGCGGTGAGCTCGTGCAAACGCAGGTTGCGGCGCTCTGAAACGCTAAAGACGATGAAGAATCCGGCTGCAAATACAATGCCGCTAACTGTCGCGATCGACTTGGTGAACAGGTTGACCGTGGCTGTGGCGAGCAGCACCATGAAAACCGAAAGCAGGCCAACCGGTATCTCGGTTTTGCCGATGCGGATATTCGGCGGAACTTTCCATCCGCGCTCTCCGTGGTATTTCCAGCGCAGCACCAGCATGGCCAGCGCGTTGAAGGTGAACGACCAGATGACGCCGAAGGCGTACGCTTCACCCAGCATGATTACGTTGCCGCGGCTCACGATGATCGTGAACATCTGCAGGATGAAAACGAGATGGATGATGCGGTAGCTGGTACCGAACCTGGTATGCGGCTTGCGGAACCAGTCAGTCAGCACGCCGTCTTCGGCCACCCGCATCAGCACGCCGGTAGAGCCGATGATGGAGGTGTTGATCGCTCCGGAAAGAATGAGGAAGCCGACCAGCACCACGAAGACGCGAAAGAGAATCCGCCAGAGCATTGGCCCGGCCATGTACATCGCAAGGCCCGCAATCAGATTGTTCTGGTAGATGTGGGTGCGCTCCCAGGTTGGGATCAGCATTGAAGCCAGCAGCGTGGCTCCTCCGGTGAAAACCAGGCTGTAGATGGCGATGACGATGGCCGCGCGCTTCAGGTTCTTGAGCTTGGGATGCTCGATCTCGCGGTTCACCTGGGCCAGAGTTTCCTCGCCGCTCATGGCCAGAATCGAATGGCCGAACGCCATGAGGATGCCGAACAGCCCCATGATGGGAAGTCCGCGGTGAAGCAGAAAGCCCTGCGCATCTTCACTGAAATGCAGGTGGCTTGGAATAGGCGACGGCGGCAGATGAATGCCGCGCATCATCACCGAGTACACTCCCCACACCACCAGAATCACCACCATCACTGTGGTAATCTGCATCACCCGCAACGCCTTGTCGCTCGACTGCTCGATGCCCTTGATGTTCTGCCACCAGTAGTAGATGGTGACCAGGGCCGCAAACAGCGCCGACGTGTAATCCATGTTGAACTGGAAGGCGTGGCCGTGCGCATCCATCAAGGCCGGCGGAAGCCAGTGGCTCTGGTTGGCCACGTTGAGCAGTTCGTTCATCAGGCCGGTAATGTACTGGCCGGCCGAAACTCCTGAGATCGGCCCGGTGAGAATGTAGTCAAACATCAACGCCGAGACGCTGAGCTTGGCGAATCCACCGCCCAGGGCCTCTTTGACGACGCGATACACCCCGCCGCGGGTGAACATCGAACAGCTTTCGACGTAGACCGCGCGCACGGCGAAGCTGAACAGCATAATGCCGAGGATGAACCACGGCGCAGCTGCCCCCACCGCCTGCTCGGCGATGCCGCCGGCATAAAAGGCTGAAGAACCAAGATCGTTGAGAACGATGGCTGCGGCTCGCCAGAAGGAGATGAAGGTGAGCATCACCGACGATGCCACAATCAGCCGGACGCGGTCGGATGGAGGAGCAGCGGTCGTTCGGGTGGATGCCATCGCAAAAATGCCGGCTCAGGGCCGGCGGTCGAAATCGGAGGGCATGAAAGTGCCGCTCTGCGCTGAGTTTATTGCCGAATAAATAGAGTGTCAATAGAAAATAAACAAATCACAAAGACGCGGAGCAGAGCAGGGAAGGTGCAGGCTAATCCTCTTTGCTGAAAAGTTCTTTGCCATCTTCAACAAAGCTGATGAGGACCACGATGGCCGAGCCGATCAGGCCGAGGAAAAACATCACCTCAAGAACGCGCATTCCAAGGAAGGCGAGATGCATGGGATCGATTGTAACCCCGATTTGAGCGGCGACCTAAACCGTATTTTGGCCAGCCAGTTTCGATGGCGAAGCCTCCAGAATTACAACGTTGTGCCCCTCAGGATCATGGAGCACAGCCCAAGGCTGCCGCCGCCCTTCGCCGCCCGGCGTCATTTGGAGAATTCTCTCCTCGCCGACCCAGCGAATGGCATCCGCAAGACTGGGAACTTCAAGAAAGATCACGGCCTTATCGCGCGACGGGTAGGACTCTGCGCCTTTGCGTTCCAGGCAGACAAACGTCTGCCCCCCGTTGAATCGGGCGTAGTGCCCCGCCGTCTCATCTAACAGTTCTAGGCCAAGAGTTTTCTCGTAAAACCCCTTCGCCCGCTGAAGATCGTCGAAGTACAATTCGACTCCAATCAGGCGTGCGCCGAGTTTATTCTCTGTTGCCATGTTGGCCTCCCGAAGAATTATGGCGCAGAAATGACCGGAGATTTCGTAAGGGAAACTGCACGGATCTGAACCCCGCCGTAGGTTTGTGGGCAAATGCTTTAAACTCAGGGCTGTATGCAGCCGGCAAAACCTGCGGAACCTGCACCCAAACCCGATTGGCGTCTGTGGGCCGCGGCTGGCCTTTCAGCCGGCCTGCTCGAGCTGCCGTTTCCGCTGGCCGGGCCTATGCCGCCGTGGCGCTCGGTGTTTGCCTGGTTCGGGCTCGCCCCGCTCATCTGGGCGGTGCTTTCGCCGGCTTGCTCGGACGGGCCGCGGCCGCTGCGGCGAGCGTTTCTGCTGGCCTATGTGTGCGGCGTGCTCTGGTTCATGGGCAACTGCTACTGGATCTACGACACCATGCTGATCCATGGGGGGCTGCCGCCGGCGGTGTCGCTGCTGATTCTGGCGCTGTTCAGCATGGTGCTGGGACTGTATTTCGGGCTCTTCGGCTGGGGATTGCAACTGGTGCGCCGCGCCACCGGCTCGACGCGGCTGGCGCTGGTATTTGCCCCATTCTTGTGGGTTGCGCTCGAGCTGACTGGCGCGCGCTTCACCAGCGTGCCCTGGGATCAGCTTGGGTACTCGCAGGTGGACAACGGAATCCTGACGCTGCTCGCGCCTTTGACAGGCGTATACGGGATCAGCTTTGTGCTGGTGGCGGCGAACGCTTTTGTCGCATATGGTTGGCTGATGGTTCGAGGCAGATCGCATTGGACTCCAAACCGATGGACGTGGATCTTTGCAGCAGGCTGGATGGTCATCAGTTTTGTAGGTAGCAGTAGTATCCATGTCCCGTCTTCCCCCACCACCGCAACTGCCGTCCTCATCCAGCCCAACCTCGACGTAGAGCACACCGGCTTCTGGCAAGCTCCCGGCGAATGGCAACAACACATCGCCGACTTCATTCACCTCGGCAGCGAGAACTGCAAAACCTACATCGCCGGACTGCCGCAGACCGACGCGCCCGAGGGCGAGATCGTTTGCCCGCCGTATCCAACCCATCCCGATCTCGTTGTGTGGCCCGAATCCCCCGCGCCATTCTTTGAGCAGGATCCTCGTTTCCAGCCTTCGATGGCCGCTGTTGCGCGCGCCGAACAGGCCCCGCTGGTAGTCAACGGCGTCGGTTCCGACTTCGACCGCGACGACAACCAATGGCGCGACTACGTCTCAGCCATGGTCTTCGACGCTTCCGGCAACAAGCTAGGCCGATACGACAAGATTCACCTGGTGCCCTGGGGCGAATACGTTCCCTACCCCAAGCTATTCTTCTTTGCCCACAAGCTTACTGGAAAAGTCGGGCTCTTCACTCCAGGCGACGATCGCAAGGTCTTTCACATCGCCGATGCCCACGGCGCAATGCATCGCTACGGCATCTTCATCTGTTACGAGGCCGTCTTTGCCGACGAGATTCGCCAGTTCGCCAAAAACGGCGCCGAAGTGTTCGTTACCGGCAGCGACGACGGATGGTACGGCGACACCAGCGCTCCCTGGCAGCACCTCAACATGGCGCGCATGCGGGCCATCGAGAACCGCCGCTGGATTTTACGCGCCACCAACGACGGCATCACGGCCGCGATCGATCCCTACGGCCGCGTGCGGCAGAGCATTCCCCGCCACAAGGTCGACGCGCTCCCGGCCGAGTTCGCCTACCGCGACGACATCACCTTCTACACCCAGCACGGCGACGTGTTTGCGTGGCTGTGTGCAGTGCTGAGCTTGGGAGTGGTTGGCTGGGCCGGGAGAAAGGCGCTGTTGGATGGGCCCCGCTTGCGGAAAATAACCAAGTAGGTTAGTATTCCTTCATGGAGAAGCGAACCCCTCACTGTTCGCTGTCTCGCGTCAAGGCACTGATCGAGGCAGGTAAGGTGAGGCCTACGCACACGGCCCGTATGACAGCCGCTCTCCTCGGTTTCGATTTCAAGGGAATGATAGGCGTGGTGGCTTCATTGACTATGAAGGATTTTTATAAGTCCATGACCACTTATGCGGATCACCGGATATGGCAGGACGTGTACCATCCCCAGACCAGCGCCGGCTCCATCTACCTCAAGCTGACCGTCATCGACGACGTGCTGATCGTCTCGTTCAAGGAGTTATGACCATGAAATGCCCTGTTTGCGGCGCTGCCGAGTTGATCCACGATACCCGTGATATCCCTTTTAGCTACAAGGGCGAGACCACCATTTTGAAGACGACAGGCGATTTCTGCCCGGCTTGTGGCGAATCCATCCACGATAAGAAGGATTCCGAGCGCGTGATGCGCGAGATGCAAGCCTTTGCCAAGCATGTGAATGCGGCGATCGTTGACCCGGAATTCATTGTCAAGGTGCGCAAGAAGCTCGCGCTCGATCAGCGCGAAGCAGCGCAGATATTCGGCGGCGGCGTGAATGCCTTCTCGCGCTATGAGAATGGCAAAACAAAGCCGCCGTTGGCGCTGGTCAAGCTGCTTAAAGTGCTCGATCGGCATCCCGAACTGCTCGAGGAGATTAAGGTGGCGTAGTGTCGCGCAGATGGCGGCGTGAGCCTGACGGCGCTCTCGGCTCCAAAGAATCAGACGCGGGGCGCCCATTCTTGATGTTAGATTGAGGTGTGATCTGAATGCCCGAACGCGGGGAAGACCTGTAGGTGAAAATCTTGGTCGAAAAGCGCGCATAAGAAGGCACACAAGATCGAAAGCTGTCCAGCTTGCGGAGGCTTAATGCAATTGGGCTGGGATACTTACACTTGCGAAAACAAGCAATGCGGGCATTTCCGACAAGACCCCCACCTACAGGACATCATGGAGCGCGACGACCCCACCAAGCTCAGATTCTGTAACTGCGCGTATTGCGTTGAACAGCGGGATGGACGGCATTTGTAGGGAACGCGTGACAGGCCGATTGGCACGACCGACTGCGGTTTGCCCGAAGAATCTGATCGCGCTTGACATGCCATTCGGACGGAATAACCGATGGAGCCAGACTGCCACAACGTTTTAATCGAAACAACCTACGACCATCTTTCCAGTCGGCGAAAATGGAGGTGGTCATCCGCTTATCAGCAAATAGTATCGGCCAAGGCCTCATCCGAGTGGATTCTTTACGAGGTTTGGAATCGCCTTGCTTATCGTATGCTAACCGACGAAAAAGAAGGCATACTGTTTCGCGCAAATGGGCGAGAACGCGAGGCGATTGCCCGGATTGCTGACCTGTATCAGAGGCTCCTGAAGGGTGACGAGCCCACTTGGGAGGAGTGGAGTTCCGCCGGCGACTTCGCTTTCAAAATCGGAACGGCAACACGCGCATTGCGCTCTTGGAAGATTGAATTTTGGTTCGTTGTGATGGTGTTGGCTATAGGGTTTGCTATAGCGTATTCGTTTCCAGTCGTGAAGGGCTGGGCCGTGTTCGCCGGCCTTATAGCTTGGTGGTCGTACCAAAAAGCGAATAAGGCCGAACGGTTGGCCACTCTTCCAGTTCGCGCCTCACGGCTAAGAGTATTTGCGGCTTGGCAGGCCGCAAAGTGGCAGTCAGAATCGCCCGATGCAAAAGGAATCCTAGAGTTCGAATTGAGGGACGGCAGCGGGGACTACACAGCGCAAGAAGAATGGATGGCGAAAACCCTCTCAGTGATGGCTGATGCAGCAGCGGCCACCTCGGCTGCGTTTTCGCTGGAAGCTGGGCTAGCACCGGAGGATGAAGATGGATTGACAACAGCCAAGGAGGAATATTGGAATTGGCTTTCAAACATGCTTTTGCAGATATTGAGAGAATCAAACACAGTTGTATCACCGTCGACTCGCAAATAAGTTTAGCGTGGCTCACCGTCGGTTGCCTCTACTGAAGTGCAGAGAAGCGTCCACATTCGCTCCCCGATCAAAGTCAGCTGAACCCGCCTAATCGGTGCGGTGATATTCTGGTTCTGTTAATAGAACACGGCCTCACAGTCCAATTCAAGCCAGGTCATAAAGCAAAATGTCATTGAACGATCTCGAATTCACCTACGCTCCCGTGCGCAATCAAGTCCGCGACCTGCGGGAGTATCTTTGACCCTGCCCGCATCCGCAGGGAACTCTCAAGCTTAGAAACCAAACTCGCCGATCCGGCGCTGTGGTCCGATCCAAACGCCACCAAGCCCCTGATGCGCGACAAAAAGCGCCTGGAGCAGCTGGTCGCCGACGACGAAGAGCTGTTGCGCCGCACCAGCGACATCGACGCCTACTTCGAGCTGGCCCGCGAAGGCGAAGATGTTCTTCTCGATTTGGAAAAGGGCATCAACGATCTGCGCACCTTTGCCGAGGAACTTGAAGCGCGCACCATGCTGAGCGGCGAGACCGATCCGCTCAACGCGATTGTCACCGTGCATCCCGGCGCGGGCGGCACCGAGAGCCAGGACTGGGCCGAGATGCTGATGCGCATGTATCTGCGCTGGGCCGAGAGTGAGGGCTTCAAGACCGAGATGAACGACTACCAGGACGGCGAAGAGGCGGGCATCAAGTCCGCCACATTCACCATCACGGGCGAGTATGCGTTCGGCATGCTGGCCGGCGAAAGCGGCGTGCATCGGCTGGTGCGCATCTCGCCGTTCGACTCGGCCAAACGCCGCCATACTTCGTTCGCTTCGGTGTACGTTTCGCCGGAGATCGACGAGACGATTTATGTCGATCTCAAGCTTGAAGATCTGCGCATCGATACCTACCGCTCTGGCGGCAAGGGCGGCCAGCACGTGAACACAACGGACTCCGCCGTGCGCATGACGCATATTCCCACCGGCATTGTGGTGCAGTGCCAGAACGAACGCTCGCAGCACAAGAACCGCGAGAAGGCGATGAAGATGCTGCGCTCGCGCCTGTACGAATACGAACTCGAGAAGAAGCGTGCGGTGAGCAAAAAGCTCGAAGACTCCAAGCTCGACATCAACTTTGGCTCGCAGATTCGCAGCTACGTTTTACAGCCCTATCGCATTGCCAAGGACCACCGCACCAAGGTTGAAGTGGGCGACGTGGACAAGGTGCTCGACGGGTATCTGGAACCATTTTTGCGCGGATATCTGCTGGCCAAGCGCAGAGGGACGGCGGTTGCTGCCGAGACGGACGACGAGATGGAAGTGTGAGAACAGGGGCTAAGGGACAAAGCGACTGACGCGGAAACGGCGACGGAGGTTATGCGTGGAGACGAAGAAGACGATTGAATTTGGCGGAGTGACGCCGATCCTGCGCGTGGCTGACATGGCTGCGAGCATCGACTACTACACCACGAAGCTTGGCTTCAAGGTGAATTGGGGTTTCCCCGACACCGGCGAGTCGTTCTTCGCCTCAATCTCGCGCGGCAGGTGCGATCTCTTTTTGAGCATGGGCGACCAGGGTCATCCCGGAAGCTGGGTTTGGATCGACGGCAAAGACGTGGAAGCTCTGCATGAGGAGTTCAAGGCCTCGGGCGCAAAGATTCGCAACCCGCCGACCAATTACTCGTGGGCACTCGAGATGCAGGTTGAGGACTTGGACGGCAACATCCTGCGCTTCAGTTCAGACCCGAAGAAGGATGAGCCCGAAGGCCCATGGCTCGACATGTACGGCAACCGCTGGATTCGAATGCCCGACGGGACGCATCAAAAGGTGAAGGCGTAGAACTGTTCGCCTATCACTGAACTCTATGAATAATGATCCGGCCGTAATCGACGAAATGTTGCGCGAGGCGAAGAACATCGCCGTCATCGGCATGAGCGACAAACCGTGGCGCGCGAGCCACAACATTGGCAAGTACCTCGCAGCGCACGGCTATCGCGTCTTTCCGGTGAATCCCGCCCTGACTGAAGTGCTGGGCCAGCGCTGCTACACCGATCTCGAAACAGCATACGCAGACGCACGCACGCAGACAGGCAACGGAATTGATCTTGTCGACGTGTTTCGCGCCTCTGAAAACGTGCCGCCGATCGTGGACGACGTGATCCGCCTCGGCATTCCTTATCTTTGGCTGCAGGACGAGGTAATGCACGACGAGGCTGTTGCCCGCGCCCGCGCCGCAGGTGTCAAGTGTGTGCAAAACGACTGTATCTTCCGTGAGCATGCCGCGAGAGGCAGCCAGGCAGCGAGTTAAGAAGTCGACAGGCTGAAGGACTGCATTCAGCTTCAGGCGTGACCAGCGCCCATTTGTATGTGCGCCGTCCTTGACCGCGGACAGCAGAGCAGCGTATTTTTGCCGGGTGAAGTTCCCACGTTCGAGCGGTCTGCTGCTGCACTGCACATCTCTGCCTGGCCCTTTTGGCATCGGCGATCTTGGTCCTCAGGCGCGCGAATTTGCCCGTTTCCTCCAGGCTGCCGGCCAGAAGTTATGGCAGGTTCTACCTCTTCATCCGACCGGCTACGGCGACTCTCCCTATCAGTGTTTCTCCGCCTTTGCCGGCAGCCCGTTGCTGCTCAGCCTTGAGGTGCTGCGCGATCGCGGCCTGCTGACTCAAGCCGACCTGGCTAACCCGCCCGAGTTCCCGCTGGATGTGGTGGACTATGCGGCTGCTTCGCGCTTCAAAATACCGCTGCTTGCCCGCGCCGCCGATCGCTTTTTCGCTGACGCCTCCAGCGAAGACCGCGCCGCCTACGAGAACTTCTGCCAGTCGGCCTCGTGGCTCGGGGACTTCGCTCTCTTCATGGCCCTCAAGGAAGCGCACCAGGGAGTCGCGTGGACCGATTGGGAGCCGTCGCTGCGCGATCGCGAGCCTCGTGCGCTTGCCGAGTTCGCCCAGTCCTGCGAAGCGCAATTGCAGACGAATCGATTTTGGCAGTTTGAGTTCTTCCGCCAATGGCGGGAACTGAAGGAATGGTGCCGGTCCCGTTCCATACGCCTGATGGGCGACATCCCGATCTATGTGGCCCACGATAGCGCGGATGTGTGGGCCCGGCCCGATCTGTTTCAACTCGACGCTCTTGGCCAGCCCACCGTCGTCGCCGGCGTTCCTCCTGACTACTTCAGCGCCACCGGCCAGTTGTGGGGCAACCCGATCTATCGCTGGGAGCGATTGCAGCAGGATGGATTTGCCTGGTGGATCGCGCGCCTCCGTTCAGCCCTGGCGCTCTTTGACCTCGTCCGCCTCGATCACTTCCGCGGCTTTGAAGCCTACTGGGAGGTCCCTGGCAACGAGACCACCGCAATCAACGGCCGCTGGGTACAGGCGCCTGGCGAGGCTCTGCTATCCGCCCTCGAAAAGGAGTTCGGCGAGCTGCCCATTGTGGCCGAGAACCTTGGGGTGATTACGCCGCCCGTAGAGCGGCTGCGCCACCGCTTCAATCTGCCCGGGATGAGCATCCTTCAGTTCGCCTTCGGCACCGATCCGCAGGCGCCCTCATTCTGTCCTCACAACTACACGCGCGACCTGGTGGCTTACACGGGCAGCCACGACAACGACACGGCGCAGGGCTGGTGGACGAGCAGAGGCGGCGCCGACTCCACGCGAACCGAAGAACAGGTGCGCAAGGAACACGACTTCGCGCGCGCTTATCTCAACATCGCCGACGAATCGCAGATTCACTGGACGATGATTCGCACCGTTTTCAGCTCCGTCGCCGACACCGTAATCGTCCCGGTGCAGGATGTTCTGGGCCTTGGCGGCACCGCGCGCATGAACCTGCCGGGAACGGTGAGCGGCAACTGGAGATGGCGCTGCCGGCCGCACGTGCTCGATGCTGCTTTGGCCGCCCGTCTCAGCCAGCTCGCCACGCTCTATGAACGCTGACAACGAATAAGAGGAATGCACTCCCGATGAACAGACCGCCGCGTACGTTCTGGCAGATTTGGAATCTCAGCTTTGGTTTTCTCGGCATTCAGTTTGGCTGGGGCCTGCAGATGGCCAACATGAGCGCCATCTACGAGTACCTTGGCGCGCGCGCCGACCAGATTCCCATCCTCTGGCTCGCCGCGCCTCTCACCGGCCTCATTGTGCAACCCCTTGTTGGTCGCGCCAGTGACCGCACCTGGTGCCGGCTGGGCCGCCGCCGCCCCTACTTTCTCGCCGGCGCCCTGCTCAGCTCCGCCGCGCTCATCCTCATGCCTCACAGCGCTTCGCTTTGGATGGCAGCCGGCCTGCTCTGGGTTCTCGACGGCTGCATCAACATCAGCATGATGCCCTATCGCGCCTTTGTCACCGACCTGCTCCCTGCCGAGCAGAACACGCAGGGCTTTGCCATGCAGAGCCTTTTCATCGGCCTGGGTGCAGTCATGGCCTCGTTCCTGCCGTACGTCATGATTCACGCCTTCCACGTGAGCGGCACGGCTGCCGCTGGTGCGATTCCCTTTACGGTGCGCTTCAGCTTCTACATCGGCGCCGTCGCTTTCCTGGGAGCCGTGCTGTGGACCATCTTCACCACTCCTGAGTACCCGCCTGACGATCTCGAGGCCTTCCGCAAAGAAAAGATCCGTAGCGCCGGTGTCGCCGCCACACTCGCCGGGATTGGTAAGGACTTTGTGAACATGCCCCGTACCATGCGCCAACTGGCCTGGGTGCAACTGGCCAATTGGCTCGGACTCTTCTGTATGTGGCTTTACTTCCCGGTGGCCGTGGCTCGAAACGTCTTTGGTGCCACCGATACCACCTCAGCGCTCTACGCCGAGGGCGAAGCCTGGGGCGGAGCCTGCTTCGGTGTCTACTCGGCTGTCTGTTTCCTCTTCGCCTTCGCGCTGCCGCCATTGGCCGCAAAACTGGGACGCAAGTTCACTCACAGTCTTTGTTTGTTGGCTGGCGCGTTAGGTCTGCTTTCGGTGGCCGTCATCCACTCCAGGTACCTTCTCTTGCTCTCCATGACCGGTGTCGGCATCTCCTGGGCCAGCACGCTCTCAATGCCTTTTGCCATGCTCGCGGACTCACTGCCTGAAGGCAAAAATGGCATCTACATGGGCATCTTCAACGTCTTCATCGTCGCGCCCGAGATCATCGCCTCGCTTGGCTTCGGCTGGGTGATGATTCACCTGCTCCACGAGAACCGTCTCGCAGCTGTAGTGGCCGGTGGCGTCTTCTTCATCGTCGCCGCCGTGCTCACGCTCCGCGTCGACGATCTTGGCGACCCGCGCAACGCCACTCAGTCGGCGCCGGCGCATTGATGAAACAGCTCGGTGGTATCGGCTCCGGTAAACTGGAAGTGTCTATGATCTGCCGGAGCCGGCTTGCCGTGCGCTCTCTTCCGTTCGCTCTCGTGTTGCTGTTGATGCTGGCAGTGAGTCTGCCTGCGCAGACCGCGAAGAGTTATGCAGACGTGGCGCATCTTCACGTGCAGTTGGTGGTTCCGCAAAGTGAGCTTTACCCCGGCGGGCCAAACAGCGCTGGCCTCTACTTCAAGCTCGAACCTGGATGGCATGTTTATTGGCAGAATGCCGGCGACTCCGGTGAGCCGCCTCGAATTAACTGGATCTTGCCCGAGGGAATCACCGCGAGCCCGTTGCAGTTTCCTGCGCCGAAAAGGCTGCCGCTTGGGCCGCTGATGGACTTCGGCTACGAAGACGAAGTGTTGTTCCCGTTTTCTTTCGATGTGTCGAAGTCCGCCAGGCCGGGACTGGCCATTTTGGACGCGAAGGTCTCCTGGCTTGTTTGCCGCGAGGTGTGCATCCCCGGCAAGGCTGAGCTCGGCATGCGCTTAATGGTGGCCGCGAGCGCGCCAGCTTCGCCTACAACCTCATCCGCCGATGAAGACCTGTGGAAGCGCGGCATTGGATTGCTGCCGGCGCCGCTGCCCACCGCCGACAAGGCATTGTTCGCGGTGACGCCGACGGGATTCCGGCTGGGAGTGACGACCGGACGGCGCGAGACCACCGCCGTCTTCTTTCCCGAGGACCAGAACATCATCGACAATCCCTCGCCGCAGAAGTTGTCACCGACGAAGGATGGGCTGGTACTCGAGTTAAAGAAGGACACGAATCTGCAGGCAAATCCCGCTCAATTGAAAGGGGTTCTTGAACTCTCGAGCGGACGCAATTACGAGCTAACGGCGCTGCCGGGTACGGTTGCCGCACCCCCCCCCGCCCCGACTGTGTCGGCCGCACAAATCTTCCGCGCAGCGGGCCTGGCCTTCCTGGGCGGAATGCTCCTGAACCTCATGCCTTGCGTATTTCCTGTGCTGTTTTTGAAAGGACTGGCGCTGGTGCAGTCCGGAGCCGAAGAGCGGCACAGGCTGCGCGCGCACGGCCTCGTTTATACGGCCGGCATACTGGTCTCGTTTTGGCTGCTGGTGGGTGTGCTGCTGACGTTGCGTGCGGCGGGCGCGAGCCTCGGATGGGGCTTCCAGTTCCAGTCGCCCATCTTCCTCATGCTCATGGCCGGGCTGCTGTTCTTTCTTGGGTTGTCGCTGGCCGGGCAGTTTGAGATCGGGCTCTCGCTGACAAGCACGGGCGGGTCCCTGATTGGCAAGCAGGGCTACGCGGGCAGCTTCTTTACCGGCGTACTGGCCGTGATTGTGGCTACACCATGCACCGCGCCGTTTATGGGAGCCGCTCTGGGTTATGCGCTCGGCGCGCCGGTTGCCGTCACCTTCGCCGTCTTTACCGCGCTGGCGCTGGGGCTGGCTGCGCCGTATTTGGCGCTCACGCTGCAGCCGGCCTGGACGCGCTTCCTGCCGCGGCCAGGCGCGTGGATGGAGGTGCTGAAGCAGGCGGTCTCGGTGCCGATCTTCATGACGGTGATCTGGCTGGCGTGGGTGCTCGCAACAGCTTACGGCGCGGCAGCCCTGGCGGCGCTGCTCAGCGGGTTCCTGCTGCTGGCGATCGCCGGGTGGTTCCTGGGTCGCTGGCCGGCAAAGCGATGGGCCACAGTGGTTGCAGTGCTGATTGTGGCCAGCGTGGTGGGCCTCGCGGTATACGGGCAGAAACTGGCAGGCGAAGCAGCGCCGGCGACTGCGGGTACGGCTGGCTCGTCACAAAGTGCCGGTTCGGCCGCATGGCAACCTTGGTCGGCGGACCAAGTACAAAAATCGCTTGCAGCGGGGCAGCCCGTGTTCGTGGATTTTACCGCGAGCTGGTGCCTGAGCTGCCAGGTGAACGAGCGCGTGGCCCTGCGCCAGCCTGAGGTGATGAACGCATTTGCGGCGAAAAACGTCATTCTGCTGAAAGCTGACTGGACGCGGCACGATGAGGCCATAACCCAGGCGCTGACGGCGCTGGGACGCGACGGCGTGCCGGCCTATGCACTCTATGTTCCGGGAGAAACGAGCCCGAGGCTTTTGCCCGAGGTGCTGACTCCGGGGGTAGTGTTGGATGCGATTAACAGTCTGCCTGCAACCCGTTCGCCCGCACAAACGTCAAACGGGCAGTAAGTCCGGCAATTCCTAAGTCAGGTTGATCGTCTGAATCCCCTCAGGAGGTTGACTGCCGTGTCTTCCCGACACCTCAAAATCTCATTCATCGCTTTCGTTTTTGTCTGCGCGGCGCTGTATGCGACGTTGCGCTTCACCGCCCGCGCCCAAGTGGACGAGGCGCGCGTTGGCGCGCAAGCCCCGGCGTTTACTGCGACGGATTCGCGGGGGCAGACAGTCTCGCTCAACGAGTTCCGCGGCAAGTTTGTGGTGCTGGAGTGGCACAACCAGGGTTGCCCCTACACCCGCAAGCACTACGTGAGCGGCAACATGCAGGCGCTTCAGAAAGAGTGGACCGCGAAGGGCGTGGAGTGGTTCACGGTGATCTCGTCGGCGCCGGGCGAGCAGGGCTACGTGACGGACTCGGAAGAGAACGCCTACCTGGCGAAGATGCATGCCGATCCGACGGCCGCTCTGCTCGATCCGGATGGCAAAGTTGGCCGGCTGTACGGCGCGAAGACCACGCCGGAGATGTACGTGATTGACCCTGAAGGCAGGCTGATCTACGAGGGCGCGATCGACAACCGGCCGACGCCGGATGTGGAAGACATCAAGGGCGCGGACAACTACGTCTCCGACGCGTTGAGCGAGGCCATGGCGGGCAAGGCCGTGGCCACTGCGTATACGCGGCCGTACGGGTGCTCGGTGAAGTACAGGGACTGAATAAGTGGTTGTGGAACAGCGAGCCGGTTCCACAGGTGTTCGGTTGACCCGTGCTATCATGATAGCAATGGAGGGAAGCCGTGGCCCAGATTCTCATCCGCAAAGTCGATGAGCGGGTGAAGGCGCGCATTCAGCGCCGCGCCAAGCGCAATGGCCGCAGCATGGAGGCAGAGGCTCGCGAAATGCTCACTAACGCATCTCTTGCCGAGGAAACGCCGGCGGTTGGATTTGGCACCGCTTCTGTTGCGCTTTTCAGCGGGCAGGGGATCGGCCTGAAAGAAGGGGAAGAGATCCCCGAGCTGCGCGGTTTTTCTCTGAAACCGATTAGCTTTGACGAATGATCATCCTCGATACGAACGTGGTTTCGGAGATCATGCGAACGAGGCCGGACCCACGCATTACGCATTGGCTCGATCGGCAGCCTCGCGCTTCTGTCTGGACAACTTCCGTTACGATTTTTGAGATTAGGTTTGGCCTTGAGACGATGCCTTTGGGCAAGCGCCGTGCCGCGCTCATGGCGGGCTTTGAGAATTGGCTTGGGAAGATTGTCGAAGAGCGGATCGCAAACTACGATGGGACGGCTGCAAGGCGCGCGGCGGAACTGGCTGCGGACAGGCAAAGAAGGGGAAGACCTGGGGAACTGAGAGACACCATGATCGCGGGGATCGTGCTGGCCAATCACGCGACGCTCGCCACGCGCAACGTCAAGCACTTCGAGGACATTGCGAAGTCAGTTGTGAATCCGTGGGAGTGACAAAAAACTGGGAACGAGGGAACAAGGGAACGAAAAAGCGGGTGGGTGAGGGGTGTGGTTTCCCAGGTCCCAGAATCGAGATCTGACGTGCGCAGCCTATCCGTTCAACCCCTAAGGTGTGTACCGCTTACCCATGTGGACTTTCTCATCGGCGTCCTCGGCATAGCCCCGATAGTGGCCGTGCTTTCCGAGTGTGTCCGTCGAGACGAAACCCTTGACCAGTTGGGAGTCTGTGAGGGTCAGGGGCCAACTAACGTTCTTTGGCCAGAAAATCTTTGCTGGATGCCGCAAACCGCTGGGATACAGAAAGCCGATGCCTTGAAGCGTGATAGGGCGTTGCCCCCTGTAACTGACTGAGGTAACTAAGTAAGAGCCCCGTGGGTCATCAGGTCCGCAGGGTTCCTGTTTGAGTGTGATCCGAAGCCGTGAACGATTATTGAAGAAACCCCAACAAGTTCTAACAACCTCAAGCACTGTGCTCAACATACTTCCTCCTTTCTCGAATTTATTTGCTATGCGCGCGACGTTTTCATTCCTTTCGGGGTGCCAATTGCGTCTCGACCTTGTGCTTCCCAAGTTTTCTCAACTTGCCGTTCGCAACTCCTCGCGCAAGACGCGGCGCAGTGTCTCTTCGAGCTTCGGTGCTTTGCCCTCCACATGCTGACGCAAGGCTTCGTTAATCAGCGTCTGATAGCCCGTCTCCCCGCCCGATGCATCGGCCTCGCGCAGGAAGTGATTCACAAGGTCTTCGTCGAGCCGAATCGTGATGCGCGTTTTGCCGCGAGGCTCGGGTAGCGGCGGGGCGATTCGTCCGCGCTTGCCTTTGCTGAAATCGTATTTCTGCTTCATCTGTGCTCCTCATATTGCGCACGCTCATGCGCTTCCGCCAGCCGCGCGGAGATGATGCGAATATTGCTGCCACGATGGCAATAGACCACCACTAAAACTCTCTCTTTCACGCCCATTCCGATTGAAACAAACCGCTGCTCGTTTGGGTCCGATTCATCGTCCACGATGGTAAGGGCAAAATCGTCCCCGAAAACCGGCTCTGCCTCAGCGAAGCGAACCCCGTGCTTTCGAAAATTGATCTCGGCCTTTTCGGGGTCCCACTCGAAGCTCATTCTTGCCTCTTCGTATGTACATATTGTACACCAATCTTGGGCAGACTCCGCAAGCGATTCAGGTTTGGCTGTGCTTGCCGGAGCGGATGCGGCGTATCTCCTCCATCCGCGCCGCTAGCTGTTTTTCGCGGCCTTCCTGGGTGGGGTGGTAGTAGCTGCGGCCGCGCAGTGAGTCGGGCAGGCAGTCCATGTCGGCCACTTTGTCTTCTTCGTCATGGGCGTAGCGGTAGCCCTTGGCGTAGCCGAGATCTTTCATCAGGCGGGTGGGGGCGTTGCGCAGGTGCAGCGGGACGGGCTCCTGGCGAGTCTGTTCGATGTCTTGCTGCGCGGCGCCGTACGCGGTGTAAACGGCGTTCGACTTGGGCGCGAGGCAAAGGTAGATTACGGCTTCGGCAAGGGCGAGGTCGCCTTCGGGTGAGCCGAGGAACTCGTAGGTGTCGCGGGCCGAGAGGCAGAGATTCATGGCTTCGGGTGCGGCCAGGCCGATGTCTTCAATGGCCATGCGGACGATGCGGCGGGCGAGGTAGAGCGGGTCTTCGCCGCCGGCGAACATGCGGCCCAGCCAGTAAAGCGCCGCGTCGGGGTCGCTGTTGCGCACGGATTTGTGCAGCGCCGAGATAAGGTTGAAGTGCTCCTCGCCCGATTTGTCGTACATGAGGACGCGTTGCTGGAGGGCCTCGGTGGCGATTGTTTTTGTGATGCGGCGTGTGGGGTTTCGCTCAGGGGCTAAAGCCCCTTCATTTTTTGGTGCGGTTTCGGCACGGCTAAAGCCGTGCCCTTTCAAAACCTGATCTTCCTCAGGGGCTAAAGCCCCTTCATTTTTGGTCGCTTTTTCGGCACGACTGAAGTCGTGCCCTGATACAGGACCTGATTGTTCGGTTGCCTGCGCCTGGGCCAGTTGCGCGGCGACCTCAAGGGCGTTGTAGGCAGAGCGGCAGTCGCCGCTGGAGTAGGCAGCGATTAGCTGGAGCGCGTCTTCATCGGCGGTGAGCTCGAGCCCGCCCAGGCCGCGGTCCCTGTCCTCAAGAGCGCGGCGAAGGAGGGTGACTATCTGTTCCTCTTTCAACGGTTCGAGAACGTAGACGCGGCAGCGGGAGAGCAGTGCGGAGATGACTTCAAACGAAGGATTCTCGGTGGTCGCGCCGATGAGGCGGATGGTGCCGCGCTCGACGTAGGGCAGAAAGGCATCCTGCTGGGCCTTGTTGAAGCGGTGGATCTCATCGATGAAGAGGATGGTGCGCGAGTGCAACTCGGCTGCCTTGGCCGCGTCGGCCATTACCTGCTTGATCTCCTTGATGCCGGCCAGGACCGCGGAGAACTCAATGAAGTTGGCCTGGGTGGTTTCGGCAATGATTTTGGCCAGAGTGGTTTTGCCGACGCCGGGAGGTCCCCAGAAGATCATGGAGCTGGGGTCGTCGCGGTCGATCTGAACGCGGAGGGGCTTGCCCGGGCCGACGAGGTGCTCCTGCCCGATGAGTTCTTGGAGGGAGCGGGGCCGCATGCGCTCAGCCAGCGGCGCCGCCGCTCCGCGGTTTAGCGTTTTGGAGGAGTGTGGTGGCTGGAATGGGTTATCGGGTTGGTTGTCGAAGAGGCTCATGGCCGCGCTCCCCTGTACTCGATCGGACCGCTACTCACCGCGGTTCGCTGTCGCGCGGCTTCATAGAGCAGCACGCTGGCGGCGACGGCGGCGTTCAGGCTTTCGACGGGTCCGGGGCAGGGAATCGTGACCCTTGCGTCGGCCTTTTCGGCCAGGTCGTCGGGAACGCCGCTGCCCTCGTTGCCGATGATGAGCGCGACCGGATCGGCCAGGTCGATCAGTTCGACTGGCTGCGCGGCTTGCACGGTCGTTGCAAGAATCCTCACCCCGGCCTCATGCAGCCGGAGAAGGCTCGCCCGCTCGCTCGCCACGAGCAGCGGCACACGGAAGACGCTGCCTGCGGAGGCGCGGACAGCTTTCGGGTTCCAGGCGGAGACGGTGCCGGGGAGGGCTACGATGCCGGTGGCGCCGAAAGCTTCGGCCGAGCGCAGAATCGTGCCGAGGTTGCCGGGGTCCTGCAGTCCGGCCAGAACGAGAATGAGCGGCGCAGAGTTGCGGCGCAGGCCAACCAGATGCTCCCAACCCCACCTGGGCGGCGTCACCAGAGCGGCGACCGGCTGCGGGGTCTCGGTAGTGAGGGCCGAGGTCAAGATCGACAGGGGCGTCACCAGAACCTCGACGTCGCCCGGAATATGCAGCCCCTCAAGGAGTCGCTCCGACCCCTGCGCAACAAATACCGTGTCGAGCTCGATGCCGGACCGCAACGCTTCAGCGATCAGGTTGGGACCTTCAATACCGATGAGGCCGGCAGGACCGGCGAGCGAGCGATCGCCTGAACCAGGACGGGCAAGGGCCGCGCGAAGTTCTTTCAGCCGCGAATTCTGTTTACTCTGTACAATGCGAACAGGCATCCGTTCAGATTCTACGGCGTTTTGCCAGGTTCCAATCGTGTTGTGCCGGAACCGATCGGACTTGTTGAGAGTGGTGCCGATGTTACTGCCAAACTTGCACCAAAGCTGGTGCTGTGTTAGTTTCCGTCTTTGTGGCATAGAAATGGCGCATCCCGTGATTCGGCCCCATCTGAACCGCCTTGCCGAACGCGTTTTTGACCACTAATTCGGGGAACTGAGGTAGATTTTCTTGTCCGCGGAGATCTTGCGCGTCCATCCCGATAACCCCCAGCCGGACCGGATCGATTACATCGTCTCGTGCCTGCGGAAGGGCGACGTAGTGGCGCTGCCCACCGACACTTTCTACGGCCTTGCTGTGGATCCGGTGAACCTGCGCGCGGTTGAGCGGATCTACCAGATCAAGACGCGCCAGAAGCATAAGCCGCTGTCGCTGCTGATTTCGGGGTTGGCGCAGGCATACTCACTGGCGCGCGATACCGACCCACTGCTGGACAAGCTGGCTGACAAGTTCTGGCCGGGGCCGCTGACCATTATTGTGCGGGCCGGCAGCAAGCTGCCGCTGCGCTCGACGGCAAATACGGGGAACGTTGCCATCCGCGTGCCTGATGCGGCCATTCCTCGGGCAGTGGTGGAGTGCTTCGGCTTGCCGATTACCGCAACCTCGGCCAATCTCCAGGGCGCCAGCGAGTGTACGCATGCGGCGTGTGTTCGCGACCAGATCGGGGACCGCGTGCCGCTGATCGTAGACGGCGGACCGACCCCGCGTTCGCTGCCGACGACGATCGTCGATCTCTCGCTCGGTCCCGGGAGGTGGGAGATACTGCGCGAGGGCGCGATTCCCACTCACGAAGTCGTGATGGCCCTGCAACGATAATTGAGTGAGTGCGAATGAGTGCCCGTTCCAAGTCGAAGGGCCGGCGCCGGGTTGCGACCGTCCTGGGACTGCTGTTTGCGATGGCTGCCGCAGGTGCATTTCTTTGGAGCCGGTGGGTTTACCAGCAGATTGAATATTATGCAGACCGAGACGAGGCTGCGCCGGCCGATGCGATCGGCGTTTTTGGCGCAGCGGAATACGATGGCCGTCCCTCACCGGTGTTCCGAGCACGGCTCGATCACGCGGTCGATCTCTATCGCCGCGGCATCGCGCCGCTGATTATAACGCTGGGCGGCGCGGGCGGAGACGAGTACTCCGAGGGCTCGGTGGGCCGCGAGTATCTGATGAGCCAGGGCGTGCCGGAAACGGCGATTATTGCCGAGACGGAGAGCCGGAATACCGAGGAGTCGGCACGGCGAATTGCCGTGATCGCGCGCGCCAACGGGCTCAAGCGGTTGGTAATTGTCAGCGATGGCACGCATCTATTCCGCATCCATGCCATCTGCGCTGCCGATGGGCTGAATGTACTGACTTCGCCGCGTCCGAAGCCGCCGGTTGAATACAAGAAGCTTGAGCGCGAGAGGATTGCGCACGAGATCCTGAGCTATACGTTGTGGCGGATCGGGTTGCACTGAAGAGCAGCGGGGTTAGCGGAGTTGGAGTGCGGCTGCGATGAGTGTGAAGGCTGCGGCGGAGATGGTTGACAGGAAGTTCACTGCATCGTTGTTGAGCCAACGCTTCCGCTCCAGCGTCGCACCCAGCAGGCTATCGAAGAAGAGGCCGAAGACGGCGCCGGCGAACGCAACCATCAACAGACGAGAATCTGGATGAACGGCGAAAGCGCCGAGCGCGGCGACGATGGCTGCGGCAACGATTCCGGCAAACGATCCGGCTGCGGTGATGCCGCCGTCGGTGCCGGGATCGACGGACCGCAAAGTCGTAATCATGCGCGGGCGGCCGCCGAAGACCTGCCCGATCTCACTGGAAACCGTGTCGGCAGCAGCCTCGGCCATTGCCGCCAGGCTCGCGGCCAGCAACGCGGTCCTGGAATGCGGCAGCCAACGGCTGTTCACAGCCCAATTCTCGATGAAACCGGTTGAGATGAGCGCGGCCGCACCCAGATTGGCGGCCACCTGCGCAGCCGAGCGCCCGTGACGGGCCTCGGCAAGACCGAGCCGTTCTTTTTGCGAGCGGCCCGCGCGCGTGGCAGCAAATGCAAGCAATGAGACAGCCAGCACGGGGATCAGGTAGGTGCGCCAGGCGTGGTAGGGCTGGTCGCTGGTCGCGTACATCAGTTGCGCCGTGATTACCGAGCCGGTGAGAGCCGCCAGCGGAGTGGCCGCCCGCAGCGCGAACGTGAGGATGCCGAGCGAAGCGCTGAGTGCGATAGTCCAATAAACCACCGACGGTGCGCCGGCCAGCCAATCTTTGGTTTCAAACACCAGGCCGCAGCCCACTGCCGGCAGCACCAGCAACAGGATCAGTTTCGACTGCCAGTTGAGCGGGTTGGCATCCACGGCTCAATCCTACCCTTCCAGGTAACCGGGGTGAAAGCGGTGGCAGAAACCGGAGGAACCTCAGGGATTTACACTCATTCACGCAGCGACTATGGGTTTGGTTCGCGAGGAAAATGTGAAAAAGCTTTCGACTCTTTTGGCCGTTCTATTCTGCGGTGGATTTTTCGGGCCGTCCTCGAACAGATATTGGGCCATGGCCCAGGGTCCTTCCGGCAGTGTAGCGGGCGTGAACGCGACAGGCGATCGCGTCACAATTGAGGGCGAGGGCGCGACGATCATGCTCGAGCCGTATGCCGAGAACATCATGCGCGTGACGCTGAGCCTGACGCACGATGCAGGGGTAGCCGGTCCGGGTTACGGAATCATTGCTCACCCGGCTGCGAGCGGCTGGCATGCCGTCTATGACGAGCACAACGTCGTATACAGTTCGTCGCGCATGGTGGTCACGGCCGGCATCCCGCACCAATGGAATTCTTACAAATCTACAATTGCCCAGGCCGGCTACTTTGTGGGCACCACGCCATGGACGCCGATCACGTTCAAGACACCCGACGGAACCACTTTGCTGGAGATGCGCGACTGGATGCAGGCCGAACTGAACCAGAAGGACGGGACAGCCGAGATTGCCAACGATCGCCGGCCGACCGACGACAAGTTCTATACGGTGGGCGCCACCTTTGCCGCGCCCGACGACGAGCACTACTACGGTCTGGGGCAGAACCAGGAGGGTTTTCTCGACCACCGCGGCCACCCGGTACGATGCTGGGCTGACTATGAGGCTCCGGCGGCGCCCACTTTCTGCGTGCCGTTCCTGGTGACCAACAAGGGCTACGGATTGCTTTGGGACAATCCGTCGAAGACGACGTTCGAAGGAGGATTCAACGGGCGGACGAAGTGGACCTCGCAGGTGGGCGACCGGGTTTCGTTTTTCGTAATCGCCGGAAAAAACTCTGACGAGATCTACGAGGGATACCGTCTGCTGACTGGACCCACGCCGATGCTTCCAAAGGCGGCGTACGGTTACATCCAGTCAAAACAGCGGTACGCAAGCCAGGCAGAGCTGTTGAATGTTGCCCGGGGCTATCGGGATAGGCATCTGCCTGCAGATGTGCTGGTGGTGGACTGGTTTTACTACACCAAAATGGGACAGATGGACTTTGACCCCAGGTACTGGCCCGATCCGAAGAAGATGAACGATGAACTGCACGCCATGGGTTTCGAAACCATGATCAGCGTGTGGCCGCGGTTTGAGCCGGGCGACCGGTATTACGACGAACTGCTCAGGAATGGCTGGTTCATCCATTACGCCGACGGCAAGCCGATCGACGGGCTGCCCTACGACCGCGCCGGATCGGACATCGACACCACCAATCCCGACGCGGCGAAATGGTATTGGGAGACGATTCGCGACAACATTGTGAGCAAGGGATTCAACTCGCTGTGGGCCGACGAGACAGAGCCCGACCTGCCACCGAACGGCGCGTACTTCAAGATCGGGCCGGGAACCGAGTACTTCAACGTCTATCCGCTCTTTCACACCGCGGCGCTGTACGAGGGAATGCGCAGAGATGAGCCGGGGCGCGCGCTGATTCTCTCGCGCGATGCGTATCTTGGCTCGCAGCGCAACGGGACGATCACCTGGTCGTCGGATATCTATCCAACCTGGGATACGCTGAAGCGGCAGATTCCCACGGGGCTGGATGTGACGGCTTCAGGCATCGCCTACTGGTCGAACGACACGGGGGGGTGGCAGTATCTGCCGCCGGTGCATCATCCGGCACACAAGCCGCTCCTCGATCCGTCGGATGCACGTGCGAATGTGGGCGGTTACGACGATTATCCCGAGCTGTACACGCGCTGGTTTGAGTACGCGACGTTCCTGCCCATCATGCGCACTCACGGAAGCCGCAAGTTCAATGAAGTGTGGTCGTACGGGCACGAAGCTGAACCGATTCTTGAAAAATATCTGCGTTTGCGCTACGAGCTGCTGCCCTACATTTACTCGCTCGGCTACCAGACCTGGCTGACCGGTGCGCCGTTTATGCGGGCGCTGGCGCTCGATTTTCCAGGCGATCAAAAAGTTGCTGAGCTGGGCGACGAGTACATGTTCGGCCCGGCGTTCCTGGTGGCCCCGGTGAGCGACCAGGGCGAGACGAGCAAACAGGTCTATCTGCCGGCCGGCACCGACTGGTACAACTACTGGACCGGCGAGCGGATGAAGGGCGGACAGACGATTGAGGCAGCCGCGCCGATTGAGACGATTCCGCTGTTTGTGAAGGCTGGGTCGATTATTCCGCTCGGTTCCGCGATTGAAAATACGCACGAGAAGCAGGCGATTGCGAAGGTGAAAGTGTATCCGGGCGCGGATGCCGACTTTACGCTTTTCGATGACGACGGGACAAGCGACGCGTATGCAAAAGACGGCGGCCAGGTGACGAAACTGCACTGGGACGACGCCAGCCGGAAGCTGACGAGCGAAGGCCCGGCCGCGTGGAACGCGCCCGACAGCGCGGTCGTGGAAATTGAGGGGCACTGATAGGGCAGACCTGCCAGTTGGATGGCAAATCACGGATGGCGCGGGCGGGGACGGCCATTCTACGGCTGATCCCGACAAGCATGGGAAAAACTCATTGTGCTCAGCCCAGTTTGCGCGAACGTCCCACAGGGCTGAAGAGGTTGCGGAAATAGTGATTCTGCATGCGCGAAATGCAGCACGGGCTAAATCCCGAAATTGAGGGGGGAGTGTTTTTGGCCCGGCTGAAGCCGTGCCCTGGTTACAAAACCGCGCAACGATGAGTTTTTCCGCAACCTTTAAAGCCTTGACCTATCAGTCGTGTCCTTGTTACAAAGCTTCGCCGGCTTGTGCGTTGGCGAGTTTTTCTGCAGCCTGTAGAGACCGGCGGTACTCTCATGTGCACAGACCCTGGTCGAAGTGCGGCATTGGCCGATGCCTTTTTCGCGCGCTGAGCGTCTCTATCAGAGAGCTTCTTTTCGCTTTATTTCACTTCTGGTTCTGGCAGCAGCGCGCAGGCCAGCGGCCCGGTTGGCTGATTTACAATCAGCCTAGCAAGCCTGGGATTAGGAAAGATTCTGAATGAGGCTTTTTGATATGACGAAGGGCCGGTTGCGCACGCTGCTGGCACAAGCGGGCGGGGCCGTGGCGGTCTCAGCCCTGATTGCCGGGTGTGGTAACAATTACCGGCCGGTTGTTCAGCCGATTACCCCCAGTGGACCGGCGGCACAGCCGCAATCGTACGCAATTGTGGTGTCGACCACCGGCGCGACCACGCCGGGAGTGGTCACAATCATCGACTACTCCGGCGATTCGGTGATGGCGATCGCGCCCATCGGAGTGGGCCCTATTGCCTTCACGATCGATGCGGTGGGCGCCAACGGCTATACCGTCAACAGCAACGGAACGTTGACCAACTTCCCTATCACCACCAGCCTTCAAGCGAAGAACATCCTTGTATCAACGCTTTCGGCAACCGCGCAGCTGGTGAACCTGATGGCCCCCTCTTCGGGGCTTTGGGCGGCGGATTTGAACGGGAATTTGGTCGACGTGTCTACCGGATCGCCGCAGACCTTCAAGTGGCAAGTTCCCGTATC
>Ga0335074_10001322_pt1 | contig 33657 bp, 30 predicted proteins | sample Lox_Sample_23_FD_206715 | JGI IMG/M metagenome (GOLD analysis project Ga0335074, IMG submission 206715) | Soil microbial communities from Loxahatchee National Wildlife Refuge, Florida, United States - Lox_Sample_2.3 | ecosystem: Environmental > Terrestrial > Soil > Wetlands | place: USA... | reverse complement strand
CGAGCCGTGCCGCGAGCAGCGAGCGGCGGTCCTCGGTATAGCGCCCGGCGAGCACGGACTCGACGTCCTCGAGCATCGAATCCGGGCTCACGTCCGTGAGGAACCCGAGCCGCCCGCGGTTGATGCCAAGCAGCGGCACCGGCTGGCCCGCCACCAGGCGCGCCGCGTAGAGCAGCGTTCCGTCGCCGCCGATCGCGACGATGAGATCGGCGCGCTCGGCGAAGGAGGTCTCGGGGCAGGACACGACGATGCGCTCCGGGAAGGCGGGCGCGAGGCCCGGGTCGACCAGCGCCCGGCAGCCGAGCGCGTGGAAATGCCCGGCCAGGCTCAGCATGCAGTCCGCGACGCGCGCGTCCGCGGCGTTGCCGACGAGCGCTATCGACTTGAAGGAGGCCCCCATTGGTTCCTTGTAGCATGTTCGATGCGAGCGGGTCACCCGCGAAAGGCGCCGGCGACGCGCGCAACGGCGGCGCATTCGACCATTGCCCCGCCACTTGACCTGTGCGGACGCCCTAGGTAGCTTCAAACATGGTATATGGAGGGAATGACAGAAGGTGGCGAGGAGAGCTTGAGCGAGCGGGCGCAGCTGCTGCTCAAGGCACTCATCGAGAGCTATATCCGCGACGGCCAGCCGGTCGGCTCGCGCACCTTGTCGCGCGACTCGGGGCTCAGCCTGTCCTCGGCCACGATCCGCAACGTCATGGCGGATCTGGAGGATCTGGGGTTCGTCGTTTCGCCGCACACCTCGGCCGGAAGGATTCCGACGGACAAGGGCTACCGGCTGTTCGTGGACAGCCTGCTCAAGATCAAGCCCTTGCAGAACGAGGAGATCGACGAGATCGAGCGGCGCCTGAGAAACGATGCCGCGAACGGCCGCGCCCTGGTGCAGACCGTGTCGCAGATGCTCTCGAGCGTCACCCGCATGGCGGGCCTGGTGACCCTGCCCAATCCGCACTACGTGGCGCTTTCTCAGATCGAGTTCATCGGCCTTTCGGAGAATCGCGCCCTTGCCATCATGGTCATGAACAACGGCGAGGTGGAGAACCGCGTGATCCAGCTCGACCGCCCCCGCTCGGCCGAGGAGCTGCGCCGCGCTGCCAACTACTTGAGCGAGGCCTTCGCCGGACACTCGCTGCCCGACGTGCGCTCGATGCTGCTCAAGCAGCTGCAGGAGACCCGTCAGGACATGAACCAGCTGATGCAGGACGCCATTCAGGTGGCGCAGAAGCTGTTCGAGACCAAGGCCGAGGAGCAGGTCGAGTACGTGATCGCCGGCGAGACCAATCTCATGGGCTTTGCGGAGCTCTCGAACGTGGACCGCCTGCGGCGGCTGTTCGAGGCCTTCAATGAGAAGCACGACATCCTGAGGCTCCTGGACAGCTGCCTGCGCGCTCAGGGGATCCAGATCTTCATCGGCCACGAGTCCGGCTATCAGATCCTCGACGACATCAGCCTCGTCACCGCCCCCTACATGCTCGATAACCAGGTGGTCGGGGTCCTGGGGGTCATCGGCCCCACCCGAATGGCCTACGAGCGCGTCATTCCGATCGTCGACGTGACGGCAAAACTGCTTGGATCGGCCTTGAACACCCGCAAGTAGCCCCCAGGTTGGCCGCTCCGAGCGGGTCAATCCCGCCATTGCTTCGAGGGGTTTGCCAGTGAACGAATCGAACCAGCCCGTGGAGGAGCTGCACGGCCCGGCGCAAGCGCCCGGCGGCATCCAGGACGCTCTGGCCGCGGCGGAGGCCAAGGCCCAGGAGAACTGGAACAGCTACATGCGGGCGGTCGCCGAGCTCGACAACTATCGCAAGCGCATGGAGCGCGAGATCGACCAGGCGCGCAAGTTCGCAGTCGAGCGCTTTGCACAAGACCTGGTCACGGTCGGCGATGCGCTCGAGGCGGGAATCCGCGCCAGCAGCGCGAACCCGGGGCCCGCTCTGGTGGAGGGGGCCGAAGCGACGCTGCGCGAGCTGCACCGCGCCTTCGAGAAGGCGGGCATCAAGGTGATCGATCCCAAGGGCCAGCCCTTCGACCCGAACTGGCACGAGGCCATGGTGGCCCAGGAGAGCGGCGAGCAGCCCCCCAATACGGTCCTTTCTGTGATTCAGAAGGGCTATTCGCTGAACGGCCGATTGCTGCGCCCCGCCCGCGTGATCGTCAGCAAAGCTGCGGATTCCAATTGAAATCGTTCAAGATCCCCCAAGGTAGGGGTCAGTATTCGGATCTCATTTCAGAGGGTGTAAGCAATGGCTAAGATAATAGGCATCGATCTGGGCACGACCAATTCCTGTGTCGCGATCATGGAGGGCGGCAAGCCCAAGGTCATCGAGAACAGCGAAGGGGACCGCACCACCCCCTCGATCGTTGCCTTCACCAAGGATGGCGAGGTCCTGGTGGGCCAGTCCGCCAAGCGGCAGGCGGTCACCAACCCGCAGAACACGCTTGCGGCCGTGAAGCGGCTGATCGGGCGCAAATTCAACGACGAGGTGGTCCAGCGCGACATCGGCATGGTGCCCTACAAGATCATCAAGGCCGATAACGGCGACGCCTGGGTGGAAGTGCAGGGCAAGAAAATGGCCCCGCCCGAGGTTTCGGCGCGCGTGCTCATGAAAATGAAGAAGACGGCCGAGGACTATCTGGGCGAGCCGGTCAGCGAAGCGGTGATCACCGTGCCCGCCTACTTCAACGACTCGCAGCGCCAGGCCACCAAGGACGCGGGACGCATCGCGGGCCTGAACGTGAAGCGCATCATCAACGAGCCCACCGCCGCGGCGCTCGCCTACGGCCTGGACAAGGAGGGCGGTGACCGCAAGATCGCCGTGTACGACCTCGGCGGGGGCACGTTCGACATCTCGGTCATCGAGATCGCGGAAGTGGACGGTGAGCGCCAGTTCGAGGTGCTCTCGACCAACGGCGATACGTTCCTGGGCGGCGAGGACTTCGACCTGCGGGTCATCAATTACCTGGCGGAGGAGTTCAAGAAGGAGACCGGCATCGACGTGCGCAAGGACCCGCTCGCGATGCAGCGCCTGAAGGAAGCCTCGGAGAAGGCAAAAATAGAGCTGTCCTCGAGCCAGCAGACCGAGATCAATCTGCCTTACATCACGGCCGATGCGGCGGGGCCGAAGCATCTGAACATGAAGCTCACCCGCGCGAAGCTCGAATCGCTGGTGGAAGACCTGATACAGAAGACCATCGAGCCTTGCCGCATCGCATTGAAGGATGCGGGCTTGACCATGAAGGACGTGGGCGAGGTCATCCTGGTCGGCGGCCAGACGCGCATGCCGCTCGTGCAGAAGGCCGTGCGGGATCTGTTCGGCCGCGAGCCGCGCAAGGACGTGAACCCCGACGAGGCGGTCGCGGTGGGCGCGGCGATCCAGGGCGGCGTTCTGTCCGGCGATGTGAAGGACGTGCTGCTGCTCGACGTGACCCCGCTGTCGCTCGGCATCGAGACCCTGGGCGGCGTGATGACCAAGGTGATCGAGAAGAACACCACCATCCCGACCAAGGCGACGCAGACGTTCTCCACGGCGGACGACAACCAGACGGGCGTGACCATTCACGTGCTGCAGGGCGAGCGTGACCGGGCGAGCGACAACAAGTCTCTCGGCCGTTTCGACTTGACCGACATCCCGGCGGCGCCGCGCGGCATGCCGCAGATCGAGGTGACCTTCGACATCGACGCGAACGGCATCCTGAACGTCTCGGCCAAGGACGTGAAGACCGGCAAGGAGCAGCGCATCGTCATCAAGGCCTCGAGCGGACTGTCCGAGGCGGAGATCAAGCGCATGGTGGCGGATGCCGAAGCGCACGCCGAGGAGGACAAGCGGTTCCGCGAGCTCGTTGCGGCGCGCAACAAGGCGGATGCGACGGTGCATACGGTCGAGAAGGCGATGACCGATGCGGGCGAGAAGCTGTCCGAGCAGGACAAGAAGGCGGCCACCGAGGCGATTGCCGCGGTCAAGACCGCCATGGCGAGCGAGACCTTAGAGGACATCGAGCGCAAGACCCAGGCTCTGGAGCAGGCGGCCTCGGCCCTCATGCAGAAGGTTTACGAGTCGTCGGCGGGCGCAGCGCAGGGCAGCTCCGGGTCGGGCGCCTCCGGACCGGGCGCCTCCGGACCGGGCGCGGCAAAGGGTGGCAAGCAGGACGATGTGCTCGACGCCGAGTTCGAAGAGGTCAAAGAGAGCGACCGCAAGAAGGCTTGAGGCGCGCTCGCGGCGCGAGCTCGCGGGGCGTTGAAAGCTCCTCGAGTGGAGGTTATGTGAACCGCCGGCGCCCACCCGTGCCGGCGGTTCTTTATTATGGGCACCGAACGTGTGGGCGGCCGGTCAGGTGCCGCATCGTCCAAGGTGGAGAATGGCCAAGCAGGATTATTACAAGCTCCTGGAAGTAGCTAGAGACGCCAGCGAGGCGGAGATCAAGAAGGCCTATCGCCGCCTGGCGATGAAATACCATCCCGATCGCAACCCCGACGATCCGGAAGCCGAACACAAGTTCAAGGAAGCGAAAGAGGCCTACGAGGTGCTCTGCGACGCCCGCAAGCGCTCGGTCTACGACCAGTTCGGGCATGCCGGGCTCGAGGGCGGCCGCGGCGGCGGTTTCAGCGCCGGGGAGGCCTTCGGCGACATCTTCGGGGAGATGTTCGGCGATATTTTCTCCGGCGGCCAGCGCAGCCGCTCGCAGGTGTTTCGCGGCGCGGACCTGCGCTACGAGCTCGAGCTCGATCTCGAGCAGGCCGTATTCGGCACGGACACGGAGATCAAGATCCCGACCCTGTCCGAATGCAAGGTATGCAAGGGCACGGGCGCTGCGAAAGGCTCGACGCCGAAGACCTGCGAGACCTGCCACGGCCAGGGGCAAGTGCGGGTGCAGCAGTCCATATTCACCATCCAGCAGCCCTGCCCGCGTTGCAAAGGACGCGGCAAGGTCATCAGCAATCCCTGCGATACCTGCTATGGCCAGGGGCGCGTGCGTCAGGACAAGACGCTCGCAGTGAACGTGCCCCCCGGCGTCGATACGGGCGACCGTATCCGCCTGAGCGGGGAGGGTGAGGCCGGGCGCAACGGAGGTCCGACCGGCGATCTGTACGTGGAGATCCGCGTGCGCGAGCACGCCATCTTCGAGCGTGAGGGGAGCCATCTGTCCTGCGAGGTGCCCGTCAGCTTTGCCACCGCGGCGCTCGGCGGCACGGTCGAGGTGCCGACGCTTTCGGGCGACGTCGTCCTCAAGATCCCGAGCGAGACGCAGTCCGGCCGCGTCTTTCGCATGCGCGAGAAGGGCGTGAAGCCCGTGCGCGGCGGCGCGGCGGGAGACCTGTTCTGCCGCGTGGTGGTGGAGACCCCGGTCAACCTGACTGCGGAACAGAAGGATCTGCTCGAGAGGTTCGAGGCGACGCTGCACGCCGGCAGACACAAGCCGCGCGAGCAGTCCTTTCTCGAAGGGGTGAAGAAGTTCTTCACCGGCGCGAGCTGAGGATGCCGGGTGCGGCAATTTTCGGGATCGGCGGACGCATGGGGCAATGCCTGGTGCGCGCTTTGCGCGAGGCGGCCCCGCAGCCGGGGGTGGGCACCGCGGGGTCGCAGGACGGCTTGCAGCTGAGCGGCGCCCTGGCTTCGCCGTCGAGCGCGCGCCTGGGACAAGATGCCGCCCTGGAGGGTCCGCCCACCGGAATAGCCGTCACCAGCGATGCGCTCGCCGCGCTGCGCGGTGCCTCGGTCGCGATCGATTTCAGCCTGCCGCACTGTGTCTGGGAGCATGCGCAGGCCTGTCTCGAGCAGCGCACGCCGCTGCTGGTCGGCGCCACCGGGCTGGATGCCGGCACGCACGCCCGGCTCGAGACGGCGGCGCGCAGCATCGCCGTGCTGATCGCGCCGAACACGAGCCTCGGCGTCGCCGTGGTGACGCACCTGATCGCGCTCGCGGCGCGGGCGCTCGGCCCCGGCTACGATGCCGAGATCAGCGAGGCGCATCATCGCATGAAGCGCGATGCGCCCTCGGGCACCGCCCTGGCCTGGGGTGCGGCCATCGCGCGATCGCGCGGCGAGGAGCTTTCGGACATCGCCGTACTCGGCCGCCAGGGCGCGTTCGGGCCGCGCAAGCCCGGCAGCGTCGGCTTCGCCTCGCTGCGCGCCGGCGACATCGTCGGCGAGCACACCGCCCTGTTTGCCGCGGACGGGGAGCGCATCGAGCTCACCCACCGTGCGAGCGACCGCATGATATTCGCGCGCGGCGCGCTGCGCGCCGCCGCCTGGCTCGTCGGCCGGCCTGCCGGGCTGTATGCCATGGGGCATGTGCTCGGGCTGTCCGGGACGCTCTGATGAATTTGCGCGTCCCGGGGCTGCGGGCTGGGCGTTGCATCGAGAGCATGGACAGTGGCCGTGCTCATCGTTAATATTCGCGCCCGGCAAATGCCGCGATGATCATTCCAAGCGGGAGGACGTTCTTGAAGGAGCGCCTCCCGCTTTGCACATCTGCGGGCGGGCGCGCTGCGACGGGCGCGAAGCGAGGAATCCGGAAGTGACGACACCTGCAGTGCTGGCTCTCGAAGATGGCACCGTGTTCCGAGGCGTCTCAGTAGGCGCGAAGGGCAACACGACAGGTGAAGTGGTTTTCAATACGGCGATGACGGGTTACCAGGAGATCCTCACCGATCCGTCCTATTGCCGGCAGATCGTCACCCTCACCTACCCCCACGTCGGCAATACCGGTACGACGCCCGAGGACCTCGAATCCGGCGCGGTGTATGCGGCCGGGCTCGTGATCCGCGACTTGCCGCAGATTCATTCCAACTGGCGAGCCACCGAATCGCTCGGCAGCTTCCTGATGCGCTGTAAGGTGGTCGCCATCGCCGACATCGACACGCGCAAGCTCACGCGCCTGTTGCGCGAGAAAGGCGCTCAGGCGGGCTGCATCATGACCGGCGACTCGATCGATGAGAGCGCCGCGGTGCGCGCCGCCAAAAAATTTCCCGGCTTGAAGGGGATGGACCTCGCCAAGGCGGTGTCCACCAAGAAGATCTACCAGTGGAACGACGGGGTGCTCTGGAAGTCGAGCGGCCGCCCGCCGCGGCCGCAGAGCCGCCTGCACGTGGTGGCGTACGATTTCGGCATCAAGCGCAACATCTTGCGCATTCTCGCCGAGCATGGTTGCCGCATGACCGTGGTGCCCGCACAAACTACGGCAGATCAAGTACTTGCAATGAATCCTGATGGTATATTCTTAAGTAATGGGCCGGGCGATCCCGAGCCTTGCGATTACGCCATCCAGTCGATCGCGCGCTTTCTCGGCACCGAGATCCCCGTGTTCGGCATTTGCCTCGGACATCAGCTGCTCGGGCTGGCGAGCGGGGCGAAGACCCTCAAGATGAAATTCGGCCATCACGGCGCGAACCATCCCGTGGCCGAGCTCGATTCGGGGCGGGTGCTCATCTCCAGCCAGAACCATGGATTTGCGGTCGACGAGACGACGCTGCCGCAGAACCTGCGCGCCACGCACCGCTCGCTCTTCGACGGCTCGCTGCAGGGGATCGAGCGTACCGATCGCCCGGCGTTCGGCTTCCAGGGGCATCCCGAGGCGAGTCCCGGGCCGCACGACCTGCGCCTCTTGTTCGAGCATTTCATGTACCTCATGGTGAAGCGCATCCAGAGCAATTCGCGCGGTCGCACGCCCGTCAAAAGCAAGACCGCGGAAGGCTAAATGGCGAAGCGCAGCGACCTCGACAGCATCCTCATCATCGGTGCGGGGCCGATCATCATCGGCCAGGCATGCGAGTTCGACTACTCTGGAGCTCAGGCGTGTAAGGCCCTGAAAGAAGAAGGCTATCGGGTCATCCTGGTGAACTCGAATCCGGCCACCATCATGACCGACCCGGAGATGGCCGACGCGATCTACATCGAGCCGATCAACTGGCGCACCATCGAGCGCATTATCGAGAAAGAGCGCCCGAGCGCCTTGCTGCCGACCATGGGCGGGCAGACCGCGCTCAATACCGCCCTCGACCTGGTGCGCGAAGGGGTGCTCGAGAAGTTCAACGTGGAGATGATCGGCGCCTCGCAGCGCGCCATCGACATGGCCGAGGATCGGGAGCTGTTCCGCCGCGCCATGACCGACATCGGGCTCGCATGCGCGCGCTCGCGCATCGCCCACAGCATGGAAGAGGCGCTCGCCGTCCAGGCGGAGATCGGCTTCCCCACGGTCATCCGTCCGTCCTTCACCCTGGGCGGAAGCGGCGGCGGCATCGCCTACAACCGCGAGGAGTTCGAGGAGATCGTCGCGCGCGGGCTCGACGCCTCGCCCACCAACGAGGTGCTGCTGGAGGAGTCGGTGCTCGGATGGAAGGAATACGAGATGGAGGTGGTGCGCGACCGCAACGACAACTGCATCATCGTCTGCTCGATCGAGAACCTCGATCCGATGGGCGTGCATACCGGCGACTCGATCACCGTGGCGCCCGCGCAAACCCTGACCGACCGGGAGTATCAGCGCCTGCGCGATGCCTCGATCGCGGTGCTGCGCAAGATCGGCGTGGACACGGGCGGCTCGAACGTGCAATTCGCGGTGAACCCCGAGGACGGGCGCGTGCTGGTCATCGAGATGAATCCGCGCGTATCGCGCTCCTCGGCGCTCGCCTCCAAGGCGACCGGGTTTCCGATCGCGAAGATCGCCGCCAAGCTGGCGGTGGGCTACACGCTCGATGAGCTCAAGAACGAGATCACCGGCGGGGGCACACCGGCGTCGTTCGAGCCCACCATCGATTACGTGGTGACCAAGATCCCGCGCTTCACCTTCGAGAAGTTCCCGGGCGCGAACACGCGGCTCACCACGCAGATGAAGTCGGTGGGCGAGGCGATGGCGATCGGCCGCTCGTTCCAGGAATCGATGCACAAGGCCCTGAGGAGCCTCGAGCTCGGCTACGACGGGTTCGACGAGCAGCTCACGCTTCCCCTCACGGAAGAGGCGGCCGACAAGCTCGCCTACGAGCTGCGCTGGCCGGGGCCGGCGCGCATCCTGTACGTGGCGGACGCGCTGCGCGCCGGCTGGACGCTCGAGCAGGTGCAGCAGGCCACGCGCATCGACCCGTGGTTCTTGTCGCAGATCGAGGATCTGCTGCGCGAGGAGGGCAAGGTGCGCGAGCAGGGATTCGAGAGCCTGGATCTTCCGCGCCTGAGGAGCCTGAAGCGCAAGGGATTCTCCGATGCGCGCATCGCCCGCCTCGCGGGGCGCGAGGAGCACGAGGTGCGTGCCCGGCGCCGCAAGCTCGGGTTGCACCCGGTCTACAAGCGCGTCGATACCTGCGCGGCGGAGTTCTCGACCAGCACCGCCTACCTGTACTCGAGCTACGACGAGGAGTGCGAGGCGAGCCCGAGCACGCGGCGCAAGATCATGATCCTGGGCGGCGGCCCGAATCGCATCGGGCAGGGCATCGAGTTCGATTATTGCTGCGTGCACGCGGCCATGGCGCTCTCCGAGGAAGGCTTCGAGACGCTCATGGTGAACTGCAACCCGGAGACCGTCTCGACCGACTACGACACATCCGACCGGCTGTATTTCGAGCCCCTGACGTTCGAGGACGTGATGGAGGTCATCGAGAAGGAGAAGCCGGAGGGCGTGATCGTGCAGTACGGCGGCCAGACGCCGCTGAAGCTGTCGCGCGCGCTCGCCGCCGCGGGCGCGCCCATCATCGGCACCACCCCCGACAGCATCGATGTGGCGGAGGACCGGGAGCGGTTTCAGAAGCTGGTGGCGAGCCTGAAGCTCAAGCAGCCGGCGAATGCCACCGCGCGCAACGAGGAGCAGGCCGTGCTCATGGCCCGCGAGGTGGGCTTTCCCCTGATCGTGCGGCCGAGCTACGTGCTCGGCGGGCGCGCCATGGAGGTGGTCTTCAACGAGGACGACCTGCGCCAGTACATGACCGATGCCGTGAAGGTGTCCAACGACAGCCCGGTACTGCTCGATCGGTTCCTCGACCTCGCGATCGAGGTCGACGTCGATGCGGTGAGCGACGGAGAGGACGTGCTCATCGGCGGGATCATGGAGCACATCGAGCAGGCGGGCGTGCATTCCGGCGACTCCGGCTGCTCGCTGCCGCCGAACGGACTGTCCAAGGAGGTTCAGGACGAGCTGCGCGCCCAGACTCGAAAGCTCGCGAAAGCGCTCAGCGTCATCGGGCTCATGAACATCCAGTTCGCGATCCAGAGCGGCGTGATCTACATTCTCGAGGTCAATCCGCGCGCCTCGCGCACCGTGCCGTTCGTATCCAAGGCCACGGGGGTGCCTCTCGCCAAGGTCGCGGCGCGCGTCATGGTCGGCAAGACGCTCGCCGAGCAGGGGCGCACGCAGGAGCGCATTCCGGCGTACTTCTCGGTCAAGGAGGCGGTGTTTCCGTTCATCAAGTTCCCCGAGGCCGACCCGATCCTCGGGCCGGAGATGAAGTCCACGGGTGAGGTCATGGGGACCGGGCACACCTTCGGGGAGGCCTACGCCAAGGCGCAGGCGGCTTCCGGGGTGGTGCTGCCGACGCGCGGGCTGTGCTTCGTCAGCGTGCGCGACCGCGACAAGCCGGGCGCGGTTCAGCTGGCGCAGATGCTGATCGCGCGCGGCTTCGAGATCGCCGCCACCGGCGGTACGGCGAAAGTCCTCGAGGAGGCCGGCATCGCCTGCCGCCGGGTCAACAAGGTGCGCGAGGGTCGCCCGCATGTGGTGGATATGATAAAAAACGACGAGGTTGCGCTCATCGTCAACACCACCGAGGGCAAGCAGGCGGTGCGCGAGTCGCGCTCGATCCGCCGCGAGGCGGTGGCGCGCAGAGTGACCTATTACACCACGGTGGCCGGCGCGCGCGCGACCTGCGATGCGCTCGATCATCTGGGCGACATCGAGGTCAACAAGCTGCAAGACCTGCACAAGGAGTTGGCGTGAAACGGACTCCCATGACCCTGCGAGGCGCCGAGCGCCTGCGTCAGGAGTTGAAGCAATTGAAGAGCGAGGCGCGGCCGAACGTCATCAAGGCGATCGCCGAGGCGCGCTCGCACGGCGATCTGTCGGAGAACGCCGAGTATCACGCGGCGCGCGAGCAGCAGAGCTTCATCGAGGGACGCATCAACGATATCGAGAACCGCCTGTCGAACGCCGAGGTGATCGACGTGACCAAGTTGACCGCGAGCGGGCGCGTGGTGTTCGGCTCGACGGTGGAGCTCGAGGACCAGGAGGGCGGCGCCAAGGTCGTTTATCAGCTGGTCGGCGACGACGAGTCGGACATCAAGCACGGCATGCTGTCGGTGTCCTCGCCGATCGCGCGCGCCCTGATCGGCAAATCCGAGGGGGACATCGTGGATGTGACGGCGCCCGGGGGAAGGCGCACCTACGAGATCCGCTCCGTGCGCTACGTTTGAGGCGCAGCTCCCCCTCGACCGGTGCGCGAGGCGCGGCGATGCGAGGCGCGGCCGCGCGAGGCGCGTCAGGCCGTGATCCGTAGCGCCTTTCGCGTGCTGCTGGTGTTGTGGGCGGGGAGCCTGTGGTCGCTCGCGGCCTGGGTGGCCATCACGATCTTCCATGCGCTGCACGATGCGCGCCTCGCCGGCTCGATCGCGGGACGGCTGTTCTCGATCGAATGCTACCTGGGGCTGGCCACGGCGCTGATCGCACTCGCCATGCCGGCGCGGCGCAAGCTCGGCGGACTGTACGCGGCGGCGGCGCTGCTCGCCTGCAACGAATTCGTGCTGAAGCCCTTCATGCAGACCGCGCAGGCGCGGGGCGCGGCGCTGGGCTTGAGCTTCGGCGCCTGGCACGGGACCTCGGCGCTGCTCTACGTGATCGCCTGCCTTGCCGTGCTGCTAGTGATCTGGAAGCAGGATCTTCGCTAGCTTCTTGCCGCGGCGGAACAACACCCCGACGTGGCCAACGCGTTGCACCACGACCGCCGAGGTGCGCTGCGCCAGCTGCGCGAGCGCCTCGTCACGCGCTGCGCGATCGCCCACCCGCACGCTCACCTTGACGAGCTCATGATCGGTGAGCGCGCGGTCGAGCTCGCTCACCACGCCCGGCGTGAGGCCGGCATTGCCGAGGCTCACCAGCGGGTGCAGCGGGTGGGCGAGACGGCGCAAGTGCTTCTTTTGCTTGTCCGAGAGATCCATGGCCGCATTATAGTGGCGGCACCCATGCCCAAACGATCCAAGAGCAGCGCCCGCTGGCTCGCCGAGCACGCGAGCGATGAGTTCGTCAAGCGCGCTCATCGGGAAGGCTGGCGCTCGCGGGCCGTGTTCAAGCTCGATGAGATCCAGCAGCGCGAGCGGCTGTTCAAGCCCGGCATGCGCTGCGTCGACCTCGGTGCGGCGCCGGGCGGATGGAGCCAGTATGCGGCGCGGATCCTCGGCGCCGGCGGGCGCATCGTCGCAACCGACCTGTTGCCCATGGAGCCGATCCCCGGTGTCACCTTCATCCAGGGCGATTTCCGCGACGAGTCCGTGCTCGCGCAAATCCTCGCCGCGGTGGGCACCGAGAAGCTGGACCTTGTTTTGTCCGACATGGCCCCAAACATGGCAGGGATTGACGCGGTCGACCAGCCCCGCTCCATGTATCTGGCGGAGCTGGCCCTTCAGTTCGCTGATCGCGCGCTGGCGCCGGGCGGCAGCGCGCTGGTGAAGCTGTTTCAGGGTGCCGGGTTCGATGACATCATCCGCGCGGCGCGGCGCCGCTATGGACGGGTGGTGACGAAGAAGCCCAAGGCGTCGCGCACCCGTAGTCCTGAGATCTACCTGTTGGCGCGGCAGTTTGGGATGGTGTAACTTCGGGCCATCCCCCATCCCGCCCGGCGGAACGCGGGTCTGACGAAGTTGTCGTATTATGTTTGCGGCCGTAGGTGAAACTTGAACGATTTGACCAAACAGATTCTCTTGTGGGTCGCGCTCGCCGTCATTCTGCTCGCGATTTTCAGTCAATTCGGGATGCGCACCGGGCAGCCGCAGACCATCCTTTATTCCCAGTTCCTCTCCGATGTGAAGAGCGGCAGCGTCGAGTCGGTGACGCTCAAGGGCGAGGTGATCGAGGGCAAGCGGCGGGACGGCAATCAATTCGTCGTCTACAACCCGGAGACCAACAACAGCGCGCTCATCGGCCTGCTCACCCAGCAGAACGTCAAGTTCGGCGGCGAGCCGCCAAAACAGCAGTCGGTGCTGCTGCAGCTGCTCATATCCGCCTTCCCCATCCTCATTCTGATCGGCTTCTGGGCGTATTTCATGCGCCAGATGCAGGGCGCCTCGGGCGGTCGGGGGGCCATGTCCTTCGGCAAAAGCCGTGCGCGCCTTTTGGGCGAGGACCAGGTGAACATCACCTTCGCCGATGTCGCGGGGGTCGAGGAGGCCAAGCAGGAAGTCGTTGAGATCGTCGATTTCTTGAAAGATCCCGGCAAGTTCCAGAAACTTGGCGGCAAGATCCCCAAAGGTGTCCTCATGGTGGGGTCCCCCGGGACCGGCAAGACGCTGCTCGCCCGGGCCATCGCGGGTGAGGCCAAGGTACCTTTCTTCACCATTTCGGGCTCGGACTTCGTCGAGATGTTCGTGGGCGTCGGCGCCTCGCGGGTGCGCGACATGTTCGAGCAAGCGAAGAAACATGCCCCCTGCATCATCTTCATCGACGAGATCGATGCGGTCGGCCGCCATCGCGGCGCGGGCCTCGGGGGCGGTCATGACGAGCGCGAGCAGACGCTCAATCAGCTGCTGGTCGAGATGGATGGGTTCGAGGGCAACGAGGGCATCATCGTCATCGCGGCCACGAACCGCCCGGACGTGCTCGATCCGGCGCTGCTGCGGCCAGGCCGCTTTGACCGCCAGGTGGTCGTTCCGCTGCCCGACGTGCGCGGCCGTGAGCAGATCCTGAAGGTGCACATGCGCAAGGTCCCGCTCGGCGACAACGTGAAGCCCTCGGTGATCGCGCGCGGCACGCCGGGCTTTTCGGGCGCCGACCTCGCCAATCTCGTGAACGAGGCGGCGCTGTTCGCCGCGCGCGGCAACAAGCGCTCCGTGACCATGGAGGAATTCGAGCGCGCCAAGGACAAGATCATGATGGGGGCCGAGCGCCGCTCCATGGTCATGACCGAGCAGGAGAAGCGCAACACCGCCTATCACGAGTCGGGCCATGCCATCGTGGGCCTCTCCGTCCCCGAGCATGACCCGGTGTACAAGGTGACGATCATCCCGCGCGGGCGTGCGCTCGGCGTGACCATGTTCCTGCCGGAACAGGATCGCTACAGCACCAGCAAGCGCCAGCTCGAGAGCCGCATCGCGACGCTGTTCGGCGGGCGCGTGGCGGAGGAGCTGGTGTTCGGCCCGGATGCCGTGACCACCGGCGCCTCGAACGACATCGAGCGGGCCACGGAGCTGGCCCGCAACATGGTGACCCGCTGGGGTCTGTCCGACCGGCTCGGTCCGCAAACTTACAGCGAGGAGTCGGGCGAGGTATTCCTGGGGCGCAGCGTCACCCAGCACAAGCAGGTGTCGGATGTGACCGCGCATGTCATCGACGAGGAAGTGCGCCGCGTGATCGACAGCAACTATCAGCGCGCCTACAAGATCATCCAGACCAACATGGACAAGCTTCAGATGATGTCCGAGGCCCTGATCAAGTACGAGACCATCGACGAGGAGCAGATCAAGGACATCATGGAAGGGCGCGAGCCGCGTCCGCCGCGCGACTGGGACGACACGCCCACGCCGACGCCGCGCGGCCCGACGGCCGAGAAACCCACCGCGCCGCTCGTGAGCCCGGCGGGCCAGCACTGATCCAGTGCCGCCCGCGGGCGCGGGCGGCGCCCCGCCTCTCGCCACCGCGCGAAGGCGGCCCATTCGGGCGCTCTGCGATGCAATGGCAATGCCGAAATAGAATCATCGATCTGTCGCGGCCGGTCATCATGGGCATCTTGAACGTCACTCCGGACTCCTTCTCCGACGGCGGCCGCTACGCCGAGCTCGGCGCCGCCTTCGATCGCGCCGCGCAGATGGTGGCCGAGGGCGCCGCCATCATCGACGTGGGCGGGGAGTCCACGCGACCGGGCTCGGCCGGCGTGGATGCGGCCACCGAGTGCGCGCGGGTGGTCCCCGTGATCGAGCGCATCAGCGCATCGCTCGATGTGGCGCTGTCCATCGATTCGAGCAAGCCGCAGGTCATGGCGGCCGCGGCTGCGGCCGGCGCATGCATCGTGAACGATGTGCGTGCATTGCGCGCGCCCGGCGCGCGGGAATGGGCCGCCGGCGCCGGCGTCGGGGTGTGCCTCATGCACATGCAGGGCGAGCCGCGCAGCATGCAGGAGAGCCCGCAATACCACGACGTGGTGGGCGAGGTGGGCGGCTTCCTGCGCGATGCGCGCGCGCAGTGCATCGCGGCGGGCATCGCGCCCGAGGCCATCGCCCTCGATCCGGGATTGGGATTCGGCAAGCGCCAGGAGCACAATCTGGCGCTGCTCAAGCATCTGCAGCACATGGCGGGGCTCGGCTCGCCGCTCCTGGTCGGGGTGTCGCGCAAGAGCCTGATCGGCCAGGTGACCGGGCGCGCGGTGCACGAGCGGCTCGGCGGCGGGCTGGGGCTTGCCGCCTGGGCCGTGAGCCACGGGGCGCGCGTGCTGCGCACGCACGATGTGGGGCCGACACGCGATGCGATCCGCATGGTCAGCGCGGTGATGGAGGGGAGGGTCAATTGATTCGCTATTTCGGTACCGACGGAGTTCGCGGGCGGGTCGGGGAGCCGCCGATGACCGTGGATTTTGCACTGCGCCTGGCGAGCGCCGCCGCGCGCGTGCTGGCGCCCGAGGGCGGGCGCGTGCTCATCGGCAAGGACACGCGCGTCTCGGGCTACATGTTCGAGTCCGCCCTGGAGGCGGGATTCGTCGCCGCGGGCGTGGACGTGCTGCTGATCGGACCTTTGCCGACGCCGGGCATCGCTTACATGACGCAGCGCCTCGGCTGCAGCTTCGGCGTGGTGATCAGTGCCTCGCACAATCGCTACGAGGACAACGGCATCAAGTTCTTCGACGGCAGCGGCAGCAAGCTCTCCGACGAGCTCGAGAGCCGCATCGAGGCGCTGCTCGCGAGCCCCGTGGTCACGCGCGAGTCGCGGCGTCTGGGCAAGGCGGTGCGCACCGACAAGAGCCGCTCGCAGTATCAGGAGTTTTGCGCATCGACCATCCCGGCGGGCATGAGCCTCGCGGGCTTCAAGATCGTCATCGATTGCGCGAACGGCGCCGGCTACAAGGTGGCCCCGCGCGTGTTCGCCGATCTCGGCGCCGATATCGTGCCCATCGGCTGCTCGCCCAATGGACGCAATATCAATGACGCGTGCGGCTCGACGGCGCCCGAGTTCCTGCAAATGACGGTGCCCGGCGTGCGCGCTCACGTCGGCATCGCCCTCGACGGCGACGGCGATCGGGTGGTGATGGTGGACGAGCTCGGCCGCTGCGTCGACGGCGACCAGCTCCTGTACGTGCTGGCACGCGCGCGGCGCGATGCGGGCACGCTCAAGGGGCCGGTGGTCGGCACCGTGATGAGCAACCTCGGGCTCGAGCACGCGCTCGCCGCGGCGGGCATTGCATTCAAGCGCGCGCAGGTCGGAGACCGCTACGTGCTCGCGATGCTGCACGAAACGAGGGGCACCCTGGGCGGGGAGACCTCCGGGCATATACTGTGCCTGGACAAGACCACGACCGGAGATGGCATGATCAGCGCCCTGCAGGTGCTCGCCGTCATGAAGAGCACGGGCGCCAGTCTCGCCCAGCTGTGCGCGCCGATGCCGAAGTACCCCCAGGTGCTCTTGAACGTGCGCGTGGTGCAGCGCTTCGATCCGATGGGCCATCCCGACATCATGGCCGTGGTGGCGGCGGTCGAGCGCGAATTCGGCGGCCGCGGGCGCACGGTGCTGCGCGCCTCGGGCACCGAACCTGTCATCCGCGTCATGGTCGAAGGGCAGGATGCCAAGCTGGTCAAGGCCGGCGCCCGGGAGATTGCCGCTGCAGTCGAGGCAGCAGCGGCGAATGCGGTCGGCGCGAATGCCGGTCTGGGGCTTGCAGTTGGCGGTCCGCGCGGCTAAAGTTCGCCGCCTTTCGTCGCAGGGGGGCAAAGGCCCCGAAAATGAACTGGGGTGCTGGCTATGCGTCGTCCGGTGGTGGCAGGTAACTGGAAAATGCACGGATCGCGCGCTACCAACGAGACGCTGCTCACGGAAATCGAGCAGCGCGTCAAGCCCGAATGGCAGGTCGACGTGGCGGTGTTCCCGCCCTATGTGTACCTCGCTGATGCGGTGCGCATTCTGGACGAGGGAGGGATCGATGTGGGCGCCCAGGACGTGTGTGCGGAAGCGGCTGGCGCGTTCACCGGCCAAGTGGCGGCATCGATGCTCAAGGATGTTGGCTGCCGCTACGTGATCGTCGGGCACTCGGAGCGGCGGCGGCTGTACCACGAAGACGACGTACTGGTGGCTCGCAAGTTCGGTGCGGCGCTCGGCGCGGGCCTCACGCCCGTGCTGTGCGTCGGCGAGACGCTCGAGGAGCGCGAGGCGGAGCGCACGCAGGCGGTGGTGGCGCGCCAGCTCGATGCGGTGACGGCCATGAACGGGGTGTCGAGCCTCGCGCAGGCCATCGTTGCCTATGAGCCCGTGTGGGCTATCGGCACCGGGCGCACGGCATCGCCCGAGCAGGCTCAGGCGGTGCATGCGTACCTGCGCGATCGGATCCGCGGGCAAGATGCTAAAATAGCGGCGCAGCTGCGGGTGCTGTACGGCGGCAGCGTGAAAGCCTCGAATGCCGCGGAGCTGTTCTCGCGGCCGGATGTGGACGGTGGATTGGTGGGCGGTGCCTCGCTGAGCGCCGATGAGTTCATTGAGATCTGCGCGGCCGCGGCCGTGCGCAATTGAGAGAAGAGTCGCATGCTGCGTGGTTTCATCCTGTCCGTGCATATTCTGTTCGCGCTGCTGATCATCGGCCTGGTGCTGATGCAGCGGGGCAAGGGCGCGGAAGCAGGAGCTGGATTCGGTGCCGGCGCTTCGGGCACCGTATTCGGCGCGCGCGGCACGGCGACGCTGTTCTCGAAGTTGACCGCCGTGTTCGCGGCGCTGTTCTTCGCGACCAGCTTGCTGCTCGCGTACATGGGCACGCGCACGAGCGCGGAGCCGACCTCGGTGATCGAGCGCGCGGCGCAGGCTGCCGCACGCGCGCACAGCGCGGCGCCGCCGCCCGCGGCGACACCGCTCGCGCCGAAGCCGACGACGCCGCCGAAGTGATCGTTCAGTGACAACGCTTTCTCACCGGCGCGCAGCGCCGCTGATTTTGCGGGGTTGGTCCTCGAACCCCGCTCACAGTTTGGGCGAAGCCCATGGATAGCCGACGTGGCGGAATTGGTAGACGCGCTAGTTTGAGGGGCTAGTGGGGCAACCTGTGCCGGTTCGAGTCCGGCCGTCGGCACCATAATGGTCGCAACGCCTGATATACTCGAGCATCAGCTGCTCATTGCTTGATTTCACGGTCGGCCGATGTTGCGACAGTATTTGCCAATCTTGATCTTCTTGGGACTGGCCACGGTGCTGGGCCTGGCCCTGTTCACCCTCGGCTGGATCGCAGGCCCGCGCCGTCCCGATCCGGAGAAGCTCTCCCCGTACGAGTGCGGATTCGAGGCGTTCGAGGATTCGCGCATGCGCTTCGACGTGCGCTATTACCTGGTCGCCATCATCTTCATCGTCTTCGACCTGGAGATCGCGTTCTTCTTCCCCTGGGCGGTATCGCTGCGGGCGACGGGCGCCTTCGGCCTGGTGGCGATGCTGATCTTCGCGCTCGTGCTGGTGGTTGCGCTGATTTACGACTACCGCAAGGGAGCCCTGGAATGGGACTAGAACCGGCGGCGGCCGACGCCGGCACGGTGCGCGGCTTCGAAGTGACCACCGTGGACAAGCTCATCAACTGGGCACGAACCGGCTCGCTCTGGCCCATGACCTTCGGGCTCGCCTGCTGCGCGGTCGAGATGATGCACGCCGGCGCGGCGCGCTACGATCTGGACCGCTTCGGCGTGGTGTTTCGACCGAGCCCGCGCCAATCCGACGTCATGATCGTGGCCGGGACGCTGGTGAACAAGATGGCGCCGGCGCTGCGCAAGGTGTACGACCAGATGGCCGAGCCGCGCTGGGTGATCTCGATGGGATCGTGCGCGAACGGCGGCGGCTACTATCACTATTCGTATGCGGTGGTACGCGGCTGCGATCGCATCGTACCGGTCGATGTATACGTGCCCGGCTGCCCGCCCACCGCGGAGGCACTGCTCTACGGCATCATCCAGCTGCAGAACAAGATCAAACGCAACAAGGCCATTATTCGATGAGTGACGCCGAGCCGACCCCAGGCGCTGCCGGGGCGTGCGCCGCCCCGAGCCGGCTCGAGCGGCTCGCCACCCTGGTCGAGCAGGCGCTGCCGGGCCAGCTCACGCGCGTCGCGAGCCACACCGGCGAGCTCACCTACGAGGTGCGTCCCGCCCAGCTCATCCAGGTCGCGACCGCGCTGCGCGACCGCGAGGGGCTGCAGTTTCAGATGTGCATGGACGTGTGCGGCGTCGACTATCTGCAGCACGGGCGCGCCGAGTGGAAGACCGAGCAAGCGACGCTCTCGGGATTCAGCCGCGGCGTGGCGCGCGCGCCGGCGAGCGGCGCGGCCGCGCCCGGCGCGATCGGGCCCGGCGCAGCAGCCCCCGGCGGCCTGTCGAGCGCCGGCCTGTCGAGCGGCGGGGACTCGACGCCCGGCAGACGCTTCGCGGTCGTCTATCATCTGCTCTCGATTGCCCACAATCATAGGGTGCGGCTGCGGGTGTACTGCGAGGATGACGGGCATCCCGCGGTCGATTCGGTGACCGGCGTGTGGGCCGCGGCGGATTGGTTCGAGCGCGAGGCTTTCGACCTGTTCGGCATCCTGTTCCGCGGGCATCCGGATCTGCGCCGCATCCTCACCGACTACGGCTTCATCGGCCATCCGTTCCGCAAGGATTTTCCGCTCTCGGGCAACGTCGAGGTGCGCTACGACCCGGAGAAGCGGCGCGTGGTCTATCAAGCCGTGAGCATCGAGCCGCGGGTTCTCGTGCCGAAGGTCATCCGGCACGACAACCGCTACGATCCGGCCCTGAGCGGCGTGCCGGCAACCTCGCTCGAGCCCGCTGCGCCGCAGATCGTTCCGCCGCCGGCCCCGCCCGCACCGGCCAAAGCCAATGGCTGAGATCCGCAACTACACCATGAACTTCGGCCCGCAGCATCCGGCGGCGCATGGCGTGCTGCGCCTGGTGCTCGAGATGGACGGGGAGGTCATTCAAAAGGCGGACCCGCACATCGGGCTTCTGCACAGGGCCACCGAGAAGCTCGCCGAGAGCAAGCCCTTCAACCAGACGATCGGCTACATGGACCGCCTCGATTACGTGTCCATGATGTGCAACGAGCATGCTTACGTGATGGCGATCGAGAAGCTGCTGGGCGTGCAGCCGCCGCTGCGCGCTCAGTACATCCGCGTGATGTTCGATGAGATCACGCGCATCCTCAATCACCTGATGTGGCTCGGCGCGCATGCGCTCGACATCGGCGCGATGACGGTCTTTCTCTATTGCTTCCGCGAGCGCGAGGACCTGATGGATTGCTACGAGGCGGTCTCGGGGACGCGCATGCACGCGACCTACTACCGTCCCGGCGGGGTTTACCGCGACCTGCCCGAGCTCATGCCGAAGTACCAGTACACCCCGTGGCGCAGCAACAAGGAAGTGGACCGGCTGAACGAGCGGCGCTCGGGGGGCCTGATCGATTTCATCGCCGATTTCGCGGCGCGATTTCCCGCCTGCGTGGATGAATACGAGACCCTCCTCACCGACAACCGCATCTGGAAGCAGCGCACCGTGAACATCGCGACGGTGAGTCCGGAGCGGGCGATGCAGCTCGGCTTCTCGGGCCCGATGCTGCGCGGCTCGGGCGTGGAGTGGGATCTGCGCAAGAAGCAGCCGTACGACGTCTACGACCGCATGGATTTCGACATCCCCGTGGGGGTGAACGGCGATTGCTACGACCGCTATCTGGTGCGCATCGAGGAGCTGCGCCAGTCGACGCGCATCATCGAGCAGTGCGTGCAGTGGCTCAAGGCCAATCCGGGTCCGGTGATGATCGATGACCGCAAGATCCGTCCGCCGCACCGCGAGCGGATGAAGGACGACATGGAATCGCTCATTCATCATTTCAAGCTGTTCACGGAAGGGTACTGCGTGCCGGAAGGGGAGGCGTACGCGGCGGTCGAGGCGCCGAAAGGCGAGCTCGGGGTGTACCTGGTATCGGACGGCGCCAACAAGCCGTACCGGTTGAAGGTGCGCGCGCCCGGGTTTCCCCACCTGGCGGCGCTCGATGAGATGGTGCGCGGACACATGCTCGCGGACGTCGTGGCCGTGATCGGCACCCAGGACATCGTGTTCGGGGAGATCGATCGATGAGCGCCGAGCTGTCGGAGCACGTGCGCGAGGAGATCGACCGCTGGGTGGCGAAATTCCCGCCGGACCGCAAGCGCTCGGCGGTGATCTCGGCCCTGCATGCCGTGCAGCACGAGAATCAGGGCCATCTGACCCCCGCGCTCATGGATGCGGTGGCGGAGTATCTCGGGCTGCCGCCCATCCATGTCTACGAGGTGGCCACCTTCTACTCCATGTTCGAGACCAGGCCCGTCGGGCGCCACCACGTCTCGATCTGCACCAACATCTCCTGCATGCTGCGCGGCGCCGAGGAGATCGTGCAGCGAGTCGAGAAGCACCTCGGCATCAAGACCGGGGAGAGCACGCCGGACGGGCGCATCTACCTCAAGCGCGAGGAGGAGTGCCTCGCGGCCTGCACCGGTGCGCCCATGATGATGGTCGATCACGTGTATCACGAGAACCTGACGGCCGAGAGCGTCGGCAAGATCCTGGATGAACTGACATGAGCAGTGCGAATCGCGGCGCGAGCGGTGGGTTGACATGAGCTACCAGCAGAACATGGTGCTGTTCGAGGCGCTCGAGCATGAGCGTCCCTGGACCCTGGAGACCTACCGCAAGATCGGCGGCTACGAGGCCTGGGAGAGGATATTGCGGGAGAGGACGCCGCGCGAAAAGATCATCGACGAGGTGAAGGCGTCCGGTCTGCGCGGCAGAGGCGGTGCTGCGTTTCCGACCGGTGTCAAGTGGAGCTTCATGCCGCGCTCCTCTCCGGCGCAGAAATATGCGGTCTGCAATTCGGACGAGTCCGAGCCCGGCACCTGCCACGACCGGGAGATCCTGCGCTACAACCCGCATTCGGTGATCGAGGGCATGGCGATCGGCGGCTATGCGATGACCGCCACCGTGGGCTACAACTACATCCGCGGCGAATTCATGGCCGAGCCCATTCCGCGCTTCGAGGCGGCCCTCAAGGAGGCGTACGATGCCGGCCTGCTCGGCAAGAACATCCGCGGCTCGGGGATCGATTTCGATCTGCACACCTTCGTCGGCGCGGGCGCCTACATTTGCGGCGAGGAAACCGGGCTGCTCGAGTCGCTCGAAGGCAAGCCCGGCAAGCCGCGCAACAAGCCGCCGTTTCCCGCAAACTTCGGCCTGTTCGGCAAGCCCACCACGGTCAACAACACCCAGAGCTATGCGTCGGTGCCGACGATCATGCGCAAGGGCGCCGCGTGGTTCGCCGGACTCGGCCCGCCGAATTCGGGCGGCACCCTGATTTTTTCGGTATCGGGCCACGTCGAGAAGCCGATCAACGTGGAGCTCGCGCTGGGGATTCCCTTCAAGGAGTTGCTGGCGCTCGCCGGCGGCGTATGGAAGGGCCGCAAGCTCAAGGCCGTCATCCCGGGCGGCTCCTCGGTTCCGGTGGTGCCCGGCGAGGTGATGATGGCCACCAACCTCGACTACGACTCGGTCAAGAAGGCGGGATCATCGGTCGGCACGGGCGCGGTGATCGTCATGGACGAGACCACCTGCATGGTGCGCGCGCTGCAGCGGCTGTCGCGCTTCTATTACTCGGAGAGCTGCGGTCAATGTACGCCCTGCCGCGAGGGCACGGGCTGGCTGGACCGCATGCTCAAGCGCATCATCGCCGGCCAGGGTCGCAGCGAGGACCTGGGGCTTCTGCTGGACGTCGCGAATCGCATCGAGGGCCACACCATCTGCGCGCTCGGCGATGCGGCGGCATGGCCGGTGCAGAGCTTCCTGAAGCACTACAGGCACGAGTTTCAATACATGATCGAGCACAAGGGTCGTTCGATCGTCGAGGGCCAGCCGGCCGCGGCGGCATAAGGACGGGCGATGAGCGACGATGTGGTCAATATCCAGGTGAACGGGGAGCCGCTGAAGGCCCGCAAGGGCCAGACCGTCATCCAGGTGACCGATGCCGCGAACATCTACATCCCGCGGTTTTGTTATCACGCAAAGCTCACCATTCCAGCCAACTGCCGCATGTGCCTGGTCGAGGTGGAGAAGGCGCCGAAGCCGCTGCCCGCGTGCGCGACGCCGGTGATGGAAGGCATGAAGGTGTACACGCGCTCGCCGAAGGCGGTCGCCGCGCAGCGCGCCACCATGGAGTTCCTGCTCATCAATCATCCGCTCGACTGCCCGATCTGCGACCAGGGCGGGGAGTGCGAGCTGCAGGATCTGGCGATGGGCTACGGGCGCGACATCTCGCGCTTCACGGAACGCAAGCGCGTCGTGAAGGACAAGAACCTCGGCCCCCTGGTGTCCACCGACATGACCCGCTGCATCCAGTGCACGCGCTGCGTGCGCTTCGGCGAGGAGATCCAGGGCTATCCGCAGCTCGGCACCACCTTCCGCGGCGAGCGCATGCAGATCGAGACCTACGTCGAGCAGGGCCTGGACCACGAGCTCTCCGCGAACATCATCGACATCTGCCCGGTGGGAGCGCTCAACAACAAGCCGTTCCGCTACCGCGCGCGCGCCTGGGAGATGACGCAGCGCCCGCTGGTCTCGCCGCACGACGGATTCGGAACGAACATCTTCGCGCACGTGCTGCGCGGCAAGCTCATGCGCGTGGTGCCGCGCGAGAACGAGGAGATCAACGAGACCTGGATCGCCGATCGGGATCGCTTCGGCTTCGAGGGCATGTATTCGCAGGCGCGCGTGACCGAGCCGATGATGCGCGTGGACGGCGCCTTGCAGCGAGTCGAGTGGGAGGTGGCCTTGACCGCCGCCGCCGAGGGGTTGCAGAAAGCGGCAGGCATTGCGCGCGGCGCGGAAGGCGCCGGCGCGGGCGGCGCGCGCGCCGGTGGCGCGAGCCTGGGGGTGCTGTGCTCGCCCATGGCGACGGTGGAGGAGATGTACCTGCTCGCCCAGATTGCGCGCGGTCTGGGCTCGAGCCATATCGATCACCGCCTGCGCCAGCTCGATTTTCGCGGTGAGGCGCAGGAGCCCTGCTACCCGAGCCTCGGCCTCAAGATCGCCGACGTCGAATTGCTCGAGGGTCTGCTGGTCGTGGGCTCGAACCTGCGCCACGAGATGCCGATGCTCGCGCACCGCGTGCGCAAGGCCGCGCTCAAGGGGGCGAGCGTGGCGTTCCTCAATCCGCGCCGCTTCGAGTACCTGTTCAAGGTCGCGGGCTACGCGCTCGCGGAGGATCTGGTCGGCGGCCTGGCCGCCGTGGTGCGTGCCGCCGCCGCCGCCGCGAATCAGGCCGTGCCGGCCGGTGTGCGCGAGGCGTCCGTCGAGGAGTCGCATCGCGCTCTGGCCGGGGCGCTCATGCACGGCAGCCGCCGCGCCGTCATCCTGGGCACGCTCGCGCAGCGCCATCCCGCCTACTCGGAGCTCAAGTCCCTCGCCGCTGCGCTCGCCAGCCTCTGCGCGGCGAGCGTGGGATTCATGACGGAAGGGGCCAACGCAGCCGGGGCCTACCTCGCCGGCGCCGTGCCGCATCGAGAGCCGGGCGGGGCGCCGGTGTCCGCGGGCGGCCTGCCGGCGCGCGCCATGCTGGAGAGCCGGCTGAAGGGGTACCTGCTGTTCGGGGCCATCGATCCGGCGAACGATCTCGGCGGCGCCGAGGCGCCGGGGAGCGATGCGCCGGGAACCGCCGCGCTCGCGGACGCGGAGTTCGTGGTGGCGGCGACCACCCATCTGACGGACAGCCTGCGCCGCACGGCCCATGTCGTGCTGCCGGTCGGGACGTTTGCGGAGAGCTCCGGAACCTTCGTGAATCTCGAGGGCCGCTGGCAGAGCTGGGCCGGCGCCGCGAGCCCGGTGGGCGAGAGCCGGCCCGGCTGGAAGGTACTGCGAGTGCTGGCGAATCTGCTGAATATTCGAGGCGTCGATTACGTCAGCTCCGAGGAGGTGCGCGACGCCTTGCAGAAGCTCTGCGGCGACCGCGCCCTGCCGGTCGCGGGCGCGGGGGCTGCTCCCGCCGCAGCGCCGCCGGCCGCGGCCGCCTCGCGACCGTCCGGAAACGAGGGCAAGACTCCTGCGGGCGCCTGGGTCGACATTCCGCCGTATCAGATCGACCTGCTGGTGCGCGGCTCCGAGTCGCTCGCCAAGACCAAGGACGGGCATGCGGCCCGCGCCGTGCTCTGATGTGGCAGTGGAATCCCCTTCGCGATTGGCTGGCGGCGTATCTCACGCCTTACTGGACGACCCCGCTGCTGCTCGCCGTGCAGACCTTGATGGTCATGATCTGCCTGATCCTCGTCATGGCGTTCTACACCTTGGCCGAGCGCAAGGTGATCGGCTGGATCCAGGCGCGCAAGGGACCGAACCGGGTGAATCTGCTGTTCATCCGCGGCGGCGCTCAGCCGTTCGCGGACGTGATCAAGCTGCTGTTCAAGGAGATCGTGATTCCGGCGAACGCGAACGGATTCCTGTTTCGCGCGGCGCCCTTCCTCTCGCTGGTCCCCGCGCTCGCGATCTGGGCCGTGGTTCCCTTCGCCCCCGAGCGTGCCTTCTCCAACATCGATGCGGGACTTCTTTACATCCTCGCGCTCACCTCGATGGGCGTGTACGGCATCATCCTCGCCGGCTGGGCGGCCAATTCCCGTTACGCCTTCCTCGGTGCGATGCGCTCGGCGGCGCAGATCGTCGCGTACGAGATCGCGATGGGCTTCGCCATGGTGGGCGTCCTGATGGCCTCCGGAAGCCTCAACATCGGCGAGATCATCCGCGCCCAGCAGGGCGGACTGTTCACATGGAACTGGACATGGCTGTTTCCGCTGATGCTGGTTTACTTCATCTCGGGCGTCGCGGAGACCAACCGCGCCCCCTTCGACGTCGCCGAGGGCGAATCGGAGATCGTCGCCGGGTTCCACGTCGACTACTCCGGCATGGCGTTCGCCCTGTTCTTCATCGCCGAGTACGTGAACATGATCCTGATCTCGGCGCTCACCGTGATCTTCTTCTTCGGCGGATGGCTCTCGCCTTTCGACGGCTGGCTGCCGCATGACTCGATCCTCGCGCAGCCGGGCTTCTTCTGGTTCGGCCTGAAGACCTTGTTTCCGATGTTCACGTTCCTGTGGCTGCGCGCGACCTTTCCGCGCTACCGCTACGATCAGATCATGCGCCTCGGCTGGAAGGCGCTCATTCCCGTCACGCTGGTGTGGCTCACGGTGGAGGGAGTCCTGGCGTACTTCCACGTGGGACCCTGGAAAGGGAGCGTCTGATGGCGTCCGCCCGCGCTTTCTTCAAGACGTTCCTGCTGCTCGAGCTGCTCAAGGGTCTGGCCGTGACCTTCAAGGAGATGTGGAAGCCCAAGGTCACGGTCAACTATCCCGAGGAGAAGACCCCGCAGAGCTTTCGCTTCCGGGGACTGCATGCGCTGCGCCGCTATCCGAACGGCGAGGAGCGCTGCATCGCCTGCAAGCTGTGCGAGGCGGTGTGTCCCGCGGTGTGCATCACCATCGACTCGGACGTGAACAACGACGGCACGCGGCGCACGACCCGCTACGACATCGACCTGTTCAAGTGCATCTATTGCGGCTTCTGCGAGGAAGCCTGCCCGGTCGATGCCATCGTGCTCACGCGCATCCACGAATATCACATGGAGAACCGCGGCGAGAACATCATGAACAAGGACAAGCTGCTCGGGATCGGCGAGCGCTACGAGGCCATGATCGCGGCGGACCGTGCCGCCGACGCGAAGTACCGCTGATGTTCGCGACCATCCTGTTCTTCGTCTTCGCCTCGGTGCTGGTGTGCGCGGCGCTCGGCGTGATCCTCGCGCGCAACCCCGTGCACTGCGCGTTGCTCCTGGTGCTGTGCTTCTTCAACAGCGCGGTCATCTGGCTGCTGCTCGATGCGGAGTTTCTCGGCATCGTGCTGGTGCTCGTGTACGTGGGCGCGGTCATGGTGCTGTTCCTGTTCGTGGTGATGATGCTCGACATCGATACCGAGGCGCTGCGCAGGGAGTTCGCCACCTACTGGCCGCTCACCGTGGCGGTCGCGGGCTTCGTCGTGTTCGCCATCATCAATGTGATCGTGGTGCGCCACCTGGGCGGCGCCGGCCTGCGCATGGCGCCGCCGCTCCCCGCGGGCTACTCGAACACCCGGGTGCTGGGCACGGCGCTGTTCACCCGCTATGCCTATCCCACCCAGCTCGCGGCGGTCATCCTGCTGGTGGCGAGCATCGCTGCCATCATATTGACGCTGCGCAGCCGCGTCGGGCACAAGCCGCAGGACATCGCGGCGCAGGTGGCCGTCAATCCGAAGGACCGCGTGCGCATCGTCAAGATGGCTGCCGAGAAAGGACCGTGATCGACCTTACCTACGTGCTGGCGCTCTCCGGCGTCCTGTTCGCGATCGCGGTGGCCGGCGTGTTCCTGAACCGCAGGAACGTGATCGTGCTGCTCATGTGCATCGAGCTGATGCTGCTCGCCGTCAATTTCAACTTCATCGCGTTCTCCCGCTTCATGGGCGACATCGCGGGCCAGATCTTCGTGTTCTTCATCTTGACGGTGGCCGCCGCGGAGGCGGCCATCGGTCTCGCTATCCTGGTCGTGGTCTTCCGCGAGCGGCGCAGCATCGACGTCGAAGATCTCGACTCGCTGCAGGGCTGACGGCACAACAAGGGGCTTGAGGGATCACATGGAGTCGATTTACCTGACGATTGCGCTCGCGCCGCTGGCGGCCGCTCTGGCGGCGGGCTTGTTCGGGCGCGTCATCGGAAGGGCGGGAGCGCACAGCGTCGCCATCGCGGGTGTCGCCCTGTCCTTCGGACTGTCGGTGTACGTGCTGTATCAGCTCGTCTACGGCGGGATGGCGCCCTTCGATGGTCCGGTCTACACCTGGCTCCTGAGCGACAACCTCCCGATCCATGTCGGATTCCTCATCGACCGCCTTTCGGCCCTGATGATGTCGGTCGTGACGTTCGTCTCGCTCATGGTGCACATCTACACCATCGGCTACATGCACGATGACGACGGCTACCAGCGCTTCTTCAGCTACATCTCGCTGTTCACGTTCGCCATGCTGATGCTGGTCATGTCGAACAACTTCATGCAGCTGTTCTTCGGCTGGGAAGGCGTGGGCGTGGTGTCGTACCTGCTCATAGGCTTCTGGTACACGCGGCCGACCGCGACCTTCGCCGCCCTGAAGGCGTTCATCCTGAACCGCGTCGGCGACTTCGGCTTCATCCTCGGCATAGCGGCGATCCTGAGGTACACGGGGTCGCTCGATTACGGCACGGTGTTCGCGCACGCCGGCCAGCTCGTCAATGCGCAGATCCCCATCACCCATACGGTGTCGTGGCCGGCGATCACCTTCGCCTGCCTGTGCCTGTTCGTGGGCGCGATGGGCAAGTCCGCGCAGGTGCCGCTGCACGTGTGGCTGCCCGATTCCATGGAGGGCCCGACGCCGATCTCGGCGTTGATCCACGCGGCCACCATGGTCACCGCGGGCATCTTCATGGTGGCGCGCATGTCGCCCTTGTTCGAGCTGTCCGAGACGGCGCTGTCGTTCGTGCTCATCATCGGCGCGACCACGGCGTTCTTCATGGGACTCGTGGGCGTGGTGAACAACGACATCAAGCGCGTGATCGCCTACTCGACGCTCTCGCAGCTCGGCTACATGACGGTGGCGCTCGGCGCATCGGCGTACGGCGCGGGCATCTTTCACTTGATGACGCATGCCTTCTTCAAGGCGTTGCTGTTCCTCGCCGCCGGGTCGGTGATCATCGCGATGCATCACGAGCAGGACATGCGCCGCATGGGCGGCCTGCGCAAGTACATGCCGATCACCTACTGGACGTTCCTCATCGGATCGCTCGCCCTCATCGGGTTCCCCGGCACCTCGGGCTTCTTCTCCAAGGATCTGCTGATCGATGCGGTGCACGCATCGCACCGTGCAGGCGCCGGCTACGCCTACTTCTGCGTGCTCGGCGGCGTGTTCATCACCGCCCTGTACACGTTCCGCGCGTTCTTCATGACCTTCCACGGCCAGGAGCGCATGGACGAGGAGACGCGACATCATCTGCACGAGAGCCCCTGGGTGGTGACGGTGCCGCTCATCCTGCTGGCGATTCCCTCGCTCGTCGTCGGCTGGTTCGCCGTGCAGCCCGTCCTGTTCGGCGGCTATTTCGACGGCGCGATCCACGTGCTGCCGGCTCACGACGTGCTGCGCAGGATCGGCGAGGAGTTTCCCGGCCCGGGCACGTTCGCCTGGTCGGCCGTCGCGTCTCTGCCGCTGTATCTGGCGGGGGCGGGCGTGCTCACCGCGTGGCTGTTCTTCCTCAAATATCCGTCGTGGGCCGACACGGCCGAGCGCCGCTTCAAGTGGCTGCACACGATCCTGATCGACAAGTACGGCTTCGACTGGTTCAACGAGCACGTGGTCGCTCCGTTCGCGCGGGGTCTGGGCGGCACCCTGTGGAGAGGCGGCGATGAGATCGTGATCGACGGGGCGTTCGTGAACGGCAGCGCGCGCCTCATCGGCTGGTTCGGCTCGGTGATGCGCTATGCGGAGTCGGGCTATCTCTATCATTATGCGTTCGCCATGATCATAGGCCTGGCGACGCTCCTGCTCTGGCTGATATGGCGGCCATGAGCGAACATCTGCTGGCGATACTCATCTGGCTGCCCATCGCCGGCGGCATCGTGGTGGTGGGGCTCGGCAAGCGCGACAGCGCCGCCAAGTGGCTTTCGCTGTGCGTCTCCGTGCTCTCGTTCCTCGCGAGCGTTCCGCTGTGGGCGCTCTTCAAGACGGGCACGGCGGAAATGCAGTTCGTCGAGCGCACGGCCTGGATTCCTTCGCTACACGCCGACTTCTACATCGGCGTCGACGGCATCTCGATGCCGCTCATCCTGCTCACGACCTTCACGACCGTGCTCATCGTGATCGCCAGCTGGACGAACGTCGCCAAGCGCATCGCTCAGTACATGGGCTCCTTCCTGATCCTGGAAGGGCTGATGATCGGGGTATTCTCGGCGCTCGATGCGGCGCTCTTCTACGTATTCTGGGAGGCGATGCTGCTGCCGATGTTCATCATCATCGGCGTGTGGGGCGGTCCGCGGCGCGTGTACGCGACCATCAAGTTCTTCCTGTACACCTTCATCGGATCGCTCCTGATGCTGGTTGCGCTCATCTACATGTACTTGAAGGCACACTCCTACGAGATCGCGCTCTTTCAGGGGATGCCGCTCACGCTCACCGAGCAGACCTTGATCTTCCTGGCGTTCTTCACCGCGTTCGCGGTGAAGGTGCCGATGTGGCCGGTGCATACCTGGTTGCCGGATGCGCACGTCGAGGCTCCGACCGGGGGCTCGGTGATCCTCGCCGCCATCATGCTGAAGATGGGCGGATACGGCTTCCTGCGCTTCTCGCTGCCGATCGCGCCCGACGCGAGCCGCGAGCTCGATTGGCTGATCATCGCGCTCTCGCTGATCGCCGTCGTGTACATCGGCCTGGTGGCCCTGGCGCAGCGAGACATGAAGAAGCTGATCGCCTACTCCTCGATCGCGCACATGGGTTTCGTGACCCTCGGCGCCTTCATCGGTTTTCAGATCGTCGCCCATACCGGCCGCACCACGGGCGTGGAGCTCGGCCTGGACGGCGCCCTGGTGCAAATGCTCTCGCACGGCCTGGTGTCGGGCGCGATGTTCCTGTGCGTCGGCGTCATGTACGACCGCGTGCACAGCCGCGAGATCAGCGCCTACGGCGGCGTGGTGAACACCATGCCGATGTTTGCCGCGTTCATGATGTTGTTCGCGCTTGCCAACTCGGGGGTACCCGGCACTTCGGGCTTCGTCGGCGAGTTCCTGGTCATCCTCGCCGCCTTCAAGGCGAACGTCTGGTACGCCTTCCTCGCCGGAACCACGCTGATCCTGGGCGCCTCGTACACGCTGTGGCTGATCAAGCGCGTCATCTTCGGGGAGGTCGCCAACGAGCACGTGCGCGCGCTGAAGGACTTGAACGGGCGTGAGTTCCTGGTTCTGGGGCTGCTCGCGGCGGCGGTGCTGCTGGTCGGCGTCTGGCCGGCACCGCTTCTCGACGTCATGCGCGCGACCATGCAGCATCTCTCGGAGCAGCTCCTGATGTCGAAGATCGTTCCCTGAGGTCCCCATGAACGCTTTCAACGCCGAGCAATTCAACGCGGGCCTGCACTACGCGACGCCGGAGATCTTCTTGAGCGCCGTGGCGTGCGCCATCCTCGTGCTCGATCTGTTCATCTCGGAGGCGGCATCGCGGCGCTGGACCGGCGCGCTCTCGGTGCTGAGCCTGCTGGTGACCGCCGTGCTGGTCGCCGTCGAGCCGGTGGGACAGCGCATCGTCGCGCTGGGCGGCCTGTTCGAGCTCGACCGCATGGCGCAGCTGCTGAAGGTGGTGACGGTCCTGTCCGTGGCCGTGGTGTTCGTGTACTCCACCGACTATCTCAGGCGCCGCGCGATCTTGAAGGGCGAGTATTACGTGCTCGGCCTGTTCGCGACCGTCGGCGCCATGGTGCTCATCTCGGCCGGCAACCTGATCACGCTCTATCTGGGGCTCGAGCTGCTGTCGCTGTGCCTGTACGCGATGGTGGCCTTCGACCGCGATTCGGGCATAGCCGCCGAATCCGCGATCAAGTACTTCGTGCTGGGCTCGATGGCGTCGGGAACATTGCTCTACGGCATGTCCATCGTGTACGGCGTGACCGGCCATCTGGAGCTCGGCACGGTGGCGATGATCGTGCGCTCGAGCTTCGCCGACAACATCGGGCTGGTGTTCGGCATCGCGTTCATCATCGTCGGGGTGGGTTTCAAGCTCGGCGCCGTTCCGTTTCACATGTGGATCCCGGACGTGTACGAGGGCTCGCCCACGTGCGTCACCGTGTTCATCGGCACGACCTCGAAGCTCGCCGCGTTCGCGCTCGCCATGCGCCTGCTGCCCGAGGCGCTCGCGGCATCGCAGCCGGACTGGAGCCAGATGCTCGTGGTCCTCTCGGTGCTGTCCATGACCATCGGCAGCATCGTCGCCATCGCCCAGAGCAACATCAAGCGCATGCTCGCGTACTCGACCATCTCGCACATCGGCTACGTATTGCTGGGAATTCTCGCCGGCACCGCTCAAGGCTATCAGGCGGCCATGTTCTACATGATCAGCTACGTGATCGTGGCCGGCGGCTCCTTCGGCATGGTCTTGCTGCTTGCGCGCGAAGGCTTCGAGGCGGACAAGATCGCGGACTTCAAGGGGTTGAACGCCCGCAGTCCCTGGTTCGCCCTGATGATGTTCATGCTCATGGTCAGCCTGGCAGGCGTGCCGCCGTTCATCGGGTTCTGGGCCAAGCTGGGCGTCATCCAGGCTGTCCTCGGCGTGGGCTACACCTGGCTCGCGGTGGTGGCGGTGCTGTACTCCGTCGTCAGCGCATTCTTCTACTTGCGCATCGTCAAGCTCATGTATTTCGACGAGCCCGTCGACTCCAGTCCCATCGGTGGATCCACCCTGATGCGCACGGTGCTGTCGGCGAACGCACTTCTCGCCATCGCGCTGGGCGTGGTGCCCGGCGCATTGCTCGCGCTGTGTCAGCGCGCGCTGTCATAGGTGGCAGAGGCCTGACGGCGAGGTCGACGACGTCGCGCAGCCGCCATCCTCGATACATGCAAGCTGCTGATTCAGAAGGGCGACGTGCGAGAGTACTTGCAATACCTCCGGTAGGGGGTAAGATACGCGGCTCTCCGGTGCGGGGTGGAGCAGTCTGGCAGCTCGTCGGGCTCATAACCCGAAGGTCGCAGGTTCAAATCCTGCCCCCGCTACCAATTAAAACAAAAACTTACGAGAAAAATCTCCAAATTGGATTGACCTGGCTGTGCCCAAATTGTGCCCTAAAAAGGCACAGTTCTGGCTCGAGTCAAAATAACGGCGGCTCATCGCGATTCGCCAGATCAATCGTGAATCGCGAAGTGAATTTACTGGCGCTCATAATCCCGGCGTCGCGCATTGGTCGCAAATTCAGCACCTTGCGATACGTATGATGCCCTTCTTCCGCGACGTAGCGGCGTGCGTGCGACCGGCTTGTTCATCGCACTTGGCGAGGCAATCCTCATTGACGACCATCGGGTTCCTGCCCCGTACGTCGATGCGGGAGCCTTGATTTATCGTCGGCGAGTATGTCCGGTCGCCCTCGTAGATTTGTTGTTGATAACTTTGCTCTAAGCATTTCAAGTCGTCGCGTGAACATTCGCGGTATTGGCATCGACTGGGA
>Ga0335074_10001321_pt1 | contig 33675 bp, 27 predicted proteins | sample Lox_Sample_23_FD_206715 | JGI IMG/M metagenome (GOLD analysis project Ga0335074, IMG submission 206715) | Soil microbial communities from Loxahatchee National Wildlife Refuge, Florida, United States - Lox_Sample_2.3 | ecosystem: Environmental > Terrestrial > Soil > Wetlands | place: USA... | reverse complement strand
GCAGGTATGCCCACGCAAGCGCCCGGTCCAACATGCTCTTGCCCAGCGCGTCGGCAAAAGCCTTGGTGCGGCCGAGGATGTCGGATCGCAATGCCGCCTCTATGCGATCAGTGCGGCGGACAGTGGGACAGTACGAAATCGTACCCAGCCCGTTGAACGCCACGCGCCAGCGCGCATCGCGTCGCGGCGGACCCGTCACGTATCGGCGCGGGTCGAACAGTTCAACCGTCGGCCCGGCGATTTCCGGCAGCTCGGTAAGCCGCTTCCCGGTGAACTGCTCCCACAGATGGCATGCCACTCGAATGTACGTGCCACTAGGCAGGCGGCGAGCTTCGGACAGCAACGCGGCGGGTTCGACTTTCGGCAGGGCTTCAGCCAGGATCTGGAGGTCGACACTCTCGTGCTTGAGCGCGAACAGAATATGTTCAATCGGATCGCCTGACTCCGGCGCCACATTTCGAGGAATGGCCAGGAAGCCGTCCGTGGGCTCAACCCGGGTCACGGGCTTGACGATGGCGGGTCGTTCGGGCGCAAATACATTCAACCCGAGTGACTCACACAGGAACTGGTAGCCGACGGTGCCCATTTTTTCTTGCCAGAGCGAAGATTTTATTAATTCTACGCCATTCTGCTAATTTTTTATTAACTCGTCGGTCCTTGCCACGTCGGGCCACCATTCTTTGCAGCCCACGCTCCGATGTCCATCGGGCCGCCCTTGGCCGACTGCACTCACTTCTGTCGCCGGATCCCGGGACCGCGAACCTTCTGCGGCTGGAGAAAGGCTACCTCAGCGTTTCGGTAAGTAGAGTGTTCAGCTCTGTCGCCCGAGCCGACGCTGCACGACGTTCTTTGATGAGCGCGTTCCAATCGTCGGGAGGGTGCACACTGGCTTCGCGCAACCGGGTTTGCCGTTGACGTCGGCCTGCTGTCACTATATTTTCGTCCGACCAGACGGTTGTACTATTTGCGGCGGCAAGCGAGGTCTCGCGACGGAGATAGGATGGATAATCGGCAGATCGTTCTGAAGCGCCGCCCTGTCGCCGTGCCGGTGCTGGATGACTTCGATCTCGTGCGGACCGACTTGCCACAGCCGCAGCCAGGGGAGATCCTCATCCGGCTTGCCTATCTGGGGTTGGAGCCCGCCGCGCGACCGCGAATGAACGCGAACTCTCCCTACTCCAATCCGATCGAGATCGGCGGCGTCATTCCTTCCACCGGTGTCGGAGTCGTGGTGAGCTCTCGAAGCACCCGTCATCGGCCGGGCGACCACGTCTTCGTGCATTCGGGTTGGCAGCGGTATTGCCTGGTGCGCGAGGATGACGCGCGCGGCATCGATACGAGACTTGCACAGTTGCCCAAATGGCTGAGTCTCCTCGGTCTCTCGTCTTTCACCGCCTATATCGGCATGACGGAGCTCGCACGGCCGTTACCGGGTGAGACTGTGGTCGTCTCGGCCGCCTCGGGAGCGACCGGGGCCATCGCCGGGCAAATCGCAAAAATCATGGGGGCACGCGCCGTCGGAATTGCCGGAGGAGCCGAGAAATGTCGTTATGCCGAAAAGCTGGGATTTGATGCGTGCGTCGACTACCGGCAGCAGGATTTCGGAGCGCGGCTGGAGGCAGCCTGCCCAAACGGTATCGACGTAGACTACGAGAACGTCGGCGGCGAGATCCTGCGCACCGTCTTCCAGCGCATGAATCGTCGTGGCAGGGTCATCCTGTGCGGACTCGTTGCCGAATACAACAGCCTGGAAAGCTTCCCGCCCGGCCCGAACCTCTGGCGGGCGGTTTACAACGCCTTGCGGATCGAAGGCTTTCTCGCCTCGCGCTATTACGACCGCATCCCTGAATTCATCGAGCGGGCCCTGCACTGGTCGAGTGAGAGCCGGCTCAGGCACTATGAGCACATCGTGCGCGGCCTGGAAAACGCGCCGGCGGCGTTCCTCGATCTCCTTGCCGGACGCCATCTCGGCAAGGTCATGGTCGAGCTCGGGCCGCCCTGACTGGCACACCAGCACTGGCGACGCTTTGGCATCCACTCTTCTCATCCGTCACGCCCAGGCGTCTTTCGGGACCGCCGACTACGATCGGCTGTCTGCGCTCGGCATCGTCCAGGCCCGGCTCGCAGGGGAGTTCCTGGCGACGACGGTCAGACCGATCGCGCGGATCGTTACTGGATCTCTTGCGCGTCAGCGCGACACCGCCACCGAGATCGCGGCGGCGGTGACCCAAGTGATGGGTCAGTCCCCGGATATCATTCTGGATCAGCGACTCGATGAGTTATGCATCGATGAGCTGATCGCCCGAATCGCGCCCGGGCTGGACGATCCCACCGGTGAGATCGCCTTTGACCTGGCAAACGCGAAGACCTCGTCACGTTCATATCAGAAGGCCATTCGCCATGTGTTCGCGAAGTGGCAGGCCATGCCCGGGGATGCCGCCATCGAGAGCTGGCCTGCGTTCATGGCGCGGGCCCGGACGGCGATACGCGAAATCACCTCGCGAACTCCCCGGGGGACAACCACCATCGCCGTGAGCTCCGGCGCGTTGATCGCCGCTGTTGCCCAGCACGTGCTCGGACTGCCGGGCGAGGCGGTCTACACGCTGTTCGAGGCGATGAGGAATTGCTCCATCACTCACCTTCTGCACTCTCGCGATCGGATCTCGCTCTCGTCGTTCAACGACACGACCTACCTGGCCGCCATGGGCATGACCCGGAGCCTGCCCGACCTGGTCACTTACCGTTAGCGCAATCCCGGGTGCGGCTGACACCTCAGCCCACGCTCACGAGCCCTCATTGAGCGGTGAAGCCGCCGTCGATCGTGACTTCGGCGCCGGTCATGAAGCTCGACTCATCGCTGGCCAGGAAGACGATAGCCGCGGCGATCTCGTTCGGCTGCCCCACACGCCCCAGTGGAATGAGATCCGCCATTGCGCGCGCCTTGGCCGCGTCCGTCAGCGCGGGGGCGGTGAGCGGCGTCTCCACCTGCCCCGGGTGCACGGAGTTCGCCCGGACACCGTTGCGGGCCGCAGCGCACTCGAGCGCGGTCGACTTGGTGAAGAGGCGCACGCCCGCCTTGGCCGCGGCATACGAGCCCGTGTTGAGTCCGGCCACCAGGCCCCGGATCGAGGAGACGTTCACGATCGATCCTTTGCCGGAGCGGGCCAGCAACGGCAGCGAGTACCGGGTCCCGAGAAAGACGCTGTCCAGATTGATCGCCACGATCGCGCGCCAGTCCTCGTAGCTCGTGTCCGCGATCGAGCGGAAATATCCATAGCCGGCGTTGTTCACCAAGACATCGAGGCGACCGAAGAGAGCGTCGACCGCCTCGATCGCATGCTTCCAGGCGTTCTCGAGTGTCACGTCGAGGGCGATGGCACGATGGCGCTGGCCGCTCAGCGCGGTGAGCGCGGCCAGCGCCGCGGCCAGCCGCTCCTCGTCCCGGTCCGTGACGATCACCGTCGCGCCCTCTTGCGCGAAGCGCTCCGCGGTCGCCCGTCCGATACCGGAAGCGGCGCCGGTGATGAGCGCGATCTTATTGGCCAAGCGTGCCATCGTATTCGCTCGCATCGTACGTCGATCATGCAAGAATATCGACCGACTGGTCGGATTGCAATATAATCCTAAGCATCGCGAAGTGCCTGCCGAGGGGATTCATGACCGCATATCCGCGTCTGTTCGAACCGTTCAGCGCCGGCCGCCTCGAGCTCCGCAATCGCGTCGTAGTTACCCCGCACGGGACGAGCATGGTCCGCGACGGCGCGATCACGGACGACGATATCGCCTATTACGAGGCCCGCGCGCGCTCCGGACCGGCCCTGATCATCGGCGGAGCGATCATCGCTCATCCCACATCTTCCCTGCGCCTGCGCGCGCTCGTGGAGGGCTACGATCCCAGGGTCATGGAGGGGCTGAAGCGGCGCTCGGACGCGATCCACGCGCACGGCGTCAAGACGATCGGCCAGATCGTGCACCTCGGGCGGGAGCTGATCGGCGGTGAATCCAACTATGCGCCGTCGGCGCCCTCCCCGATTCGCTCGCCACGCGATCCTTATCCGCCGCACGAGCTCGACGAGCGCGAAATCGTGACTCTGGTGCAGGCTTTCGGTCACACGGCGAAGAACCTCGAGCTCTCCAACCACGACGGCGTGGAGATTCACGCGGCCCACGGTTACCTCGTCGGGCAATTCCTCTCACCGGCAACCAATCAACGCAGCGATGCCTACGGCGGCACGCCGGAAAAGCGCCTGCGCTTCCTCCGGGAGGTGATCGACTCCGTTCGCGGCCAGTGCCGGAGCAATTTCGTGTTGGGCATTCGCCTCAGCGCCGACGAAGAGATCGCGGACGGGCTCGGCATCCAGGACACCGTCCGGATCGCGGCTGCGCTCGCGCAGCTCGAGACCGTGGACTACCTGAGCATCACGCTCGGAACGCGCGGCTATTACGTCAAGGACGTAACTCAGCCCGATGCGCCGGCGGCACGCGCCGCCCGCATCATCCGTGAGGCATCCGGCCTCGCCATCATCGTCGGGCAGCGCATCACGACGCCCGAGCAGGCGGAGCGGCTGCTCGCGAACGGTGATGCCGATCTCATCGGTATGGCGCGCGCCTTCATCGCCGATCCGGAGTGGGTCGCCAAGGCGGCACGCGGGCAGTCGCAGCGGATCCGGCGGTGCATCGGGGTCAATCAGGACTGCCGCGCGTTCTCACCTCACCTGCACTGCGCCGTCAACCCCTTGGCCGGCCGCGAGACGCATCCCGAGTTTCAGGAGACCCAGGCCCTCAGGTCTCGGCGAGTCGCCGTGATCGGTGCCGGACCAGGCGGCCTCGAGGCGGCTCGTGTCGCGGCCATGCGCGGACACTCGGTCACCGTGTTCGAGGCGACGGACAGCGTCGGTGGCCAGTTCCTCTTTGCCAGCTCGGTGCCTCATCGTCAGGGTCTGCGACACTTCATCGACTACCTGCGCGGCGAGCTGCGCGAGCTTCAGGTCCGCGTCGAGCTCGGCACTCGGATCGTGCATGCTGCCGATCTCGGCAGTGCGTTCGATGTAGCCGTCATCGCCACCGGCGCTGTCGCCAAGCCGCTGGAGGAAAGCTACCGTGGGGGTAGCGTGATCCGTTGGCTTGATGTCCTGGAGAGGGGCGCTCCGGCGCCGCAGGGCGCGGGTCGTGCCGTGGTTGTCGATGACGGCAGCGCGTTCTGGTGGACCTACGGTGTTGCCGAGGCGCTCGCCGAAGCCGGCTGGCGGGTGACGATCACCACGCCCTCCGCCGTGATCGCCGGCGCCATTCCTTACGAGAGCGTCGGTCCACTGCTCGCGCGCCTCGGACAGGCCGGAACGGCATACCGCGTACTCACCGTTCTCGGTCATGTTGTGGACGGTGCCGCCCACCTGATGAACGTCACGAGCGGCGAGGAAGAAGTCTTCCCATGCGAGCTGATCGTCGTGCAAACCGGCCGCACACCCGTTGCGGAGCTGGGCACGAGCTTGCAGGGAAGCGGGATGGAGCTGTACCTGATCGGGGACTGCGTCACCCCGCGACGAATGTCGCACGCGGTATTCGAAGCCCAACGCCTCGCCCGGTCGCTGTGAGCGGGCGAGAGACACGGAACGCGTGAAGTGCGCCTTCAGGGCAAGACCGCGGTCGTCACCGGCGCGGCGCAGGGTCTCGGACTCGCGATCGCGACTCGCTTCGCCGCGGAAGGGGCGCGGGTGCTCCTGGCAGACATCAACGAGGCGGTGGTGGCGGATGCAGCCGAGCGGCTAGGTCAGCGCGCGATCGGCGTCGACGTTAGCCGCCGGGCGGATGTCGAGCGCATGGTCGCCGCGGCGAACGGGGAGCTCGGGCAAATCGACATCCTGGTGAACAACGCCGGCGTATTCCGCACCGCGCCGCTCCTCGAGCTGACCGAGGACGATCTCGATCGCATGCTCGCGGTGAACCTCTATTCGGCGCTCTTCGCCATCCAGACCACGGCGCCGCAGATGATCGCACGCCGCGGCGGCTCGATCATCAACATGGCTTCCGTGGGGGCCCGCCTCGCCAGTCCCGGCGCCGCCGCGTATTGTCTGTGCAAGGCGGCGCTCGCACAGCTGACCAACGTGGCCGCCATCGAGCTCGCGCCCCACGGCATCAGGGTCAACGCCATCGGTCCGGGCACCATCGCCACCGAGATGGCGCAGCGCGCATACGCCGACCCCGCGCTGCAGAGCAAGATCCTGCCGCGCACGCCGCTGGGGCGGCTCGGCCTGCCGGAAGAGATCGCCGGCATCGCGCTCTTCCTGGCAACCGACGATTCCTCCTACATGACCGGGAAGACCTTGTATGCCGATGGCGGCCGCATGGGCCTCAACCTGACGCTTTAGGGGATGGACCGACGAGACGCGCGGTACGCGCCGGCGCCCTCAGGAGGCGCGCTGCAGCCCTCGAAGGAAAGTGTCACACAGCGTCTCAGCCGCCTCCAGTGCGGCGACCTTGCCGGCGATCCGCGGATACCATTGATAGGCCCAGCTGCACAGGCCCAGGAACCCGTAGGCGGTGAGCTGCACGTCGCAGTCGCGAAAACTGCCGGCTGCGATGCCGGCGCGGACGATCGCGCAGATCTTCGCGAAGTAGTGCTCGCGGCGTGCCCGGATCTCCGCCCGTTGAGCGCCCTCGAGCTCTCCGTAATGCTCGAAGAACGCCCGCACGTAGCCCGGATGCTCCGCGATCTCGAGCAGAATGTCCCGACCGGCGGACACCAGCCGCTCCCGGGGAGTTGCCTGCTGACGCTCCTGCGAATCGAGCCCCTCGATGAGGGCCTCGATGTGCTTCTGGTGGATTGCGAAGAGGATGTCGGTCTTGCTGCGGAAGTAGTGATAGAGCGTCGGCTTGCCGAGGCCCACCTCGTCCGCGAGCATCTGCATGGTTGCGCGGTGATAGCTGCCCGAGTCGAAGAGGCGGGCGCAGCGCTCGATGATCTGCAGGCGTTTCTCGTCGTGGGCCGCCGCCTGCTGCCGCCCCCGGCCGCGCTTCGGCTGCGTCCTCACGCTGGTCCCTGCAGGCGCGCCAGAATCTGCTTGCGCAATTCGTGCTTCTGCACCTTCAGCGACGGAGTTCGCGGAAAGCTCTCGCACAGCGCGACGTGCTCGGGCCACTGATAGCGCGCAAAGCCCCGCGCTTCGAGGAATGCCGTCAGCTCGGCAAGCGTGATCTCGCGCCCGTCTCTCGTAATGACACACGCGCAAGCCCTCTCGCCCAGGCGCGAGTCGGGTAGCGCGATGACCGCCACATCGGCCAAGCGAGGGTGCGGTCGCAGCGCCGCCTCGACTTCCGCGGGCGTGACTGTGATGCCGCCGCGCCGAATGATGTCCTTGCTGCGCGAGACGTAGGTAAAGCAGCCATTCGCCTCGAGAACGCCGATGTCTCCGGTACGGAAGAACCCATCCTCCGTCAGGCAGTCACGATTCAGCGACTCGTTACGATAGTAGCCGAGGAATCTGTTCGGGCCGCGCACGAGCACGTTGCCGTGCGATCCCGCGGGCAAAGGCCGATCCTCGTCATCGCAGACGAGCAACTCCGTGCCTGGCAGCGGACGACCCTCGGTCGTGCGCAGATCGTTCCATTCGTCGTGCGTGCAGCCGGTCACGTGCCCGGGGGACTCGCTCATGCCATACATGGGATACGGACGGGCGCACAGTCGCCGCCGTGCATCCAGCCGCTCTTGCTCGCCCAGTCCCGCCACGACCCCGCGGGAGACGCTAGAGCAATCCGTCGCATCGAGGCGCGCAGAGGAAAGCATGTCGATGGCGTGGGTCGGCATCAGCAGGAAATGCGTCACACGGTGTCGCGCGACGAGCGCGAGCGCCTCATCGGCGTTCCACGTGCGCTGCAGTACGCTCCGGCAACCGCAAAGAAAGGTCAGATATGTTCCGAGTATCGAGCTACCGACGAAGCCGAAGGCGGTAACGACCAGACTGACGTCCGTGGCCCCGATATCCTGGCAGCGAGCATAGGTCTCCACGGTGAACCGCACGGTGTTGGCCGAGTGCATGACGCCCTTGGGCTCGCCAGTGGTTCCGGAGGAGAAGAGAAGCAGCACCGGGTCATCGGCCGAGCGTGACTCGCGTTCGGCCGGCGCCGAGCCGCCACGCTCCAGGAAAGCCTGCCATGTGAACCAGTCGCGCCGAGCCGCCGAACCAACACCAGCGGAGAGAGAATCACCGATGATGAATGCTGCCAGCGCCCGGCTCGCGCCAGCGCTCGCCGCGCGCCGTACTTCCGGCTCCTCGCCCAGCGCGATCAGCGCTCTGGCGCCTGAGCTGTCGAGGACGGCGCCGATCTGCTCGGCGCTGAATATGTGCGGCAGCAAGGCGACAACCACACCTGCGCAGGCACAGGCGGCGATCGCAACGACCGACTCGATGCAGTGCCGACCCTGAACGACCACGACATCGCCTGGGAGAACTCCTTGCGCCCGCAATGCGCGAGCGAAGCGCTCGGCCTGCCCTTTCAGCTCGCCGAAGGTAATCCCGCGCCCGCCGTCGACGAACGCCGTCGCCAGCGCCTGCCGCCTAAAGACTGCGTCGAACGACTCCCACAGGTCCTCGCGGCGCCAATGGCCCTGTGCATAGTATCTCTCACGGAGCGCCTCAGGCAGAGCAGACATCACGGCTTCGGTTCCTGGTCGCACGGTACTCGCAGCGGTCGGCTCAACCGATCGCCTGGCCGCCGTCGACGAGATACGTCTGACCGGTGATGAAGCTGCCCGCCGCCGAGGCGAGCGTAGCGATCACCCCGGCCACCTCGATCGGCTGGCCGATGCGCCGCAGCAGGATCGAGTCGATGACGCTCTGTCGATAGGAATCGGCGAGCGTGTAGGTCATGCCGGACTCGACCTGTCCGGGAGCGATGGCATTGACCCGGATGAGCTTGTCGGCCCATTGCGCGGCGAGATCCCGCGTGAGATGCACGATCGCCGCCTTGGAGGTGGTGTAGGGAGCGACCTGGCCGTATTCCGGCCGATACGACAGGAATGCGCCCACGGAGGCAACGTTGATGATGCTGCCGCCGCCTCGCGGAATCATCGCTCGCGCGGCCTCCCGGCAACAGAGGAAGGTACCGGTGAGGTTGACGTCCATCACCTTCTGCCAGCTCTTCAGTGGGATGTCTTCCGGCAGCCCCCAGCAGGAAGTGCCGGCATTGTTGACCAGGACATCGAGCCGTCCGTGGGCGCTTAGGGTCTCGGCGACCAAGCCTGACACTTCCTGTTCGCTGGTGACATTGCAGGAGAAGGCGGCGACCCGCCGCCCGAAGGTAGCGCGCAGCCGGCCCGCCAGCTTCTCGCATTCATCCCGCTTGCGTGCAGCGAGGACGAGATCACAACCGAGATCCGCGAGCGTCGAGGCGATCGCCTCCGCGAGATCGCCGTGTCCGCCGGTCACGAGCGCGACGCGCCCGTCCATTCGGAACATCTCGGCCAGAAACCCCGGTCGGTACTCGCGCCGCTCCACCTCAGACGCCCCCACAACCGCTAGCGCTCTTGATACTTTTTCAGCTCGATGCGAGCCACGGCGCGATTGTGCACCTCGTCGGGACCGTCGGCGAGCTGCAGCATGCGTGCGTTCGCGTACGCCTCCGGCAGCCCGAAATCCGGGCCTACCCCACCGCCGCCGTGCGCCTGAATCGCATCGTCGATGATCCTGACCGCGAGCCGCGGGGCGGCGACCTTGATCATCGCGATCTCCGCCTGCGCCGCCTTGTTGCCGACCGTGTCCATCATGTACGCAGCCTTCAGAACCAGGAGTCGCGCCATCTCGATCTCCCGGCGTGCAGTCCCGATGCGCTCTTCCCAAACCGAATGCTGAGCGATCGGCCTGCCGAAGACGACCCGGCTGAGAACCCGACGACAGATCAGCTCCAGGGCCACCTCCGCCTGGCCGATGATCCGCATGGCGTGATGGATTCGCCCGGGACCCAACCGCCCCTGGGCGATCTCGAAACCGCAGCCCTCCCCCTTCAACAGATTGCTCGCCGGAACGCGCACGTTCTCGAGAACGATCTCCGCATGGCCGCCGTGGCCGCGATGCCCGTAGCCAAACACCGGCAACGGACGCACGAGGCGCACACCCGGGGTCGCGCGCGGGACGAGAATCATGGACTGCTGCCGCCAACGCTCCGCCGCCGGGTTGGTCTTTCCCATGACGATGAGCAGCTCGCAGCGAGGATGGTAGGCACCCGAGATCCACCACTTGCGCCCGTTGATGACGTAGTCATCGCCGTCACGCCGGATCTCGGTCTCGATGTTGGTGGCGTCCGAGGACGCCACGCCGGGCTCCGTCATCGCGTACGCCGACCGAATCGTGCCGTTCATGAGCGGGGTGAGCCAGCGGTCCTTCTGGGCGCGCGTCCCGTAGCGCTGCAGCACCTCCATGTTGCCGGTATCAGGGGCGGAGCAGTTGAACACCTCCGGCGCCCAGATCACCTTGCCCATTTCCTCGGCGAGCGGGGCGTATTCGAGATTGGAAAGTCCCGGACCATCGAAGACAAAGGTCTCGTCCACGTGCTCGGCCCCATGCCAGGGCGGCATGAAGAGGTTCCAGAGGCCCGCCTCGCGCGCCCGCGCCTTGAGCTCCTCGATGATGGGGGGCACGGACCAGCTCGCGGCCCCGGCGCTCTCCTGCTCAGCGTAGGTGCGCAGATTCGGCCAGACGTGCCGCGCCATGGACTCGCGCAGCCTCCCGAGCAGCTCCTTGGTGCGCCCCGAGTACTCGAAATCCATCACTCACCCCTCATGCCTGGATATTCGGCCGACTGGTCGGTCTGTAGATTAAGAGCGCTGCGCGACCCTGTCAAGCGGACCGGGCGGATCGCGGCGCAGCCGCCGCGGATTGGGGTTAGAATGCGCGGCCATGCAGAAATCAAACGTGCCGGCCGCCCGGACCGGATCAGTAGCCGGCAAGGGCACGCGCAAGCGCGGACCCAAGGTCGATGTGGAGCAGACGCTGCGGCGCAAGCGCGAGATCATTCAGGGCGCCGCGCGCCTGTTCGATCGGGTCGGTTATCACGGCGTCAACATGTCCATGATCGCCCAGGCGGCCGGGCTGAAGAAGCCGACGCTGTACCACTACGTCTCGAGCAAGGACGAGATCCTCTTCGGCCTGCATGAGCTCTTCATCGGCACACTGCGCAATAATCTCAACGAGCGCATGGCATCCAAGTTGCCGCGGCTCGAGATCCTGCGCGGAGTCGTCGCCGATACCTTCACGCTGATCCACGATTATCCCGGCTACGTTCGGGCCTTCATCGAGCATTTCCGCGAGCTGAGCCAGAAGCAGCGCGCCGAAGTCGCGGTCAAGCGCGACGAGTTCGTCGAGCTCGTGATCGGAGTCATCGAGAAAGCGATGGCGGCCGGCGAGATCAACAAGGCCGATCCGCGGCTGACGGCGCACTGCCTGTTCGGCGTTTGCAACTGGGCCTATCAATGGTACCGCCCGCGCAAGGACCCCCCTGCCGAGGAGGTTGCGGCCCAGTGCTGGAACATCTTCCTGCGAGGCCTGGCTCCCCGCTGATAACGTACTACCCGGCTCCGGCGGCGAGAGCCTCTTCCCATCCTGCGGCCGCCAGCGGTCGCACTCGCGCGCCGAGCGCAGTGGCATTGCTCGCCGCGGCATTGCCTGCGGCAGCGCGACTCGCCACGCCCTGCGCAATCGCGGCGAAGCGAAACAGGTTGAAAGCCCGGTAGAATGGCAGCGTCGCGGGCAGCTCTGCCCCGGTACGCTCACAGTAGCGAGCGACATACTCCTCCAGTGTGGGAATTCCAAGCCTCTTCAGGTCTCGCCCGCGCAACGTCCCCCGCAGATCGACTCCAGCGGGTCGGTACCACTCCATGAGATGGTAGGTAAGATCCCCGAGGGGGTGTCCGAGCGTCGAGAGCTCCCAGTCGACCACGGCCGCCACGCAGCCGCTCGTGGGCTGGATGAGCACGTTGTGAAACGAGAAATCGCCGTGTATCACGCTGCAGCGTCCGTCATCAGGCGGCACGGCCGTCGGCAGCCACGCGATGAGCTTCTCCATCTCCGGAATATCTTCGCTGCACGAGGCCTCGTACTGGCGCGACCAGCGCCTGATCTGGCGCTCGAAGTAACCGGTCGGCCGGCCGAATCCGTGCAGGCCGAGCCTTTCCGGATCGTGGCTGTGCAGCTGTGCCAGGGTGGCGTTGACGGAATCGAACACCTCCGCCCGCTCCGCCGCCGACAGGTCGGGCATCGAACAGTCCCAGAAGACGCGACCCGACACGAAGCGCATGACGTAGAACTGCGAGCCGATGACACTCTCATCGAGACACAGGTGCAATGGCTCCGGCACGGGAAAGCCAACGCCAAAGAGGGCGCTGATGACGCGGAATTCCCGGTCGACCGCGTGTGCCGAGGCGAGCAATACGCCAGGCGGGCGACGGCGCAGCACATACATCCCGCCCGGCGCCGTCAGCTTGTAGGTGGGATTGGACTGTCCGCCGTCGAACTGACTGATCGACAGCGGTCCCCGGAAGCCGGCGATCCGGCCTTGCAGATACTGTGCGAGGCGCTCTCCGTCGAGCTCGAAGCCCGGCGCGGCGCTGCGCAGGTGTCCCAGGTATTTCTGCGGCGTCTCGGCTGGCGCGTTGCTGCTCATCAGGTCGACTCCATGGCATCAGGAACTCATTCCGAGAACGTGCTTGGCGATGATCTCGCGCTGAATCTCGCTCGTGCCGGCGAAGATGGAGAACGCGCGGGTGTTGAGGTAGCGCGGCATGGCGACCAGCTCCAGATCGCCGCCGGGATAGCCGCAGTCGGCCGGCTCGGGCAGTGGGCGCTGCCGTGCGAGCTCGAGTGCCGCGAGGCCAGCGAGCCGCATGCCGAGCTCGGCTACCTCCTCCAGCAACTCCGAGGAGAGCAGCTTCACGATCGAGCCGGCCACACCGGGGTCGGCAGCGCTCCTCAGCGAGCGCGCCAGGCGGAGCTCCAGCAGCTCGAGGGCCATCAGGCGGATCTCCAGACGCGCGAGGGAGCGCACTCTGCAGCGCTCGCCCACATCACCAGCTCCCCGGCTCATCGCAAGCTCTTTGACGGCGTCCAGCTCGTGCCGGACTCGCCCCGAGGTGACGCTGCCACCACGTTCCAGCTCGAGCAGGTATTTGGCGTACTGCCAGCCTCTCCCGGGCTCCCCGACGAGGTTGCGAGCCGGCACGCGCACATCGTCGAAGAAGACCGCGTTGACCTCGTGATCGACGGCGAGCAGCGCGACAGGCTCGATCCGAATGCCGGGGCTCCTCAGATCGATCAGCAGGAAGCTGATGCCGTCCTGGGGCCTCGCGCCCTTCCCTGTGCGCACCAGGCAAAAGATCCAGTCCGCGTAATGCGCGTGCGTCGTCCAGAGTTTGCTTCCCCGGACAATGTACTCATCGCCCTCGCGCACCGCCGCCGTCTTGATCGCCGCGAGATCCGAGCCGGCACCCGGCTCCGAGAAACCTTGAGCCCAGTAGTGCTCGCTCGCGAGCAATCGGGGCAGAAAATAGTCCTTCTGCCACTCGGACCCGAAGCGGGCGATGATGGGACCCACGTAGCGCAGCCCCATGGGCGAGCGCTCCGGCGCACCGGCCACGGCGCACTCGTACTCGAAGAGAAAGCGTTCGACCGCGCTCCAACCGGTTCCGCCCAGCTCCTGCGGCAGCAGCGGGGCGAGCCAGCCCCGCGCGTGCAGGCGCTTCTGCCACTCGATGATCGTGTCTTTCTCGGGAAACGTACACGTCAGGCGGCGGGCCACGCTCCTGAGCTCCGGTGTGAGCGCCTGCGCGAGAAACGTGCGCACTTCCTGGCGGAACGACTCCTCCTGTGGAGATAGCAGCTCGGTGAATTCCAGAGCGGTGCTTTGAGCGTGACTCCCGAAGAACCCTGAGCTCGCCGCGAATGCATCCAGTCGCTCATCGCGCTCGCCGTAAAGGATGCCGTTCGCAATGACGCGCTTGTGATAGTGGCTGACGGCAAGCTCATCGGTGAGCCCCATGGCGCCGTGCATCTGGATCGCTTCGTGCCCGACGTGGGTGGCATGTTCGTCGATGAACGACTTGGCGGCCGCGGTGTTCGCTGTCGAGTGTGTCGTACCCAGCGCTGCCGCTTCCAACAGAGCCTCAGCCTGCTCGAGCCTCACGTGACAATCAACCAGGCGGTGCTTGAGGGCCTGGAAGCGCCCGATCGCCTGACCGAATTGCTTGCGCGCGTTGCAATGATCGATGGTGATGCGCAGGAGCGCGCTCATGCAGGCTACGCTATCGGCGGCGACCACGGCGCGAGCGTAGTCGAACACCTCGTCCAGCGCGCCCGCGGGATGCTGCAGCTCCAACACGAAATCCAGCGGGATCTCCACGCCCTCGAGCAGCAGGTCGCCCGCGAGCGCACCGTCCACCAAGGGATAGGGTCGAATCTGAATGCCGGCAGTGCCGGCAGCCACGAGGCATACGCACAGATTCCCGCTCTCATCCCGCGCAGTCACCAGAAACGCATCCAGCCTGTGAGGGTACGGAACGAGCATCTTCGCGCCTTCAAGACGCAGGCACGGCCCGGACCGCCGGCCGGTTGCTCGGACTACCCCGAAAGCCGATGCGCCGCGCTCGAGATGCGCCAGACCGATGAGCTTGCGTCCCGAGATCAGCCCCTCGAGCCATTCGTCGCGCAAGGCGCTGTTGCGCGCCTCAGCGAGAAGTCTTCCGGCCATCACGGCACACGGCACGAAAGGCTCGAGCGACAGGCCCTGCCCGAGAGCGCGCCCGACGGTCATCACGTCCGCGAGCGATCCGCCCAGACCGCCCCGCTCCACGGCGAGTGGCAGCGCGAGCACACCCATTTCCGCGAGAGCAAGCCAATTCTCGCGTTTGAATCCGGCGCCCGCGCGCAGCAGGGCACGACGGTCCGCCAGGCCGCAATGCTCCTGCACGAAGCGCTCGAGAGACTCCTGCAGAAGCTTGCGTTCTTCGACCGTCAGTGTCACGGACGTCGCTATCTTTGGAGGATGGTCACCGCGCTGATACCGGGCGCGCCGTAAACGTGTGTGTAGGCAGTGCTGATCTCGCGCGGCACCTGCCTCGAGCCTGCGGTGCCGCGCAACTGCAGGACGCATTCGTAAATCTGCCGCAGGCCAGACGCGCCGATGGGCTCGCCGTTGGCGAGACAGCCGCCGTCGGTGTTGATGGGCAGGCGCCCGCTGATACGGGTCGCCCCCTCGCACAGCAGCTTTTCCTGCTCGCCATGAGCGCAGAAGCCATTCTCGGCCATGTGCATGATCTCGGCGCCGGCCTCGGTGTCCTGAACCGACGCGATATCAATGTCTCCAGGTCCTACTCCCGCCGCGTCGTAGGCCGCGCGGGAGGCGAGCTCGGTCGCGTTGGGCGCCGCATCGGCCGAGATGGCCGGCGCGTATACCTCGAACCCGCCAGTGAGCCTCGTGCGCATCACTGCCGCACTCACGAACACCGGCTTGCTCGTGAAGCTGCGTGCTTTGGACTCGCAGCAAAGCACCAGGGCTGCCGCGCCCTCGGCGGGTGAGCAGAACATGTACTTCGTGAGGGGATCGTTCACCATCTGCGACGATCGGATCTGCTCTCTGCTCATCGGCGTACGGCGCCAGGCATGCGGATTCAGCGCGCCGTTTTGATAGGCCTTCTCCGCGACGAACGCCAAAGCATCGGCCGAGACTCCGTGCTCGTGCATGTACCGCCGCAGCTTCATGGCAAAGAACTGGGTGGTCACCATCATGCCCGCTTCGCCATACCAGGGACGGAGGCCGTACTCCGCGGGAGAAGCGTTGAACGCACCGCGGTCATGCTTGTCGAAGCCGACGACGATGCCGATCTCGGCGGCGCCCGACTGAATTTCCCGGCACGCGCCGAGCAGCGCACTGCCTCCCGTTGCGCATCCGTTGAGAACGTTAGTGAACGGCATCCCGGTGAGACCGAGCTCATTGGCGAGCGCGTCGGCATTACCGGAGGAGTAACTGCCACCATAGCCGAACTGCATGTCCCGCCACCTGAGTCCTGCGTCCTCGAGGGCGCGCCGGGTCGCATAGACGCCCTGCTGGAGGCCCGACCGATCGGGGGTACGGCCGAACTTGTGAATGCCGATACCGACGATGGCCACCCTCATGGACGTGCCCCTCACACCGGCTTGAAGGCAAAGCTCATGACGGCGGTTCCGTCCGGTTCCACCCACTGCGGATGAATGACGAGCTCCATCTCCGCCCCGATGCACAGCTTCCCGGGATCGCTTTCCGTCAACCGGCTCTCGATGCACAGCCCCTCCAGCAACTCAACGTAGCCGACGCCGTACGGGACGAATGTCGCGGCAGTCTCGCTGCTGCGGTACGGCTCCTTCGGCATGAGATGCTGCACCGTCCAGGTCCACAGCCTCCCCCGGCGGGGCAGCTCCTCGGGCGCCACCGCCTCGCTGCCGCAGCGCCGGCAGCTCGCGCTCGCCGGAAACCCGAGCGCGCCACAATCGCGGCAGCGCGCGCCCCTGAGCGCCGGCCGCGTCGCCGGCCAATCGAACAACACCGGGTCGATCGCGCGGCCCACCGCCGGCTCCGTCATGCTACCCACCATCTGTCAGTCCCATAAAACACCGCTCGACCGGTCGGTCGAATCTATGTACGATAGCATCGCCCTCGGTTGGCGGTCAATCCGGCGGCCGGCTGCGATCTCCAAGGCGGGTGTGTCGATGGAAGCGGGAAAACTCTTCGACTTGTCAGGCAAGCTCGCGCTCGTCACCGGCGCGGGCAGCGGGCTGGGCAAACGGTTTGCGTTGACGCTCGCGCGGGCCGGCGCCACGCTGGCACTCGCGGCCCGCCGCCGTGAGCCGCTCGAAGCGACCGCCAGCGCGATCCATGCGGCTGGCGGCGCGGCGCACTGTGTGCCGCTCGACGTCGCCGCCGCGGACTCTGTCGAATCCGCATTCCAGGCGCTCGAGCCGCTTGGCGTCGTAGACATAGTGGTGAACAACGCCGGCGTCGCGGGCGTGGGTAGCCTGCTGGACACGACGGAGGACACGTGGAATGCTGTGCTCGAGGTGAATCTGAAGGGTCCCTGGCTGGTGGCGCGCGCCGCCGCCCGGCGCATGATCAGTCACAGCAGGCGCGGATCGATCATCAACGTAGCCTCCGTGCTCGGCTCCGCGGTGCAAAAGGGAACGGCCAATTACCCGGCCAGCAAGGCGGCGCTGCTGCACCTGACACGCTCGATGGCGCTCGAGTGGGCGAGATACGGAATCAGGGTGAACGCGCTGGCGCCCGGTTACTTCATGACCGAGCTGAGCGGTGGCTTTCTCGATTCCGAAGCCGGCAGGGCGATGCTGAAGCGCATGCCTTTCAGGCGCCTCGGGGAACCAGTGGAGCTCGACGGAGCACTGTTGCTGTTGGCTTCGGATGCCTCCAGCTACATGACAGGCTCGGTGATCGCGGTCGACGGCGGACTGTCCGTGCCGACGATCTAGCGCCACTCGCAATCCCGGAGCCGATGTGCCAGAACTCACTGCAACTCATCTCTTCGATACCCCGGCCGCATCGGTCTGGCAGACTCTGGCCGATTTCGGCGCCATCCAGCGCTGGTGGCCGGTGGACATCAGTATGCCCATCGAGCGAGTCACGCTCGAGGGCGAGGGCATCGGGATGATCCGCCACATCACAAACAGGGGAGCGAGGCACCCCATCAGCGAGCGTCTCGAGCTCCTCGATTCCGAGGCCCGCAGACTGGTTCTGTCCATCGTGGGCGAGCGCCCGCTCGGAATCACGGCCTACCTCGCCGAAGGACACGTCGTCGAGGCCGATGGTGCGCGCTGCCGCCTCGACTACCGTGCGCTCTTCACGACGGTGCCGGGGAACGAGGACGCGGCGAGGCGCGCGCTGCTCAAGAGCTGGAGAGTGATGTTCCGGGGCCTCGAGCTCGCTTGCCAGTAAGGGTGGCGCCGGAGCGCCGACCCGGACTACTTGCCGACCCAGACCGGCTTGCGCTTCTCGAGGAACGCGCGCACCCCCTCCTTCGCGTCGGCCGAGTGATGCACCACGTTGCAGGTCATCGTCTCGAGCGCGATCAGACTCTCCGTGTCGGCATCCAGGCCGCGGTTCAGGGCCTTCTTGGTCATCCACATGCAAAAGGGACTGAGCTCGAGCATGGGCTGGCAGAAGCTCTTGATGAGCTGGTCGAACTGCGCCGCGGGTGCCGAGGCGTTGGCCAGACCCCATTCCACCGCCTCTTTGCCGGTGAGGAGCTTGCCGCTCAGCATCAGCTCCTTCGCCTTGCGCAGGCCCACGTAGCGCGGCAACCGGTAGATGGGGCCGGCCCCGCCAAAGAGCGCGCGGCGGATGTGGAAGTCGCCGATCTTCGCCTCATCGGCGATCAGGCAGAAGTCGCAGGAGATCGACAGCTCGAAGCCGCCCGCGACCGCGTAGCCCTCCACGGCCGCAATGGTGGGCTTGCGCATGTTGAAGATCTTGTCGTAGCAGCGCGCCGAGTCGATCGCCAGCTGCAGCGAGTCGCTCGACTCGCCGAGCACCGGGCTCACCAGCAGATCGAGGTCCGCGCCGGAACAGAAAGTGTTGCCGCGGCCGCGGAAGACAACGGCCAGAGCCTTCTCGGCGGCGGCGGCCCGATCCACGGCGGCCTCAAGCTCGCGGAGCAGTTGTGGACTCACGCAGTTGCGCTTGTGCGGCCGATTGAGCCAAATGGTGACGATGCCGTCATCGCCCGCCTCGTACTGGATCACGTCTCGCTCTGGGGTCATCTGCCGCGTCCTAAATAATCGACCGTCTAGTCGGATGTTTATTTGTATCACCGCGGGCGCGGAGTTGTCAACCGCCTCACGCGGCAGCTCAAACCCTGCGGCTGTCCCGCCTCGAGAGCGCCATCAAGTCCGGAAATTCGGGATTGCGGCGCGCGAGGATCGCCTCGGCACGCTCCCGAACGGCATCATCGAAGCTCGTCGTGGTGAGCTGATACAGGCGGTTGTCGCGGATCGCCGCGAAAGTCTGCTCCGCCACCTCCTGCGGCGCGAGAGCGTTTTGGATTAGGTTGCCGGCGACGGCTTGCAGTTCCGGCGACTCTGCCGCAGCGCCCCGTTGCAGGCGGTGCCTCGAGGGACGGTTGCGCTCCGATTCATAGATGCGTGTGGCCACGAGGCCCGGGCACAGCAGGGTCACTCCGATGGGCGCGCCGCGCTCACGCAGGCCTGCATACAGTGCCTTGGTGACGCGCACGACCGCGTGCTTCGCCGCGCTATAGGCGCTCGAGCCGGAGCCGCTGACCAACCCGGCCACGGAGGCCGTGTTGACGATATGCGCGGGACTGTTTTGCGCCAGCATGCGGGGTACGAAGCTGCGCATACCGTGCACGACACCCATCAGATTGACATCGAAGGACCAGCGCCAGTCCTCGAGGGGCAGTTCCCACACCGGTCGGTGACGCCCGCTCGGAACAATCCCGGCGTTGTTGCACAGAACGTGCACGCCGCCGTAATGGCCGAAAGACCGCTCGGCGAGGCTCTCAACGCTCGCGGCGTCAGCGACGTCCGTCTGGATCGCGAGCGCATCGCAGCCCTCGTTCGCGAGGGCCTCGCGAACGCGCTCCGCGGCCGCGGTGTCGATGTCCGCCAGCACGACTTTCATGCCGGCCCGCGCGCACCTCCGCGCGAGCGCCTCGCCAATCCCGCTGCCGCTGCCGGTAACGACCGCCACGCGGCCCGCAAACTCTTGCATCGCCCAACTCCTCCCGGCCCCGCGAACGGCAGCCGGCCGTCTGTCTCTCGTACCGCGGTCCGGTCACCACATGGCCCGACCGGTCGGCTTACACTGACCCGAGGTTATTGTTGCTCGCCGCCGCGCGCGCAGGGCTGATCTTGCGCGACCACCTCGTGCAGTCGCTCGCCTCGCGATAGGAGCTCGCACAGCAGCGGCGCCGGCGCATGGAGCTCTCCGTAGCTCGCCCGCAGCCGCTCGAGACCGGCCACGACCCGATCGAGCCCGACCGTGTCCGCCCAGAACATCGGCCCTCCCGTGAAAACCGGCCACGCGTACCCGTTGATCAGGGCAGTATCGATATCCGAGGCGCGAAGTGCCACGCCTTCCTCGAGGATGCGGGCACCTTCGTTGACAACCACAAACAGCATCTGCTCGAGGATCTCCCGATCGGAGTAGCGCCGGCGCTCTAGCCCCCGCGCCCGCGCGCAGTCGCGGATGATTCTCTCGGTCAGCGCCGACGGGGACGGGCTGCGACGGTCGTCGTAGTCGTAGAAACCGCCATTGCGCTTCTGTCCCCAGCGTCCGTGCTCGCAGAGCGCTTGCAGGACGGCGAAGGAGTTGCTGGATGCCGTGACGCGAGCCATCACATCGAGTCCGACCAGGTCGAACATGGTGAACGGCCCCATGGGAAAGCCGAACTCGACCATGACCCGGTCGATGTCCCAGGGTGTCGGGCCGCGCAGGATCAGCTCGTTGGCGATCAGTGACCTCTGATGCATCATCCGGTTGGCGATGAAGCCGTCGCATACCCGCGAAAGGACGGCCACTTTTCCGATCTTTCGCCCCAAGTGCATGGCCGTGGCGATGACTTCCTTGGCAGTCTCCTCGGCGCGCACCACCTCGAGCAGACGCATGACGTTCGCGGGGGAGAAAAAGTGCATTCCCACAACCTGCCGCGGCCGCGAGGTCGCCGCGGCGATAGCATTCAGATCGAGGAAGGAAGTGTTTGAGGCCAGAATGGCATCTGGCGCGGCGATCGCATCCAGGCGTGCGAAAACCTGTTTCTTCAGATCCAGGTTCTCGAATACGGCTTCGATGACGAGATCCGCTTCGCGCAACACCCCGAGATCCAACGCGGGGGTCAGCAGCCCCATGCGCCGCTCGAGCTCCGCCTGCGTGAGGCGGCCCTTTCGCACCGTCGATTCATAGTTCCGGCGCATGATGGCGAGGCCGCGGTCGAGCGCGTCCTGGGTCTGTTCCACGATCGTGACCGGAACGCCGATGTTCAAGAAGTTCATGGCAATGCCGCCGCCCATCGTTCCCGCCCCAACGACACCGACCGACCTCACGGGCCGGGTGGGCGTTTCAGAGGCGATGTCCGGGATCCTCGCGACCTCCCGTTCGGCGAAGAACGCATAGCGCTGCGCCGCCGACTCGGTCGATGCTAGGAGTTGGTGGAAGAGCTCCCTTTCACGCTCGATACCTTCTGCGAACGGTAGACTGACGGCGGCTTCGACGGCCCGGATGATGCATTCCGGCGCCTTGAGGCCGCGGAATGCGCGCGCGTTGTCCTTGCGAAAACGGTCGAACAGGCCCGGGTCGTCCCTCGCCGCGTGTAATTTGTCCTCGCGATCACGTACCCGAAGCAACGGCAGCTTCTCTCGAATGGCGCGCGACAGGAAAGCGACGGCTCCCTCGCGAAGCCGCCCCTCCTCCACCAGTGCATCGATCAGGCCCATCTCCCGCGCGCGTGAGGCCGGCACGAGTCTGCCGAAGGCCATGATCTCCAGCGCGGCCGCGGGACCCACGATGCGCGGCAACCGCTGAGTCCCGCCCGCGCCCGGCAGCAGGCCGAGGCGGACCTCAGGTAAACCGAGCTGCGCCGAAGGCACGGCGACCCTGAAGTGACAGTTCAGGGCCATTTCCAGACCGCCCCCGAGGGCCGTGCCGTGGATCGCGGCGATCACCGGCTTCGACGCGCTCTCGAGTGCGGCCCCGACGGCATGAAGATCTGGGCGCCGCGGCGGCTCATCGAACTCGCTGATGTCCGCGCCAGCGAAGAACGTTCTCCCGGCACAGATGAGCACGATCCCCTGCACTTCGGGGTCGGAGAGAGCTCGGGAGACCGCCTCTATCAGGGCGGCTCTGACCTTGAAGGAGAGCGCATTGACCGGCGGCGAATCGACGGTGACGGTCGCCATACCGCTCTCGACAGACAATGTCACGACATCGCTGATCACAAACGTGGGACGCTCAGCCGGATAAGGGGTCAGACCCGCTCAACTGCGGACGAGCCACGATCTAGCGCTCTCCCTTCGCTACCGATTACGGTGAAAGATGCGATTCAAACCACCGCGTGATGTATTCATTGACATGTCGCTCCTCAGGTGAGCCGTCCGTACCGTAAGATGACGCATGCCACCCTCCTTCCATCACGTACAGATCCGCATCGACTCCGAGCGTCAGTAAGCGTGCATCCGAGGTCACCGCCGAACTCAAGTCGACCGCGCGCGTTCCCGTCAGAAACAAGGTCGGAGGGAATTTCCGCAGCACTTCGTCGGACGAGCCCGGATACGCCCTCGGATCGTTCGCCTTCACGCCCTTCATGTATTGAGACAACTGCGCGATCAGGCGCCGATACACAGTGTGGTTAGGGCGCGGAATGCCACCGAGCTCCCAGGTGAGCGAATCGCCGAAGTGTCCCCACGGATACGGCGCCGCCATGATCCCGGACCAAAAAATACCTGCGGCGCCGGGGCGCGGCAGCCCTTCCGCCTGCAGCCACGAGAGCACTTCGCTGGTGAGCATGCCGCCCCCTGAGGTCCCGAATATCCCAATGGCTGTCGGTTTATAGCGGCCAATCAGCGCCTTGTAGACCGCCACGACATCCTCAACCGAAGCGGGATAAGCGTACCGAGGAGCCGGGCGATAATCGACCACAAGCACCTTGAGCCTGCCAAAATACGCGACGGGTATCGCTTCCGTCTCTCCATCAAAGCCGCCACACGAGCCACCGTGCAGCTCGATCAGGACACGGTGGGCGTCTCTTGCCGCTATTCCCGCTCGAGGAACGACACTCGCAACTGCGACACCATTCATCCTCCCCTCGACCACCTCCACGGGGTAGTTCGCGCGTTCCCACTTGAGAGTTCCTGCGGCGCCCGCACGGCACCGCGCATCGAACGCATTCCACTCCGTCCTTGGCGCATTCGGCGCCGGTTGCGTATAGCTGCCCGCGGCCAGTGCGCCCCTCGCCTGCTTGATAAAGGCCGCCTTGAATTGCGGGCTCCAGTAGCTAGACGGCGGCAAGGCCAGATCCGATACGTGAACCGTACCATCTGGATCGACGGTGACCCCGCCCTCTTCGGCAGATGCCTGCCCAACACCCGAGACGAAACCGCAAACAAGTGCGGCGCAGCAGATCATCATCATACGGCGCAATTTGCGATCCATGTCGCCGCGATTGAGGCCTGGACACCGCATGTTCACCATCAGATTTTCCCCGTTCTGCGCTTGTCATGCCCGTGTTCGACGGGCAGCGGAAAGATACGCCGCGAACACTCCGTCCGTCCGGCCGGTCGATAGATAATCGCGCCACCTTGGGCGTGTGTCAAGGCACGCGCGGCCGTTTATATCTCGACCGACTGGACGGTCGTTCTATTGAATGCTAATCTGCCTTCGACATCCTGCCCACAGTTGGGGGGAGCCAAAGCCATGCAGAGGGGGACTCATGACAATCCAGACTGCGATTGTGGTAATGCGGCCAGAATCGGGACCGACCGATACAGCGGCTCACAGGCCCGCAACTCCCGGATCCAGATCCTTGAGCGCTTGGAGCGGCACCATCATGTGTGCAGCAACGTGGGTCGTCATGCTAACGAGCCCGGCAGTCGCACAGACCCTCGCGACCGATGCGGCGAATGCGGCTCAGGCCGGTCAGCTCGCAGAGGTCATCGTTACGGCCGAGAAACGCGCGGAAAACATCAATAAGACACCGATCGCCGTGACAGCGCTGAACATGAGCCAGTTGCAAGACGCGGGTGTAACCAGCGCAGCGGACCTGCAGTCCGTGGCACCGAGCGTTGAAATCAGTACGGTCGGTTATGCCAACTCCGTCTTCATCACCATCCGGGGGATTTCAAATGAGGACTTCAATCTGGGGGGCAATCCGGAGGTTGCACCCTACATCGACGGAATCTACGTAGGCGGCACCGCAGGCCTTGGCGACGCCCTCTTCGACCTGGATCACATCGAGGTGCTACGTGGGCCGCAGGGCACCTTGTACGGGCGTAATTCGACCGGCGGAAACCTCAACATCGTCACCGCGGATCCAAAGCCGTTCTTCGAGGCATCCGAAGATGTCTCGTATGGAAACTATAACGACATACAGCTACACGGCATGGTCAACGTGCCTCTCACAAGCGATTTGGCGATTCGTGTAGCCTTTTTTACCCATCGCAACGACGGTTATGAGGACACCCTGGGATCGACCAGCCAGAACTATGCCAAGGCAAATGACTTCGGCGGCCGAGTCACTGCTCTGTGGACGCCGACCGATCAATTCTCCTGGCGGCTGGCAATCGACGATACCCAGGCGGGTGGAACTCCGAATCCGGAGATCGCAAGCGGACCTACAGGCCAGCCGCTCGATGGATTGCCTGTATTCACGCGCGTCATTCCGAACTACCCGGAAGGATTGAACGACGTAAAGAATTTCATGATCCGCTCACGAATGAACTGGCAGCTCAACGACTCGCTGACGCTGAGTTACATTGCGGGTTACCAGAATATTCACTGGCTCGAGCAATATGACGAAACTAACGGCGCCTACGGTGGCCGCAGAGACAACTGGGCCCCGAGTGATTCCCAGGAGATAGATCTCAGCTACAGGGCCGGCCGACTCAAGAATCTTTTGGGAACGAACTACTACTACCTGGATAGCCAGGGCACCGGCGATTACGTCCTGCCAGTATTCGGCTTGTTCAACGAAGGAAACTTCGGTCCGCCAGGAGCGTACACGACCAGGGCATGGGGGGTATTCGATCAGGCGAGCTACGGCCTGACAGATAAACTCGACCTCATCGGCGGGATTCGTTATAGCAGTGAGCGTGACGCCGCAAATGCCAGCACGGCGTACCTTTGCCCCCTCCTTTCAACCATTCCTCTGGATACCACGTCCTACTACGCCCCGGGGTGCACTCCCACCTATACCGCCGGCGAGGCCGCGTCATTCGCCGACACAACGTGGAAAGCCGGTATCACCTACCAGATCACGAACGACACGTTCGGCTACGCCACCGCGACTACGGGCTTCAAGGCGGGTGGATTCAATGGGGGAGTCCCGTCGGACCCGACTTACGCGCCGGAAAAAGTCACCAACTACGAGTTGGGCACAAAGACACAATTCCTGGACGATCGGGCAAGCGTCGACGCCGACGTGTATTACATGAATTATCGGGATATTCAGGTCTATGGATTTATCGGTGTCAATGGTGTCACTACCAATGCCGCCGGTGCGGCAATCTATGGTACGGAGCTCGAAGGACATTGGCGAGTCACACCCAACGACAGGCTCGACGGCTTCCTGACCTGGACGCACGCCACCTATACCAAGTACCTGGACGCCGTCGACCAGCTTACCAACACCGTCTATTCGGATATCTCCGGCAACTTCCTGCCCAATGCGCCGCAATTCTCGGCCCGACTGCAGTACGCGCACAATTTCGAGCTGCACAATGGCGGTACCCTTACGCCGTCGGTAGCCTCGTACTGGCAGAGCGTGATGTATCTCACGGCGTTCAATCTGCCGATCGATCGCGTCGGGGCGTACTCGAAGACGGACCTTGCCATGGCGTATGAAGACCCCACCGGTCAATGGGAGATCAGGGCCTACGTGCACAACCTGGAGAACAAGGCGGTGCGCAACAGCGCGTTGGTCGCGCTTGGCTACTATTTTGCTGACTACAACCCTCCCAGGATGTTCGGCGTGCGTATTGCATATAACTTTGAAGGAGATAGGAAGTAAGGGTCCGTTGACCTCTCGATACTAGTCGGGATCGAGAGGCCAACGCTTCGCCCCTTTTTCCTCGCCAGATGCTCGTCGAACCGCCGTCCGATGTGGAAGCGCGCGCGGACCGGACCGGCACCGCGCGCCAGGCGCGTACCGCACCCCTGCCGTCCCGGCACAAGTGGTATGCGCTCGGCGTGCTCTTCCTTATCGGGTCGTTCAATTACATCGACCGCCAGAGTCTTGCGATCCTGCAGATCCCCATAAAACGGGACCTGGGCCTGAGTGACACGGAACTCGGCGCCCTGACCGGTCTGGCTTTCGCGCTGCTCTACTCGACGCTGGCATTGCCGATCGCGCGCCTCGCCGATCGCAGCAAGCGGACGCTGCTGATCGCCGCGGCCTTGGGGATCTGGAGCCTGATGACGGCCGCCAGTGGGCTTGCAATCAGCTTCCTCACTTTGACCCTGTTGCGCATGGGTGTGGCCTTCGGCGAGGCAGGCTGTGTCCCGGCCACCCACTCGCTCATCTCGGATTACTTTGCGCGCAAGCAGCGGGCTACGGCCATTGGCATATGGACCCTGTCCTTTCCGCTGGGCACCATGCTCGGCTTCGTGGCCGGCGGTTGGTTGAGCACCGCCTTCAATTGGCGCGCCGCCTTCATGATCCTTGGTATTGGCGGCCTGTGCCTCCTCCCCCCGGTACTCTTGACATTACGCGAGCCCCAGCGGGGAGCTACGGATCCTGCAGGGGTTTCCGTCCAGCAGCCCTCCTGGCGAGCCGCCGTGCGAACGCTGTGGTCCCTGCGCGCGTTTCGACACGCGACGTTAGCCGGGGCGCTCGTGGACTACACGCTCTATGCGACCTTGAACTGGAACGCGCCCTTCTACAACCGGGTATTCGGCCTGTCAACCAATGAGATTGCCGGGCATCTAGCGCTGCTGTCCGGCTTGGGCGGCGGGCTCGGTGTCTATCTGGGCGGGGTAGTCGCGGATCGGCTCGCGCGGCGCGATGCACGCTGGTACATGTGGGTGCCGGCATTGGCGGCCATCGTGGCCGTGCCTTTGATGCTGCTCCAATACTTTACACACAATCCCGCCCTCTCGCTGCTGGCAGGCTTCCTGCCCGCGACTCTATTGAGCTCGTTCCTCGCGCCCCTGGTTGCCACGGCGCAATCCCTGGTTTCGGCGAATCTGCGGGCCTTCACCTCGGCGGTGTTGGTTCTGCTCGTCAACATCGTGGGCCTGGGGTTGGGGCCGCTCGTGACAGGCATGCTCAGCGATTTCCTCGTGTCCACCTACGGACTGACTCACGATTCGCTGCGGTACGCGATTGCGGCCTCGGCCGTGTTCGCCGTGTGGGGCGCTGCGCACTTCGCGCGTGCGGGCCACTTCCTGCGCGACGAATTGGCCAGATCTGGAAGCTGACTTTCGGGCTTCGGGGTTTGCCAAGTCAACGCAGCCGGCTCACTGGCGCTTTTCCGTGCCACTATGACGCGGATCGACCTGGTGCCGCGCCGCGCGGTCCCATTGCCGCTGCCGTTTGACGTCTTGCCGACGCTCTGTGCCTGCAGCCTCTCCTGTGCAAAGAAGTACTCTTTGCTGGCTGGCCTAAACGCGGCTTGACTCTCCGCTAGGTTCTGCTTGGTTATGACTCTGGTCTGCCCCCACGCTTAGACAAAGCGTCGGTGTGATGGCAAAAAATGGCGCGAATCCCTAGCGCGACGTTGCATTCTGTTGCGCTTTGGTGCATAGCGGTCAAAAAGCCTTGGCGAGTTCGGCTCCGCAGGGCACCTGCACCATGCGATTCTGGCTCATCTCGCAATTTGCGCGGCTACGAATCGGCGTCCACTTGGATTACTCTCTCGTTCATGGACCAGGATCTATACCGTCGGCTTATGCCGCGCTCGAAACTCAGCCGCTCGCGCTCGACCACAGCGGCGGCAGCGCCAGCGACGTTTCGCATGGTCCACCTTCAGGTTGTCGGGCGTGAGCGAATGGCCGTTGCCGCAGATACCGGGTATGACCATGGGCTCGAGAACACGTTCCGGAGAAAAGCACACGACATGAGTTTTGGTTGCTCCAAAGCACGCCCCCGCTACCATTTTGCAGAAAAACAACATTGAATTCAGTGGGTTGCGTCATGAGCTGCCATGGCGACCCGCTACCAATCCTCGGATTCCTTTGACGAAGGCCGGAACGCCGCGCGACACCGATGCTACTTGTACTTCGGGTAGCGCTGTCGATGATCAGCGTCGGACTGCTCGCGGGGCAGCCGACAGCCACTCAACTGGTCTTGGTCTCACCTGGATCAGAGTAGAGATCAGCCAGACTCCAGGCGATGACTCGGATTCCCTCAATTTCCGCTCGCTCATGGAAATGGGGTACGAACCCTCCTGCCGCGACGTACAGGAGCACCGCCCCCTGCTCAAGCGCCTCGCGTGCCCAGGCGTAACCTGAAGACGCAAGTCGCTTCAGCATGTCGACATGCTTTGCGTGAAGAGAGAGTCCCATCGCCTTTGTATTCCACTTCACGGCACCTGTCAGCATCGCCCCATCTGTGCGGCGCGCAACAATATCGATCTCGGTCTGCTGACGGTCGCGGTCCAGACCCTCCCACCTTCCCCACTCTCTCACGATCGGCAACTCCCGGGCCGCTCTCATTCTAAAGTATGCTTGTCGCGAGACCCGCTCGAATATGAGCCCCATGTAAGCATCCAGCTCTCGCTCGATGTGCCTGCGCCAAATTTCCATGGGATCGTCCAGTTCCAGCTCGCTTCGATACTTGTCCACGATGCTGTAGTAGAAGCGCAGCGCAGGGTCGGAGAGCCGATATCGGTGAGGTTCGGAAGCCGAGGCCCCGAAGTTGCGCATCGATTCGATGAGCCCAAGCTCGTCGAGCTTTTCCAAGCGGCTGCGGAACGCGAAGGTCTGGGCGAGGCCGGTTTGCATAGAGATCTCGTTTCGCAGGGTGGCTCCGCTTCCGATGGCACTCAGGATTGCGTTGTATTCACCCAAGTCGCGAAGCCCATGCTCTTGCGCGACGACAGTTTCAACCTGGATCCGTACGTTTCCGTTCGGCGAAAGTACCGAGCGGACGGTGTTCTCAGCCAGTGACACGGCCGGATCTATGGTAGCCAGGTAGCGCGGAGTCCCGCCGTATATCCCATACGCGAGCGCTCTGTCGCGCGCCGCGGGGAAATGGGCCATCCGCGCGGCGTCGAAGTAATCGAAAGGTTCGAGCCGGCCCTTCCAGTCGAGCCGGCCGTACAAAGGATTGTCGGCGGCGTCGAGCCGTTCCATCACCCGAACAATCGATCCGCACAGGATGAGAACGAGTGGCCGACCCTTCGGGCGCCGATTGACATGCTCCTCCCACACCGCCGCGAGAGCGGAATCGACACTTTCGTCGCCGCCCCCTTGGAAGAACTGGTATTCATCCAGCACCACGACTGTTGGCTTCTCACCGCCCAGTTGCAGAATGAACTCGAAGACCCGACGCCAAGTCGGGAAGTCCTGCATGCGAATTTCGGTTCGAGCCCACCGGCTAGCGGCTTCGAGCAGCGCGCGGCGGTTCAGCTCCGGCGTGGCGTCGGATGCCGTGAAATGAAAAACGTGATCACCAGGAAACACATGGCGCAGGAGAAACGTCTTGCCTACGCGCCTGCGACCGTAGAGGACGGCCATGGTGGGACCCGGCCGCAGGACCAGTGCACGAAGGGCCTTCTGTTCGCGCTCACGGTCAATTAACGGGGAAGAGTCCATCGCAGACGAGCAACTAGCCACCTTACTGGCATGCCAGTATACTGGCATGCCATCGTACCGGCAAGACAGAAGCTCAGTTGATCTCCTGGCCCGGGGCAGGATCAGATCGCGCGCGGCCTCGAGCGACGATTTACGGAACACCCCGCCAAGTCGTGGAGCCCACCGCCACCGCGGCGGTCACAGCAGCGGAATATCAATAAAATCAAGAACGTGCGAAATACAAATCATGCCCCCGCTACCAATTTTAACGGTTTGCACCGTCATGCAGCGGATTGCCGCAGCGGCATCCCCCCCTCTTCGTAGCCTGCGCCCCGTCCGCCCACTGTCGCCAATCGGCCCTTTGGCGTCCGTTGCAGCGTCCGCTTTACCCTCGGTGACTCACGGTGATGGCCAGGGCCTCCCCCGGGGGCATGCATCGGGACTCGCCAAGTTGTTTCCTAGTCAACAACTCCCGCAAACTACCTTGCTCCATTGCGTCGGCGTCGATAGCCAATAACCGGTGATGGCCGAACGCGCCACGTGGTCGGTGGTTAGTATTTCCGCCCACGTAAATTCCGCACGAAGAACGCAGCTCCGAAGACAACCGCCGGAAAAAAAAATAGCAATCGGGATGTCTAGGGACACAGCGATTCCGCGTTATCGAGCAGCGCCTCGACGTAGTCGCCGCTGCGGGTAGACCCGACCGTGGAACAACTCCCGTACGCCGAGCGACGCCCTCTCAGGCAGGGCACACCACAGTCGCAGCAAGCGGCAGCAGCCGACTTGCAATTCGTCCGTAATCGAATAATTATTCGAGTATGTCTCACGATGACTTCCGCCTCAGCTACGCCGAATGCCGCGCCTTGCTTCGCAAGAGACTGGCCGAGGATGCGCCTGGGCGAATCCAGCTGCTTTCCGGACCGCGGCAGGTGGGCAAGACCACTCTTCTCCTCGAACTGGCGAAAGAGCGCTCGAATTCCGCCCTCTACGCGGCCGGAGACAGTCCCGAGGCGGCCCTGCCCGGGTTTTGGGAGCGCCTATGGAGCCGCGCGGAGCGGCTTGCGCTGACTAGTCGAGCCATTGTACTGCTCGATGAGGCACATCAGTTGCACAACTGGGCCGCTCGCCTCAAAGGCGAGTGGGATCGGTTCCGGCGAAGAAAGACTCCGATTCATATCATCGCTTCCGGCTCCGCAGCACTGAAATTGAGCGCGGGCTCACGAGAGAGCCTTGCAGGACGCTTCGAGAAGATCACTCTGACTCATTGGACCGCGAAGTCATTGGCTGCGTCCTTCAACATGACGCCGGAAAGTGCGGCCGAGCTGATCGTCAGCCATGGCTCCTATCCAGGAGCAATCCCTTATCTGAAGGACTCAGCCCGCTGGTCCGCGTATGTCCGGGACGCCATCCTCGAGCCTGCGATCGGCCGCGATATTCTCGCGCTCGCACCTGTTCGCAAGCCTGCCCTGCTCCGTCAGGTGTTCGGCGTGTGTGCATCTTCCCCCGCCCAGATCGTTTCCCTGCAGAAAATCCAGGGCCAGCTCCAGGATTCCGGAGCACTTGAGACCATCGCGCATTACCTGGAACTGCTCGAGGAGGCCTATCTTGTAGCACCGCTCAAGAAATACGCGGCTCGATCTTCGCGGCGTCGCTCAGCGCCTCCGAAACTTGTCACCTTGAGTAACGCATTGCTCGCCGTCGTAGAAGCACAGGGTATTCCGAGCAGTGACACCGATCCCACACGATTCGGTGCTTGGGTCGAAAATGCCTGCCTCGCACATGCCTGGATCTGCGGCCAGCGCGTCTCGTACTGGCGCGAGGAGCCCTATGAGGTGGACGGGATCCTCGAAGGTACGTGGGGCACCTGGGCCATCGAGATCAAGACAGGAGCGGTCAGAGCCGCCGACCTACAGGGACTGCTCGAATTCAGTCGTCGCCACCCGAGCTACCGACCGCTACTGGTCTGCGATACCGCTGCACTGCCGACTGCCGAACGTGCCGGCATAGATGCAGCGACCTGGCGACAATTTCTTATTGCGGGCCTGCCAGCGGCGCTGCACAACGCGGACGTTACTGCATCACGCGGCTAGAGCACGCACGCTCCCACCTCTCGTCACTCATCATCGGATCTCCTCAACATGTCGCAGAATGTCTCATTCCGTTGCGATGCTAGCGGGAACTGCGGCCACGGCGACCGAGTGCGCGCTATAAAGCTCGAAGCAGCCCCCCGCTACCACTTGCAACGGTTTGCACCGTCGTGCACCGGATCGCCGCGTCCGACCGCCCTCGTCGCAGCCCAAGCCCCGACGATCGCGCGCTGCCCGCTGGCTTCCATAACGGCTCGCGTGCGGGGAACGTCCGCTTCTGTAGACAGTCTACTCCGACCGCCTCGCCGCTCCTGGCGCGCCCTATTTCGTCTCAGGCGACGGCGTGTTGCCGCTCGGCTTCCCAGCCCTTCAGGGCGAGCAGCACGGTGCGCGGCACTTCCTGCTCGCCGCTTTCGTAGTAGGCCACCATCCGGCGGGACAGACCAAGTGCATCGGCGGCCTCGGAGAGGCTGAGCTTGTTCCGCCAGCGCCAGCGAATGAATGCGGCGGCATCGGTACGGCCGTTCTGCTCGAGCGCCATTTCGTAGAGCTGGTCAGCGCCCACATCAAGATCGCCCGGCCACACGAGGCTGAACCCGTCCTCGCCTACATCGGCACGCGCGAACACGGCAGGATCACGCAGGGGCCGCAGGCCCTTGAACCGCTGCACGAAGTCGCGCAGGTCCACTGTGAATGTCTTGCTGTTCATGAAAGTGACGGTAAGCGTGTAGTCACGCACGGGCTTTACGCCCGCGATTCGAACCGGCTTGGTTTCACTCATGGCTTGCCCTCCTCGGAATACTCGCGCCAGCGCGCCCTCAGTTCCTCCCTGTTCGATGCTGCCCATTCGAGCGCTTCGGCCGTATCGCGCGGATCGGCTTCGCCTTTGATGACGGCGAGAGTTTCGATCTCGACCTGGATCTCCTCGGCACTTCCCGTAATGATATGGAAGTGCGGCGGCGGATGGTCGCCGAAGTACATCGCAATGCGGCTGCGGCTGAAGCGCCATACGTAGGCATGAGGCATTATAGTGCAACCATTGCACATGCACAAGTGGTGCTAGGCGGTCAAAATGCGTGCCGCGTCTCATCGCGGAAGGCGGTATGAGCATTGGCGACAAGCTCGACCTTAACGCGCTGGCCATGCTCTCTGTGAACGGGAACGGCAATCGGCCTAGCTGTTGAGCAAGTCCGTTTCACTATACCGCGCGGCGCGGGTGCCGCGTGGGTTCACAGCGCAGGAACGCGCATCAAGTCCGGCTGCCTCCCCCACCACCGCCGTTCAGCACTGGAGCGCCGTTCATCCCCTCATCGCCTTCACTAAGCCGGCGATCAACACGGCGCTCCGCTAGCCGCTCAATGGCGTATCCAGGCCTAGCCTCGATTCCCATGGCGGGGTCTTCTTAACGTCGGGGGTCCGGTATCCCGCAGGATTCTGGCGGTCGTCGCGTCTGACGATTAGCCTTTCTGTAGATGTAGTCGTTTAGGTCCACTGAACCACGTACGCCCGTGGGCGGGTGTGCACCGCCCAACTTGTGGGGCAGGCGCACGCGGGTAAGTCGCGTCCTACCGCTATTTTCAATGCCGATGACGGGCAACCGTCTGATTCCGCTTGCAAACCAGCGGTATATGTGACATATTGACTGTATGTCTAGTCGGTCTCGTGAAGAGATAACAGACAGCGACCTCAGGCGGGTTTTCCTCGAACCGGCCAATCCCACCCACCGCCAATACGAAGCCCTCCGTGCCTACTTCGTCGAGAGGCTCGGCTCGGCCGAGACCGCCCGGCGCTTCGGCTACACCCCGGGGAGTTTTCGTGTGCTCTGTCATGGGTTCCGACGCGACCCGCACCGCCTCTTCTTCCTGCCGGTGACCAAGGGGCCGCATACATCGGCCAAGCGCTCACCCGTCGGCGAGAAGGTGATCGAGCTGCGCAAGCAAAATCTCTCGATCTACGACATCAGCCGGGCACTCCAGGAGGAAGAGCGGCCGTTGAGTCCGGCGGCTGTAGCGAAGCTCTTGAAGGACGCCGGCTTCGCCAAGCTCCCGCGCCGCGCCGACGAGGAGCGCCCCGAGAGGCCGGGACCTGAGAGGGCTGCGGT
>Ga0335074_10001320_pt1 | contig 33685 bp, 14 predicted proteins | sample Lox_Sample_23_FD_206715 | JGI IMG/M metagenome (GOLD analysis project Ga0335074, IMG submission 206715) | Soil microbial communities from Loxahatchee National Wildlife Refuge, Florida, United States - Lox_Sample_2.3 | ecosystem: Environmental > Terrestrial > Soil > Wetlands | place: USA... | reverse complement strand
ATTTACCCCCGGCGCCACCCATGTTTCCATGCCGGCGTCAACGTATGGGCTAAGCCACCGCATGAAGCCGTTATCTTCGGGGGAATAGGTCCACGCGACGGCGATCATGTCCTTGGGCAAACGTTTGACCTGTGCCGGATCGTTCATGGCGATATCGCCCCAGAAGAGGAGCCGGCGATTCAGTGGAGCAAGCTTGCTGTGAATCTGGAGTAGAAAGTCAACGTAGACAGGACCCAGGCCCTCCGCCTCGACAGTGGCGCGCGTCTGCCCTTTCCCGAGGTCGGCTGTTTCATCTGCGCCAATGTGCAGAAAAGGCCCGGGGAAAATAGAGGCGATGTCTTTGAACCACTGGCCGATCAGGTCGAGCGATCCCGGCTCGCCGGGCGCCAGCACGTTCCCCATTGGCGTTTCCGCAAGCGGCGCGTACTGCTCATACTTGAGCACGTGATGCAGGTGGCCAAAGGCTTCCTGCTCGGGAATGACGGTGATATGGTAGCTCCGCGCGTAAGCGACAAGTTCGCGCGCCTCTTCTGGACTCATACTGCCACCGCTCAGGCCGGGGACCGGGTTGGACGGATATTGCAGCGTGTTCTCGAAATAAGGGGAGTAGACGTTGAGCTTGTAAGCAGCAAGAGTCCGAATCTGACGCTTCTGAAATTCGAGCGTAGGAAGTGGACCGCGGGAGAGATCGTCCGAGATCCCGCGGTAGCGCATCGCCGGCCAGTCGCGGATTTTCGCAACCTGGAGCCTCGCGGCTGAGCCCCTGCCGACGATCATCTGCTTGACGGTCTGTGCTCCATAGAAAATGCCTGTTGGCGTGTCGGCGATGACGGCAATCCCTTTCGGAGCAGGAACGATCGCATAGCCCTCGTCATGCATTGACGGATCGATCCTGACATTTGCCTTGGCGAGGAGTGCCTTTGCGCGGGAGGTGGAGTTGCGAAGCAGCTCAATGGAAACCGAGGAGCGGCCATGACCCGGAGGTATTCCGAGCTGCTGCAGCCAGTCTGAGAGATCCTTTGCGGCGAAACGAACCTCTGGGTCGCTTTCGCCTATGACGGTGGCGCCTCGATCAAGCGAGATGACACCACTTCCGGCGTATTCGCGGGGCGCAGGAACAAGTTGCGCTCCGCTGATTTGCTGTGCGGCGGCCGCACTGAAAGAGGCAACAAGCAGCAGTGCGGCGGCGATAACGTAGTTGATAGATTTTCCTCGCTCCAGTTGGGCGGACCATGCCGGTTCCAATCCTCTTTTCCCTCCCTGTCAGCGCTGTTTCTCTTGCTTTTGTCAACCAGCGTCCTTGCCGGGTCTACCCAACGAGGCCCATCAACCTTATACCGTCTGCGAATCGCCGACGAAAGCGACTTTATTTATGGGATGGGAGCGAAACCGCAAAATCGGTATGGTCTCGCTCTGCGCCTATCCGACACAGGAATACCAAACGAAGGCGATCGAGAAGCTGGAACAATAGGTGGCGCAGCAACAGATTGAAATGGCGGCACGGCGGCAGGGATGCAGAAGTGGCGATCGAGTAGAAACCTCGAAAAATCTCTGCAGTTTCACACAGTCAGATCGCGGTGGAACTGAGCGAACCGCGCAAGCCATCGAAAAGGATTGGAGGCGCGGGTCGGAATCGAACCGACGCATAAAGGTTTTGCAGACCCTGCGCTCTCCAATTAACAGGCTGATTACAAAGGGCTTTTCCGACGGATACGGTGCCCAAAAACCGCCTTTTTGACACCCATTTGTCCCTTATTGGCAACCATAATGGCAACCAGAGCTCAGACGTTCAGACGGTACAAGAGTGCTCCATCTCAACTCTGGTGCCCTGTTCTTCTTGCCATCAAGGCTGCCACCTCGTGCGATTAGCCTCATGAACCATAGCTTTAAGCCGATCGCAAATTCAGTCAAATTGAGCCACACTCTAGTTAGTGGAACGTGGAACGGCTGCGATCTTGAAGTGTTCTTCTGCAATCCTTCCCTCTTGCATTTCACGATATTCACGTGTATCATGATTTTCATGGACTTTTTTCGCGGAGGTCAGAGGCATTATGCAATTTACGAGTGCTGAGATGATCCTGGCTGGCGGCGCTAAACCGCTGCCGGTAGACGAAGCCTTCGGAACCGTCCAATCGGTGCTATGCGAGGGCACGAAAAGTTCTCGTGATGTTTACGCCGTAGTGGTGCATGGTAAGCGCTACAGTGCAAAGCATCTCGATTATCTGTCTGTGATGCACTCTGTGATCTCTGCCACGATCAAGGGCTGGGCTGAATTGTGGAAACTCTCTGAGAAGAGCAGAGCATCGTCTAGGAAAAAACGATCTCCGATGATCGAGGTCGTGGAGCGAAATGGAATTCGTATCTATTGGGGATGCGCTAACCCCGAACAATCGAAAAAAGCCATCGTCCCGACAGAGGGAGTGTATATCTTTCCTTCCCATTGGCATGATGTGACCGTTCGGAATCTGGGTCTGGAACCGCTTCCCAAACAATTTCAAGCATCTGCTCTAGTCATTCAAGTAGAGGACCTTGAATCATTGGTCGTTTCTACCGGAGATACTGGGAAAATCGTCGACGAAGAACAGCATCTGGATAAAGAGTCACTTGCATGGCGAAAAGCATTTGTTTCGAGGTATGAGTGTCTGACTGCTGAAACTGTTGCAGACGAGAGCGGAAATACCGCTAAGAATCGTTCTGCAATTGCTTCTCGGTGGGCTGTCGAAAAGAAAATCTTCTCGATTCGCTACGAGAATAAAACTCTCTACCCGAAATTCCAGTTCAGGGATGGAAGTCCTATTCCTGCGATTACAAGGGTTTTGGAGCTTTTCCCCGATCACTTTACGGGATGGGACGTTGCCTTCTTCTTTACGAGCCCGAACTCCTATCTGGACGGGAGAAAGCCGGTAGACCTGTTGAAGTCAGATCCAGAGAAGGTTGTTTCACTCGTTCACGCTTTCGTTCGCCCAGCAGATGTCTTCTAATCAAACCTGCCCCAAAGCTCCGAGCGCGCCCAAGGGCGTGTTACCCCAGACGGAATCCGTTCCGTCTGGGACCCTACTCACGCGTTTTCGGAGCAAACCAGCCAGTCCTGCGACTGCATACCCCGCAAATTCCTTCAATCCCAACACCGCGAGGGATTGGGAAATCGCCGGAGATGGAGCCAGGTTCAATCCATTTCCAGTATCGAGTGGTGGAAATGCTCCCACGCTTTATGCAGCGGACGGCTACGCGACAGCTGCGCTCGAAAGCGTCTTTCACGATGTACCCCATGAAATGAGTCCAGAATTTCCTCGGTCGCGCATTCTTCTATGGCAGTATGTGCAATTGAGAACGAAGCGTGATCTGTGGGTTGTCATGCTGACCAATCCGCAACTGCGGCAGTTGCGTGTTCCGCGTCGTAAGGAATCCTTGCGGGAAGATGAGTTGATACACACGCCGGCGTCGCAATATCCCCGCACCCGAACTTGGGCGAAGTTTCTACACGACCATATTCTGTCTCTTGATGGCTTAGCCTGGAGGCCACGCCTTGGCGGTCACGGCACTGCCTACATGTTCTTTGGAGACCGTTGCAACATTAGCGACTTTGAGATCGTGGGAGTTCCAACCGATTTAGACTCTCCCGTCGAATACGCGAAAATCAAGGCCGTTGCAACCGCCTCCAATATTCGAATCATCGACGGCCGTTGACCTTCAATCCAGCATTCGCGTCCTTTTGGCGCTGCTGGTCGATGTAGTCACCCCACCACTGCATCATCTTTTATGCGCTGCTTCAAATACCTCGCATGACTGTAGGCGCACCGTCGCCGCAGATCTTGCCGTTGTGACGATCCGGCCTGATTGTCTGGTGCGAACTTTACCGGCCAGATACAGACGAACAGGGTATACCTGGAGGGAGCGTTAAAAACCGCCATTGATCACCCTTGATCGAACCCCTGGTCAGTCGATTTACCCATCAACATTTTTCGAGACTTTTGAATGTGACAACCAGCACAGATAGAAAACCCGTAAAATGAATGCCTTGCGGTTGGATGGAAGCGCTCCTCATTGGCAGCAAATCGCCCACCTTTTTATCCAACTCCTAGTCACGTTCAACTTCCTGTACCGTGGTCCTCCGTCGTGCTCTCTCGTGCTCCGATAGGCGAGTTGGGTCCGCTCAAACCGCGCTGCCTCCGCTCCCGTCCCGACGATCGACGAGCTCTCTTCTGCGTTGGTCCACAGAGAACTCTTAGCAAACGCCAGAGGCTAAATTTTGTCCGATGGCTATACTTAAACCCCGGATCGACCGATGTCTCAGCCTGTCTTCATTTCCTACGCTCGCGGCGATTGCGCGGTTCAAGCGCAGGCTCTTGCGACTGCGCTAAAAGGGGAGGCATTCCTCGACACGGAATCCATCGACGATGGAAGCGATTTCCCACAGCGGCTGCTGGATGCGCTGCTCGCATCGCGAATTGCCGTGATCTTTGCGTCGAAGAATTATCTTCATCGGCGCTTCTGCCGCGTGGAGATGCGGCTGGCGCTCGAAACCGGGGATGAGCGCGCTTCGCAGATCGTTCTTGCGCTTGCTGGCGACAGCGAAGCGGTCATCGATGCAATGCCGCCAGAGGTGGCTCGCGCGAATTGGCCTCCAGCCAGTGAAACAGCACGCCTCGCCGATCTCGTCCGCTCCCGGCTCGACCAGCACGTTAACCCGCTCGGTAGCCGGATTCCTGCACAGGAAGCCCGCGTGATCGCGTCTTTATTTTTAGAAGAAGCTAGTATCCCCGAACCGCGCTCCTTGCAGGGAATCACGGTTTCATTCCCGCTCGGTTTCGCGGCGCAAAGCATTGGACGCCGATTCGTCGGACGCGCGTCCGATCTGCGCCGTCTTCATAACACCCTTTCCGAAGGCAGCGGAAGCGCGGCCCGTCTCGCCTGTCGCGTCGCGAGTGGGGCAGGCTTCGGCAAGACGCGACTGGTGATCGAGTACCTCAACCGCTTCGGCCCCCAGCATTATCCAGGCGGGATTTTCTGGATCAACGCCGAATCCTCCGGTCTCGACGAAGAACTTTGGCGCGTCCTTCGCGTCATTGATCCCGCAACGCCCAACATCTCTCTCTTGCGAGGCAAGAAGCCCACGATTACCGAACGTCTCGATGCCGCGTTGCGCGCCATTCCGCAGCCTGTCCTGTACATTGCCGACAATGTCCCCGAGTCCGCGCCCGGCGAAGACCCTTTGCCGCTGGCAATCTTTTGCCCTGCCCTCGGGGCCGTAACCGTTATCGCCACTTCCCGCCAAGACACGCGCGAGTACGGCATTGAATCCATCAAAGTCAATCAACTCCCGCGGGAGTCTGCCATGCTCTTGCTGCGCGAGGACGTCCCTTCGCCCGCCTCGGTCTCGTGGGACGACTGGGGCCGCATTGCCGCCTGGGTTGGCGATCTTCCAGTCGCTCTCGATCTGCTTAACCGTGCTCTGGTGCTGAGATCGATCTCCGCAAAGCTGCTGCTTGTTCAGATGAACGCTCCCGAGACCGCAAGTACCACGGCACAACTCGACCACTTCGCAGCCTCGCTTCAAGGGCAGGTCCCGACGAAGGCCGCTGCCGGTATCACGTCAACCTTCACGATCTCTTATGAAAGGCTCGATCCGTTCGCGCAGACCCTCGCCCGCATTCTTGCCCAGCTCGCGCCCACGCCTATTCCCAGTGAGTTTCTCGAAGTGCTTCCAGAAGAGCTCAACGTTCGCGCCGCCCGCGCCGCGCTGAATTCCCGGCATTTCGTCGTTCCCTCCGACGCGGAAACCTTCGGAGTGATGCACAGACTTATCGCTGACTTTCTACGTAGCCTCCCAGGCGAGACTGAGACTGATTCCTTCATGTACGCATGCTGGATGGTCGGCGAGGTAATGACGTTCGATCGTTGCCGCGATCCTGAATACTGGCCCCTGATGAGCCTTTGCCGCCCGCATGCGGAGGCGCTCTTCACTCGTGGCGCAGGTGCTGTTACCGCTTCGATGACAGCAAGCGAAATAGGTCGCAGGGTGGCTACTTTGGACTTTGAGCGAGGTGACTATTTAAATGCGCGGCTACTGCAGGAGCGAATAGTGGAGATCAGGAAGGGTATCGTCAGCGAGAAACATGCAAACACCCTGCCTGCGATGCACGATCTTGCTGGGACGCTCCGGGCACAGGGTGATCTACAAGGAGCGCGGGAGCTTTTCGAGAACGTCGTCGATATGAGGAGGCATGTTCAGGGTAAGGAGCATCCGAGCACTCTCACTGCGATGGACCAACTTGCCGAGACAGCACGGGACCAAGGTGATTTAGAAGCGGCAGAGAAGCTGCATGAGTACGTTTGGTCGGTCAGGAGACGAGTGCTTGGCGAGGAGCACCGGGACACGCTGTCCTCAATGAACAATCTCGCGTTAACCCTGAATTCTCGAGGCGACCTTACAACGGCGAGAGAGTTGCATAAGCGTGTCTTAGAAGCTAGGAAGCGAGTACTCGGCGAAGAACATCTGGATACGTTGGCTTCGATGAATAATCTGGCCCAAACTCTGGGCGCTCAAGGAAATTTGGTGGCCGCACAGAAGCTCCTTGAGCAAGCTACAAAAATATTCGAGCGCCAGCTAGGTCGCGAACACCCAAGGACGCTTGTATCTCGTAGCAATCTCGCGGCAATACTTGCAAATCGGGGCCGACACTCAGACGCTCGCCGACAGGAAGAGGACGTGTTGAAAGTTAAGAGGCGAGTTCTGGGCGAGGAACACCCGGACACCCTGATCTCAATAAGCAATTTGGCCCAGACCCTTTTCGATAGCGGTGAGCTAGGTAAGGCGCGGGACCTGCTGCAGAGAGCCTTAGAACTTCAACGCAGAACTCTTGGAAGTGAACACCCGGATACGTTGCGTTCGATGAGCAATCTCGGGGCAGTACTCTATGAGATTGGCGACCTGGTCGCTGCTCTCGCTCTGTTTCGGGACTGTCTCGCGGGGCGCCGCAGAGTGCTCGGTGGAAACCACCCGGACACGATCGCAACGGCCAAATTGATAGAGTCCATCAAGCGCCAAGTCGGGCCATAATGTCTGTCCGGCGAATGGTCCCCGCTCCGGGTAGGGCCGTAGGGTCCGACATACCAAACAGACCAAACTTCACTAGCAGATGGTCAACCCGTCCGATTCCGACTCCATCGCTCGCTGGAGTCCTAGAAAGCGCCTGCGGGGTCGATTCTTGCATCCGGTCCAACTACGCTTGGAAACAGAACACCTTGGGATACGGCGGTTTGCCAGAACAGAGCCCACCTCTATAGAAACGGAAAGATTATCGAGCGCGTCCTTCGCGCAATCGCTCGAACTCGACGACCAAATCGCCGCCCGCAAGAGAATAATGGAAGGCATGGCGACGATAGCAGAAAGCCTGTACGACTGGATCCGTATTGCCAACGAGGCTCGCGAACGGGTTGACCTGCCGGTCGGGATCATCGAGGAAGCAATCGCGACGCTCCAGAGCGCCTTCGGCGACACGTATCTGGTCGGCCTGCTTCCCGCGGACCAAGATCACAGTAAACGAATTGTGACGGCACGAGATGACAGACCACTCGCTTATTGGTTATCGGGACCAGGACTTGACGCTTCCGTCATTCAAATCGTCGAAACGGCTGTAGTCATCCAGTCCTTTTTGGGGGACTCTTGTCTGCCCAAGAAGATCGAACGAATCAAGAACGACACGTTCTGGCCGACCTTCTACGAACTTGCGATGGCGTTTCGTGTGAAACGCAGTCTGAGGGGGGCAGGATCGCTGGCGCTCGCGCCGGAGATCGAAGAAAACAATGGCGATTTCATCGTTAACATCGATCGGGGGCGTCTGTTGTGCGAATGCGCTCGCGTCAGCCGTACTCCCTTCTCAGAAGAGGGGATACGGGTCACTCAAGATATCTTCGATTATGTTGCGGAAAAGATTCGGACATACACGCGTCCCTGCTGTGTCAAGATCCGAGTTGACGCGGAGTTGAAGCGCGCCGACTTCAATATGATCCTTCAGCTACTGAAGCGAACACTCGAACGACATGAGCGGAGCGGCGAAGTCTCGATCGTATCATCGCAACAGGGGGTTGAAGTTCAGGTGGAACCGCTTACTGAACAAACGGAGAAAATTCCCTTCAGAATGATCAATGGAAACCTTGTAGGCGTCACAGGCTCAGAATGGGTGCATGCCCACTCCATAGGAGGCGTGGCAGAGAAGTCCTCTGTCGAAATATCGGAGATGTTCCGCGCGGGGATCGAATACGACTATAGAGAACGTGGACGAGTCTTCATCAAGTATGCGCCACCTGTGAAGACGGAAGATCCATACGCCCGGCTGACCGACAAGATCCACGACAAGGTTTCGCAGACCAAGATCGCTCCCGGCACGCGAACCGCCAAGTTTCTTTGGATCGATTCTCCATATGACTTGCGGACGCTCGATCACGAGATGTTGCAAAGGTTAGCTGTCAAGGAAATGAGCCGGTCTACTCATACTTTGGGAGTAGCCATTACGCACCGGGAAGGAAATCCGCACTTCCGGCATCACTACTCTGTACTTGGCGTCCTGAATCGAAATGGGCTCCCCGATTTTCCTAATTTTGCTGCGACTCTGGAGGCTCTGCGAGAAAGGGAAATCAGTACCGATCCCATCACTGGATGGAAATATCAAAGGACGTGGGAGGAGGCCCAGGTGCGATCCGAACGCGAGATTAGGCGACTTGAAGAATTGCGGAGAATCAACATTGAAGGTTATCGCGAAGGCGAAAATAGGTCCTGACCGCAAAACAAATGGTCCGCGAGAGACGCGGACCACTGTCGATCCTGAAGGGGGGTTGAGGAGTCGAACCTCATTCGTTGCTCAGTGGGAAATCACCACTTGGTGACTCAATGTCGTCCTTCGACTGGGGGAGAGCTATACCACCACGGCCCCGCAGCAACGCCGCTCCCATCCACCCGGTTTTCGCTTTGTCAACGGTGTGTACCCTCGACGCGGTCTTCCTGGTGTGCCGCCCACTCTGAGTTGCGGTTGGACATGAGGAAGTCGTCTTGTGTTTTGCCTTGACGCCGCTATTGATTGAGACTGTCATCTGTTCTGCCTCCTGTGTTCGTGCTGAAATACGCGCGTCGACGTGAGCAGTACCGACTCCCCCAATCGAGACCCACATTGAGGCCAGTAAGGTGACTTTTCCTCCCAAGCCTTAAAATCGCAGTTTACAGCAATGGGCACTACCATCTGAAGTGACTCTTTAGCCAGGCTCCACAGACCGCCACAAGAACGCCGGTCGCAAAACCAAGGACGACTGACCAGATTCGATCCCATCGCTTCTGCCAGAATTCGTCCATGTACAATGCCCCTTTTGCGGTCAGAAACACCCGCTCATTCTTCGGATCGATCCCTCCCGAGCTGCGAATTCCCTGATAGGTCACCGCTCCGCTGACATCTGCAGGAACCATATACATGTGAAGCGTAATCGCGAGCGCAAATTCGCGCATACGATCGAAGCCCTCTGGGGGCGTGTAGTTGATGGTCATCCCAAGATAATGTTCTTCGAGGAGCAGGGCGAGCGGATATTGATTGCGATGATCTCCACCGCTCTTATGGCTCATTCGGATGGCTTCATCGAGAGTCATTTCGCCGTGCCGGGTGACTCTCCCAAGGATCCGCAACGCGCTTCGGTTCATGCTGGCCTTTCGGGTTCTTTGTCCGCGCGATCAAGGATCGTGCGCAAGTAGGTGACGGCTTCCTCCGGGCTCGCAGCAACATCGCACCCATACCTTCGGTCCAGCGCAATATGACTGGCGGTGGCCAGCGCGCGCAATGGCCGCTCGGTAAAGAAGGCATCGCAGTATCCCAAGGCGGCGGTCGCGTGCTCGAAATCTAAAAAGTCGTTGGTCTTTAGCCGCTGCTGCCGGTTCCACCGGATGGCTGCGTGCAGACTGGCGGGGATGTGCAAGCTCGGCAACGCATCTTCAGCGCGGCCTTTTTTGAATGCCGCGAACAGCAGGCTATGCAGTTGTCTACCTTCTTCTTTTCGCTGTTCCGGACTGAGCTGGTGTCCGCCACCATGTTTTGCCTGGACCATCTGGCTCACGATATCGATGGCGACCTCTATAAATATGTCCAGGATTCCATGCACTTCGTTTTCATAGGCCTGCGCGAAGCTGCGCAGCTCTCCTGCATGCTCTGTGTTCAGCTTGTTCAGGCGCTCCGCCAGGGCGTCGAATCGTTCGGGATTGGGGAGTGCACGGTCGCCAATGCGATCCACTATCTCCCGCATCGAGAGAGTCCACATATGGTCCAAGAACATCTTTTGCATGGTCAACTCTGCGGCCGGATCGAAAGGTGTTCCGCGGGGATGAACGAATCCCATGACGTAGCTGAGCTTTGACCAGACCAGCTGATCGAGCGGAAGGACCTCGTTTGGGGTTATCGCAGAATGCAGGAAATGCGCCAGTTCTGTACCAGCGCGGAGATCATAAGGAATAAGAGTAACTCCGAGACTCAGGTCGTCGATGAGATCCGCCGTGACCTCCCGGCTCTTCACATCGGCTTTCTTGAGGAGCTCTCCAAAAGTGCTGTCGCTGATAGGGCAAAAGATGCGCCCTTTGTCGGCACCCTCCCGCAAAAGAGAAATTAAAGCGATTTCCGCTGGCGCGTTTCTCAGGCCTTTCACGACATCGCGAAGTATGATCCAGAATTTGATGTCAAGGTAGATTGCTTTTCTGGTCGCCAGAGTACTCGAGAGCTCCAATTGCTTCGAGCGAACATATTTATCGAGTTCAATTTCTGAGGACACGGAGAGTTGGTCCATTGCTTCAACTTTCGTGCGGTAGTGCCTGTATCAAGGTTGAAACAAGATGCCATAGCTGATGATAGGGATTATCGCCATGAGAGTGACGTTCGACCCAAAGATGAACAGCAGCATCCGGAAATCTCACCCGAATGGCTTCGATTGCCTCAGTAGTTGCAACCACGTACCAGCCTTCCCCTATCGATTCCATGCGCGGGGGCTCGATCCCGATCCACCCGTCGCGCCAAAGCACAGACTTTACCATCAGAGTTCCCGCGGCCGACCTCCATTCAAACGGGCAAGCGTCAGACGGAATCCAGCCAAGGTCTCGCGCTATACGCGCGTTGAAAGCGACCCAACGATAGGCGGGTCCAACGAGTTGGCGCTCATCATTTGAAACAATGAAAATCTGTTCGTCCTCCTGCCCAATCCCCGCCAAATACATGTCATATGTGAGTTCACGATCAGTCGATAAGAACTCTCTCACTGCAGTCGGATCGGTTATGTGAGCCAGGATACCTCGTCGGCGCTCCTCTCTCGGCCATTCCCACTCCGGCCGGATCAGGTATGTTCTTTCCCCTATCAGGCGCAAACCACCAATCTCGTTCGGGTACTCACTCCAACTATCCCCTCCCTCGCCCGACAGCCACAATTTTCTATTCTGATCGGACACCGACCACTCCAGCGCTCTGAGTTCGGGAGGACGTTCGATCATGCGAAACAATTCCAGGCGCGCATCATATACGGGATAGAGAGCATCGTAAGCCTCCTCCGTGGCGGCGGGCGCTCGGCCAGACAAAGCGCGCTTACCCAGGACGCGCATTCCTGCCTCCCTCGCAATGATTGCTCGTGGATTCAGCCAAAAACGCGCCCGCATCAGCTTAATCCAAACTGAAAGCCGATTCTCGTCCTTCCATCGATAGCTGCTCTCGATTTTCCAGTATTGCTGGATAATCTCTGATGCCACCTCCTCAGCATCGGCATTGCTTCGAGAGAGAACCCAGACTATCCGTCGATTCAGCTCTAAAACGATGCTCCTGAGTTGTTGCGATGTAATCAGAAATTGGTCATCCGACTCTGGGTTCCTAGCCCCCGGAAGCACTATAGAATTGTCGAACGGTCGATCGTTCAGTTCTTGCCAAGCCCACCCAAAGCGCCCGCAAATCCGGCGCGCGATCGCCCTTACTGCCGCAGATGGATGGGTATCGAGGGTTACGATTTGCGGCAGTGGGTTTGCATCGTGGTGGCATTGTGAGTCAAGACCAGCATCGATTGCAGCAAGAAGCCATTCACACTGCACCGGGTCGCAAGAAGCGAATTCTCCAAGGAGCGATGCGATGCCCGCGGGTGTTTGCCGCACATAGTCCGCGAGTGCACGTCGAGTTGCGACTCCAATATCCACAACCGGAAACGCCAGAAGGTGGATCACAAATCGCAGTAGCGCGCGATCCGCCTCGTATGTCGGTGCATCCTCGGTCAACGCTCGTATCGGACTCACATCCCGGCTCACAGCAAGAACAGTGTCTGTATAGTCCTCGATGACATTAAGGACCGTTTCGGCAGGCCATTCGATATTCAAGAAACAGAAAATTTCTGGTATATCGTCGAGCAGCATGCGGTTCCAGAGCTTCCCGGCCGATAAGTCTCTTCCAAATCGTTTCCGAGCCGCATCGATGGCAGTGGCCCCGTCAAACTCCATCAGCGCCGCGTACGCGACCCTCAACTTTGCGCCGTCGAACCGGGTGAACCAAGACCCCTCGTCTGCGGACGCTAAAGCTTGTTCGGCAAAACGCCTTGCTGACAGAGCGTCTCCCCACTTTAGCGCCAACCGCGATTTCCAGGCGAGAACCTTGACATTTTCGTAGTCCGGAATCGTGAAGGTTGCCAAAAGGCTCTCTGCGTGGTCCCAGTCTTGAATTTTCGCGATTGAAATCGCGTTCCACCAGCTGAACTCGTCATTACCTGCCGGATTGGGATTCCAGAGGTCCCGGCGAGTTGGGTCACTCAACCGCAACGAAACCTCCAGGATGCTCACAGCACTGCCATCAGACGGCTTATACAGCGAGCTTTTCATTGCGGAATCGTCATGGTCAGGTAGCAGCCCAGCAGCTATCTCGGTTGCGGCTCCCCCATCTGCGAGCAAGATGTCGCGTAGGGCGCGACCTACACCCAGACGATACCCCGGGAGCGAATTCGTCCGGACTGCTTCCATTAATCGGTGTGCATAAGCTAATCGGGAAGGAGCGGGAACCTTCTTTACAATCGCAGACGCAACATCGGAGGTATGCCCGGTAGAAACGAGCGTCAAGAGATTGCAATAAACCGCGCTCAACAAATCAGCTGATGCGCCTGCTTGGGTTACACCCAACATCACTGACGTCAGCGAAGCCTCGACGTCCAACATTTCACGATCGACAAGTTCTACTGCAAGATTCGACGCTCGGCCTGCGTCCGTTCCCGCGAGAAACTGCAACATTTCCGACCTGGCTCTGCCCGCACCGTCTCCCCCGGCAACTTCGAGCGAGCGAACAAATTTCTCAAGCACGCGAAGCTTCCGCTCATCAAGTCCTGCTCCACACGACACCGTGAGCCATTCGGCAAGCTGCGCCATGTGATAGTCCTTATGATTGCCTGCGCCTGCGGTCACGGCGCCAGCTCGCACGAGCCATTCCTCCGATCCAGATTCGTCTCCAATCCGCTTGAGGAATATTGCATTGTCCAAGCAGGCTTCTTGGCGTTCCGTGGGATCGTCTGCGTCCAATCCGCGCAGATCCGATAAGCCCAAAGCCGCTGCAGTGTTTCGGTCCATAACATGGCTTTCAAAGAAAAAGAGCGCAAACAATTGCCGCTGCACAGCGTTGAACTGGTTGCCTGCCGGGCTGCTTAGAACTGCAGCGAATTCATCTTTCAATGCCGCGACACCCGTAGGCCCAATTACGGTTGCAAGTTCTGTAAGTCGCCGGTAGATTGAATCGCGTGATCGAACAAGTCGATAGCTGTCCAATCTATTGCTGAGATCAAAGCGAACGCGACTATTATGAAACAGGAGAAATGATCGGAATGTTCCTCGGATATCGGAAGGGATCTGCCCCAACTGCACAGCCGCGATCAATTCTCCAAGTTGCCGAGCGGCAACCTCAATTCGCCCTAAAGGTTCCGAACGCTCATCGTCCACTTGCGGAACGGGACCAGCTTCCAGGCCGAGCCGAATCTGAAGGCAACGCAAACGCACTGTGAACGAAATATCAGTGAGCCCAAAATACCTCTGGCTACGATATCCGTCGACTCGAATATGATTCAGCGTGGAACATATCGCCCGCGCTTTCGGCACCTCACCCGCTCTCAGAAGCACTTCTGCAAATTGCAAATCGAGATCTGGCCAAGCGTGAAGATGTGCATGCTGACGCTCAAGTCGGCGCAGATCTGCTGCAGATGGGAAACTCACAAAGGTTCTGAGAAGCGCTGCAAAATAGAACGGTCGAATCCTGAGTTGAGCCAGCGCGATAAGGAGGGGTAGGCACTCGGACCGCGTGCGATCTAGGTCGAGCGCTACATCGAGAGCTTCATAAAGCAATTGCGCCTTTATGCTCTCGGACTCCGGCTCGCCTTGATACGTCGGCCGAGCCATCTTTAATTTCATGACCTGATTACAAATAGCATTGGGAGGTTCAAAAAGGGGAGCGACCTCAGACCATCCTTGTAGAGCCTCCATGGCCTGGTGTCTTTCCGGAACGCCGATCGGTTCAGAACGATAAAGGACACTGATAGGCTTGGACTGCAAGTAGATAGTTCTTGCTTGCCGAACTAATGAAGTGTCATTGCGCGCGAGAGCATATCGATGGATTTCTGCCGCGGACGGAAGTGCGTATTTATCTTCGACAAGTATCCGTCCCGCGGAACGTATTTGAGCAACCGCGAGATCCGGGCGGTCGAGCCGAAGAAGTTCGCTACACAGATTTTGCGCCGAGATTCGATCGGTACGTTCGCCTAGTTCAAATTCTGCCAGGATGAGTCGCAACACTTCCGCATAGTTCGCAAGTCTCCACGCGGCCGCAATTCCATGCAACACAATGGGGCGGATTTCAGCAAAGGGCACGAACGCCTGGATCCCTCGTCGTAACCAGGCGGTTGAAAGGTAGGCGAGCAATTCTCGGTAGCGTTCTGCGCGTAGAAGGTAGAGAATCTTTGCTCGCCCAACCGGATCTACGCATTCTGGAGTGCCACAGCGATCCGCCAAAAGGCTGTAAATACGACGCTCTTCCCGTTCGAGATCGATCCCTGGAACCGTGGAGCGCGTTTCGCTCTTGAGAAAGGCAACTAAACTGTTGTGGATGAAGTAAAGATTGCTCCCTTCCATGCGCAGAAATGGCTGTAGGCTGTCCTGATACAGGCGCTCGAAAATAGGCCATTCTGGCCAGCTACGCAGCCAATTCACTGGGATAGGAACCACTGTCCTGCTCAAAAGTCCGAGCAGGGCGCGAAGCTCCTCCTGAACCAAAGACTCAGACAAGGTGTCCCGGTAGTAGCGGTCCATGTCACCCGAATAGCCGCCCGCGGCGACGATCGCCTCCGACGTCTGAACCTCTGGGCGCTGTTCGATGAACCGAAGCAAATAGGTCAAAATCAGTGGATTTCCACTGGACGCGGAGAAAAGCCCGTCTCTGTCTTCGGAGTTGAGTCTTGAATTGGCTTGGGAAATGATGGAGTGGATTTCGTCGCGGCTCAGGCTCTCAATGGGAATACGGCGTGGAGATTCAGGCGCAACCTCCGCGGCAACGTGTCGCTCGATTGTCCCCGCCCGCAACGCTTGTGGCTGAGAACTAAGAATGATTACAAATCCTTGGGGAACTTCCGACGGGGTCGGTAGCTCCAGTAGCAAGGGGCGGTCCAGGCCCGGCTCTCGTTGCACATGGTCAAGACCATCGACAAGCAGGATCGTCTTCGATCCATCTTTCTCAAATAGCTGCTGAGCTCTTCGCATGTGATGTCGAAGTGCGTCCCGACCTTGCGATACGTCGGAAATACCCAAGCTCAAGCGACCCTCGAAGAACCGATCAAGTCGCGTAACGACATCCTGAAAGAATGTCAGAGCCTCTCCGCGGTCGCGCGGGTTCCCAATTCCATCAGGCAGGAACGCATAATATGGAATGAACAATGGATATTCCGACAGTACATCTTGAACGAGCGTGGATTTGCCAACCCCGGCAGGTCCTGTAATTGCCAAGTACCCGCCGGATAGTGAGTCGATAGCATCCTTGATTCTCTGGGCCGACGCCACATTACGCTCATAGGGAATTTCGGGAGCCGGAAAGTGTTGTTCAAGTCCCGTTCGATATGCAGCGAATCCGATGGCGTCGAGCAAAACGGTGCGATCGATGAACTCAATATCTGGATGGTTCGTGATCCATGTCGCAATTGCCCGATGAAGGCTCTCGAATTGGCGAAGATAGTTGCGTTGATCTTCCGTAACGCCCTCGACACTCGGTGGTTGAGGTTGCGAAAATCGGACCCGACACTTACCAACGAACGCCGCAAAGTCTGCATCTGCCAGTTCCGTATGGGCCTGAATCTTCTTCCACGTTTCTGTCACGAATGCCGATTCGTTGGCATTCGGACCAAGCCCCCAGAATCTCGCGAAAAAATCACTAACGCTGCACGCGTCGATCAATTGGGATGGATGAAGCGTGGTTGCAGCTGGCCGATTGGTTTGTAGTTGTACCGCGACATCTTTGTCTGCATACGATGTAGACAAACGCTGGTAACCATCTGCCAACTCACGAATCAGTCCGTTAGTGCCGATCAGTTCCCCCCAGTTCATTGACTCGGCGGAACCGCTCCATTTGATCGAATTCCCTTGGATGTGCGTATCAAAAACCAGCACAAAGTCATCGACCCGCCCCGCTTCGAGATCGGCAAGCCTTACGCTCTGAAAATGATTGGTTCCAGCGCGAAGGTCAGCTCGCAGGAAATCCAGAACTTGAGCGGTTGCCACTCTGTCCTGATAACCGTACCCCCACCGGGCCCGCCGTTCGCCCATCGCGGGCGGAGCGGCAGTTTCACGAGCAACTTCATTCGGATCTGGATTAGAACTGGCTGACATCCGTTTCTCCATGAGAACAATTAGCGATTCATGAAAGGCTGGACCCCCTACGACTCTCACGAGGAGAGACGTCGTCGTCTCCACCTCCATAACCTAGTAAATCTCATGCCCATCTAAAAGAAGTACCTCTAGTAATGCACTGGAACAAGGGCAGCGGCGTTTTAGGCCCTGAATGAGTTCTTCGCAAATTCGTATGCCTTTGGAAATGCGTCGTGAAAAGCTTCGCCTTCGACCCCTCGAACTGTTGCCCCGGAGCCCCAAATTCCGATAGGAGAGAAAATCTTTGGACAACCGACCTTGCGCTGTCAGATGATACTTCCAAAAGAACTTATCCAATTTGCTGGCTCTGTTTTCTGTGCCACGATTTCGCAGGTATTTTGCTCCCTTGTGGTCCGATGCCCCTGGTCGGCTCCCGCTGAGAGCTGCGGAGAATGCCGATGGATGTTTTTGATCTAGACCGTACCCTGGTTCAAGATTACGAACGGTTCGCCCGTTCATTCACCAAAATCCGAGCTCGGGATATTCAAGAGCAGGTCGACCTCGTCTACGCCTCCGGCCGATTCTGGCCAGAGCCGATTATCAGCATCAATCCGCATTTCCAGCGAGGCACTTCGCTCTCAAAGCTGGTGGCGGAGGGGACGTTACACGCGGAAACAGAACGCATCTTTCGGATCGATGGCGAGCCGATCACTCTTTTCCGACACCAGTCCCAAGCCGTAGCGAAAGCCGCGGCGCGGCAGAGCTTCGCCGTGACCACAGGCACCGGGTCCGGCAAATCTCTTTGCTTTTTCATCCCGATTATCGACTCGGCGATTCGCGCACGCGCAGTCGGCGAACCGAACCGAACTCGCGCGATCGTCGTGTACCCCATGAATGCGCTGGCCAACAGCCAGATGGCGGAACTCGAGAAGTTCATCGACCAAGCGGACCTGCCGGAAAGGCTGAAGCCGACTTTTGCCCGGTATACCGGTCAGGAAGATCAGGATGAGCGCGATCTCATCCGTCAGTCGAAGCCAGACATTCTGCTGACGAACTTCATGATGCTAGAACTGCTGATGGTCAGGCAGAACCAACGAGACCGTGAGGTTATCGCGAACGCGGACGGCCTCGACTTTATCGTCCTCGACGAACTGCATACCTATCGCGGTCGCCAAGGTGCTGATGTCGCCATGCTGGTCCGTCGGTTACGCGACCGCCTTTGCCGGGATAGGGCACCAGTTTGTATTGGAACATCAGCGACGATGGCCAGCGAGGGCGGCGAGGAAACCAGGACGGCGGCGGTCGCAAGCGTCTCGTCTAGGCTGTTTGGCGCGCATATTACGGTCGATGCCGTTATCGATGAGAGCCTCGAGCGTGCAACCGATCCGGACCTTAAAGTGGATGACAACCTCCGGATACATTTGCGCCAAGCACTGGCTGAACCGATTACACCAACACTCACAGACGAGGAACTGAAAAGGCATCCTCTGGCTGTTTGGATCGAGCTCCAGGTAGGTCTTGAAGATGGCCAGAAACTCTCTCGACGTCGGCCGGTTACGGTCGCGGACGCAGCGCACCAGCTCTCTGACTTTGCCGGCGTGTCAATTGCGGATTGTCGGCAGCGGATCCAGGAAATGCTCTCGACAATGAGCAGGCCCGGTTCCCAGCGTGATGGGACTGGATCGCGAGCATTTGTCGCGTTTAAGCTCCACAGGTTCCTTTCCGGTGCTGGGTACGTCTATGCCACGCTCCTAGGCGAGGGGGAGCGTCGCGTGACTCTGGATGGACAGCGGTTTGATCCGATGTCGCCGGAAACAAGACTATACCCGTTGTTCTTCTGCCGTAATTGCGGTCAGGAATTCCATCCGGTCACTCTGGAGACCGAGGCAGGCGGCGAATTTGCGCTTCCCCGCCCGATTGATGAGACGCCCCTCGATGAGGAGATCTCCGGTCAACGTGCCGGTTACCTCGTCCCAATAAGAGATGGCGATAGTGAATTCCAGTTTTCTGGAAGTCCGGAAGATTACCCTGAGGAATGGCGGGAATCCCGAGGCGGTGTAGATAGGCTCCGGAACGATCGAAGAGGATACGCGCTGGAGCGTATCACTGTAGATCGCGCCGGTGCCGTTGGAAAGCCCGGGGTGCCTGCCTGGTTCATCCCTGGAAAATTCAGATTCTGTCCCGCATGCAAGGACCAGCCTCCCGCTCAGGCGCGAGAGATCAACAAGCTGGCGGGCCTGTCGGCTGAAGGTCGCAGCTCAGCAACCACAGTGCTTGCTTCCAGCGCGTTGCGGTGGATGAACCACGCTGAGCAACAGCTTCCGAAGTACAGACGTAAGCTTCTCGCCTTCACGGACAACCGACAAGATGCTGCACTCCAGGCGGGACACTTCAATGACTTCCTGTTCGTTTCGTTGCTGAGAGCTGGGCTCCTAGCCGCTTGTCGTGCCGCAGGCCCAGACGGACTGGCCCAGGAAGATTTCGGAGGCCAGGTTCGCCAGACACTCGGGTTCATCGCCACGAACGTCGAGCGCAGGAAGGAATGGATGGCCGATCCGGCGGCAATCGGAATACGGCAGATGGATGCGGAAAGGGCGATTGGTCAAGTGCTGAGCCACCGGGTCTGGGCGGACCAGCGCCGCGGATGGCGATTCACAAATCCCAACCTGGAGGAGCTCGGTCTGGTCACAGCCTCATACCGGGGTCTCGAGGAGTTCGCCGTAAACGAAGAGTTCTTTCGGGAGACCTCGCGCGACCTGCGTTCGGCTTCTCCACAGATTCGAGTGAGAGCCTTCCGCTGCCTTTTTGACCACCTGCGGCGCGGACTCGCAGTTACCGCGGACGCTCTTCAGCAGAATTCGGTTGAGTCTTTGGCTCTTGCCTCGCAACAGCATCTTCGAGAACCCTGGAGCGTCTCTCAGCGAGAGGACCTGCGCAAAGCTGCCGCGTTGATCATCAGCCCAGTCCAGACTGGCCCTCGCGACGTTGGACTGGTCGTTAAGACTGGTGCAAGCAGTACACTGGCACGGCAGTTGCGAGCCAGCGAAATCTGGGACCGCCGTCTCACGACTGCGGATTTCCGCGTTCTGCTTCCGGCGATGCTCACTGCGGCCGAGAAATTCGGCTTCGTTCGGCGTGTCGGCACGAGCTTCGATGTCGAAGGATGGCAACTTGAGGCAAGCGCTGTCCGCCTTGTGGCAGATTCGGCCAAAGCAGAGGACGTCGCTGGGAACAGGTATTTCCGGACGCTATATGAATCACTCGCCGACATGCTTGATGCTGGCGGAGAGGGACTGTTCGGATTCGAGGGTCGCGAACACACAGCCCAGGTGGATCAGGACCGCCGCCAGTGGCGTGAATACCGGTTCCGGTATGGGTCGGATGATCTGAAGCAGCTCACAGAAGACCCGAAGCGTTGGTTACCCGAGGAGACCAACTCCTTTCTGCCTGTCCTATTCTGCTCGCCCACGATGGAGCTGGGCGTGGACATCTCCGCACTCAATACCGTTTACCTGCGGAACATCCCCCCGACTCCAGCCAATTATGCCCAGCGATCCGGGCGCGCGGGACGATCCGGACAAGCGGCACTCGTGATTTCCTATTGTGCAGCGCAAAGCCCCCATGACCAGCACTACTTCTCAAAGCCGCAGGAGATGGTAAGCGGCATCGTCAAAGCGCCTTCACTGGAGTTGGCCAATCGGGACCTCATTGAAGCTCACCTGCACGCAGTTTGGCTTGCCGAATCACGTACGGAGCTTGCGCCTGACATTCCGAATGTTCTGAACCTCGAAGCGGAGGGCCTGCCGGTGTTGAAAGACTTGGCGGAGGGGCTGCGCGCACCTGGGCTCGCAGAAAGAGGATCCGCCAGTATGTTGCGCGTGCTTGACAGCATTCAAACTGAGTTGACCCTTGAAAAAGCCCCTTGGGCGGCAGATCGTAATGGATTCGCTACATTGGTCAGCTCCCAGGCCGCGGAACGCTTCTCATTTGCCTTCTCCCGTTGGCGGCAACTCTACGAGGGTGCACGCCGGCAGTTGAGCGAGGCCAATCGTCGGTCCGAGATGCGCGGACTTTCTGCCGCAGAACGTAGGGAAGTCAAATCGGAGCAGCTGCAGGCGAATGAGCAAATAGCGCTGCTTGAACGAGGCACTTCGTCCACGGGGTCTGATTTCTACACATACCGCTACCTGGCTACTGAGGGCTTCCTGCCAGGCTACAACTTCCCGCGCCTGCCACTCTATGCCTATGTCCCCGCGACGGGGGGCAGCGCAAGCAAGGCGACATTTCTCCAGCGGGCGCGGTTCCTGGCTATTGCGGAGTTTGGACCGCGAAGTCTCATATATCATGAGGGGCGCGCATATAGAGTTGTGAAGGCAAAGCTGCCTTCCGGGCGCCTCGCGGAGAACGCCGGCCGCCTACCCACGGAAACGCTCTACATCTGCGATCATTGCGGCTCTGCGCACGACTCTGAGGTGGAGCTATGCGTAAGCTGCGGTGCCAGCCTGACTGCCGTTCATCCCATTCGCGATATTCTGCGCATCGACAACGTCGAAACCCAGCCGGCCGTGCGGATTACTTCGAATGATGAAGACCGTCAGCGACAGGGGTTTGAAATCCAGACGGTCTTTTCTTGGCCGAAGCGCGATGATGCCCTCGATGTGACCTCGGCATCGGCAGTCGAGAATGGCGGGACAGTACTGCTTCTCGAATATGCCGCCGGCACACAGGTCAGCCGAATCAACAAGGGCCTGCGGCGACGGAGGTCGAAATCTGTTCTCGGTTTTTGGATCAATACGTCAACCGGCCGGTGGAGCAAGGGTGAGGATGAAGACGACGACGAACAGAGCGACCCCGAGTCCCCGCTTCAGCAGAGAATCGTCCCGATTGTCCAAGACAACAAAAACGCGGCGCTGATCCGTTTCGACGGATATCGCCCAAGTGAGATGACGTCGGCAACCCTACAGCACGCGCTCCTGAGAGGTATTGAGCTTACGTTTCAGCTTGAAGAAGGTGAAACAGCTACCGAACCGGTGCCCTCACGCGATCGACGCAATGCGATTCTCCTCTATGAAGCAACCGAAGGGGGTGCCGGTGTCCTGAGCCGCATTGTTCAGGAACCGGGCAAGCTCGCCGAGGTTGCCCGCGCTTCGCTTGAGCTCATGCACTACAAGAACATCGAGTCAGCGATAGCGGCACAGGATCCTGAAGTGTTGGCCAGCGACGAGGAGGCTCGCTGCGTGAAGGGCTGCTATAGATGTCTCCTGTCTTACTACAATCAGCCGGATCACGAACTCATCGACAGAACTGACCCGGATGCTTGCAGGCTCCTGCTTCGGCTGGCTGGATCGACCGTCCAGCAAAGGATGAATCAAGCGGACCCGTCAGAGAGGTTAGATGTCTGGTTGGATGCGATTGAAAAGTGGCATCTTCCGCGTCCATCGACTGAACCCATTGTTGTGGATGGTCAAGTCATCCCACTTGCCTGGCGTGAATACCGGGTTGCGGCGGTGCGGGCGGATTTTCCACCCGAAGTAATCGCAAAACTTGAGAGTATGGCTTTCAGTGTTTGTAAACTGCCGCATGTATTGCCTTCCGAGGCTCCTGCCGAATTGGTGGAACTCCTTGGAGACCTCGTATGAGCACTCCAGCGTTTGCACCTGGGGATTTGGTGCAGGCACGCGGACGGGAATGGGTATCGCTGCCGTCGCCATCGCCTCATCTGCTCTGCCTGCGACCACTGACCGGGAGCGAAGCTGATGTTCAGATTCTGGACCCCGGGCTTGAGCTTGAGCCAGTCGTTCCGGCGCGCTTCGATTTGCCTCGTCCTGACGATCTGGCAACCCAGGATGCTGCCCGCCTGCTCTCAGATGCTCTGCGCCTTTCGCTTCGCCGCGGCGCTGGGCCGTTCCGCTCTGCATCACGTGTGGCCTTCGAACCTCGCGCCTACCAGCTTGTTCCCTTGCTAATGGCCCTGCGCTTGCCAATTGTGCGGCTGATGATTGCCGATGATGTCGGAATAGGAAAGACCATTGAGGCGGGGCTGATCCTGCGGGAACTAGTCGATCGCGGCGAAGTGGAACGCTTCTCCGTTCTTTGTCCTCCCCATCTCGTTGAGCAATGGACGAATGAACTGCACGACAAATTCGACTTGGATACGGTCGCGATCACCGCTTCTTCTGCTGCTCGGCTCGAACGAGGTCTCGCCGCTTCACAAACTTTATTCGAAGCACATCCGTTTACAGTTGTCAGTCTCGATTACATCAAGGCCGACAAGCGGCGCGATAGTTTTGCCCGCGCCTGCCCGCCATTTGTCATCGTCGATGAGGCCCATGCCTGCGTGGGAACTCATCTCGGGCGGCAACAACGGTTCGAACTGCTCAAACGCCTCGCAGGAGACGACGACCGGCATATGCTCCTGCTCACGGCGACGCCACACAGCGGCGACGAAGACGCATTCGATCGCCTCCTCGGTCTGCTAGATCCCGCATTCTCGAGCGGCACGCTTGAGGATGATGCGGCCCGCCGGCGGCTTGCGCGCCAGTTTGTCCAACGGCGGCGCATCGATATTACAGGCCGGAAATGGGGCGAAGAGCGCTCCTTCCCGAAGCACCTCAAATCCGAACAGACTTGGAACTTCAACGCCGAACATCGCGCATTTCATGATGCTGTGCTGGACTATTGCCTCGGGGTCGTGGAGGGTGCCGGAGCGGATCAGAACAGTCGACGAATGGCCTTTTGGAGCACGCTGGCCCTGATGCGCTGCGTCGGATCCTCGCCCGCCGCTGCGCTCAGCGCACTGCGTACGCGCCTGAATGACCTCGATGCACTCGAAGAACAGTTATGCGACGAGGACGAAGCCGATGGACTCGATGTGGAGCCCGCTTCCGTTGTCGCCGACGATGCCCCGCTCCGCGCACTCGTCCAGCAGGCGGAGCGGCTCACACATGCTGCTGATCCTAAGGTTGAAGCGGTCGTCGGCTTTCTGAAGCCGTTGATCGCAGAAGGCGCGAATCCCATCCTGTTCTGCCGGTTTATTGCAACCGCGGAGCACGTTGCTGCACGCCTGCGCAAGGCCTTTCCCAAGCTCCGCGTCGAGTCTGTCACGGGCGTTCTTACGCCGGAAGACCGACGCGCCCGGGTCGAATCCATGGCGGATTCCGAACAGCGTATTCTGGTCGCCACCGATTGCCTCTCCGAAGGCATCAACCTCCAGCACCTCTTCGATGCAGCCGTCCATTACGACCTGTCCTGGAACCCTACTCGCCATCAGCAGCGCGAAGGTCGAGTGGACCGTTTCGGCCAGCCCTCGAAGGAAGTTCGATCGGTTCTTCTCTTCTCTCCCGACAGCGCCGTCGACGGCGCTGTACTCGAGGTAATCCTACGCAAGGCAGAGGCGATCCGCGCAGCCACAGGTGTAACAGTTCCCCTACCTGAGGAACGTTCGGCTGTGGCCGGCGCGCTTATGCGTGCGGTACTGCTGCGTAAAGGCAGGGTTCAGCAGCTCACGCTAAATCTTGGCTTTGATCTGGCGGAAGACGCCACTCAGGTTGAATCCCGCTGGCGTGATGCTGAAGAAGGCGAGCGCCGGTCTCGCGCCCGCTTTGCCCAGAACACGGTCCGCCCGGAGGAAGTCGCCCCGGAATGGCAGCGCTGGCGCAATCTCCTCGGTGGTCCGGCGGAGGTAAAACGGTTCCTGGAGCGCGCCATGAGCCGACTCAATGCCCCGCTTAATGATTCTGCTAGCGGCGCCATCCAGGCTCATCTCCATGCGCTGCCCCTCGCACTCCGCGAACGTCTGGCTGCACGGGGCCTCGAAGGAACGCGCCGCATCGTCTTCGAGGAGCCCGGCACGGCCGGCGCCGAAGTCGTTGTCCGAAGCCATCCGATCACTGCGATCATTTCCGACTATCTCCTGGAAGGCGCATTGCACCAGGGCGACTCAAGCGTGACGTCACTCGGCCGAATCGGCGTTTGGCCCACAACTGCGGTCGAGAAGATTACTACGCTTGCTCTCCTCCGCCTCCGATTCAAGCTCGTGTTACATGGCCGCCGCGAGAGGCTGCTCTTGGTCGAAGAGGCTGGGGCTCTCGCTTTCGCCAGTGCGGATTTCAGTTCCTACACTGCGGGCGAAGAAGCTTTCAGCCTGCTCGAATCACCCGCCAACGGCAATCTCGCGGAGTCCGCCCGCAACAGGTTCCTGGCACAGGCTCGCGAACGACTCCGATCCGCCCTGCATAACGACGGCCCCATCGCTGCATATTGTCGCGAGCGCGCCGCTGCCCTGCTACAGGACCACGACCGCGTCCGCTCCGCAATGGCGCAGACCGGCGGAGTACCCCGCGTCACGGTTGAGCCCGTCCTGCCCGCCGACGTTGTCGGCCTCTTCGTACTGATCCCGGGAGGAATCTAAATGCCCCGCCTCCGCAAGTCGGCGCTGGCGTTCGACGCAATCACCCTCGAAGGCTCGCTTATCTCGCCCGCCAAACTCGGTGAGGTCGCAGATCGCAAAGCGAGCGAACAAAACGACGCCCATTACCATATTCCCAAGGGCCTCACCCTGCGTGACGAGACGGCACGATACTTCCGCATCGGCCAGGCGCTCTTCCGCGAACTTTTCGTCGGCGCCAGTCCCTCTCACCAAGCGACCATCCGCTTCACTCAGGAACTCCTGCGCGACGTCTTTGGCTTCGCTGATATCCGGCCGGTCACTGCACCCAAGGTGAAGGGCGACCGCACCTACATCCTTCATCTCGAATCACTCCAGGGACGTGTGCCCGTAGTGGTTGTCCCGCCTTCCGATGACCTCGACCATGCCAGCGCGCACCTATCGCACGACCGCCGCCGTTCGGCAGCCACTTCGCTGCAGGACTGGCTCAACTCCGAGGACAGCGCTCTATGGGGCCTCTGTTGCAATGGCGAACGCCTCCGGCTGCTGCGCGATAACGAAAGTCTCACGCGCCCAGCCTACATTGAGGCCAATCTGCGCCAGCTCTTCGAGGCTGAGGATTTTGCGGGATTCGCCGCGCTCTGGCTCATGCTTCACGCCAGCCGTTTCGGCCGCCCAGGTACCCCAGCCACTGACTGCGCGCTTGAACGCTGGCGCGAAGCCGGCGGCAAGGAGGGTCTCGCGGCCCGTGAGCGCCTCAGCGTGGGCGTCAAGGACGCGCTGCTCGCGCTCGGCAACGGCTTCGTTTCGCACGCCGCGAATTCCGGACTGCGCGACCGCCTCACCCAGGGCCAATTGCCGCTGCCGGAGTTCTTTAACGAGCTGCTTCGCCTCGTCTATCGACTGATCTTCCTGCTCGCCGCCGAAGACCGCGACCTGCTCCATCCGCCTAATGCCCCGGCCGAGGTCCGCAAGCTCTACGCCGACGGCTACTCGCTTGGCGCACTTCGCGACCGAGCAATCCGCCGCAGCGGATGGGACCAGTTTCACGACCGCTGGGAAGGTCTGCTCATTGTCTTCCGCGCTCTCGCCCACGGTGAGCCGCGACTAGGCTTATCTGCGCTCGGCGGCCTGTTCGACGAGCGGGATACTCCCAATCTCAATCAGGCTCGTCTGTCCAATCGCGCTCTTATGGAGGCCATCTTCCGCCTCGCCTGGCTGCGCGAAGACAGCAGCATCCTGCCCGTGAACTGGCGCGACATGGAAACCGAGGAGCTCGGCTCTGTCTATGAAGGCCTACTCGAACTCACGCCCCGGCTCACCCAGGACGGCCGCCGTTTCGCGTTCGCCGAGGGCCTTGAGACCAAAGGCAACGAGCGAAAGAAGACCGGCAGCTACTACACGCCGGACAGCCTCGTGCAGGCCCTGCTCGACAGCGCCCTCGATCCCGTGCTCGACAGCGTCGAGAGCGAAGCCGAGGACGCAGCGGCAGGGCTGCTTGGCATTACCGTCATCGACCCCGCCTGCGGGTCAGGCCACTTCCTGCTGGCCGCCGCGCGCCGCATCGCCACACGCGTCGCTCGTGCCCGCACTCAGGGCGTGCCGTCCGCGGCCGATTACCGCCATGCCTTGCGCGACGCGGTCCGCTGCAGCATTCATGGCATCGACCGCAACCCGATGGCCATCGAGCTCGCGAAAGTTGCACTTTGGATCGAGACCGTCGAGCCCGCCAAGCCGCTCGGCTTCCTCGATGCGAACCTTCGCGTGGGCGACTCACTGCTCGGCATCTTCGATCTCAAAGCTCTGGAAAATGGCATCCCAGATGCCGCCTACAAGCCGCTCACCGGCGACGACAAGGCCACGGCGAAGGAATTCGAGCGGCGCAACAAGGCCGACAAAGGCCAAGCCACGCGCATGCTCGACTTCTCCGGCGGGGCTGGCCGCGCCGTCGCGCTGCCGCCCCTCGCTCATGCGATCAGAGCAGTTCGCGAGCTGCCTGAGGACACGCTCGAGCAGATTGAGGCGAAAATTCACCGGTTCACCCTCGCACAGGGCGATCCGCGTATCGCCAATCTGCATCAGGCGGCGGACCTTTATATTGCGGCGTTCCTCATTCCCAAGACGCAGGCGCAGTCTTTGGACCTGCACACCGCGATGGTGCCGACCACTGAGGATGTGTGGAGTGCGATGCACGGCGGGACGGTGTATGGCCCGCGCCTCGGCGAGGCACGCAAGATTGCACAGCAGGCCCGCGCCTTCCATTGGCCGCTGGAGTTTACAGACATAATGGCCAACGGCGGCTTCGATGTCGTCCTAGGCAATCCGCCCTGGGACGTCCTGCAACTAAGTGAGGAAGAGTATTTCGCCCAAGAATGGCCCGAGATAGCCTCACTTGCTGGGGCTGCACGCAAGCGAGCAATTGCTGCGCTTGAGTTCAGCCATCTCTCCATTTTTCGTTCATACGAACTGGAGAAAAAGAGATTCGAAGCAAAAAACGAATTCACTAGGTCCGCGGGTCGATTTGAGCTGACCGCACGCGGCAAGGTAAACACATACTCGTTATTTGCTGAGTTGTTTCAAGACTTGGCGAGCATACGTGGTCGTGCCGGTATCATTGTCCCAACGGGCATCGCGACTGATTCTTCAACCTCTTCGTTCTTCAGTGAAACGCTCTCCAAGAGGCGCCTCGTATCACTCCATGATTTCCAGACGGGGCTTGGATTCTTTGATGACATAGGCCACGCGAGATTCAAATTCTCCTTGCTGACTCTATGCCACGCAGGACAGGGCCCGAAATCAGCGGAATTCAGTTTTTTCTCAAGAACGATGGAGGATTTTCGGCGACCAGAGAGTCGATTTAACCTTTCCTCCGATGAGATTGCTCTAATCAACCCAAACACCAGAACCGCGCCGATCTTCAGATCCCGGTATGATGCTCGGCTAGTTGCGGAGATCTATTCTCGGATACCCGTGCTCGTGGAGAAGGCTGGCGGCAAATGGGGTAACCGATGGAGAACCTCATTCAGGCAGGGTCTCTTCAACATGACCTCTGACAGTAGTTTGTTTCGCACTGCTGAAGAGCTGAGTGCAGACGGATGGAGTTGCCGTGGGAGCTATTGGATATTGGAATCCGAGCCAGGAGAATCATCGGCAAAATCTGAGCCCAGCACATCAGCGGGCGACGAAACAGGGTCGCTGCTAGAAAGTTATGTTCCCCTCTATGAAGCTAAGATGATTCACCACTTTGATCACCGCTGGGCCACATTTGACGGCGCAGAGATGCGCGACGTAACCGAATTCGAGAAGCAGGACCCCTGCTTCTCGCCTGTGTCCCGCTATTGGGTTCCAGAGCACGAGGTCCGAAACCGACTAGCAGATAAGGCATGGAGCCGTTCATGGCTACTCGGATGGCGTGACATAACCAATGCGACCAACGAACGCACCATTATTGCCTCATGTTTTCCTCGAAGTGGTGTTGGGAATAATTTGCCGTTGATGGTATTTGAGGAGACACGCCCCGAACTGATAGCTGGACTTCTCGGCTGTCTATCGTCGTTGGTTCTAGACTACGTCGCACGTCATAAAGTCGGCGGTACCCATCTGAACTTCTTTATCTATGAACAGCTGCCGATCCTTCCACCTGACGCATATAACGCCGAGTCACTCGGTTTCATTACGCCTCGCGTGTTGGAGCTTGTATATACCAGCCACTCGATGAAGCCCTACGCGGAAGATATTGGATATGAAGGCGTACCCTTCACGTGGGATCAGCTTCGACGCGCGGTACTAAGGGCTGAACTCGATGCATGGTATGCGCACGCCTACGGCCTCACACATGATGACCTTCGATTTGTGCTTGATCCTTCGGATTTAATGGGCGAGGACTACCCTGCCGAGACTTTCCGGGGGTTGAAAGGTAACGAAATGGCGCGATACGGCGAGTACCGCACCCGCCGGCTCGTGCTTGAGGCCTGGGATCGCATGGAGCGAGGCGAATTACCTCGTCCGGAACCTTACGACCGCAACCGCAGTTCTCGCGAAGCTTCAGCCTCACAGTCCACCCGCAACGGGCAGTCGTCCAGAAACCAAAACCTATTTGAATTTGCCGAAGAGCCCGCGCGTTGAGCATGACCGCGATCACGCTGGAAAAGCCGCCCGGCTTCGTTGTCCGGGAGGAGGCCCACAAAGCCGCCTATGAGAATGGCTTTCGAATTGACCTTGGCATCCATGACGGCTGGATCGGCTATCGATCCACTACCGCCCGCGGAGACATCTGGATCGGCCGCGCCGCCAGCCAAGGTCCGTGGCTGCTTTCAATAACGCATACCTGTGTCGCCTCTGAACTCGAACCCGAATTCCACAGAGACCGCTACGACAGCGTCGTCGGTCCTGGTTGCGCAGCCTATGCTTTTACGAATCTGCAGCAGCTCTATCTAGTTCTTGATCGTGTTTACAAACTCGGTGTTAGCCTACCCGACGCACCTCTCGAAGCCTTCAACAAGATCACAGCTCATCTGCCGCGCACAACCGAAGCCGAGCGACTGGTTGTCCAACGCGTTGGTCAGGATCTCTTCCGCCGCGCACTGCTCGATTACTGGGGAGAGCGCTGTCCCCAGACCGGCATCACCGATCCCGACCTCCTACGCGCCTCACATATCGTGCCCTGGGCCGAATGCGAATCGGATGCTCTCCGCCTCGATGTTCACAACGGACTGCTTCTCTCAGCCCTCTGGGATGCAGCCTTCGACGCCGGTCTGATCAGCTTTGCCGATAATGGCGCCGTCCTTCGCTCGCCAAATCTGACCCCGGATGCGGCCGGGGCTCTCAACCTCGATACTGCGCCATTGCTCGGGCCACTCACCGAACTCCACCGTGCCAATCTCGCGCGCCACAGGGCACGCCACTTTTACAGCGGAAATGACCACCAGAATGAATAAACCATATCGGCTGAACACTTTAGATCAACTTGTCATTGAAGCTGCTGGGCAATTGCTGAGACGAATCGCGACCTCGAACTGCATCAGTCCGGCACAACTGGTTTCAATCGCCAAGGTTCAACACGTGCTTTCAAAACTGCCACAAGTGAACGAGGACGTGTGCGTAACCGTCGGCCTCTCATGGAGCGTCAATCAGGACGGAAATCGCGGTTCATCCGGTTGGGAATTCACAGTGGCTGACGGAGAGTTGAGTCTCTACTGTGGCGGATCCGAGTGCACCGAGGGGGTTGGCAGCGATTCCTTCACGACGATGTCCTGGTCTGCATACCCAGGGCAAGAGACTGACTACGACGGGAGCTGGGACTCAGCTTGGATGGGGTCTCAATGCTCCGGGGCGTTGGACGCGGGCACCGGTTTCCCCTTATGTGAATGCCACGTCAGCGTCCATGACGAAGACAACCCGCTACTGTCGGATGGTGACGTCTCGGATGATGACGGCGAGGAAGATTCCTTCGGCAACGAAAACGGAGAGCCCGCAAGCGAGCGAAGATGATCGATAAAACGCAGAACTAGCAGAGCGCGAGCTCTCCTGAATTGACACTGGAGTTAGATGAACAGACTGTTATGGAACCTGCCTTTGGATGGACATTATTGTCGGCTGACGCAATTCGTCAGGCGGAAGCTCGTTTGCGTGAGGACGCGCAAGGAGTTCGCGATGAAATCGGATTCATGTACCTGCATCAGGCTTACGCCGACCGCTTCTTTCCTGGAACATCGGTGCAGCACACCCGCCTCAGGTACGCGCTGTTCGTCCCCTGGATCTATCAAAGGATCGCCGCCTTCGATCTTCGGAAACGCCGAGAAAGCTCCATCGAAAAACTGGTGTTGGACGAAGAGGTCCGGCTTACCGGCCGACTGCTCAATTCGGGCGAATCGGAAGGAGTGATCGGACGCAGAGTTTACCCCCAACGCCGCGCCAGCTCCCAGCCTGCCACCATGGTTTACTGGTCGGCCTTGACCGCATGGGGCTTGCTGCGGCGACTCCAGGATGGTTCATTTCCGTCTCGTGCCGTCGTACACCGAATGCTGTCGTCGGATTGGCGCCAGCTTCGCGTTCACGACGACGATGGCACCCCGATCGAGGAGGCCCATAGCGTGTTTGCCAATCTACCGCCTCCCCCCGCAGAGTGGTTCAATCCGTCCGCGCCCATTACATTCAAACTTCGCGAAGCGGAGCGCGGGTTCCTGCGCCGCCAACTGTTGACCACGCGCAAGCCATCAGGCGAGGCTTCGTTGCTGGCACGGCTGGCCGAGCAACCTGGTTTGATCGAGACTGCGACAGCACCCTGGAGCAAAGGAGTGTCGGGCATCGCCGACGCCGAAGACCGAGCCGCCCTGGAACGCGCCCGTCGGGCTGCGGCCCTGGCCGCCATCGGTCGAGGGCTCTACGCCGCATTGGTCGAGGAGATGCGCGATGGACGAGATCGAGTCTCCACGACCATGCGGCATCGCACGAATTTGCGGGAGGTGATAGCCCGCTATCGGGACAAAGCCCTTGAGCTCGACGTCGCCAGCCTATACCAAGACGTCCCGGGATTGCCGCCTCTCTTCCTTGCGGTGCTGACAAAAACACAGCGCTGGTTGCAGGACGAAAGAAGCCCGCAGGAGTTGCTCGAGGTTTACGCGAGCGCCGAAAGGAAGCGGAAAGGTAATCGAACGAGGCTGGGCTTCAAAGGGCTGGAGAGGCAAAAGCGCGCAGAGTGGGACAACGAGAAGCACCCCCTGGCCACGCCTCTCCACTATCGTTGGCCGATCGTTCGTCGAATGTTGCTTGATCTGGAGGACTATGCCGGATAGCAACTATTGGGGGAGCTTTCCCTTCCTGCAGGTACTTCGGCCAGAACCGGGAGAAACGGTTGACGGCGCTGTGCTGGCTACCTATTCCGCCGACCTGGTCGTAGTAGCCGCGGCGCTGCTCGCGCTTGCCGGCCTCGATGACGATCGCGGCAGTGGCAGCAAGGTAGATCTCGCCAACAGCTTCGAACGCTTGAGGGGCAGATTTTGCGTCCTCTGCCAGCGCGGACGGATTCTCGCTCCACTCCGGACAGCCTTGGTGCTGAACCTCATGGACCGCTTCGTGCACGAAGTGGGAGCCGACGAGCGTCAATTGGCGTGGCACCCCAAGGTTGCACTCGTTCGCTACCGCGGAGAAGGCGGCGTGAAATGGAGGCTGTGGATTGGTAGCCGCAACTTGACCAAATCGATGGCATGGGAGTTCGGAGCCTTGATGGTCTCCGACCCTAATGGGAAATTCATTGAAGGAGTGGCCGAACTTGGCGGAGCACTCGCTCGTCGAGCTGCGCTCAGTGGATGGGAACCTTCTCGAATTCAACGCGAGCTTGAACAGACTCGATGGCAATGCCCGCGTGGTTTTCGCATTGAGGATGTGCGGCTATGGGAAACAAATCAGACACGCAACTTTCCGGATCCTCCGCCGGGAGTGCGCAAACTGGTGGTGGTTGGCCCCTATTTGGATGGCTCGCTCATAGGCAGGTTAGGACAATGGGGGGAGAACGGGACGAATCGTACTCTCGTCTCGACGCTATCCGAGCTCAAAAAGCTGGCTTCTCAGGTGAGTGATCCTCTTGCTGGGTTCCGCAAGGATCTTCGATACCTTGATTCCCCGGATGAAGAACAAGACGCTCATGCATCGTTGACAGCAGATGGTGGCGACGAGGAGCCCGATAGCCGGGGACTCCACGCGAAGCTGATTTATGCCGAGCACTCGGGAGGCAGAACACTTTGGCTAGGAAGCGCGAATATCACGCAGCGAGCCTGGATGGGCTCTAACGCGGAAGTGATCGCCAAAGCTGCGGTGGATGCCGACGTGGGTAGGGGATTGGACGCTTTTCTCGACGGCGAAACCTGCGAAGTGAGCGCCGACTTGCTGACATCCCCTGCGGTCGATGATGCCGAACAAGAGGTGCTGGACGAGGTTCGGCGAACGCTTTCAGCGTCGTGGAATCTGCGTCAGGAGATTCGGTCGGATGTTACATGGCTGCACGGCGATTATGACCCCCATGACAAGGCCGCACAGGTAGAGGTAAAAGTGGGACGGCTTGGTGATCCGCCGCAGGATTGGCCCTGGGGGGCAAACCGGGTGTCCTTAGCAATAGCACCCATGGCGCGCTCGACGGAATTGGTCCTCGTTCATCTGCGGCTCGGGGATCGCCAGTGCCGCTGGGTTCAATTCGCACCCATCTCAAACTTCGACCGTGAAACTCGCGATCGAGAACTGATGGCGCAATATCTAGACGTGCGGACGTTTCTGAGCTGGATCCGCAGTCTACTGGACGATTCCATTGCCGGCGTGGGCGGCGGCGACTGGGACGATACCCCCGCGAAATCAGGCCGCGGGAATTGCAGCAAGAGAGATTTCGATCTCTGGGCACCATCTCTGGAGCAGGCTTTGAAGGCCTGGGTACGCGA
>Ga0335074_10001319_pt1 | contig 33738 bp, 26 predicted proteins | sample Lox_Sample_23_FD_206715 | JGI IMG/M metagenome (GOLD analysis project Ga0335074, IMG submission 206715) | Soil microbial communities from Loxahatchee National Wildlife Refuge, Florida, United States - Lox_Sample_2.3 | ecosystem: Environmental > Terrestrial > Soil > Wetlands | place: USA... | reverse complement strand
GCGCCTTCAACTGGCCCTCAGGCCTGCATCCGTTCAAGCCATGGATGACTGTGAAGACCATAGTTGAGGCGGGCACCCGATACAGTGATTTGAGTCACATGTACCGCGGGCGTCCATCACACGGGGGCGTTGCCCGGAGAGCACAATCGCATGAACCCCAGGAGTGAACCCCAGGCATTGGGGCGTGAACTGGCGGGGGTTTGGCTTTTCAAAACGCCTGCTAAGCCGACGTGTGCAGTACGTTCTCGCGCTGGCGCAGCGTTTCTCGAATGGCGTTCACGCCCGTGTCGAGCTCATCCGCTATTTTCAGAATGGCTGCGCCGTTTTGCTCATGCACCATCGACCGCAGCGTCTCGCACTGCCCCACCAGCAGCAGGTCGTGGTCGACCAGCGTTTTCAGCGTCGGAGCCTCCAGCCGGTAGCGCTGCGTCATTCGATCGTTTTCGGGTACCGGCAGTTGATGGATGAAGCCTTCGAGCGCCCCGATTTCGCGCGACAGCCGCTCCAGCTTCTGGGCTGAAGCAACGGCCTCCGGATCAGGGAACGGCTTCGCGCGGCTCGGCGCGGGCAGAAACTCGCGCCGGTAGTCCGTCTCCGCCTTTGACACGCTGGTCATCGCCGTGCCCAGCAGCCACGCGGCCTTGGTGCGCACGGTCTGATCATCGGCGCGAAGCATGTTCTCCGCGCGATAGAAGTTGTAGCCCCATCCGTAGAACAGGTTCGTCGCGATCTGTCGCAGCAACCCGGCGTCGTAAAAGCTGGACTGTGGCATTATTTCTTCTCTGGTAATCCTGTTTCGGCTCCGACCGAGTAGAACCCGGTCGCGGGCCCTCCAACATTGAATGGAACACCGGCCGCTGCATTTGGCGCTGAGACCAGGCCCTTCTCAGCCATCTTCAGCGCAAGGTAGTAACGCACCGACTCCATCGCGGTCAGCCCGATCGCCTGCAGTGAGATCAGCTCGCGCATGCGCTCGTCCTTCGGCATGATAAGAATCTTCAGGTCATTCAGCGTGATGCCGTAAGTCTTCAGGAAGTCGGAGAGATGCGATTTAACCAGCTCGCGGACCTCCTGAATATGCTCGTTGATCTCCTCCATTTTGGTGACCTGAACGACCTGATTGATCGACTGTTCAATCGCAGGTCCGGCGTAATCGGCCACTTCCTTAATGTCGATCCAGTGGCCGTTAAACGGCAAGTGGGTAATCAGGTCGAGGGCGGCTTCTTTCGTATCCACGTGAATGTAGTAGTCGACCTGGTAGTACATCTCGGCCATCTCTTCGCTCGTAGCCACGCCTTCGCTGCGCACCAGCAGTTTTGACCGGTTTACGTAGATCACCTCGTACACCCACGGCGACGAGCCGCCAAAGAAGCCCTGCGCAATCGAGCCCAGCAGCGGCTTGTCCGGAGTTGTCAAAGCATACTGGCCCGTCTCATACACATTCAGCACCGCTCCGCGGCCCTTCAGTACGCAGAAATGGTTGCTCTCAACCGTGAGCAGCGAGCCGGAAACGATATTCTCGTCCGCTATCTTGACCGCCAGAGCCTTGGTCCCCAGCAGGTCCGTACCGTCCGCCTGCAGCGATGTAATCACCTGCCGCGCAATTGCCATGTTCCCCATCCCTTAGTTCGTCGAATAAACCACGCGAGTCAGCATACTCCAAACCACAAGGAGCACCAACTCATTCCGTTCTCTGATCCGGAAAATAACCGTCCTTTAATCGGAAACGTTCCGTGATGCCTGGGTCGCGCCACCGATGCAGCGCGGGTTTCTGGACCCGCGGCATCGAATTTTCGCCTGCCAGGCTCTATCATGCTTAACTGGACATTAGACTTACTTCTGAAAGCGTACAGATATCACTCAGATGCCCAATTCCAGCAACGGCGCCACCGTCTCATCCACCGCTCCCAACTACAAACTACAGAACGCGCTGTTATTGCTGGTCGCAGGCCTCGGCGGCCTCTTGTACGGTGTGGACGTGGGCATCATCGGAGGTGCGCTGCCGTATCTTGAGGCCACTTCCGGACTGAGCGCCGGACAACTCTCGGTGGTTGTGGCAGCGGTGCTGCTGGGCAGCGTTTTCTCCACCCTGTTTGCCGGCATGCTCGCCGATTGGATGGGCCGTAAGCGACTCATGACTCTCAGTGGTGTTGCTTTCGTGCTGAGTATTCCGGTCATCGCACTCTCGCACGGATATGAGCCGCTCTTCTGGGGCCGCCTGCTGCAGGGCGTCAGTGGAGGCCTGATCGGCGTGGTTGTCCCGCTCTATCTGGCTGAGTGTCTCGGCTCTTCCGTGCGCGGAAAAGGCACTGCCGTCTTTCAGTGGTTGCTCACGCTCGGTATCGTGGCCGCCGCGTTGATCGGCATTTACTACAGCTATCGCGTGGAGGCCATCCAATATGTCGCCAGCGCCTCCACGGTCTTCCACTTCAAGGACCAGGCCTGGCGGCGCATCTTCTGGGTGTCGTTGCCGCCCGGCCTGCTCTTCGTACTCGGCACGTTTTTTGTCGCCGAGTCGCCGCGCTGGCTATTTCGCCGCGGGAGAGTTGAGCATGCACGCGCGGCGCTACTGCGTTCCCGCACTCCGGATGAAGCCGATAGCGAATTAAAGGAGATGCAGGAGGCCGCATCCGCCGTCCAGGCGAAATCCGCGGCAGGGCAAAAGATCAGGGAGACTCTCGTCCAGCGCAAATACGTCTACCCGTTCCTGCTGGCCTGCGTCATCCTTTTCTGCAACACGGCGACCGGAATTAACTCCGTCATCGGCTACAACACTAACATTTTGATTCAGAGCGGGCTGTCGGACCTGCAGTCGCATTGGGGCTACGTGATCTTCACCGTCGTGAACTTCCTGATGACGATCATCGGCATGACCCTGGTCGACAGGAAGGGACGCAAATTCCTGCTCACCATCGGCACCTCGGGAGTCATCATTTCCATGCTCGCGGTCGGCATCTTCTTCCGCCAGACCGAAACCCACAATGTGGATTGCCGCGCGGCTGTTCAGTCCATGGTCAATTCCGGACAAACGCTTAACCTCCGCTTCACTCCCGCAATCGCTAGACAGATTCTCGGCGCCACAGGCGGTCAGGCAGCCTCATCGATCAACCCCGCCGATGCCTCCCTTGCCGTCATCTATTCCTACGGCGGATTCACCGGCGCAACCAACATTGTGCGGTCTGACGATGCCTCTGCGGAGCCCATCCACATAACCCGGGATCAGGGTGTACCTTCCGGCAAAGTCGAGGCCTTTTTCAAGAACCCCTTTGCCAGTCTCCAAGCCGCGCAAACCGCGCCCCTCAGAATTGAACGCGCTGTCGTCGGAACCATTCCCGGCGAGGCCCATGGATGGCTGATCGCGATTTTCCTCTACATCTTTGTCGGCTTCTACGCAGCCGGACCTGGAGTAGTTGTCTGGCTCGCACTGTCTGAGCTTATGCCTACGCGCATTCGCTCCAATGGAATGAGCATCGCGCTGGTCATCAACCAGCTCGTATCGACGACACTCGCCGTGATCTTCCTGCCCGTGGCCAGCAAATATGGCTATTCGGCCATGTTTTTCCTGTTTGCAGGATTCACGGTCATCTACTTCCTTACCGCGGTGTTCTTCCTGCCGGAGACCAAGGGCAAAACCCTCGAAGAGATCGAGGAGTATTTCGCCGGGGCCAGAACTCGCTAGCGGCCCCGCATGTCTCGGCAGAGACAACTCAAAAACTTCGTCGGGCGCTTCGGAGAGCATTATTCGCTTGTGGCGTCATCGGTTGGTGCTGTCGGGACCTCAGGTTTATCGGTTCGCCGGTCTCCGCTGTTCGTGCGCCGCTCGTTCGGATTCCGGCGCCGATCCGTGATGCTCACGCGGCGCTCGATAGGATTCGCCCGCAAGTCAGGCTTGCCCTGACGCCGATCCCGCGTATTCACTCGGCGCTCGGTGGGATTCGCGCGGCGGTCTTCACCGCCGGCGCGCCGCTCGACCGTGCGTCCCTTGCTTCCACCCTTTGCCACGGATGCTGGCAGTGATTCCTGCTGACCGGTCACATCGTACACCGCGCCATTGGCCCTATTCTCCATAACCATCTCACCCGGAGTCAGCAGCTTGTTCAGGATGGGCAGGTTCACCCTTTGAGTTTCGACAAAGTCCACACCGTCGGCCGTCAACGTGAAGTCGGAATTGTCGGCTTTGGTTATGTATCCCTTCCTTTGCAGATACCAGGTGGTGAAGTCCAGATAATCGCGAGGGAACCCCATCCGAGCTTCGACCTCGGCAAGCGTAACCTCCGGCGCGGCCGGATTCGCGCGACGCCGGAAATAAAGCACTGCCAGAAGCGCCAGACGGCGGTTCGTCTCGCCCTCGATTTGGTCCATAAAGTCAATCGAGCTTGAGAGCGGCGCGGTCGGGGTCCGCTGCTTCTCGCGGGATGCATCATAGCGGCCTCGCCGCCCCGGATCAGACAGCACCTCGTACGCCCGCGTCAGGATGGCAAACTGATCCGCATCGCCTGTGGTGGGATTATCCGGATGGTAACGGGCTGCCAGAAATCGATACACGCGGTGGATCGTCTCCTCCTCAGCATTCGGACTGATTTGAAGGAACTCGTAATAGTCCATCTTCGGCATGTCACATCAAATCCATTTCATGTATGAGGAATTGGCTGGATTTTAGCACCGCTCGTAACCCGCGCCGCACCGAGCAAGTGTAGGCCTCCAACCCTTGAGACACAATAGGATTGCAAGCCCTGTGTATCGAGAGACATGCGATTAGAACTTGGATAATCTGCCCCTTGGGATGGAAAGGCCGTCACGGCAAATCCTCGCAGTTTTTTCGGGCGGCAAAACGAACAGGCCAGCCCCGCAAGCCCGCGCTGCGAGACAACTACCACCAGGGAACCCCGACCGTACCACTCCCGACAGCTTTGACTGACGGGAAATGCGGTCTGAAGTCAGAGTTTTTAGATGGATAAATGGTAGGCACGAGGAGACTCGAACTCCTGACCTCTACCGTGTCAAACCGCTAATTTGATGTAAAAACAAATACTTACAAGGCTTCAGCCGCCGCATAAATCCTTGTAGACCCCATAAGACCCGAAGTTTTGTGCCCTTTCTGTGCCCGTTTTGTGCCCTCGATGGTTCTTACTATTTCGAGGTGGAGTTCGACGGTGTGGATCAGGGGTCCAACTGAATATCGATGAGTTTTTCAACACCCACGCCTGTTCTCGCCGACTGAGAATTAAATTTAGTATTCGTCTGTCATTAACGGGTCAACTCAAACAAGCCGACACGGCATGCCGTTGCTTCCGCTATTGTCTGAGCCCAATTGCAGATAAGCGTCGAATGCTTACAATCATTCGGCTCAGGTTAATTTCGATGAGTCTTAGCGGCGCCTCTTTTGTCGTGCGCGCATTTGTTGCCTTTTTCGGAGTGCCGTAGTGAAGATATCGCGTTGAACACTCATATCGACAATCGGAAGACTTGTAGTGCAGGAAGAAAAGGACGGGCAAGCATGTGTATTCAGGCCTTGCAGATTTATGTCGCGATTATCAGGAGTGCTGAGCGTGAAGCTTTCAATGGAGAAAACAACGTTTCGTAGATCTACGCCTGGGGCGTGTATGGCGAGCTGCATTTGTTTATTGAAGTTTGCTCCTGGATACGGTTCGAAGCCGATTTCTGCGGACTTGCCCAATAAATCTTGGTAACTCTTGAGGTCCGGATCGTCGCCAATCACTTGCAAGGTTGGAACGCATGTCACTCGCAAATCATGATTTGGGAAGATCGATAAAGAAGGCCAGCTCGTGTTTTCCGCAGGGCTCTTAGAGATATCCGCTGCCTCGCACCCGCCAGAGAATCGCAAATTGTAATCCTGAGGCGGCGTCGCACGAGTCTTGAACGACACCGTGAACCACATCTCGTGGAGAAAGGAAAATAGAGTACGTTCGTTGGGATCATTCTCAATAGGCCAATCCTCGCTTCCCTCAATTATTAGGTTGGTGGCTTTTAATGAGTTAGGATCCAACGTGTCAAGATCGATTCGCTGCGCGAACGCCTTTACGGCTTGCTGATGTCGCGGTATTCTCAGCGTAATGCGCGCCGAGATTGTTGGTCTGATCGGATCCAGCACACGGAGCGTCTGAGCTAGACTTTCGGAGCTAATTGCTGCGTTCTTCCGCGAAATTTGGACATTACCTTTTATCTCCCGACTGGTCTCGGCGAGACCATGATTCAAAGCAACCGTTTGAGCTAGTTCTGTTGACAGGTTATCTCCAATTAGCGCGACATCTCTCTCCTGCTTGTCTCTCTCGCGCGATTCGATTGCATGCTGCCTTGCATCTTGCTGACGGCTAACAAAATCTGTCGACAAATTCAGGATCGTGGCAATCAAAAGGATAAAGAGACCAATCCATCCTGCACCAGAGAGCTTCTTTTTGCCATCCTTTTCAACCTTAAAATCCGTGACCGTGGCATAGACTCCGTATAGGGCGGCAATGATTGCTCCGATGGTTTTTAGCGTCGACAGCAAAGCGTCATTCACAGTGCAATCCTTGCCCGTTCCGCGACAAAAGCCGTCTCAAATAATTAGTTCGACGGTATAAGGTCGCCTCTAAACTTGGCCCGAATTCTCGCACCTTGCACAGACTTGGAGCAAGTCTTTCCGAGACTATCACGAATACCAAACGCGCCCGCCGCACATCGCGACGACAGCGAACACATCGCGAGCTGAGCAATTTACGTTCTTGAAATCGACATCCGCTACAGTTCTGGGCTTCGCCTATTTTCTATGTTCCTGCAGGATATGCAGCCTCTTAATTGAGGCACTTTCCGCCTTCGCAATCGCGCAAAACTTCCGAATGCCCGGGCACTCAGAAAAGCTAGCCGTTCTACGAGTAGGTTGATACCAAATCGCAGAGTCACTCGCTGAAGTTCTATTCGACGGCACGAATCTTATCGTGTCAAAATTCGGGAAAACGCTAACTGCTGGATTTACAAGGTCCTGGTCGCCCCATAAGGCCCTCGAAACCATCCAAATCCGGATTATTGTTCCCATACTGTTCCCAGATTTGGGCTATTTGTTCCCACGCGCGGCCGGTTCGGATCATGGGTTGAGATCTCATGCAAGCTGCTTCAGGCCCTGTCTCTTTATTAGACTTGGTAAGTAATCTCTAAACACAAGCGTGCTTCCCGGTACTAATCGCGCAAGCCGGGGCCACCCGCCCTATACTTGACCGCGTATAGAGGACTTCATGAAGAACATGGACTACACCATTGGACTCGAAGCCGGTTGGGGTGGACAGAATTGGACGGCAACGGCCTTGACGGGTCGAGCGAAGGAGCGGACGCCGGAACCTGTGACGTTCGCGGGCCGTCCAGACGCATTGAAGTTCCTGAAGGACTCGCAGGCTGAAGGCTATCGATTTTCCGGCGCGGAACTGGTTGACCCGGAGCAGAGACTAGTCAAGAATTGTTACTTCGTCATTGGCGGCGACGGACAGCTTACGCTCTCAGGTGAGGACAATGGCCCACGCAATACGGTTTGGGAAATTGGAGACGTGAAGCCTGGATGCGACAGGAGCATGGGAACCGAGGCTGTCATTGAAAACATTCTTCAAGGGCCAGGAGTGCGAGAAAGATTCGGTTGCGACCTCGCGTTTGTCCTTCGTCTGCACCCGGTCGCGCAAGGCACTCTCGCTACACCGCCGATACCATCATTCGAACTGGCGAAGCCTTGTCCATGCGGTCTCCACGGGAAGTCATACGGTGACTGCTGCAAAGATAAAGGCATGCACGCTCTTGGAAACGAGATGCTGCGGGGAACGTCGCCAAGAATGGTGCCGGGTGCTCTATCGCAGATGCAGTCAAGCATGGTCAAGGACGACACCCGGTTCCGGTTCGTGTGGGATGAATATTGGCAAAGCCCGCAGGATCAAACTTTCCATCAATTCCTTGATGACCTGGTTGTGAAGACTCTCACAAGAGAGTGGTTTGACCAGCAATTGCTTCTCCCAGTGAAGAATCAAAACGTGATCGTGAGATGGCGTGCCGCGATGTTGGAGCTACTACAGCGACCTGGGGACGCAAACGACGACATAAGCACCGGACACACTCTTACCGGACCCACGAAAGCCTATCTTTGTTTTGGCTACGATCTGTATTGGCTTCAATTAGTCCACCGGCTGCCCGAGTCACTCATCAATAGGTTAAAGGAGTTTCATAAGTTCCAAGGAGCGCGATACGAGATTCTCGTCGCTGCTATCTTTACGCGGGCCGGCTTTGAGATTGAGTGGATTGATGACACGAAAGTATCCGAGAAACATCCGGAGCTTATCGCAACCCACAAACGCACGGGCAAGAAAGTCGGCGTCGAAGTCAAGAGTCGCAGACGGCCAGGACCGATAAATTTTCCTGGCACAGTAACGCCTGAAACGCATCTCAAGGGCGATGTTTTTGATCTCTACGATAAAGCAATACAGCAAGCGCCCGAGGGCGAAATACCGTTCCTGATTTTCATTGACCCGAATGTCCCCGATAGTCCAGAGAAGGGACTTCCGTCATACTCGAATATTTCGGTCGATACCGTTCCTTGGATGAAGGAGATTCGTGATCGTCTCCTTGAGATTTGGAACGGTGCCACTGAGCCTACGCCCGAGAGCGCAGTTCTGATTACAAATTTTGCGTTCTACTATGGCGACAACGATAGTCCTTCTCCTGCGGGGATGGGAGCGTTCTTTCCGTCGCTGAAACCAAGAGTACCAATCCTCGGTGATCCGATGATTGATGACCTCAGATATTGCTTCCAGACTTACGACACGGTTCCACGACAGATATAGAACGCGGGCGGGTCGCCTACTCCTGGCCTAGCGCCCACCCTGGATTTGGTACTACACCCGGCACATGAATTGGTAATGACAAGTTGGCATAGCGACTGGAATCTCGTGAACCATCAGTCCTGGAGAATCGGCGTTCCGCAATACCTACCCCTGACGCAATGCGCAAGGCCAACTCCGTGGGTGCTTTGGCCCATTGGCTGCCTGACGCGGGGGATGCGGCAGCCGGCATCTTTTCGTGGAAAAGGCCGTCCTGTCGAAGATAATGGTTGCATCTACGGCCCATGATGTGATCCGACGCCTGGGCGCAAAGCCTTATGACTGACATTCGTGAAGAACTTTTCTCCATTGCTATTTTCCCGTATCTCAAGACGTCGGGCCCTGTTCGGTTCGGCCCCTATCTATTTCGGTCTACTGACGATCTGGAGGGACTCACCGAAGCACAAGCGACAGCAGTCACCGATGTGACGGCGATGTTATACACGCAGAACAATTCGCGTGTACGATCCGCGTCCTACGCTGTGATCCCTCAGATTCATGTTTCCGGTCTGTTCCGAATCCCTGAAGTGTTAAAAAGGGTACATAGTCTCGTCGCGTATTTGTATGGCATGCCGAATGATCAATTCGGAGACCCTTTCCTTGGATATGAGTGCGCAACATTGCTTGTGCTTACGCCAGACCGAGTGAGTCGTTTCTTGATTGAGTCCGAGCACCACACCATCTTGGATGAGCCAATAGCAATCGCGTGGGAAAACGATTGCGCGTCGGGCTATGACGGGATGCGCAACTTCATGGAGCACTTTTGGGTAGTCAAGGGATCACGTGTGTATCCGCCGGTGCCGAGCATTACGCTCAATATCTCCCAAGACCTCGCAGCGAACTGCGGCCAGTTCTTGCAAGAAGGGACGGGCTATGAGCTGGCGCGTTTGCTCACCGATGACGCGAGACATATCGGAGAAAGGCTATTCACCGCTCTGAAGTGGTACAACGCTACCAATCGGGCTGAGGTGAGCGAGGACGAGGCTTTAGTCAATCTTGCAATCGCCTTCGAATCCCTGCTCGATCTTCCTACAGGCGAGAAGACGGATCGATTCGTCGATAGCGTCTCGCTCCTGCTAGGGCGCGTACCAAGATTGAAGGATTGGGTTCGACAGTTCTACGATGCCCGCAATCGGGTAGCACATGAAGGCAAGCTCTCACATGGCCGCTTCATGATCCCGCGACCGGGTAAGCAATCCGAGCATCTGGTCTATCACCCTCTGCTGGTCTTTGGACGCGAAATTTTCCGCCTCTGTGTCGGCGCGATCACGCATGGCGCATATTTGGCCGAGTCGAGAGACATCGCTGCAAAGCTGAAGACGAACGGCGAGCGTTTCGAAGAATTGTGTCACGTGCTGGATGAGGGGCCGATGTCTGACGCCAAGCGAGCGATCGAGATCCGTCGCTTGGTCAGTGAAATCAATCGCTATCGCTTCGTTGGCGAATCTGGGCTGTCCGTCGCAGTGATTGTCGGGGCAGTTCAGAGGGCGGTGAAGGGCCTGATAAATCTGCAGATTCCTTTGACACGTCTGGAGCTGACTGAATCATCGAAGTTCGCTTCGGTCAGTACCAAGAACGAGCTTGCCGCTTTGGAGGCGCTCAGTAAGCTTCATGCGCGCCTACCTTCGCAACAGACAACTCAGATTGCCGAGCCCGAACTGACGGTTTGGCAGCTCGTGGACATTGCGTGGATGTATGCCTACCAGAACTATTTCCGGCTGAAGAAAATAGAGGGCGATAAAACTGGGAAGAAAGAAGGACCGGAGGCTGAGGAGCAATCTGCTGGTGGCAAAGAAGCCGATGCGCTGTAAGAGTCCGCCGCTCTATACCGCTTTAAACAGCATCTTTGCTCCTGTCAGCACGTGCCGCCGCCAGGACGACCTGCTTCGAGCTTTCTTTCAAATCAGTGAATTGGAAATATATGAGTACCCTGAAGTCGGCTTGTCGGTAGCTATCCAAATTGTGCTGTGTCAGTATGTGGGGAATTCGCCACTTGCTCGACGCTCTGCTGAAGATCATTGGATCGAATCAAAGACATCTTCTATGCCAGAATAGACCGTTTTGCTAACTCCTGTATTTACAAGCCTCTGGTCGCTCCACAAGTGCTTGTAAGCGCCCCTGGACAGCCTATTGTTCCCAGATTTGGCTTACTGTTCCCACGCCTCAAATCCGAATCTCTCTGAGGCGGATCATCAGTTTTGATCTCCCAATGGAGACCAGCTATGCCTGGATTCGGCGAGGGCGAGCGGTCGATTGGTTTCGGCAAATACGGCTTGAACACCCTATCGGAAGCGCGCTTTTGGTGTCAATCGGTCGCGTTTGAATTGCTCATAGGTAGTTCTCACGGGTTCGGGTTCGATGTCGCTAGAAAAGACTGAGTCTCCACCTTTGGCCTCCCACTTCGCACGTTCCCAATCATGTTTGAGAAGTAGAGCAATCCGGTCTGCGAACTCGGTCAGGAGCGGCTCATCGGGTGCAGATTTGAGTTGGCCAATGGTTCTGAGGATCGCACAGTCCTTGTCATCGGTCGGGTTCAGGATCAGGCTGAACTCCAGGTGAAGCTCATCCAGCCACACTGCGTTCTGGCTGACAGCGGCCTTATGAACGTCAAGCGACTTCTGCCTGACATTGTTCCGCCACTTCGCCCGCTCTTTGGTGATGTTGTCGACCTTGATGTTCCTGGCGTTATTCCAAAGGAGCACGGCAGATCCCAACGCCGCACCGACCAGTGCCAAAATCGGCGTGAGCACCACCACCCAACTCGGCGTGTTCGTTCCCGTGTCCATAATGACAATTCTCAACTAAACGCGCTGGCTGCGAACGTGACACAAAATCGCTCTAAATCCTTGTCTAGCGAAACTGATTGAATGTCTTCAGCAGCTTCATCGTGGAATCATATTCGAGCTTGTCGCCTTCGAACTCGCAGCGATAGAGTCCCTGCAGGTTGGATGGCAGCGCCACGCCCTTTTCGACGAGCAGGATCATCTTCTTGCCGTAGAGCGCCATCGCTGCCCCGATCTCGATCAGAACATTGTCATTAAGCTTGGTGTGTTCGTTCCCATCCGTGTCGAGGTATTTTCCCTCTGCGCCGACATGGATGATGCCGGCAGCGCAGGACCGCATGTCCTCGAACACCTTCTCGGGAACCGAGATTGCCGTCGCTTCGCGCTCGACAGAAACTACCGGATCGAATTTTCCGAATTCCAACAACTCCTTGATCTGGGTCACGATCGCGCGCTGCTTGCCATGCGAAATAAAGACCTTGTTGGCTCTCGGATCGAATAGGGGCGCGGGAGCAGGGGCCTCTTTGGGAACCTGGTGTGCAGGCTGCGCTCCGGTATGGGCTGCTGCTGCGGGTTCGTCGTGTTGATCGTCCTCGGGCAAAGCCGGTGTGGCTGCCGGTGCTGGAACGCCAGGCGAATCCAAATTGACAAATGGGCCTGTTGGCGTATCGCGGATCACACCGGCGTATTTGCCGTTGTCTTTGATGATCTGAATGCCGTTGGCTACACGATCGGCTGGCAGACCCATGCCCTTGAGGACGTTTCCCGCTACTACGTCGTTTGGGAATTTGGCGCGGCGGTACTTCTCGAAGAACTCCTTGAGCAGACGGGGCTTCATGATCGCGTCTCGGCGCGCAGCAATATCTGCTCCTTCTTCTTCTGGCGCCACAAGTTTCTTCCCAAGTGCAGTGATGGTCATGCGATTCGCGTTGATACCACCATCCGTCAATCCATAGGCGATTGAAGCACCAGTGAGTGATTGCCATGCGCTGCTGGTCGGGCTGACGCCAATCGCGAGCGCAATGTCCGGCGGCGATCCGCCATCGCCCGCGAAATTGTCCACGATTCCAGCAGCGATCTTCTGCGCCTGCTGCAGGCTGGTCTGCGGAAAATCGGACTGTTTGAAGTAATTGCGGCCCGTTGCCGAAGGTGTTGGAACTGCCTTCTTCGCGGGCGCTTTTTTTGCGGGTTGCTTTGGAGCCACTATCAGCCTCCCGTATACGAGATAGTGTTTCGGTTTAGGGACGAACTCGGTTTGCTGCTCTACGAACTGCTGCCTCGCTCACTTTCCCTGTTTCCTTCCGCATCGTGCTGAGTTTGGCGTTGGGAGAGAACTGCGGAATGGGTGTGGGCAGGTTCTTATTCAGTGTATCGCCCCTTTTCTGACGAATCTCCCCTGCCTTCGGTGGGGCAGTGTCCCGGTGCCGACCGTCAAGTCCTGGCTGTTTCATGCGTTGACCTCCGTGTGTTGCTGACGTCTTGCTTTCCAGTACAGATCTCCTCGGACCTGCCAAGTGATTAGCTCGACTGGAAGCGAAGGGCGGCGCTGCTTTACGATGAACCAAAACCATTATGGCACACAACTGGACATGTGTGCCATAGATGTGCCACGATTGAGGCGTGGAAAATAAGAGAAAAAATGGAAGCATGGCTCATCTTATTGACATCGAGGCTCAATTTGTCCATCTGGCTCGTCTGGCGCTTGCCGGGCGAGCCACCGATGTGGAGCTGCTGAGTAGGAAGACTCTTACTCGTTTATCGAATAGCAGACCGGATCTGGCCAGTGAAATAAAGAAGGTACTTTCCGAAAATGCGACAGCTTCGGAGATAGCGCGTCATCGAGGTGCTGCCACTCCCTTACCCGTTGATCTCGACAGTCGGCTAGAACTGCTCAAACGGGAAGCAACTCCCCGCGTTGAACCCGAGCCGATTTGGGCTCCTGTAGTGCGCCTCGAATTGGAAGCGCTGCTCAATGAACGCGAGCGCGCAGACGAATTGTCAGTCGCAGGCTTATCGCCTTCGCGATCAGTATTGCTTGTCGGCCCCCCTGGACTCGGAAAGACACTCGCGGCCAGATGGCTGGCAGAAAAGCTTTCTCGTCCGTTGCTGACTCTTGACCTAGCATCGGTGATGAGTAGCTTTCTAGGCAAAACGGGTTCAAACATTCGTGTTGTTCTCGATTTCGCGCGCCGGCAGTCGTGCGTGCTCCTTCTAGACGAGTTCGACGCGATTGCGAAAAGACGCGACGACATAGCTGAAATCGGCGAACTGAAGCGGCTCGTTACGGTCCTCATTCAAGCCATTGATGATTGGCCAGTCGATGGTCTTCTTGTGGCAGCCACGAACCACCCGGAGTTGCTGGACCCGGCGATCTGGAGGAGATTCGATCGTATTATCGAATTTCCGTTCCCGACCGAACAAGAGATCGAACAACTACTGCGCGGGTTGATCGCTGATCAGTTGTCGGAAAGCACACTCAGGACAGCTGCATCGCTGTTCAAAGGCAAGTCTTACGCCGAGGTTGCACGAGAGGTACTACGAGCGAAACGGCATGCGGTTCTCGATGGAGACGATCTTTCAGTTCTGCTGACAACTCTCGCGGCACCGAAAGAACGTGGGTCTCAAGAGGCTCGATTAGCGTGGGCAAAGGAGCTGCGATCAAAGGGCTATTCGGAACGAGAGATATCTCAGCGAACAGGACTTTCTCGGCAGACGCTGAGCAAGTATCGAGATCAGGTGTAAGGGAGAACCGGAAAACGACATGGCGCGAAAAAACAATTTCCTCCTGGGCTTTGGAGAACGGTTGACGGCAAAGGTTGAAGTGCCGAGTGGTGGGGGTGACAAAAATCCACCTTATGTCTTTTCAGCAGCTCGCTCCCGTGTTGAAAACTGGCTCACGACGTCAATAGCCAGCTTCGATTCGCTCTCTGACGACGCAGCGCCGAATGATGAAGTGGTTGGGATTCTGACGCTCCACCCGCGATATGTCTCGAAGAGCGATTTTCCTCGCGAACTCCTGGAAGCAACGGGGCTACGAGCTGTTGGAAGCAAGATTGAGCGTGTGAGACCAGAACAATGGGGTATCGAGAAGCATCCAGACGAGGCGTATACCGAGGCATTGTATGTCGCCGGAAGTCGCACCCGATTTCGTGAATGGCAAGCGCAGCTTCCTCAATGGTCTGAGACCCACAAGGGCGCAGACACGCTGACGCACATTGAGCAATTTGGAGCCTTTGAAGCATCTTCGAAGCTGAGGGGACTCACAGAGGACAGGGATCGCGACGGAGTGCTGGAGATTGTGCTCCACAATTCTGGGGATCAACGGGTCGTTGAGGCCTTTGCTGCATATGTGCTTCGGCATGGTGGCGAACCATTGCGAAAATACCGGCGGGATATTCGTGGCTTGACCTTCTTTCCAGTTCGGACGGCATTCACCCGTGCCGAGGAGATAGCCAGATACTCGTTCGTGCGTATTGCGCGACCTATGCCAACACTAAGGCCATCGAGCCCCTTTCTGGTTCGAAGTACAGCGACCAGTCCGCGGGCGACAATTCCGCAGACTGGTCCAATCGATCCGACTGTAAAGGCAGTGATCTTTGACGGCGGTATTCCAACGCTGTCCCGTGCGGCACTGTCGCGGTGGGTGCAGTATGTCGAGCCAGCCGGGATCGGACCGGCGGTCCCGGAACTTGAAGATCATGGCCTTGCCGTAACGAGCGCTCTCCTTTTTGGACAACCAGAGCAAGCAGCGCCTCTCGATACTCCGCTATGCTCTGTCGATCATGTGCGCGTTCTCGATACTGCAACTGGAGGAAACGGTGATGTGATGTGCTTAGACGTCCTCGACCGTATCCTCAACCATCTGGATGCAAACCCGACATACGAGTTTATTAATATCAGCCTTGGCCCTCGCCTTCCGCTTGAAGACGATGACGTAACGGAATGGACAGCTGCACTGGATGAACGCTTCGCCGCGGGACGTGTCGTAGCCACTGTCGCAACCGGAAATGACGGGGAAGCCGACCCAGATCTGAAGCTGAACCGAATTCAACCACCCAGCGACGGCGTAAATATCTTGTCCATTGGTTCAGCCTCAAGCACCGGCTCGGTGTGGCGGCGTTGTGACTACAGTTGCGTAGGACCGGGTAGATCTCCAGGCTTCGTTAAGCCCGACGGTCTAGTCTTTGGTGGCGCAGTAGCCGAGCCATTCAACGTTCTGGATGCGGGTCTATCTTTGTCTGGAGTTCAGGGAACGAGCGTTGCATCGCCTCTGGCACTTCGTGCCAGCACCTCTGTCAAAGTGCAACTAGGGACAACCTTGTCGCCACTTGCAATTCGTGCCCTCATGGTGCATCGCGCTGATCCCGGAAGTCACAACCGTTCAGAAGTAGGATGGGGACGATTCGAGGGAGACCTCGAACGCCTCATTACTTGCGACGACGATGAGTCCCTAGTGGTCTATCAGGGAACATTGCCAGTAGGTGAGCATCTACGCGCGATCATCCCGATGCCGGATTTTACGATGAAGGGAATGGTATACCTCACGGCGAGCCTGGTGATCGCACCAGAAGTTGACCCGGAGTTTCCAGGGGCATATACCCGAAGCGGATTAGAAGTCTCATTCCGACCTCATTCGGAGAAATACACTGAATACTCTGATGGAAAAGTCTCCTCACATCCAAAGACCCGCTCGTTCTTCAGCGCCACCAATCTCTACGGCCCCGACGAAAGCTCGATGAGAGAGGCGATGTACAAATGGGAACCGTGCCTCCGCCATACAGAGCACCTTCGCGCCAGTTCCTTAAAAGATCCATGCTTTGACATCTACTACCATCATCGTCAGGGCGGTCGTGCTGCAGACCTTCCCCAGCCGATCCCGTATGCCCTGATCGTGAGTCTGAAGAGTTCTAAGAACCCGGGGCTCTACAATGGTACTGTTCGCGCCTATTCGAATATCCTCGTTGCGCTGAAACCTAGAGTGCGAATCACGCTGTAGACGGTATCAACCCGTCGACCGAATTCCACTGATATTTGGGACTACTCTTATTGGACCTTTGTCGTTGTCAATTGCGGGTCAAAAACTTTCATAACAGAGCGATGCAGTCAAAGGAGAGTGGGTCTACAAGAAGTAGCAAGGTTCGTCTGATATGAATGGTGACGCAGTCAGGAATACGAAACTCGACGCCTCGATGGAGCTGGAAGAGGTATTTCTGCACTTCTTCACGAAGTTCAAAGGTCTTCGTTGCCCCATTTCAGTTGCTGAGGCGAAGATCACTTCGGATGAAGTCGAGGCGTTGCAACAATGGTTTGGCCGCCAATATGAAAAGCCTAGAAACTGGTACGAACGCACTTGGCAAGAGAAGGTGGATGGCAGCATAACGGCCTCAAGCCGCGAAATGCTCGGTGTGCTGTTCTTGATAATGGCCTCGGAGATTTATCGTGATCAGTGCAGTGAAGATTCTGCATGGCCAACTATTGCGGAGGCATTCAAAGCCAACAAGAGAACCCAAGCCCTCCTCTTCGTCAATCAGCACCCCAGCGAATTATGCAAGATAGCCCTGACTGCAGGCGTGCAAAAACTGAAGCTGAGAAATCTGATTGAAAGTGATGGTAAACAAGAATACTTCGATACCCTGAAGCTTCAGATCGGCTTCACCCTTAAGGGAGCCATTCGCCGGCTGCCCGAATGGCTCGACGGCTTCGGCTGCACGACCGCTATCAGGATGCTGAACGGCGCTGTTGACGATCCTTCCCTGCCAGATCTTCGCTCTAGCAGTTTTCAAGTGGTCTGGAAAGCACTCCAGGAATTTCGGAGAGGCCGCCGCTCGGAAGCGTCCGTGTCCGCAGTTCTTATTTCATCACCGTGGATACGCCCCATATGGGCTTCTCAGCTAATCGAAGTAGCTAAACTGCGTCTTCAGAGACAAGCACATGCCTACCAGTCATCGAACGACAGGGTTGACGAACCATTATGTGAGCCGATTCTGAGCTGGGAACCTCATCAAGCGAGGCCTTCCCTCTTCATTCGATTGAACGAGGATCGAGTATGCGAAATCCTCGCTGGAAAAGAAGCGGCTGTATTTGCTATCGATGGTACGGTTGTAGGCAGGTGGATAGTTATACCCGGTGGCGGATTCAACGGGGAGCGCCAATTTGTCTGTAAGGGGCCGGGAGATCTACCCAATCTCCGACCTCAGTGCCTAACGATTAGCTGTAACGGTGAACCAGTAGAGACGGTGGATTTTGCCGATCTCAAACTTACGGACCCCTTCCTGCTTTTCGATCTCTCTACATGTCTTTTAGTCGACCCCAACGATGATCTCGACCCGAGACGGGATTACGCTCTTATCTGCGACACAGATATGGTCATTCCAGGCTTGCGGCCCTGGAAGACGAAAAATCGACTCGCCTATCGGCTCGACCATCCTCTTGCGGCAAATTTAGAACTAGATTGTGCAGGAGCTGCACTCTGGAAGCCCTGCTTCGAACATTTTCAACCGCGGCATGCGATTCGTGTCTCCATTGAATCGATATCTGAATCGGTCATCGAAATCGGGTCGAGCACTCGCCTGATCATCCGGGACGCCCCGAAGGATACCACTGCAGTCACACTGTTTGTCGGGGATAAGGAGCTTCCATTGACTCGCTCTGCTTCGGGATGGGAAACGACGTATCCGGTCCCAATCACCCTGGGAGTCGTAATGAAGAGCGAACGCCTTCGAGTCCGCGTTCAAGGACCGGCGTACACACAGACAGTCATACCTAAGCTTTCCCTTCAGTTGAGCGGTGTGGCAATCCTCATGCCCGCCGGGGATGCAGTTGGAGCAGAGCAATGGCATCTGTTGAGAACCGAATATCTCAATCGCGCGTCTGGTGATGGGAAAGCGCGAATATTTGACACGGGCAATTTCAAGCTCTATGAAGGCTCCTCTCCGGTTGAGAAGGGGCGTGCCGGCATAGCCAATCTACGAGATCTGAACGGATGGGGACATCCTCTGATTGCCCGCTCAGAGTTCGATGATACTGACGTTGTCCTCGCTGAGGCGGTAGAAGATCGTGGCTGCATCAATATGTATTGGCCAGCAGTGTTTGGTAACGGAGCGAACACGATATATCTACGAGTTCCCATTCTTCCAAGAAGCGGACACGCAGTTTGGGTATGGAAGGACATCGATTCCGAACCTGAAAGATTTTGCGGAAATGAGATCGTCGTCGAAAATGACGGCTTTACCTGGAAGGTGTCAAAGTACAACACTGCCGTTCTTGTTGCTATTGTGTACGAGGGGATTTCCTTGGGCGGATGGTGGAATCAGGATCATATCCTCGCCTCATTCCGTAGACCTTTGTCGTCTGGAACCGTGGCATTGATGAGATGGTTGAAGATTCCCATCCTAAGTAGGACGTACTCTGCTTCCTTGAATAGCGTTCTGACAAATGCGCCAGTCGAGTTTCTTCGTGGATGGATCGATCCTGCCAGCCTTCGAGCTACCTTCAGACATCGGTTAGCAGAAGACAAGCTCGACACGGTTGTTCGCGCCCTGTTCTGGAACTATTCAGAACGGCGATCGAAATGTCTGAACGAGATGGTACAGGCTCTGGGATCGCGCCTCCCGAAGGAGTTTTCTGGCTCTCCTATTGAGAACTTCCGAAAAACGCTATTGCTTATCGGTGAGATATGTCCGTCGTTCGCATATAATCTCGCTCGGGCCGATGCGCACGACCAACGGTATCGTGATTGCATTCGTAGCGTCATTCAAGACGCTTTGGAGTCAGATTCATATGGCGTGGACCCAATAAAGGCCAACGTGAATGCGGCTTCGAACACTTGTGCGCGGCACTTGGCAATTGCACCAGATGACCTCGCGGAAGGTGTGAGGTCATATGCAACCCACCTGGCAGGCGAAGGCCCTCCGTCTCGATACGAGACTTTGCTTCGCCGCTTAGGGGAAAGCGGACGTGGGCGCCACTATCTGACTGCAGCACTCTTGCTTGACTGCCTTGAAAGGGTGAACTCGAAATGAGCCAATTGGACGCGCTCAAACTCGCAGAAGAGATGCGGAGCCGGGCTGTCAATCTGGCGATAGCGGAGAATTACATCCGCGATTCCAGGATTGCAAAACGGGCAGCGGAGATCTGGGCAGGGCCTGGTTGTGATGGAGGTCTCATCAGTGATCTGTGGATTCAGGGGGCCTTTCCGAGTAAGCAGAGTAGAGACTCCCTCCAGTCGCTTGCCGCGATGGGACTATTTCCGCGCGACTTGGCCTCTTACCTGAACGACAACAAGAAATTTCCTGCCGATCGGCTCCTGTTTGAACACCAGAGTGAAGCTCTCCGAGCGACTGCTAAACCGGCCGGGAATGACAAACCATCACTGGTGATTACCGCAGGCACCGGAGCGGGTAAGACAGAGGCGTTCCTATTCCCCGTCCTGTCAGGACTGTGGAGTCGACCTCGTTCAGCAGGCTTGAAGGGCATGCGCTGCTTGATCCTTTACCCGATGAATGCTCTGGTTACAGATCAGGTAACGCGACTCTACGAGGTGCTTGACAGTCAGACCAGACTTAGCCTCTTTCACTTTACGAGCGAGACACCGGAAAATGATCGAATCGCAAACTCTCGTGGAGATAGATGGAATTCTTGCCGACGTCGTAGTCGGGAAGCTGCGCGGGAGAACATCCCCGACATCGTGATCACCAACTACTCGATGCTTGAGTATATGTTGTGCCGCCCCCAGGATAGCGGGTTCTTTGGAGGTGCATTAGAGTACATCATTCTCGACGAAGCGCACCTATACACAGGCACATTGGCTGCCGAGATAACTCTGCTGCTTAGGAGACTACGAAGTCGATGTGGTGTTGAAGCGAATCAGATAACCCATATTGCAACCTCGGCCACCCTGGGCGGTAGTAGTGAGGATTTAGGTCGGTTCGCGGCAACAATCTTTTCGGTCCGAGATTCGTCGGTTAGTGTCATCGAGGGAAAGAAAGCTCCGTTACATTTCGATTCTCAAGAAGCCGTCCACAGTCCACGTCCGGCATCCGCACCACTAGCGGGGTGCGCTGATTTGGACATTGTCACCTTCGCAGCCGATGGCAGCTTCGCGCCGGAAAATGCGCCCAGCATAGCGGCGCTCTCCGAAATCTTAAAGTCTTTAGTGCCAGGAGATGTACTTGCTCAAGCAAAGCTGGCATCGAGAGGGATCGTCGCGCGGTTTCTGAAATTCTCTTTGGAGCCGGTGCCGCTTGTCCGAAGACTTGCTGAACGAATGCACACTCAAGATTTGTGGTCTTTGGAAGCGCTCACTCACGAATTATGGAGTGAATCCAATCAGATAACCCAAGATGCGACGATACTGCTTCTCCGTCTTGCAGCATCGGCTCGCTCTCAACCCGAAATCGCACCACTCGTTCCTCACCGTCTCCATTGCTTGGTCCGAGCACCGGAGGGACTCTCGGTGTGTATCAACCCACTCTGCACAGCTCCGATAGAGATGCGGGCAGATGGGGTCGGTGCGCTGCAGGCATCTCGTGATCGATGCAGCTTCTGCGATTCAATTACCTTGCCTATCGTTCGTTGCAAGGCTTGTGGGTTGTGGGCACTGGCTGGATACGAAAATCGAGACAGTGGCTACATGGACTCTGGCCTTCTTGCCTCCACGTCAAAGCGTCGCTACTACCTGGTCACCACCTCGGCAGGCCGGTCGTTATCTACCGTCGTCGTGAACCCGCAAACCGGGGAGTGGTTCAATCAACGCAATGGAGCTCTTCTCTATCGTGCTCCCTGCCCGGAACATGGCACCGACTGCAACGACCCTTCATCCTGCACCCAACAGCAGTGTCCACATTGCGGGTGTAATTGGAGCACCTCTGACACAGATGAAGATGACGACGATCGTTCTTTGAATGCCCAACCATTGTTAGGTGGTGAACGACTGGCGGTTGGCGTTTTAGCTGAAACAGTTCTTCATGGAATGCCGGTATATCCCGATGATACCCGCGACTGGAAGCCGGCGCAGGGGCGCCGACTTTTGTGCTTTAGCGACTCTCGCCGTGAAGCTGCAAGACTAGGGCCCCTTCTATCGCGGCAGCATGAAGTACAACTGATCCGTGGGGCAATTGCCGACACAGTGCTGAAGGCTGCCCCACCATCAGTGGAATACATCACTCGACAACTAGAGAGATGCGAGATTGATATCGCTGATCCGTCGCTGTCAGGGCAGGATCGAAGGGAAGCGACAAAGAAACGTGAGGAATGGAAGGTCAAACAGACGTATGCCTCACAGGGACTGCCCGTAGGCGTGTTTGCCGAATACTTGGCTCAAAATATAAGGATTGGCGAGATTTTAGAGAGGCAGCAGGCTGAAAAACATGGGTACGTGTGGAGGCAGCAGGACTGGAACGACAATCGGGCAAAAGTGATCGCTCATCTAGAAGGGCTGATCGCAACAGAGTTCGATAACCCCTTACGGACCGCGGTGTCAATTGAAGCAGCTGGATTGATCGAACTCGCATACCCCGGGATCGAGCAATTGACGATGCCAAGTGAGTTCAAGAGCCAGCTTTCAGCCCATGACTCAGCGGTTTCAACATTATCGGAGGCATGGCCACACCTCTTGGCTGCGTTACTCGATACCGTTCGTGCTGATCGAGGAGTGGATTGGTCAAGCTCGACGGAGAGTAGAACCTGGGATGGAGAATCGCCGCTTCAAGGTCGTTGGGTTACAAAGGCGACAAATGGCTGGTCGGCGCGACGTTTTGTCGGCGTGGACAACCGAACAGAGGACCGCCTGCAAATGCGAATCTGGTTCGCCCGGAGGGTCTTGCGATCGTCTGGGGCTTCCGACACACTCGCAGTGAAGATGCTTGAATCGGCATTTGATCAGTTGCATGCCGGGGCGCTGGAAGGCCAGTGGCCCTGGTTGAAAGCGGTAAGAAGTCACGAGGTAAGCCTTGGAACATCGGCAGAGGCTTTCCAAATCGTTTTCGACCAAGTGCGATTCAGGAAACCGACAATGTTGTTTCGGTGCCCCGACACCGCCACATTATGGCCACGTGCGGTAGTGGGCTGGGGACCTCTGAAAGGGTGCCTCGGCAACCTTTACCAAATCTCCGAAGATGACGCTGATATGGATTCTCGCTGGGGCCGCAGCAGAAAGGAACTGCGTGATTCTCCTATTTTCAGAATTGGTTTGTGGGGCGAAGAGCATTCTGCACAACTCAGCCCGGAAGAGAACAAACGCAGACAGCAGCTGTTTAAGGAGGGCGCTCGAAACCTGCTCTCGTCGACGACCACGATGGAATTGGGAATCGACATCGGCGGATTGAATGGCGTGTTGTTAGGCAATGTTCCGCCTGGTCGGGCCAATCACATGCAACGCGCGGGGCGAGCTGGACGACGTTCAGATGGGTCTTCTCTTGTTGTGACTTTTGCTCGCAACCGGCCTTTTGACCGTGAGGTATTCCTAAACTTCGACGAGTTCATCCATCGTCCATTCCGCAAACAAACTGTGTTCTTGGATCGCCAGCGGATCACGAAACGGCACTTGCACGCCATGCTGCTGGGAGAGTTTTTTGTCCCTCGCCAAGGCGCTTTCACTGGGGCTATGGACGCGTATTCGACGATGGGGAAGTTTTGTGGATTTGAGATCGGACCTACCAAATGGAACGGTGAAGCCAAACCTGATTGGATACCTTCTCCGGGTGGTTACCATAACGATTTCGTTCAGTTTTTACAGAGCTCCGGGAGATCGTACCGGCAGCGTTGCAAATCACTGGTTGTCGGCACACCGCTTGAATCCCTTACCGCAGACGACGCGCAATGGCGCACTTTTCTTGAGGAATCAGAAAGGGATTTTCTAGATGCGGTGAAGCGATGGGAAAAGGATTATCAGTCGCTCTTGGATGCATGGTTGGAGATCCCGAAGCAGCCCCCACAGAAAGCGGTTCCCGCTGAACGAAGTAAAGCAAATTCGATTCGTTATCAAATTAGAGCGATGGGGGAAATCAGCGTTATCGCGTGGCTCTCCGATGCTGGCTTCTTGCCTCGTTATGGATTTCCCATTAACCTTCAACGGCTGTCCGTGCGAGTACCCAAGAACGCTGTTGAAGACAAGTCGACGACATCTGAAAAATATCGATTGGAACGTCAATCCCTCATTGCCTTAAGCGAGTATGTACCCGGCGCGGAGCTATTGGTCGGCGGAAAGGTCTTGGAATCCAGGGGAATTCTCAAGCACTGGACAGATTCGAACCGCGATGAGGCGTTGGGATTGAACTACTGGGCATTGAAGTGTGCCAACCAACACGAATATTTGGCGACGAGCCAAACTGGGATTTGCCCCGAATGTGAAGAGAGCCCTGCTGAGCAGGGACAGATGCTGATGTTTCCACGGTTTGGGTATACGACGGCGGCGTGGGCGCCACCCAAGTCTCCTGGACGGAGATTGGATCGAATCGGGGAAGTTATTGTTGTCGCGCTCGACGGCATAGCGAGAGGCGATGCAACAGCAAAAATCGATAATTTTGGCGGCATCCAAAATCTCACCGCTTCATATTTTGAAGCCGGACGGGGCGAGCTTCTTTATCGAAATGCTGGTGATGGGAATGGCGGGCAAGAGGGCTTTGGATTCGCGGTGTGTACTCGCTGCGGGTTCGCCGTGAGTGAAAACTCTCCGCCCGACCGAAGGGGGATTTCTCGGCAGCTACCAGGGGATTTTAGAGAACATCCTTCTATCTATTCTTCTAAAGAGACGTTTCGTTGCTGGTCACGCGATGAGGAACTTGTCCTTCGCAACAAAGTCTTGGCAGCCCGTGAAACTACCGACATGTTATTCCTTCAATGGGATCAGTCCTTCGATAATGCGGCTGTTTATTCTCTGGGCCGAGCACTTGTCCTCGCCGGAACCCAATTGCTTGATTTGGACAGTCGTGAGTTGGAGATGGACATCAAACGCCAAGCAGCAGAAGGAACAAGTATCCTTTTGTACGATGCAACGCCTGGAGGCTCAGGTCATTGCCTTGAATTGATGAATCTCGGAGCAGAGTGGATGTTCAAAGCTCGGACAATCCTGCGGGGTACGGAAGAGCATCACTCTGCCTGTCGAAAAGCATGTCTAGGATGCCTTCTTGACTTCTCAGGCCAATTCCATGCCGATCGGCTGGATCGTAGAAAGGCGCTTGAACTGTTGGAAGAGAGCATGGGCCTCGGTGGAGTGTAGGATTTTGGACTATGTCATCGCATGGGTACCCTTCGGTTCGCTATTCCTTAATAAACACCTCAATGATGCATGCGTAATGGGCGGAATCTCTACCAATGAATACAGATGTTGCCTTGCAAGCCCGCCTAACCCGAAAGTAACAGTTCGTTGTAGGGATTTCCTGTTTGCCAAGAATCGCGCGCCCTTCGGCTGAAACGAACCGCTTAGGCCTCGCAGCTTCTGAGACCAAGAAAAGAAAGGCGCGAGCACTTGGATTCGCAGTTTTCAAGGCAGCAAGACGTTTAAGGTCATCATCAAGCTGCGAACGCGGAGCTGAGGCACGCTTAACCTCAATCACTGTCATAGCATAGGGGGCAAGATTGTCAGGTCCTGTCGCCTGCTTATGGTCTAAACCATTCGCAATTACAATATCCGCTCTGGATCGTTGTCCGAGAGAAGTTGGCCACTGACCCGGTGGTACCAAGCGGGAATATTGCGCCTCACAAAGCAGCACTTCATCGGTTCCGAGATTAGCAAAAATGAGATTGCAAGCTTCCGCAACTAGAGCTCCTTCCGAAAGTGGATGACCGCGATACAATGCATGTCTGTGCCCGATCCAGAACGCGAGTCCCTGAAGCGCTCTTTCGGACCACGGTGGCCATCGTTCAATTTTCATAGGCGTTGCGCCTCCACAGAATAGACGCTCCCTTTCATCGTGATTGTTTAAAGTGTCTGAAGACATGGCAGGTACGGTCCATCTGAATTGAATCTGCACCGCCGTGAGTATTCTCGCTCAGACGTTCATCTTCACGCCCATTGCCGAAAGATAACGTGAAATCTCGTCCTTATTCTCTACCTGAGATGATTATGCTTAGAACTGATGTCGTTTGTGACCAGCGGAAGTTGTCTGAGCACATATACGAGCAGCGCTTTTCGGGTCGGAATCGACAGCCGATACTCCTCCATCCGTATTCAAGGGCTACAGCTCGCTTCTGGCCTTCCGTGAGGTTTGAAGCCGTCACCAGAGTCAACGTGACCTCGGTATTCCAGCAGTCGTCGACGCTCGCGTCCACGTTTTCGTTCTCGGTAAGCTCGCACTGCAGAATTCTTGCCATGATAAAATCGCGGAACTCCCGATGTTCGAAGCAGTAGGCACGCGCATGCCAACGCATCCCGTCAAAGACAATTGCATGGGGCCAATCTCCAGAAGCCGTCCCTCCGATTGCCACACTTACATCATCAGCGAGATTCCTCAGTTTGCTTTCCAATCCACTCGAAAGGTGAGGGGCGCTACGTCCGGTGCGATAGTCGCCGTTGTCGGGGATGTGGAGAAGTGGGAGGCGCATAGACTCTTCCCACTTCTCCATGCCCCTTGTTACTCGTCAGCTCCGTCTCTGATGCACTGTCTATTGAATGAGGAAAAAGTCGTTAGGATTACAGTGGATTATTCGGGGTTGGCAGTCCATCCGCCGTACCAATTCCGGCAAATTTCCGTGATCTTTGGGATCCCTCTATAAAAGTCGGCGCATTTCCCCGACTCAAACCCGCGAAGCAGAGTTAACATCACGGCAATTCGCACAAGCGGGACACGCCGGTGGTGAGACACCGGCGTATCCCTGACCACCCATCACCTTCCAGAGAAAGGCGACGCAATGGCTGTCTCTAAAAGTACCCGCCCATCCACCTCCGGCACAAACCAGATTCTTCAGAGGATTCTCAAGAGCAACCAGGTCTGCTCGGACCGCGAGAAGAGCTGGAGCCGGGCGCTGACCCACAGCGAGACCGGCGATCCCCCGTTACGGTTCCCGGTCTATGAGTGTCTTTATCAAATCAATGTTCACGCGCAGGGACTGGTCGATGCTCTGAGAACGGTCAGCGAGAAGTTCTCGATCAACCAGACCTGGGCCGTGTATCAGGAGTCGCTCGTGCAATACGTCCGCGCCGCAGCGACCCGCAACATCATGGATGCCATGTCCGAGGTCGAACATACCGAGGCCTGGCTGTTCCAGACTCTTCAGCATCGCGAAGAGAAGCGGTTCTCCGATCCGGATGACGTCTACTTCGCCGTCCGCGACCGCGAGGCTGAACGCGCCAAGCGAGGACTTCCGGCTCGCATTCAGTTCCTCGATACCAAGCCGAAGTCTCCCGCACGATCCAAACCTGCCAAGCCCGCAAACTCCAGCTAATCCGTTTCCGATCTTTTGCTGATCCGAACCGATGACTTCATGGATTCAAACCGCAGTCTGGGGCTGCAGAAGGGCTGGGTTGCGATGGACCGCAACGCGATTACCTACTTAAGCGAATTGAATAAGGGCATGGATGGGGTCTTCTCCATGCTGGACAAGCTGCTCGAATACCCCGAACTCCGGAAGGACAGCTTCGAGGTGCTCAAGGCGAACCTGCGCGAGGAACTGGGCAACGTCAACACCACCGTCCTCGATGTTCTGGAACAGTCCGAGCAGGATGCAACCTACGTTGCCTATAAGCAACGCCGGGAATACGAAAGGGTCACCCGCGATCCCGATGACTGCTACCTGGTGGTCATGGAACGGGAGAAGGAGCTGGCGGAGCAGGGCCAGCCGTCGCAGATCAAAGTGATGTTCGGGATGGGTGATGTTACGCGTGAGCAGATCATGAGCCCGGACTTCACGGGAGAAGCCGGGGACGAAGAGGAATCCGACGCAGACCACGAGCAGTCTTCAGTTCCATCCGGAGGCGATCATGGAAAACAGTGAGTACCGGCGAAGACTGATTGCGCGAGTGGAAGCGCTGAGGAAAGAGGCGCTGATGACCAGGCCCGACTTCCACTCCCGGATCGGAGCTGTGGCGTCTGAAGCCTGGATCAAATTCAGCACTTCCACCGACGAGGAAGCATGGGAGCACTTCTCGATGAAGGCCATCTCCCGCATCTGCAAGGTATTCGGCGTTGGAGTGGAGCTGCTGCAGTTCAAATCCTGAAAAGATACGACGAGCATCCGATTCGGATGCTGGTTCGATCTGCTGCAGATCAGTCGAACATCCGTTCGGTATCTCTGCCGGATGACGAACGGATGCTAGACAAATATTTTCGGTACCGTGCTTTAACCGCGTCCGGTACCGAATTGGACTCAATCAGGTACCGAGTTGGGCCTGAGCCAGTACGAGCTCAGGTCCTGGCTTGGACGCAAGACAGACTGTATCCGGTACCGGGTTTGTATCTTTGTTGATCAGGGGCGGGAGCGACGGCTCCGTAGGAGTGCGGTCGCTCCCGCCCCTGACACTTACTTACCCTTGACCCCGCTTGAGCGGACACCGCGCTGTATTGAAATGAGTTAGCTGCTTCTTCCTGTGAGGTGACGCCGCATCCCGCCTGCGAAGGAGGCGGGATAGCTGAGCGGGGGTTTAGTTACTGCACAGAGTGCCGGTACTTCACGCTCCACACCGGATAGGTGTAGGAGAGCAGGTCGCTGCGGAAGGTGATCTGCCGCAACTGCGGCTGGAAACGCTGGCGAATTCTGGCTTCGTTCGTGCTGCCCATCTTCCACGCCGCCAGCAGCGCTTTCATCTCAAGATCGGTGTAGATCTCATCGCCTTCCCTTGCAATGCGCATCTCGTCGCTGGAAAAGCGACCCTCTTTCCGATCAAGACCGGAGCGGACGCGGAGCCAGGAGAGGAAGTGTTCGAGGCCCATCGGAAACTCTTTGCTGGTCGCGTTGCGAGGAAAGCGGCACAGGAACTCCCGCTCCGCGCCCGCGAAGTTGCGAGAGCTGTCCGAGACGTAGACCACCTCGGCAAACTGCAGCGCATTGAGCAGCGGGGTGTATTGCTTGAGCCAGTGGACAAAGGCCGACAGCGAACGGAGCCCGTCGTCGAGGAAGACGAAGGTCACATGCGGAAACCGCTCGCAGGGTTTTTCGGTCACCGAGACCGGGAACCGGTCAGGGAAATAGCAGGGCTGCCCGTGGTTTCGGTAAGCGGCCTGGGGCAGAAGACCGGTGTTCAGTTTCAGCTTTTCATGAAAGAACCGCACCTTGTCCTCGGCGGTTTCGAGGAACGTCTCTCCGAAGTGGTCGATCAGGTAGTCGATCTGCATGAGCCGGGTCTTGATCTCGCGGTCGCCCTTCAATCGCCGGTTCTGCGAGTCTTCCTGGCCGAGGAGGCGGTACACCAGCTTCGACTTCAGGTGATAGATGTGCCGACCGGCAGCATATTCGATGGGGACAACGTGCCCGGCGGAGACCGCCTTCGCCAGAAACCGCTGGACTAACGCGCCGTCCTCGCGTTTGACGAGCTGGAGAAACTGGCTGCGCAGGAAGTATCCGGAGTGCATGCCCACCAGATAAAGGAAAGCTGCCTCGCGTCCGGTATAGCCGAGTTTCTCGATCTCCGGGATGGGGTCGTACCCGCTCACAGGTCCTGTCACAGAGCAAGGATGTGGTCGAGCAGGTGGTGTTCGCCTTCGATCTTTGCCGTGAGCGTGGCTGCATCGCGGCCTGAGACGTAGACACGGAACCCGGCCTGGGCCTTCGCCCGAAGGTGGCCGGGATGGTAGGCCGCTGTGACAACCTCGATGTCCGAGTGCCCGGTCCGCGACCCCTCATCGAGGTCGTACTCGATGCGGGCATCGGGAATCTGGATCCGTCCGTCAACCACCGGCAGCTCATGCGCAGCAGCGACCTGTTGTTTGATCTCCAGCAAGTCGCGTTCCGGCTCCGCCTTCCGGGCAGCATGGACGGCTCTCTGGACCTGCGACTTCAACTCGAAGTCCAATTGCACGCGAGGATTGCTGCCACCCTGCTTCTCGATCCGCTCCCACTCCTTCTTATAGGCGCGATAGATCTGGGCGTCGTGTTCCGCTTCGCGCGGCTTGACCAGGCCGTGGTAGAGCTTCTGATCGGGCGGGAACGTATTGCTCATCTTGGCCTGCCGCTCTCCGGCGCGGGTGAGCGTGATGACCTCAATGCGTTCAATGGAGCGCCCGCGTCCGTCGCGGCGGGCGTTCACGATGTCAACCGAGACCAGATCGGTCTTCCGGAGAAACCGCAGGTCGCTGCGCAGAGCGCGTTCATCGCCCTTATATAAGGTCTGCGCGGCATCTTTGACCGTGATCACCCGGAAGCGGCCTACCTCGCCTAGCAGGATCTTCTCCTCCTGATGCAGCCGCAGGCCTGACAGGCCCGGCTGCAGGTGATGGCGTGGTCGCACATGGCGCTCGCCCGGTGTCCTTGAAATCTCCGGGGTCTGCCTGTGCTCGTAGTGGCGGCGGGGGATGTTGGGATAGTGGCTCCCGACAGCACGTTCCTTCAGCTCCTGAATTCGCCGGTCGAGAGGTCCTGGCTCGACCAGCGGCTCCTTCTGCAGAGCCTCACGCTGCGGAGCGCGCTCGGGCTCCCGATCGATCCGGACATGCCGCATGTCGTCATTGTCAAAGCCGATGTCAAGGCGCATGAATGCGCGTCTCCCGGCCCAGCATTCGTCCGAACAGTGCGGTGAGGACTGCGAGACTTCCCCCGGCTCATGCGTAAAATGCCGAAAGCAGCCGCAACGACTCAGGGCCGTGGTTCAGTCTAGAGGCTTGGTTCGTCTGGGCTTGATGCTTTGTCGGGATAGATTATGGCAAGAGGCTATACAACGAAACAGATGCTGAACTGTAAGAAGATCGCCTATCGCTGGCCCACTTCCCGTTATAAAGCTGGGATCGATGAGCGCATCGGGGATGATGTGCTCGTCGAGACTGCGGAGCGTGTTCGGCGCCGAGCCTTAATCGTGCCTGGTGGAGGACTGCGCCGGCATCGTACGCTGGCGCGACAGGCAGAACCACGCATTTGCGCCGTGACCACGGAATTCGGCCGATCGCAATTCGACGATCTCCAGAGCAGGCTCAATCGCAAGGGTGATCTCGCGTGCCGAGCGGCGCGGCGGACCGACTTCGCGTGGCGGACCTTCCGTGCTGCCGACCAAGCTCAGCCACAAGCCGCCTGGCGCAAGTACGGCGGCGACTTGTGCCGCGAACCGTTGCCTCTCGTCTGGTTCATCGAACACGTGGAAGCAACCGCGGTCGAACACAAACTGGAACGGCCCATCGGGCGGAGGCGCGGCGAGAATGTCCCATGCAGCAAAGCGGCAGCGCAGATTGCGTCCTCCCATTTTGGCTTGGGCTCTTTCGACCGCAAGTGGCGAGACATCGACTCCGAACACTTCGAAACCGCACTCCGCCATCCAAATCGCATTGGTGCCGGTACCGGCCCCGATCTCAAGTGACATACCTGGCCTAACTCGGCCCGAAGTGACAAACTCGACGAGCACAGGCTCTGGTTGGCCGGTGTCCCAGGGTAGCTGTCCCGAGGCGTAGCTCTCATTCCATGATGGGTGTGGCATCTCGATACGAGTTTAGTCCATTCGCAACGGCATTAATTGATTCGCTCCCCTATTTCCGCAACCACTCAGAACATTAGATTCAGCTTGCTGAGCGCATTGGCGATTATGCACTTATTGACAACTTTTGGGAGATAGCTGGCGGGAAGCCCGTTTATCGGCACCAATACTGGCAGTTTGAACTGAAGAGCGCATATTCTGTTGTCGCCATTCGAGCTTTCTGCTCGATTGATTATCAGCAACAGCCCCAGCGACGACGAGGTTAAGGTCATCCACAGCGTACGGAAGAGGCTGAAGCTGCATCTGCAGAGGAACACCACGCGGAAAGAGACTATAGCGGCAGTACGAAATCATCATCTCCGGGCAGAATTAGGCGGCCGGCCTGCTTCGCTTGCCCTTCTAGGATCTGGTCGTAGGTGATGACCTTCACGTTGACCTGCTCAGACATGCGGAGCTTATACAACTCGTCCTCTGCATCATCCTTATGGTCGCGGCCGATGAGCACGGCGAGTTTCGGCGTTGACGGGAGGTAGCCGAGCTTCTTTATCACGCGTATGGCATTGAGAGGGTCAGAGAGGTAGCGCCCGTAATCCTTCACCTGGTCGATTGCCCGGTGCAATGCCACGGATATACCACGGTGAAGTTTGGCATTATTCAATAGTTTGGCGTTTGGACCCTTCAGCTCGAGCAGGTCCACGGAATCACCATCCTGCCCACCAAGGATCGGCGTCATGGCGAAATCAAGCACGTTGCGGCTGGGGGATGACAGCGACGGGTGCGCAATCGGAATGCCTAACTGCGCCTGCATCAGGATTGCAGGATGTTCCTCGAAGAAGCGCTGCATCTCCTGCTCGTTTGCATTGGTGTTGATCAGCTGCTCTAGCATGGTGACATCAGCACGTATCCCGGTGTTGTCGCGCATGACGGTCAACCACTTGTTGCGCCGGAGTTTTCTTCTGTCAGCCGCGACATAGTAGTATTCACTCTCTTCGTACTTCTTCTTGCGCTTGAGAGCCGGGCTTATCTGTGTGCGCCCGCTGACGATGCGCACCAGCATCCCGCGGTTCTCATATTCCTGCATCAGGCGGTCACAGTAGGTATCGACCTTCTCCTGAATGCTCCGCAGCAGACCGTCCGTGTATGGATTAGGCTTGATAATGCAGGCGTGCAGTCCATTAAGAGGCGGAACAAACTCGAAATATGTCTTCTTTTGGCCGATGATGATGAACGGAATCATCTTCCATTTGCGGCCGTCCCGTTGGGCGATGTATTCAGGCAGGTCTGCCACTTGATTAGCAATCGTGGCAGCCTTTTCCAGCATGAAAAGCCGAGGGCCTTCTGGCTCAGTATCGGCGTTGCAAACGATGGCATCGATGTGTGCTAGGCCTGCAGATGAAAGTCGCAGGTAAGAAGGCAGGCGGTCTGGAGGCAGGGATTCAACGATATGGTGCCTCTCCTGCCACTCGCGGACCATGGAGCGGTGGATTCGGTCCTCAATGAAGCCGAGGCTCGTAAGCAGAATATTCATGGCCGTAACTCAATGATAGATCGCTGAGTTACAGCGGCTATGTCATCTATGAGTAGGGGTTGGCGATGGGACCGGAGACGGGGCGAGCTGGGATTGGAGCAGATCGAAGTCGGCTTCGCGGGCGAGGGATCGCATGGGGTCAGGACAATTTTAGTTGACATGGAGGGGGCTTGGCATGTTGGCTACTTGATTGGATTTAGCCACTCCGTAAAGATCGAGCTCCGCGCAAACACATGATGGCACTGTTTTTATTCGACCGAAAGCGACTTCAAATACGTTGGCATTCGGCTCGCGCCGACACCCATATAGTGCGGTTAAGGGCAGTGCTTGGTAGCCTTTATTTATGGGCAAAGAGTACCTGCGGTTGGATTCACAATTAAGCTCAGTAGCCGCGTTCTGGAAGCCGGAAAGCCCTGACGAAGTCATGACTGGCACTCTCACAGTCAATGACGACGGGATCCGTTTCGTGACCTCTCCTGAATACTTTCGAGGGGCGAAGGTGCCACGTCCAGACCTAAGTCGGTGGAATTCCGATTCAATCCTCCGATCTGAGGTTTTGCACGGATTCTTCGAGGGCGAGAATTGTACGCTGCTAAATCTGATGGAAATCGAGTACCCGGGTTTAACTTCGTACAAGGACGAACCGCAATCGGTGGCATCAACGGCCCACCGCGCGTCCATACTCGTCAGCGGCATGCGCACCGGGGCAATGGACGACAGGTGCTTGGATAGCGCCCACTATACGTTCTCTTCACTTTCGCAATTTGTGAATATTCCCTCCGCGGAAAAGTGGGGGAATGGACTCATCACTATCGAGATTCAACCAGAGCCTAAGCCATTACTGGATTGCTCGGTGCTTGAAACGCATGTCCGCGTTGAACTAAAAGCCTATCAAACCCTCACTGAAGAACGAGAAGCAAGGCTGACCAAAACAGTGGCTATTGTTGAGGTGACGCCCCCTGAAGCTGAATCTCTAACGTGGTTCATAGATATCGGGAACCGCTTGGAAAACATGTTCTCTCTGTT
>Ga0335074_10001318_pt1 | contig 33740 bp, 31 predicted proteins | sample Lox_Sample_23_FD_206715 | JGI IMG/M metagenome (GOLD analysis project Ga0335074, IMG submission 206715) | Soil microbial communities from Loxahatchee National Wildlife Refuge, Florida, United States - Lox_Sample_2.3 | ecosystem: Environmental > Terrestrial > Soil > Wetlands | place: USA... | reverse complement strand
CAGTTTGCGCCGAATGTCAACCCCCAACGAACTGCCCACCATAAGGGCGCGGCCTGACTCCACCCCCCGGCGCCGCGCCTTTAATCCTTAAAAAGGAGAGCATGGGCGTTTTCATTTCCAATTCGTCGAGGCGTAACACGGCTGTAATACTTCACGCCAAGGATGGACCGAAAGGAGAATTAGTACAAAGATGAAAAAGTCACTCGTACTCGTGTCGCTCCTGCTGGGTTTCACTTTTCTCGCGGTGGCGCAAAGCGGAACAATTTTGCTGAACGCCGCCGGTGCTACATTCCCTTATCCGATGTATTCAAAATGGTTTAACGTTTATCATCAGTTGCATCCCAACATTCAGATCAATTACCAATCGATCGGTTCCGGCGGCGGAATCCGCCAAGTGATGGCGGGTACTGTCGATTTCGGCGCTTCCGACGGCCCGATGTCGGATGATCAGATCGCCGAATTTAAGAAGGCTCGTGGAATGGGCATTCTCCATTTCCCAACGGTGCTCGGCGCGGCGGTGCCCAGCTACAATATTCCAGGCGTTACTGCGTCCTTGAACTTCTCGCAGAAGGCTCTGGCGGGCATCTATCTGGGAACGATCACCAAGTGGAATGATCCGGCCATTGCGAGCGCCAACCCCGGCGTGAAGCTGCCCAGCGCGGACATCGTTGTTGTGCATCGCTCCGACGGCAGCGGCACCACATACATCTGGACCGACTTCCTTTCCAAGGCGAGCGACGAATGGAAGAACAAAGTAGGCAAGGGGACATCGGTGAACTGGCCGGTGGGCTTGGGCGGCAAGGGCAATGAGGGAGTTTCCGGGCTTGTGAAGCAGACGCCGGACGCGATCGGCTACATCGAATTGATTTACGCTCTGCAGAACAATATCTCCTTCGGAACCGTGCAGAACGCGGACGGCAAGTTCATAAGGGCCAGCCTGCAAGGTGTAACTGCGGCAGCGGCGGGTGCGGCGAAGAACATGCCGGACGACTTCCGCGTTTCGATTACGAACGCGCCGGGCGCTACAGCCTACCCGATCTCCAGCTTCACCTGGCTGCTGATTCCGGAGCAAATTTCGGACCCGGCCAAGCGGGACGCCATTAAGGGGTTCCTCAAGTGGATGATGACGGAAGGGCAGAAGGACACCGAATCGTTGTCCTACGCGCCGCTTCCGAAGCCCGTGGTGGCCAAGGAACTCAAGGCTATCGCGCTCATCAAGTAACGCACAGACAGAACGATGTCCTCAGCCTCAACAACAGTGGATAAGAGCGCGGCTCCCCATCACGGTGGGGAGTCGCGCACGTTTCTCCGGCGGTGGCTGGAAGGCGACGAAGTCGCGCACGTCGTCACGTTGATTTTTGCCGCGGGCATCCTGCTGCTCACCTCCCTGCTGGTGTGGGAATTGTGGAGAAACTCGCACCTCTCCCGCGCGCAGTTCGGATGGGATTTCTTCTGGACCAAAACCTGGGATCCAATCTTCAATCATTTCGGCGCGGCTCCGTTCATCTACGGAACGCTGGTCACTTCGATTGTTTCGCTGCTGATTGCCGTGCCGCTGGGCCTGGCGGCCGCGATTTTCCTTGCCGAGCTGGCGCCGCGAAAATTCAGCGATACCGTGGCGTTCCTGATTGATCTTCTCGCGGCCGTGCCGAGCGTTATTTACGGCTTGCTTGGAATTTTCATCGTCGTGCCGTTGATGCGCACCACGATCGGCCCCTTCTTGAAAAGCACTCTCGGATTTCTTCCGATCTTTCAAGGCCCAAACTACGGCGTCGGGTTTTTGACGGCCAGCATTGTGCTGGCGATCATGATCGTTCCTTACATCATTTCCGTTTCGCGCGAGGTGCTGCTCACCGTTCCGCGCGACCAGCGGGAAGCGGCCCTGGCGATGGGTGCAACGCGCTGGGAAGCGACGTGGCAGGCGGTGGTGCCGTGGGCTCGCACGGGCATTATGGGCTCTGTGTTTTTGGCTCTGGCGCGCGCGCTGGGCGAAACGATGGCCGTGACCATGGTGATCGGCAACGATCCGAAGATCGCCGCCTCACTCTTCGCGCCGGGCTACACAATTGCCGCCGTCATCGCCAATGAATTCACCGAGGCCACCGGCGATCTTTACCTCAGTGCGCTGATTGAGCTGGGCTTGGTGCTGTTCCTGATGACATTCATCCTCAACGGGCTCGCGCGGCTATTGATCGTCGCCACGGAGCGCGGGGGAGGACGGCCGGCGTGATCAAACTGCGCATGATTTGGCGAAAGTCGCTGAATTACTTCATGCTCACGCTGACAGGGGTGGCGGCGCTGAGTGTTGTTTCCGTGCTGTTCCTCATCCTCGGCTATCTGATCTTCAACGGCGGATCGTCACTCAATCTCAACTTCTTCACAAAGTTGCCCGTGCCTGTAGGCGAGACCGGCGGCGGGATGGCCAACGCCATCGTCGGCAGCTTGAAGCTTCTCTTGCTCGCAGCGTTGATGGGGTTGCCAGTGGGATTGATTGCCGGAGTTTATCTGGCGGAGTTTGGCGGCAAGACATTCTCGTTCATAATCCGCTATACGACGGACCTGCTCAACGGCGTGCCCTCGATCGTAATCGGCATTTTCGCTTATTCGCTCGCCGTACTCCCGGTGAAGCACTTCTCGACTCTCGCCGGCGGCGTCGCTCTTGGCATCATGGTGATTCCCATCACGGTCCGCAGCACGGAGGAGTTTTTGAAGTCCGTTCCGCGATCCATGCGCGAAGGTGCGATGGCTCTCGGCGCGAGCAAGTCGAAAACCATTGTGACCGTGGTTCTGCCGGCGGCCAGCGCGGGAATCCTCACCGGAATGCTTCTGGCGCTGGCGCGCGTGGCCGGAGAGACGGCGCCGCTGCTCTTCACCGCCTTCAGCAACCAATTTTGGAGCCCAGGCTGGGGCCAACCGATTGCCTCTCTGCCGGTGATGATTTATACCTATGCCATCGCGCCTTACGACGACTGGCACCGGCAGGCTTGGGCTGCTGGTCTCGTGCTGCTGCTTCTCGTATTGATCGCAAACGTCGGCACCCGCGTGCTGTTGACCCGGCGGGGCGCCACACGGAGTGCATAAGATGTCATCCGCCCCAACAGGTGGCGACCGCGGTCTGGCCACACGGCTCGCCCAGGAAACGACGAGTATGAATTCGAGCGCCCAGTCATCACCCAAGGAAACCTCAACGAGGTTTCAGATCTCGCACTTAGACTTCTTCTATGGAACGAAGCAGACCGTCTTCGACCTGAATATGAAGATTCCCACCAATAGAGTGACGGCGCTGATCGGACCATCGGGATGCGGAAAGTCCACGTTTCTGCGCACGCTGAATCGCATGAACGACACAATCCGCAATACACACGTGAAGGGCGAAATCCTTCTCGACGGCAACGACATCTACCAGATCGACGCCGTCTACCTGCGCCGCCGCGTCGGTATGGTGTTTCAGAGGCCCAACCCCTTTCCGAAATCGATCTACGACAATGTCGCCTATGGTCTGAAGATCAACGGGTACAAGGGCCGCCTGAGCGAATTGGTGGAGCAGTGCCTCCACCGCGCCGCCCTTTGGGAAGAAGTGAAGGATTATCTCCACAAGTCCGCTTTTGCCCTTTCCGGCGGCCAGCAGCAGCGCCTGTGCATTGCACGCGCTCTGGCGGTGAATCCGGAAGTGCTTCTGCTCGACGAGCCGTGCTCGGCTCTCGATCCGGTCTCGACGGCGAAGATTGAAGAACTGATGTTCCAACTGAAAGACAGTTGCACGATGGTGATCGTCACGCACAACATGCAGCAGGCGGCCCGCGCGAGCGACTATACGGCCTTTATGCTCGACGGCAAGCTCATCGAGCACAACGAGACTTCCAAAATCTTCACGACGCCGAAAGATCCGAGGACAGAAGCCTATATCACCGGCCGTTTCGGATGAGGCTGCGCGGAGCCGCGGCCCCACCGGCCGCATCCGGAGAGGGGATTCGGGACCCATGGAACGACACTTCGAAAACGACCTGGAAGAGCTGAAGCAGCGGCTGCTGTGGATGGGGAGCCTCGCCGAGCGCGCGGTCCATCAGGCGGTGCATGCCGTGTTGGATGCCGAAGAGCATCTGGCCGAGGCGGTGCTCAACGAAGAGCCGGCCATCAATGAGATGCAGATCGAGATCGACGACCGCGTGCAGCGGTTGCTCGCTCTACAGCAGCCGATGGCCGCCGACTTGCGCTTTCTCCTGGCCGTTTCGCGAATCAATGGCGATCTCGAGCGCATCGGCGATCAAGCCGTCAATATCGCGCATTCCGCGATGCGCATTCTTCGCCATCCGCAGGTAAAGCCCTACGTGGACTTGCCGCGCATGAGCGAGTTGGCCGAAACGATGGTTCGCGACAGCTTGAATTCGCTTGTGAAGGGTGATCAGGATCTGGCGCAGACCGTTCTGCAACGCGACGACCAGGTTGATCGCCTGCGCGACCAGCTCTTCCGCGAGCTTCTCACCTACATGATGGAGAATTCCGCTGTGGTTTTCCCGGCGTTCGAACTGATTCTGGTGGCGAAAAACCTGGAGAGAATTGCCGATCACGCCACGAACATCGCCGAAGACGTGATTTATTACGTCGCTGGGCGCGACGTCCGCCATCCTGCTCTCGACCGGCGCTGAATCCTGAACGCTTTTCAGACGCGCGTCAGCGCCGTCGCTTCATCTTCAGAGATATCGAGCACGCTATCGAGCCGCACCATCTTCAGCAGCATCTGCACGCGCTTGCTGGGCGCGTAGAACGTGCATTTTCCGCCAGCCCGCTTCAGCGTCGTGAAGGCGCGCACCAACGCCCCGATGCCGGAGCTATCCAGCTCCGTCACACCCGCCAGATTCACGGCCACCCGGGAAGACCCCTCGTCGATCAGTTGCTGCACCTGGCTTCGAAAGGCTTCTTCGGCCTCTCCCAGCTTCAAAGGGCCGTCGAGATCCAGAATGATGGCTTGGCCTGCCTTGCGAGTCTTGATGTTCACCGCGTCCCTCGGAGCGCCCAGAAAAGCTAACCGAATTGGGCCTCTCAATCAAGCGAGGAAACGAAAAAGACGTAGCGTCGCCAGAGTTTGCTGTAAGGCCTTTCCTTGACGCATATACACACCATTTGTTAGGCTTCGCCCGCGTTGTAGGGCCCCCGGCGGCACTTGTCCCGCCGTTGCGGGCTATGCGAAGTCCCTTCCTGAGCGGGGAGAGCCATGGAGTCATCGTCAGAGCTGTTTGAGCTGGCCAGTGTGTCCCTCGCCTGCCGCGACCGGGAGACCCTCCTGAAGACGTTTGCCGCTCGCACGGGCGGAATTCTGGGCGCTCGTGCCGTTCTCGTGTGGCTTTACGACCCGCAGGAAGAAGGACTCGAATGTCAGGCGCGCTGGACCGAGCCCGGCGAAAAATGGACCCCATCGGAGAATGGCGAAGGTGAAGGAATCCTTTCCGATGTGTTTGAGACGCGGAAGAGCCGCCGCCTGGGATCGAATGAATGGGAAGACGGCGACTTCGATCATCTGGAAACCTCTTCGCGCGCGCGTGTGAAGACCGCGCTGCTTGTGGGGCTCCCCGCTGCGCAAGGACTCGCGGGTGTCGTCGAGGTGTTGAACAAACGCTCCGGCGATTTCACCGCCGAAGACGAACGATTCCTGGAAGAAGCGAGCCACCTGGCCGGCCAGGCGCTCACGCATCTGGACGAACTCGAAGGCGAGCGCCATACGCAGCTCGCCACGCTTGAACGCCTCACCGCGCTTTACGATCTCGGGCGCACGTTCACGTCGACACTCGAATTGGGGGAGCTGCTGCCCATCGTCGCAGGAAAAATCCGCGACATCCTCACGGCGGGCGGCTGCAATCTCTGGCTCGCCGACAAATCTTCCGGCGAGCTCTATCTGGCCAATCAGGCGGGAGAGGATCCTACCGTCGAAGAAGACGCGCGCGTCTCTGCCGAAGAAGGCGTGCTCGGTGAAGTTCTGCAACAGGCGAATCCGCGAGTCATCGAGGACGCCGCGTCCGATGCCGCACTGGCCGACCGCCGCGAAGCGGGCGGCGATTTTGCGATGCAGAGCTACATGGCCGCGCCGCTGCGCAAGGACGACGAAGTGCTTGGCGTCGTCGAACTGATTAATAAGAACGACGGATCTCCATTCGACGAAGATGACCTGTTTTTCCTTTCCTCCATCAGCGAGCAGGCGGCCGTGGCGATTCACAACGCCAACCTGCTCGAGTCCGAGCGCAAGGTTCATGCCCTTGATGCGCTGCTGAAAATCTCGAAGGAAATCACCTCTACGCTGGATCTCGACCACGTTCTCACCACCGTCGTTGCCCAAGCCTCTGAGGTTGTCCCATTTGACCGCTGCGTCATCGGCTTCTACGACCGAGGAAAATTTATGCTCGGCGCCATCTCCGGCGAGGCCGAAGTGCCGAAAACCAGAGAGATGCAGGATTTGCGCGACTGCCTAGAATGGGTGGCGGGGCAGGAAGGAGGCGTGTCGGCCGATCTTTACGAGGACGGCTGGCACTTGGCGCCGGAAGACGCGCGCACTCAGATCGTTCCCTTTCTCGAAGCGCATGAAAACAACGGCTTCTACGCCTTGCCGCTGAAAGACGATCAGGGAATTTTGGGCGTGCTCGCCATGATCAGCGGCGATGCCGATTTTCTGACCGACAGCAACAAAGAAACCGTTGCGATTCTGGCCAACCAAACGACCGTGGCGATCCGCAACGCGCAGCTTTACCAGCAGGTCCCGCTCGCCAATCTGCTCGCGCCGCTCGCGGAAAAGAAAAAGCGCTTGCTCTCCGCCGTTCCGCTCACACGCTGGCGAATGTATGCCGAGAGGGCTCTCTGGATTGTCATCGCGCTGTTCGTGATTCCCTGGCCCATGCGGCTCGGAACGGACGTCACCGTCGTTCCCGCGGACCGTCGCATGATCAGCGCGGTCGAGGGCGGAGTGGTCCGGCGCGTCTTCGTTCACGAGGGCCAGCGTGTGGCCGCCGGAGAAATTCTGGCGCAGCTCGACGACGGCGATGACCGCGTGAACCTGGCGCAGGCGCAGGCAGCTCTTGCGCAAGCCCGCCGCGACCTGGCCGAAGCGGAATTCCGCAACGATCCGGCGGCTGCGGGACAGGCGAAAATCCGCACGGACCTACATCAGGCTGAAGTGGACATGGAGGAGAGCCGCATTGCCGAAGCGCAGCTTCGCTCGCCCATTGCAGGGATCATCACAACTCCGAAGGTCGAAGAGAAAGCAGGCATCCTGCTTCATCCGGGCGATCCATTTTGCGAAGTGGTCCAGAGGAATCCGATGGCTGCCGAGATGAGCGTCGAAGAGTCGGATTTAGGCCTGATCCGCCAGGGAAAGAGCGTCGCTTTGAAATTGAACGCATACCCCACGGAGACATTTCGTGGGGTCGTCGAGCGCATCGGCGCGCAAACTCACTCGCAGAACGGCGATCAATATTTTCTGGTCCGCGCCGTCTTCGACAACCTCGGTGACTTGGCGCGTCCCGGCATGGTGGGGCGCGGGCGAATTCGCGCAGGCGGAGGATGGTTCAAGTCCGGTTGGTATCCGATCGGATATGTTCTCCTGCGCTCTCCGGGGCGGTGGTTGTGGCAGGAGCTGTGGGCATTGCTGCCGTAAAAGGAATGGTCATGAGGAAACTGGTGGTTGGGATTGCTGCGGCGGCGATTTTCTTAGTAGGGGGATGTGGAGACTCGACTTCACCCGCCACATCGAGCGCCGCCGCTCCGCCGGCACCTAACCCCTCCAGCGCCGCCCCTGTGTCTCCTGTCCCGCTCGGACCGAAGCCCGCAGATGCGGCAGGCATTCTCAGCGTCCTTTCCGTTGAACATCAGGTGGACGTCGGAACGCAGATGGACGGAATTGTGGTGAGCATCGAGAAGGATGAAGGCAGCACCGTAAAAGCGGGAGATGTCCTTGGCCGCCTCGACGACCGCGATCTGCAAATGGAACTCGTGAAGGCGAACGATGACCTGAAGGTGTCGCAGAACAACGTCCTATATAAGGAAGCAGAGCTGAAGGCCAAGACAGCGGCCCTCAAGCGCCAGCAGTTACTTCGCGAGAGCGGGCTTTCCAGCCAAGCGGATCTCGAAGAGGCGGAGTTTGAAGCGAGCGCCGCGGATTACGACCTGAAAGGCTGGCGCGCCGAGGTGGAAAGCAGCGAAGCGCATATTCGCCAGCTCGAGCTGCAGATCGACGAAACGCATCTGCGCGCGCCTTTTTCCGGCGTCATCGTCCGCCGCTATATTCGTATCGGTCAGGTGCTTGCCAAGAACGACAAATGCTTCCGCGTGAGCCAGCTCTCTCCCTTGCTCGTCCAGTTTCAGGTTCCTGAATCGAGTGCGCAGCGGCCTGCCGAAGGAGTGCCCGTGCAATTGGCGCTGGCGGATGATCCGGCCCGCACCATGTCCGCGAGAATCACGAAAGTCAGCCCCACGGTCGATCCGGCCAGCGATAGCTACGACGTGACCGCGCAACTGACGGGTCCCGGTCTTGCGAGCCTGCGGCCGGGAATGGCGGTGCGCGTTTCGTGGCCTTCGAAAATGCCCGGCAGGCCCTGACGAAACTCGGCGATGCGATTCGGTCCCACCAGCCTCCGCGTATCGAGCGTCCTCGCCAAAGGACTTCGGCGGCCAAAGCTGCGCCAGGACCTTCGCATCAGCGAGCAGACCGTTGCGGGCGAGACCAGCTATGTCATCAAGGTCGAAGAGACCAGTTCTTACAATCGCTACGGAGCGCAGGAGTTCGAGCTGCTACAGCTATGCGACGGCACGCGCACGCCCGCCGAAATCGCCACGGAAATAAACCGGGAAAATCCGGACATAAATCTCGGCGAGACGGAGGTGCTCGATTTTCTCGACAGCGTCGAGCCGGCCATGTGGGAACAGTCAATCGGCGAAAAAAATCTGGCCGTCCTCGAACGCATCCGCGACGAGCGCAAGAGCCGCATCGACCAATCGAGCGTTCTCTACATCTCCTTCAAAGCTTGGGACCCGGACAAGACGCTGGCGAAGCTCGATCCTTATGTCGGCTGGATTTTTTACTCCAAAGGCTTCGTCGTTTTCTCGATCCTGATTTTTATCGTCGTCTGCTATCTGCTTGCCGGGGATTGGACGCGCGTGCAGCAAGACACGGCTTCGCTCTACAGTTTTGCGGACAAGTCCGCATACGATATCTGGGCCTTCTGGATTCTTCTCCTCCTGCTCGGCGCGGTCCACGAATTTGGCCACGGGCTCACTTGCAAGCACTACGGCGGCGACGTTCACCAAATGGGATTTCTTCTCATTTATTTCACGCCCGCGTTTTACACCGATACCACCGATATCCTTCTCTTCAAACGAGGGCGCGAGCGCCAGCTCGTGATTTTTGCAGGTATCTGGATCGAACTCGTCTTCTGCGGCGTCTGCGCCTTGATCTGGCATTTCAGCCTGCCCGGCACCGTCGTGAACGACCTTGCCTATAAAGGAATGCTCCTGAGTGGCGTTCAAGGCGCGCTGCTCAACCTGAACCCGCTCATCAAGGCCGACGGCTACTATGCTCTTTCGCAGTACCTGGAAATCGACAATCTTCGCGAGGAGTCCTTCGCGTTCCTGCGCGCTTGGTTCGCCAAATATATTCTCCACCGCGATATGGACCTGCCTGCGTCGAGCCGCCGCCAACGGCGAATCTTCGCAATCTTCGGAATCACGGCAATTCTCTACAGTGTCACGCTCATTTTGATTTCGCTCATTTTTGTCAGGAATATTCTTGTGAGTAAATTCGGAGATTGGGGCTATTTGCTCACGCTCGGTGTGGTCTATTTCTTTGCCAGGAAGAGCGTGCGTATGCACTGGCCCGCCGTCCGTGCATGGCTGCGGGAAAAGAAGGAGGAGCTTATGGCTTGGAAAATGACTCGCGCGCAACAGGCCGGTGCGCTCGGCGTGCTGGCGCTCCTGTTGATTCCTCCCGTGCCGTCACGCGTCAATTCCGATTTTGTGCTCGAACCGGGCCGCGAAGCCGCCGCGCGCGCAGCCGTCTCCGGCACAGTCCGGCAGGTGTTCGTGCATCAGGGGGACGTGGTCAAGGCTGGGCAAGTGCTTGCAGTTCTCGACAGCGCCCAGGCGGATGCCGATGTCGCCGCTCTCCAGGCCAGGCTCGCCCTGGTCGATAGCCAGTTGCGGGTTGGCGAATCCCATGCGGACCTCGATCAGGCCGCCCGCGCACTGCCGCAAAGGCAGGAGCTAGCGGAGGACCTGGCCGTGGCGCAACTGCGCGCGTCCGAGACGGAAATTCGCGCTCCGATCGACGGCGTTGTTACCACTCCGCTCGTCTCGCAAATGACGGGACAATATCTCAGCGGTGGCGAGGAGATTTGCATGATTGCCGACCGCGAACAGATGCGCGCTCACATCCTGGTGCGCGATTGGGCCCTCGAGGACGTCAAACAGGGGGCGGTCGTGAGGCTGAAAGTGCTCCCGTTCCCCTTCCGCACATACCGGGGAGAGGTCTTGCGCATCATGCCTGCGGCTTCGCCTGACCGGCCTGTAGCTCATCCGGAAAAGCTCGAACGCCTCGGACAGGAGTTGACCAACTATTTCGCGGTCGAGGTTGCCATATCCAATCCCGATGGGTCTTTGCGTGAAGGCATGACGGGAACGGCAAAGATCGGCGCGAAAGACTATCCCATCGGGTATCAGATAGGAAGAAGCAGTTGGCGCTGGGTTCGCTCACAATTCTGGTGATGGATCGCGGGGAAGAAGCGCAGCGAACGCCAAGTTTTCTTTGCAGCAAAAAAGGAGAAGGGCCGCCGTTCCTGGGACGGCGGCCCTTGGGGGTTGCTACACCTTCAACCCTCCCGCAGAAGCGGAGAGCCTCGCGGGAAGATCGAAGAACTCGTTAGACCAAATTCCTCATCAACGGCTTAACGGCGGAAGCCTTCTTGCCCTTCTTCAACGGCTTAGCTGCTTTCTTCATGTCTCTTCTCTCCCGTATTTTTATTGCTCGGTCGGTGGAATATAAAGCAATCACCTCGCCATTCACCGGGCTGTCCAAACTGTCCAGCATCACCTTACAAGTAAAGGGGTTACCAAAATTCGTAGCATAGTCACATCGCGAACAACTACTCGCGCTCGTTGAAAAATTGGCAGGAAGTTGAATTTCTCAACGACGATTGCTCTAGCCGGATTTTTCGACGGGTGCTCTTGTGGAAAAAATCAGAGGTGATATTTCCGGCAGAGGTAATTCAGGCGGTTTCTGTCCACTCCCAGCAGCCGCGCCGCCTCGGCTTTGCCGTTTTTCGCCTGTTGTAGTGCTTCTTCCACCCAGCGCCTTTCTACAGCTTCCATCTCGCGGTCCAGGTTGATGCCGCCCGGCGGAAGGCGAAATTTGCTCTTCGAATTCCGGCTGACCGCCTGGATGATTTCGGGTGGCATGTTGGGAAGGTCGATTGATTCTTCGTCCGTCATCAGCACCAGCCGCTGGATCACGTTCTGCAGCTCGCGCACGTTTCCCGGCCAAGGGTAGCGCTTGAGCGCCTGCATGGCTTCGCCGGTAATCAATTTGGGCGGAATGCCATTGGCGGCGCAAAACACGCTTGTGAAATATTCCGCCAGAATCGGGATGTCTTCGATGCGCTCGCGAAGCGCGGGCACAAAAATCGGCACCACGTGGATGCGGTAGTAAAGGTCCTCGCGGAACCGGCCTTCGCGCACCATCTCTTCCAGATCCTCGTTTGTCGCGCAAACCAGCCGAAAATCCACGCGAATCGATTTCTTGCCTCCCAGCCGCGTCAGCGCCCGCTCCTCCAGCACTCGCAGCAGCTTGCTTTGCAGCGCGGGAGTCAGGGTCGCAATTTCATCCAGAAAAAGGGTGCCCTGGTGCGCCAGTTCGACGCGCCCTTCCTTCGACGCCGTCGCCCCCGTGAACGCGCCCTTTTCGTAGCCGAACAGCTCCGCTTCCATCAGCCCTTCCGGCAGCGCTGCGCAGTTGACGCTTACAAAGGCGCGATTGCGCCGCGGGCTCTGGTCGTGCAGGGCCCGCGCCACCAGTTCTTTTCCAACGCCGCTCTCACCACGAATGATTACCGTGCTGCTGGCGCGCGCCATCCTCTTGATCGACTCGACGACGTGCTTCATCGACTCCGTCGAGCCGATCAGGTCGCCCAGCGCATGTTTGCGCGTGATCTCTTCGCGCAGCAGGCGGTTTTCCCGCTGCATCCGCAGCTTTTCCACCGCCCGCTCGAGCAGGTGGCGCAGCACATCGCTGTCGATGGGTTTGATGAAATAATCGTAGGACCCGCCGTCGATCACCTTCAATGCCGTGGCCTTCGTCTCATCCGAGCTGAGCACGATCACGAGCGTGTCGATCTCGCTCCCCACCAGCCGCGCCAGCAACTCCGTGCATTCCTCGACGCCTCCGGAGGCCATCGGCAACGCCAACAGCAGCACGTCGAGCGCACTTCCTTGCAACAACTTGTAGGCGCCCTCGTAATCAGACCCTTCGAGCACTTCGAAATCGGAGCGCAAGGCGGCCGCGATGTGCGACCGCATACTCTGGTCGTCGTCTACGATGCCAATTTTTGGTTTGGGCCCGCCCGATGCGATGGGAGGTCTCCTGCGGGGATGCCGGTTCTCAGGATCGTCGACGGATCCGCGTGCTCCCCGAGTCGCGGAGATTGTAGGTGCGGCGGAATTCGATGTCAACGCTGCTGCGCAGCCGCTTACGTAAGCAGTTTGTTAACAAGTCCTGGTCCCCAATGGCCGCAGGCGTACCGCGGCGGCCTACGAACTTCCCAACAGCACGCCCACGATGAACACCATCACGCCCCCGACCACCACCTGCATCGTCGAGGAAAGAATCGGCGTGTCCATGTAATGGTGCCGCACGTAGCTGATCACTCCCAGCTCGACGGCTACCACGACCACGGCCACGGTGAACGCGAGATGAAACCGCGGGATCAAGAAGGGAAGGGTGTGCCCCAACCCTCCTGCCGCGGTCATTGCCCCCGTCACAAGCCCGCGAATCAGCGGTTGCCCCCGCCCCGTCAGCGAACCGTCGTCGGAAAGCGCTTCCGCAAACGCCATAGAGATTCCCGCGCCCAGCGACGCTGCGAGCCCCACCAGAAAAGCGTCGTGAGTATTCCGCGTGGCAAACGCCGCGGCAAAAATCGGTGCAAGCGTCGAAACCGAACCGTCCATCAACCCGGCCAGCCCCGGCTGCACCACTTGCAGCATAAAAAGCTTTCGCCGCGACTCGTCCTCTTTCGTTTGTGCGGCGGGCGTCAAATGTTCTTCTTCGAGCGACTCGGCCATGGCGTAGTGCTGCCGTTCAATGTCTGCCAAATCTCCCAGCAGTTTGCGGATCGACGCGTCGGTCACCTGGCCGATGGCGCGCTCGTAAAACCGGCGCGTCTCCAGCTCCATGATCTCCGCCTGCCGCCGCACCGCCTTCAATCCCAGCGGCCGAACCAGCCAGATCGGGCGCCGCTCGACGAACCCCTTCACGTGATCGCGCCCGATCAAGGGAATGTGTTCTCCGAATTTTGTGCGGTAAAGGTCGATCAGCGCCTGACGGTGACGCGACTCTTCCGCCTGCATCTCTTCGAAAACCTTTGCCGAGGAAGGATACGAATCGCGCAGGCCTTCCGCGAATTCACCGTAAACGCGGCCGTCCGCCTCCTCCAATGAGATTGCCAGCGCCAGAATTTCACGCTCAGAAAGGCTGCGAAAGCTTCTCTTGGCCATGGACCACCCTCAATAGGAACAATGTCGGGCAATTATACGAAAATCGGGCATCGCCGGACGCTTTCGCGCGAAATGCGGCATTCCTTTGTGGCAAAATTCTGCTTCGCTTCATCTAATCCTCAGCAGCAAGAGAGCGAACCGGGATTCCTCGATTCCTTCGGAAAGGAAATATCGCGTGGCAGAAACAATTGGATTCATCGGCCTCGGCAAGATGGGCGAGCCTATCGCGGCCAACCTGCAGAAAGCCGGATTCCCGCTGAAACTTTACAACCGCACCCCTGCAAAGGCGGAAGCCCTGGCTGCCGGTGGCGCGACGGTGGCGGCTCAGCCGCGCGATGTGGCTCAAGCCGGCGGCATCGTCTTCACGATGCTGGCAGACGATCGCGCAGTCGAGAGCATGTGCCTTGAGCGCGACTCCTTCGTCGAACGTCTCGGCAAGGGCGGAGTTCATGTTTCGCTCAGCACGATTTCTCCTTCCACGGCTCGCCGCCTTGCCGAGCACCACGCGAAATTGGGTGTCGCTTACGTCGCCTCACCCGTTTTCGGCCGCCCCGAGGCGGCAGCTGCCAAATTGCTTTGGGTTTGCACTTCGGGAAACGCAGAGGCCAAGCGCCGTGTCCGCGCGGCTCTCGAAGCGATCGGCCAAGGAATTTCCGATTTTGGTGAAGAGCCCGGCGCTGCCAATGTGGTGAAGCTCTGCGGAAATTTTCTGATTGCCAACGCGATTGAAGCAATGGCCGAAGCCTTCACGCTCGCCCGCAAGAACGGGCTCGAGGCTTCCCATCTCTCCGAACTCTTCGGGAAGACTCTCTTCGCCTGCCCCGTCTATCAAAACTACGGCAGGATGCTCGCTTCCCCACCCAACGGCCCGATCGGATTCGGCCTGGCGCTCGGGCTCAAGGACATGAATCTTGTCTTGCAGACCGGCGCGGAGAGCGCCACGCCCCTCCCGATTGCCAGCCTCTTGCGCGACCGCTTCCTTGCTTCGATCGCCAAGGGCCGCTCCGAGATGGATTGGACTGCCACCGCCCTCGACGTGGCCGAGCAAGCGGGGCTGAAGTAAAATAACTGCGCCGGCGGACACCGCTCGCTTCCGGCCTGCCCGCCGCCGACCGTCCTTCTAAGAGCGTCAAATTTGAAAGCTATCGCCAAGACGCTCCTTCACGACAGCTTCCGCGCCGGAATCACGTTGAAGGGTATCGACGGCCTTTTTGAAATGGCTGGCGGCATCCTTCTTTGGTTCATCTATCCCGAACGGCTTGCCCGCGGCGTCCGTCGGCTTCTGCTGCATGAACTCAGCAAGAATCCGCACGATTTCATCGCAACACACCTTCTGCACTCCACGATGAAGCTCGCGGCTGCCGATCCTGTTTTTGCTTCGGTTTATCTCGTCACACACGGATTGGTGAAGGCATTGCTTGTGATCGCTCTGTGGTTCGACAAGATCTGGGCCTACCCGCTCACGATTGCCGTCTTCGGCGCCTTCGCTGTGTATCAGACCTATCGCTTTTTCATCACAGAGTCGGCCTTCATGGCGATTCTCACTGTCTTCGATGCGCTGATCATCTATCTCACGTGGATGGAATTTCGCGAACAGAAGAGGCTTCGCTCCGCGGCCCGTTCCGCCGTTCCTGCTTCTCCCGCTGCGCCGAATTGAACGTTGCGATTCACCAGACCTGTGGCAGACTAAGTCGCCAATAGGAGCCGGTCACGATTTCTCCTCAAAAAAATCGCTCGCAATCGAACGCCGGAGGTTTTCGAAACCGGAGAAAAAATGCAGATCGCTCGGGCGCCGGCCCCGGACTGAAATACATCCTCGAAAAGCAAATCGGCTTTCTTCTTCGCAAAGCCACCCAGCGCCACACGGCCATTTTTGCCGCGCGCATTCCCGAGGGACTCACCACCACGCAATTCGCCGCGCTTGCCAAGCTCTACGCCGCCGGGCCCTGCTCGCAGAACCGCCTTGGCCGCCTGACTGCCATGGATGCGGCCACAATCAAAGGCGTCGTCGACCGCCTGACGAAGCGCGGATTCGTCGTTTCACGTCTCGACCGCCGTGATACGCGCCGCCTTGTCCTCCGGCTCACCCGAGCCGGCCTTGCCGCCGTTGAAGTCGCTATTCCCGCCGCCGTCCGCATCACCGAGGAGACTCTCGAGCCGCTGTCCGCCGCCGAACGCTCTGCACTCTTGAAATTAATCCGCAAGATCTGCTGAGTGCTGCCATCCAGCATCGCTGGTTTGCCACATCTTGTTGCTGGATGCTCCGAACCTTGCACCCTGCAAATTCGTTTGTATACTAACGGCCAGCAAACCCGAGGTGTCCTGTGGCCCACGAAGAACCAGCCAAGCCCGCTTCCGATTCGAAGCTCGTTATCCGCAACATCGGCCTGCTGCTCAGCGGAAATATCCGCAGGCCGGTTTTCGATGCGGATGCGATCGTCGCCGTGAACGGAAAGATTGCCGCGATCGGCAAAGAGAAAGAACTCGATCTCGCGGGCGCTTCCATCGTCATCAATGCCAACGAAACCACTCTCTCCCCTGGTCTCATCGATAGCCACGTCCACCCCGTCGTCGGCGATTGGACTCCCCGGCAGAATCAGCTCGGCTGGATCGACAGTTGCCTTCACGGCGGCGTCACCACGATGGTCTCCGCTGGAGAAGTTCACACGCCTGGCCGCCCGAAAGACATCGTCGGCGTGAAAGCAATGGCCGTCTTCGCCCAGCGCGCGTTTACGGCCTTTCGGCCCGGCGGCGTCCGCGTGATTGCCGGCGCCCCTGTGCTGGAGCACGGGATGATGGAAGAGGACTTCAAGGACATGGCTGCGGCGGGAGTGAAGCTCCTCGGGGAGGTTGGCCTTGGGAGCGTGAAGGACGGTCCCACAGCGCGCCAGATGGTCGCCTGGGCGCGGAAGTACGGGATTCAAAGCACGATTCACACCGGCGGCCCGTCGATTCCCGGATCGAGCTTAATCGACAAGGATGTCGTGCTCGATGCGGATGCCGACGTGATCGGCCACATCAACGGCGGTCACACGGCGCTACCCGATGATCAGATTATCGCGCTCTGCGAACGCAGCCCGCGCGGCCTCGAAATCGTCCACAACGGCAACGAACGCGCCGCGCTGCTCACCCTGCGCACAGCCAAGGAATTGAACCACCTCGACCGCGTCATCCTCGGCACCGACGCCCCTGCCGGTTCCGGAGTTCAGCCGCTCGGCATCGTCCGCATGATTTCGATGCTCTCCGCGCTCGGCGAAATTCCCACGGAAATCGCGTTCTGCTTCGCCACCGGCAACACGGCCCGCCTGCGCGCTCTCGACGGCGGATTGATCGAGCCGGGCCGGGCGGCGACTTTCACACTCATGGATCGTGCGCAGCACTCTTCCGGGAGGACGTTTCTTGAAAGTATTCAGAAGGGTGACCTGCCCGGTATTGGCATGGTCGTCGTCGATGGCGCGGTCAGCATCCACCGCAGCCGCAATACTCCTCCAGCAACAAAAGTGCCTGAGATTCAACAGTTGCGAAGCTAGAGGTGCGGCGCGGTTGTGCCTTCCCCGGTGGCTGCCATCTGCTACGGATGCCGATGCAGCACGTGGACTGCTATATCCGGCCAGAACTCGCGAAACACATTCGTGAGCACATCTCTTCCGATCGCAAACCCGTATTTCGACGCGATCGATCCCGCCGTCCGGTCCTGGCTCGGGTAGTACGTTACGGAAATTGCCTGCGCAATGGCTTTGCCCAGCAACTCCGAAATGTTCAGCCCATTGCGCCCTTCATAGTTCGGAGTCACAAAAGTTCGCGTCGAGGAATATAACGCACGCTTCCAGAACGAGCCTGTTCCCATCGCGTAATATCGCTCGTCCTGGTGAAAAATCGTCGGCAGCACGAAGACCACCCAGTAATTCCCGTCCGCCTTATCGAGAAATCCCCGCCAGTAATATCTGCCGAATCCAGCGACGCCTTTCCCCAGTTGTGGGTGCGCGTTGGTTCCCTCGGCCAGCATCGAGGTGAGACCCACAAATATAAATGCCGAATAGTCGAAGCTGTTTCTCGTCGCGATCACAAACGCCTGCTTGGGCGTCGGAGGAGGAGGCCGCGTTCCTGCACTCACGGCGCGGAAGTTCGGCATAACTCCCAGGATACGTTTCGGCTGTGGTGGCGGCTTTTTAAGGCACTCGCTCTTCGACTCCGAGCACTCCTGCATCGAGCTTTCGCCGCTTGCTTGCGGATTTTCCGCAGTTCCGGGTGGCGCCGTTCCAGTTCGTTGTTGGGATGAACTCTGCTGCTGGTCGGGCAGATAGAAATGAAAGTCAGGCGAAGCCGTCAGGGTGGCAAAAGACGGAGGCGGTGGAAGCGGTTCTGCGTCGGAGAAATCCTGGCGTGCTTGAACGACGGATGCGGCAAAAAGCAGCGCGAACGCTAAACAAAAGGGCAGCAAACATCCTCCCTTCACCCATGCGAAACCTCGAATTCTTGCGACGTGATTCTGACGCTATAGACCTACAGGAGGTTGTATCAACCTCGTGCCGCCATGCAGGGGAGATTGCTTCCGGGGAAATAGCATTCGCCGATTGGCTAGCGCAATCCGTCTTCGCCCTTGATTTGATCCTTAGTGAGTCCACCGACGCGTGGAAGCGGGCGCCCGCTGTCCGTCACGGCAACGGCCACGACAATCTCATTCGCTCGCGGCGCATCCGCAATCCGTATCTCCATCCCGTCGAAATGGCTCCGTACAAACGCTGCGTCCTTGTGCCCCAGCGGAATATCCAGTGGCACTCCCAGCCCGCCACGCTTCTTCGAAGACGGAATCAGCGCCGCGCCTTTTCCGAGCGCCTTCCTCACCGGCGCGCCCAGCTTCGGATGCAGGATCGCTGCGGCGTGTTCCAGTTCGCCATTTTCGCCCACGGCCGCCGCTTTTCCATAGCTCTCTGCCGACGTTCCCGGAATTCCAAGCGCCGCCACGGCGCGTTCCGTCAGCAAGCCGCCCAACTCTTCGCCGATGTCCATCAGCTCCGACAAATCCTCCACGTACTTTCCCGCCAACGGATTTTCGATCACCGCTGCAGCAGCCGCTCGCCGCGTCGGAGGGTTCACGTCGCGCCCCATCTCGCTGCGCGTTTCTTCGACGAACGTCAGAATTTTTCTGATTTTCACTTTCTTTAGCCCCGCCGCATCCGTCATCGCAACCCGTCCTCTCCCTGAATTTCCGATGCTTTCAGTCCTCCCGCCCGGGCGTGAATCCGTGGCCCGGTCGTCATCACCAGCGCCAGCAGAATCTCATCCGCACGCGGTGCGTCGTTCAAGCCCACTTCCATCGCATCGAAATGGCTGCGCACGTACGACGCGTTGATATGCGTGATCGGCACGTCGAGCCGCGTTCCCGGTCCGCCCACTTTTTTCGTCGACGATACAATCGCCTTCGCGCCTCCCAGCACTTCTCTCATCGCATACCCGCCCGGCGCGTGCCACAGCGCTCCGTGTTCCAATTCGCCCCCCGCGCCCACAATTGCGCCTTTCCCGTAGGCTTCGATCGCCTTCGGATTCCCTCCGAGCGCTGCCACCAGCCGTTTCGACATTTCCAGACCCAGCGGCCGCAAATCATCCATGAATGGCTGAATATTTTCGACGTATTTTCCTGCAAACGGATTTGTGATCACCGCCAGCGCCGCTCCCCGCCGCAGCGGCGTCGCGGGCGCCGGTCCGCCTTCATGAAAAATCTCTTCCACCATTACCGCGATTTTTCTCACGCGCACCTCATGCATGGAGATGGCTCCTTTCAAGAGGAAAGTCCCAGGAAGTTGGGAGCCGAAGTGCCGAAACTTCTGAAACGCCCGTGGAAACCGTTTCGCCTTGCAGATGCAGCGCCGCCGCGCAAATCAATCCGGAGGCCGCAAGTTTTTCCGCTTTCGCAAGCCCGCGCGCAAGAGCTTCGTCAATTTCATCCTGCCGCAGCGGGCCCACCGCTCGCGTCACGGGAATCTCGCGCAGGTCGCTGTCGGGCTGAATCTCCCGCGCGGCGATTCGCGCAATCGCCGGATGCCCCGGCAAATCGACGGCGTTCGCCACAATCGTTGCCGCCGCATCCGCGCCCGCCGCCGTCCCGGCAAGAATCGTCACCGCGTCCGCGATTCCGAGTGAAAAGCTCCGCCCGCGCCACCCGCTCGTTGCGATTCCCCGCACGGGATTCACAGCGCGAATCACCGCCTTCCCAAAAAGCGACGGTTCTTCCGGCCGGTCAATAAGGGCAACCGAAAATTCCTCTCCGCTCTCAAGATGCAGCGCAATATCGCCGCCGTCGTTCACATACGCCCGCGCGAGCGGCGCCGCAAAAATCATCGTGCCAAGAATTTCTTCCGACACGGCTCCCGCCACCGCCGCCATCGGCGTTATAAAGGAAGCCTCCGCGAACGGCGCCACTGCGTCCCACATCCGCCGCGCCACAATTCCTCGCGGCGCTTCCCCACCGGCCCGCGCCTGTCTCCGCAGCAGCGCCAGCTCGCCGCAAAGTTCATCCAGCACATGCGCGAACCGCGCGGATGCAGCGGCATACGCAGCATGCACGCATTCTTCCGCGCCAAACGCTTCCACGATCAAGTCCATCGGCCCGTCGTGCAGATGCAAGCGCCGTCCGTCGGGAAGCATCCGAATAACGGCACGCTCTCTCATTTCGCCGCCTTCGTGTTCGCGTCGGGCGCGAGCGGCCATGGGTTCTCCGCCTTGTGCGCCGTCCTCCGCCGGTTCTCGTCTCTCAAAATCGAATCGAGCGGACGCACCGAATCCACATGCCCGCCGAGCGTCGCATAATCTGCCAACTTCATCGTGAATTCAATCGGCGCAACGAGCGCCGGTGTCGGCACGTACCCAAACGCGTTTTCCGGCACGCGTGTCACATCCACCATGAAGGTAATGCCGCCGCCGGGCCACACATACACCGGCGCGCCGCCGCAAGTCACGCGCGTCAGCGCCGCTCGCACTGACCGCGTCAGCCGCACCGGATTTTCCGTCACGCCCGCGCGCAGCGAGCCACCCGCTCCTCCCATAAATAGCACGCTCACCAGCGCCGGCTCGCAATTTTCCGCAATTCGCTCCACCGATTCCGCCAGTGTTGCCGGCAGGTCTTTCTCCACAGGCTGCAGCGCTTCGTTCAGCTCGAAGTAGGCGTAATGCTCACCCGTCGTGCTCACCATCAGCAGCCGCAATCCCGCCCACGCCACCTTCGGGTTCCACTCGCTCAAAATCGAAAGCGGATCGGTGATATTCGTTCCGCCCCACGCCGTTCCCGGCTCCGCCACCTGAAAATATCTTCCCGGCGTCGACCTTCGCCCCTTCATCTTGATCCCCGTCGCGGCAATCCCCAGCATCTTTCCCGCCTGATGCTCGGAAAGCACTCCCGTGATGTGATCGTCCACCACGACAACCTCGTCCACCTTGCCGAACCACTGCTTTGCAAACATTCCAATCGTCGCCGAGCCGCATCCCACGCGCATCCGCTCTTCCCGCGCTTCGTTCACGATGGGCGGCCTCCCTGCTTGCGCCACCAGCTTCGCGCCGGCGTCAATCGCCAGCTCCACCGCCTTCCCGTTGCACAAATCCAGCAGCGTCTCGCACGTCACGCGGCCTTCGCGTTTCCCCCCGCCCGTCAGGTGGTGCACCCCGCCGAGCGAAAGCATCTGCGATCCGTACTCGCTCGTCGTCACGTGTCCTACGGGCTCATCCTGCGCGCGCACCAGATTTTGCTCCGGCCCCAGAAACCGGTCCGTGTCGATTTTTAGTTTCACGCCGCAATAGCTGAAAATTCCCTCGGTCACCACCGTGACCATGTCCGCACCATCCACCTTCGAGGAAATGATGAACGGCGCCGGCTTGTAATCCGGATATGTCGTCCCCGCTCCAATTGCTGTTACAAACGTTTCCGGCGTCCGCACCATCGTGCCGTCCCACTCACGGCTCGCTTCCAGAAACGGCACCACCGGCTCCCCGTGCGAAACCGCACGCTCCAGCACTACGTGTGGATCGAGCCTCACCAACTGGCCCGCGTGATTCGCGTAGCGGTCGCACGCTCCCGTGCGCCCTTCCTTGATATGGCACAGCACCGGGCAGGCGTCGCAGCGTATCGTGTCGGCTTCAGCCACGTTTTCCTCCTGCCTCCGCTCGCGACGCGCGTTCCTTCAGGATCGCGGCGCGCACCCGGTCCGGCGTCGCCGGCACCTTTCGAATCCGCACGCCCGTCGCATCGAAAATCGCGTTCAATATCGCCGGCGCCGTGGGAATCGTCGATTGCTCCCCCACACCTTTTGCGCCAAACGGTCCCACGGGCGATGCCTCCTCGATCAGAATCGATTCCACCGGCGGCATGTCGCCAATCGTCGGAATTAAATAGTCGTGCAGGTTCTCGCCCTTGCCGGGGAAAAACTCCTCCATCAGCGCCAACCCCAACCCCTGCGCCGCGCCTCCTTCAATTTGCCCTTCCACCAGCGTCGGATTCACTGCTCTTCCCACGTCGTGCGCCGCCACGATTTTCGTCACACGCGCCGTGCCCAGTTCCGTGTCGACTTCCACTTCCGCCAGGTGCGCGCCAAACCCAAACACCGCGTAAGGTATCCCTTGGCCGTTTTCGTCGAGCGGCTTGGTCGGCGGGTCAAACGTCTCTTCGGCCGAAACCACATAGCCTCGCTCGTCGAGTGGGAATTCGTGCAATTCGAGCGCGCGCGCCTTTCCGCAGTCGTCGATCAAAATCCGCCCGTCCACAAACGTGATGCGCGCTTTGTCGCAGGCCTTCGCCAGCTCCAGAATTTTCCGCCGCAATTCTTTTCCCGCGTTGTGCGCGGCGCGTCCGGTCACAAACGTCTGCCGCGACGCCGAAGTCTTCCCGCAGTCCGGTGTCACGCTTGTGTCGCCCGAAATCAAATCGAATCGTTCGAGCGGGGCTCCCAGCGCATCCGCGCAAATCTGCGTCACCACGGTGTTCGACCCCTGTCCGATATCCACCGCTCCCTGATGCAGCGCGATTCGCCCGCTAGCCTTCAGCCCGATCCGCACCGTTGAAGGATTCGGCAGAGACGTGTTCCCGCAGCCGTACCACATTCCCGCCACGCCCACGCCGCGCCGCAGCGGGCCTGCCTGCGCCGCATTGAACGCGGTAAACTCCGCTCTCGCCTTTCTGTACTCCGGCCGAAGCGCTTCGAGACATGCGCGAAATCCCACGCCTTCGCCCAGCACCTGCCCTGTCACCGTCGGCGTATCATTTTCAAGCGCATTGGCGATTCGAAATTCCAGCCGGTCGATCCCCAACCGATCCGCCAGTTCGTCGTAGAGCTGCTCCTGCGCCACAGCCATCTGCGGCACGCCGAATCCGCGAAACGCTCCTGCGGGAACGATGTGCGTATGCACCGCTCGCGTCAGCGCGCGATAGTGCGGCACCACATACGGTCCCGACGCGTGTACCGGCACGCGTGCCGCCACCGTCGGTCCCCACGACGAATACGCGCCCGTATTGAAATCCGCCGCGAAGTCCATTGCCTGAATTTTCCCGTCGCGAGAAGCTCCCACGCGCGCCCGGATTCGCGCCGGATGCCGCTTCGTCGTCGACAAAATCGACTCTCGCCGCGAATACACCATCCGCGCGGTCTGCCGCAGATGCCATGCCGCAATCGCGATGAACGGCTGCACCGATAAATCCAGCTTCGAACCGAATCCTCCGCCCACCGCCGTCGGAACAATTCTCACCGATTCCGGCGCAATCCCCAGAATCCTCGCCAGGTCCGCGCGATCCATGTACGGCGCTTGCGTGCACGCCTGCACTTCGATCGTGTCGCCCACGCGCCGCGCAAATCCCGCTTCCGGCTCGATGTAGGCGTGCTCGATGAACCCCGTCTCGAATTCGCCTTCGACGGTCACATCCGCTTCCGCCAGCGCCCGCTCCACGTCGCCGCGCACTACGCGCCCGCGCACCAGCACGTTTTCCGGACGGTTCGCGTGCAGCAACGGCGCACCTGGCGCCAGCGCCTCCTCCATCGTCATCAGCGCCGGCAGTTTTTCCCACGTAACAGGAAAATCCGATTCCTCAAAGGCCTCTACTGCTTCTGTCTCTCCTGCAATCGCGGCTACGGGTTCTCCCCGGTGCCTCGCCTCAGTTTCGGCAAACACCGGCTGGTCGGCAAAAGGCGGAATCACGCCGTACAAGTTCACGCCCGGAACGTTTTTCGCAGTGAACACGGCACGAATTCCCGGATGTTTCTCGATAAACGCATCGATATCGCCAAACATGAACCGCGCGTGGTGGTGCGGGCAGCGAATCGCGCGCACCGCCAGCGCGCCTTCCGGAATTTCATCCGCGCCGAAAATGTCCGATCCGTTCACTTTGCGGGCGCCGTCCAGCCGCACAAGCCTTTTTCCCACCGCCATTCCCGCCGCCGGCGAGGCCTCTTCTTCTCGCACCGCGCCCGCTTCGAGCACCGCATCAACGATCTTGCGGTACCCCGTGCAGCGGCACAGCACGCCGCCTAGCGCGTCCATCACTTCGCTCTCGGTTGGAATTGCGCAGGTTTCCAGCAGCGCCGTCGCCGCCACCACCATTCCTGGCGTGCACGCGCCGCACTGCGCCGCTCCGTGATGAAGAAACGATTTTTGCACCCGGTCAAATAGAGGCGCGCGATTTTCCAGCCCCTCCACGGTCGTTACTTCGCGCCCTTCAGCTTGCGCCACCGCGACCAGACAAGCGCAAACCGGTGCGCCATCCAGCAGAACCGTACATGCGCCGCAGTCTCCCGCGTCGCATCCGACTTTTGTTCCCGTTAATCCCAGCGATTCGCGCAGCACGCGCGACAGCCGTTCCACCGGCGAAGCGCACACCTCCACAGTCCGCCCGTTCAGGCGGAAGCCCACCGTCGTTTGCGCGCCTACTTCGGGTCTGACCGTTTCCGCCATTGGATCTCAGGTCTCTATGCACGCTTCGATCGCGCGCCGCACCAGCGTCAGCGACGCATCGCGCCGGTACTCCGCCGTCGCGCGAACATCGTCAATCGGCGTAAGTGGCAAAAGATGCTCTCCCTTCACCACATCCCCAAGGCCTCTCCGCGCCTCTCGCCCGGCCAAAGCTTTTTCGAGCTCTCCCAGCCTTTGTGCCCGCGCGGCACAGGAGCCGATCGCCACCCTCGCCGCCTTCACGCGCCCATCCGCGCCCACCGCCACAATTGCGGCCACCATCGAAATCGAAATCACCAGATACCGTCGCGCGCCCAATTTCACAAATGCCGAAGCCGCATCTTCTATCTCTCGCGGCACAATCACCCGCGTCAATATCTCTCCCGGCCGCCGGGCCGTCGTCCGATTCCCCAGCACGAATTCATCGAGCGCCAGCCGCCGTTTTCCCGCCGCCGACACTAGCTCCACCATCGCGTCGAGCGCCAGCAGTGGCGGAATCCCGTCGGCCGCCGGCGAGGCGTTGCAGAGATTCCCCGCCACCGTCCCGCGGTTTTGGATTTGCACCGATCCCACTTCGCGGGCTGCAAGCTTCAAGCAGTCGAACGCCCGTGGCAAGGGCGCCGACAGCACTTGCGTCCATGTCGCTCCGCCGCCGATGTGAATTGCTTCCGGAAAAAATTCGATGGTTTGGATTTCGCGGACACTGCTTACGTCTACCACAGGTGTGCGCACCGGGCGATCGCCCAGCGCGGGATAAAAATCCGTTCCGCCCGCAAGAATCTGCGCGCCGGTTGCAGCCAGCGTCTGCACCGCTTCGGCGACACTTCGCGGTCGAAAATAGGCAACGGCCGTCATTCGGATGGCCCCTTGCGCGCCTGCCCGATTGCAGCAAACTAGATCATTTGTATACGAACAAACTTCAAAAGTACAGCCGCGCTCTCTTTTCCGCATTGTATCGCAACGGATTGGGGCGAGGGCGCAGTCATGAGAGAATTCGTGTGCTATAAACCGCAGAGGAGGACCGGCATACAATGCTCGTTAGCGAGCGGCGTTTCCGCGTTGAATGGGGCGATTGCGATCCCGCGGACATCGTTTTCTATCCGAATTATATGGTCTGGTTCGACGCCAGCATGACTTCGCTCTTCGCTCTCGCCGGACTTCCCCTGCCTGCTCTCTTCGCGTCTCACAAAGTCGTCGGCATTCCCGTCGTCGACGTGAAGGTGAAATTTCTCGCGCCTTCCCGCTTCGGCGACGAATTGCGCGCCGTTTCCACTGTCACGGAATTCGGCCGCAGCAGCTTCGTCCTCCGTCATCAGTTTTTCAAGGGAGATACTCTCGCCGTCGAAGGTTTTGAAACGCGCGTCTGGACCGCTCACGACCCCAGCGCGCCCGGCCGCTTGAAATCCCAGCCCCTGCCCAAGGAAATTATCGACAAACTTTCTGCTTCCGGGAAGTAATCGCTCCGGTCGGACCTCGGCCCTCCGGCCGTCTCTCCCTCTAATTGCCATTCCGAGCTTGCCTGCGGCAGGCAGGGGGTCAGTGGACGGCACGAGAAATCTTCTTTTTTCCTTTTAGAAACTCACACGTTGCACCCGAGCCTTCAGGCTCCTGCCTGAAAGTCGGGGCCGGAAAGCCTCCTGCGAATCCTATAATCGTTTCAGCCCAACTTCATGGCCACCGGATTCTTCGGATCCGTGTAATCGTAAAATCCCCGCCCCGATTTCCGCCCGTTCCATCCCGCCAGCACCATCCTTTTCATCAGCGGCGGCGACGCGAATCGCTTTTCCTTGAATTCCTCGAACATGATGTTCGAAATGTAATACGTCGTGTCGATTCCCACGAAATCCAGCAGCGTCAGCGGTCCCATCGGATGCCCGCATCCGAGCTTCATCGAATTGTCGATATCCTCGATCGACCCGACTCCTTCTTCGAGCGCCCGCACCGCGTCCAGAAGGTAGGGAACCAGCAGCCGGTTCACGATGAATCCCGTACGGTCCGACGTCTTCACCGCCGTCTTTCCCAGCTTTGCCGCAAACACGAGAGCTTCGTCGTACACGCGCGCGTCCGTCGCAATCGTCCGGATCACTTCCACCAGTTTCATGATCGGCACGGGATTGAAGAAATGCATCCCCAGAAATCTGTCGGGCCGCTTCGTGAATGTCGCCATTTCCGTGATCGAAAGTGACGACGTGTTGCTCGCAAAAATCGTGTGTTGCGGGCACACCGCGTCCAGCGCCGTCCACAACTCGCGTTTCGCCGGCAGTTGCTCGATGATCGCCTCGATGATCAGGTCGCTCGATCTCAGATCGTCCAGGCTCGTCGTCCCGTGCAGCCGCGCTCGCGCCTCATCGCGATTCGCCGCCGTCAGCGTCCCTTTGTCCACCATGCGCTGCATATTTTTCTCAATCGACTGCAAGCCTTTGTCCACGAGCGCCTGCGAAACTTCTCTCACCGTCACCGTGAATCCCGCCTGCGCCGCCACTTGCGCGATCCCCGATCCCATCAGCCCGCACCCCACCACTCCCACTTTTTCAATCGCCATCGAATTGTCTCCTATGAATTGCGAATGGTTGCCGCTTCAACGTCCTGCATCGATTTCCTCAAAAACCTCTTCCGCCATGTGAAATGCCGCATTCGCCGCCGGCACTCCGCAATAGATCGCCGCCTGCAGCAGCGTCTCCTGAATCTCCTCGCGCGTCACCTTGTTTCGAATCGCCGCTCTCACGTGCATCCGGAACTCTTCGTGCCTTCCGAGCGCCACGAGCATCGCCAGCGTCAGCAAGCTCCGCGTCCGCCTGTCCAATCCCGGCCGCGCCCAAATCTCGCCCCACGCGTAGCGCGTGATCAAATCCTGAAACGCTTCGTTGAATTCCGTCCGCCTCGCAAGCGAATTGTCCACATGCGCATCGCCCAGCACGGCGCGGCGCACTTCCAGGCCTCTCGCATATCGCTCGCGCTCATCCATCACCGCGTCTCCTCGTCCGCTAAAAATCCCGCCACTGCCGCATTAAATTTCTCGGCCGCTTCGATATTGGAAAGGTGCGACGCTTCCAGTTCCGCTTGCCGCGCTCCGCGTATTCGCTCCGCCATGAACCGCGCGTCCGCAGGCGTCGTCACTGGATCGCGCGCGCCGTTGATCACCAGCGTCGGAGTGTGTATCTTCCCAATCTCCTCGCGCAAATCCGAGTCCCGCAGCGCTGCGCAGCAGCCGATATACCCCTCAGGCGAGCATTTCCGCAACAGCTCGAGAATCGCTTCCACCGATTCCGGCGCCCTCGCCGCAAATTCCGGCGTAAACCACCTTCCGATCTGCGTTGCGGCAATCGACGTCATCCCTCCCTCACGCACCTGAATGATTCGCGCGTTCCACGTTTCCGTCGTGCCGATTCGCGGCCCCGTATTGCTCAGCACCAGTTTCTCGATCCGCCCCGCCGCGTGAATTCCCAGCCACATTCCGATCACACCGCCCAGCGACAGCCCGCAAAAATGCGCCCGCTCGATTCCCAGGCTGTCCAGTAATCCCAGCAAATCTCGCCCCAGCGTTTCGATGGCATACGGCCCGTGCGTTACCTCCGTCCCGCCGTGCCCCCTTGTGTCGTATTGCAGCACGCGAAACCGCTGCGCAAAAGCCGTGATCTGCGGCGCCCACATCGTGTGGTCCGTGCCCAGCGAATGCGACACCACCACCACCGGCGCCGTTTCCTCGCCGTCAAACCGGTAATTAATTTTTATTCCATGCCCTTCCACAATCGGCATTTCTTCGCCTCATCAGCGCGCTGCTTTGCGCGCTGCCAGCACCGCTTCAATCCACTCTGCGCTCGCTCCCATATAATTCTCCGGCTCGAGCCGCGCCGCAATCTCTTCCTGCGTCATCAGCTTTGCAATTCGCGCATCCTCGGAAAGTATTGTCGCCAAACTTCTCCCGTCGGACGCCGCCTTCCGGCACGCTTCCTCCATCAGCGTAAACGCCTCTCTCTTTCCGATCTTCTTCGCCAGCGCAAACGTCACCGCTTCCGTCAAAATCATCCCGTGCGTGATTCCGAGGTTCGCCTTCATCTTCGCTTCGTCCGCTTCCAATCCCTCCGCGATTTCGATCGCCCGTTCCAGCGCTCCATGCGCCAGCAAGAAAACTTCCGGCAGCGTTTCCCACTCCGCCTGCCAACCGCCCAGTCCCCGCTCGTGCTCCTGCGGCATCGTCGCAAACATCGTCGCCACCAGCCCCGGCACGCGAATCGCCGCGGACAAAATCACCGCCGACGCTACCGGATTCCTCTTGTGCGGCATCGTCGACGAACCCCCGCGACCAGCCCCACCTGGCTCGCTTGCTTCGCCCACTTCCGTCTGCATCAACAGCGACACATCGCGCGCCATTTTTCCCAGGGTCCCCACCAGCAATCCCAGCGCCGCCGCCACTTCCGCCATTCTGTCGCGATGCGCGTGCCACGGCATCGCGGGCAATGCAAGCCTCAGTTCCTTCGCCAGCGCCCGCGCCACTTTCGTTCCGTGCTCGCCCAGCGCCGCCAGAGTTCCCACCGCGCCGCCAAATTGCAGCGCCAGCGCCCGTCCGCGCGCCTCTCCCAATCGCTCGCGATGCCTTTCGATTGCATCCAGCCATCCCGCAATCTTTAGCCCCAGCGTTACGGGCGGCGCTTGTTGCAGCCACGTCCGCCCTGCCATCGCTGTTCCCGCATATTTTTGCGCGAGGGTCGCCAGCCGGTTCGCAAGCCGCTTCAAACCCGCGTCGAATACCTCGAGCGCTTCGCGGATTTGCAGCACCAACCCGGTGTCGATCGCATCCTGGCTCGTCGCGCCCCAGTGAACGTACCCCGCCGCTTGCGCGTCTTTCTTTGCCACTTCGGCAGTCAGCGCCCTCACTAGCGGAATGGCCGCATTTCCGGCTAATGTCGCTGCTCGCGACAGTTCCTCCGCGGAATACAGCTCCGCCCGGCAGCATGCCTCAATCGCCTCCGCCGCTTTTCGCGGAGCAATCTCTTCCGACGCGATCGCCCGCCCCAGAGCGGCCTCGAAATCGAGCATCCTTTGAATGCGTTGCCGGTCGGAAAATACCTCGCGCATGGCGCGGGTGGTGAACAGTGGATCAAGTAGATGCTGCGTGCTCAACCGCGAGCCTCCTGGCGACGGCTTGCGACCCAACCCAACCTAGCAGCGATATAAGGTCCGTTCAAGGGGATGTTGCTCCGCCTCTGCGTCCGCCGCGTCAGATTCCTCTCCTATTTCCTGTTTTCCTGTGCCCGCAGCGTCTTGCTGATGGGACTTCATGCATCCAGCTGTAAGAAAACTGTGTCTTTCCCGCAACAAATTTCCTTGCGCCGCATCCCATGAGAATGTAACGTAATTGCTTGTGCTTTTTGCTCTCCGCGCAGGGGGCTGATTCTTTGGCAGCGCGGACCCGCCTGTTTTTCGCTGTCTTGGCCATTCGAATGGCAATATTCGGGCGAACCAGGTTGATGAATCATATCTGAGGAGGAATTATGAGGATTGCGGTTCTCGGTGGCGACGGCTATTGCGGCTGGGCCACAGCTCTCTATCTCTCGAAGCAAGGCCACAGCGTTGCGATCGTCGACAATTTCGTCCGCCGCCTCTGGGATCACGAGCTCGGGGCGCAAACCCTCACCCCCATCCGCCCGCTTTCCGACCGCGTCCGCGCATGGAAGGAACTCTCTGGCAAAACCATCGAAGTTTTTGTCGGCGACATCACCGATTACGAAATTCTTTCGTCGATGATTAAGTCCTTCGAGCCGGAAGCCGTTGTCCACTTCGCCGAGCAGCGCGCCGCTCCCTATTCCATGATTGACCGCCAGCACGCCGTCTTTACCCAGGTCAACAACGTCGTCGGCACGCTCAATCTCCTGTTTGCGCTGAAGGAGTTCGTCCCCGATTGCCACCTCGTCAAGCTCGGGACCATGGGGGAATACGGCACGCCGAATATCGACATCGAAGAAGGCTACATCACCATCGAGCACAACGGCCGCAAGGACGTTCTGCCTTTCCCGAAGCAGCCCGGCTCCTTCTATCACCTCTCGAAGGTCCACGACAGCCACAACATCATGTTTGCCTGCAAGATTTGGGGCTTGCGCGCCACCGATCTCAACCAGGGCGTCGTCTATGGCACCGTCACCGACGAATCCGCGCTCGATGAAGCCCTCATCAATCGCTTCGATTACGACGAAGTTTTCGGCACCGTCCTTAACCGCTTCTGCATTCAGGCCGCTGTCGGCCATCCGCTCACCGTTTACGGCAAGGGCGGCCAGACGCGCGGCTTCCTCGATATTCGCGACACGGTTCGCTGCATCGAGCTTGCCTGCCTCAATCCCGCGGCCAAGGGCGAATGCCGCGTCTACAACCAGTTCACCGAACGCTTCTCCGTCCTCGACCTCGCGAAGCTGGTCGAAACCGCCGGCAAGAAAATGGGCTTGAATGTCCGCATCGATCACCTGCCCGATCCACGCGTCGAGGCCGAAGAGCACTATTACAACGCCAAGCATTCCAAGCTGATCGATTTGGGCCTCGTCCCCCACAATCTTTCCGACTCGCTCCTCGATTCGCTCATGAACATCGCCATCCGCTATCGCGACCGTGTCGATTCCTCGCTCTTCATGCCGCAGGTCGATTGGCGCAAGACGCGCAACGTTCGCGAGCGCAAGGTCACGATTCCCGAAAAGCACTACGACGGCTCGGACCTCGGTAATGGAGCGCCCAAGTCCGGCGTGAAGCAGCCCTCTTCGCGCTCCTCCAAGCGCTGAAGCGAGCGTGTCCGGCCGCCGACAACTCAACTCCTGGCTTCTTCTCGTCCTCGTCGCCAGCGGTATCTATCTCGGATGCATCATCTCGCCGCCGTCCCTGATGGACGACGTCGATTCTGTGCAGGCCGTAATCTCCCGCTCGATGCTCGTCTCGGGCGACTGGGTCACGCCGCATATCGACGGCGTTCCCTATTTCGAAAAAGGTCCGCTCGTCTACTGGGCCATCGCCGGTTCGTTCAAGATTTTCGGCGTTCACGATTGGGCCGCCCGCATTCCCATCGCCCTTTCCGCCATCGCGCTGTGTTTGTTGACCGCCGCCTTCGGTGTCTGGGCTTTCGGCAAGCGCGCCGGTTTGTACGCCGGTTTATGCATCGTCACGTCTGTCGGCCTCTTCCTTTTCACTCGCATCCTGATTCCAGACGTGATGCTCACCTTCTGCTGCGCTCTCGCTCTATGGTCTTACCTCCGTTTGATGGACGACGAAGAGCCTCGCCCGCGTCTCTGGGCCTTTCTCCTTGCCGCCAGCATGGGCCTCATCGCCATCGTATTTCCCCTTGGCGCGATGCTCGTCCATATGGCGCTCACCCGGCGTCTCTTCGTCCGCCGCACCTGGCAGCGGCTTCATCCGTTCACTGGCTTGCTCGTGATTTTTCTCATCGCCGCTCCCTGGCATATTCTTGCCGCGATTCGTAATCCTCCGATTTTCGCTTTCACTCTGCACAGTGGCCCGCACAATTATCACGGCTTTCTCTGGTTTTACTTCATCAACGAACAGCTCCTGCGCTTCCTGAATCTTCGCTATCCGCGCGACTACAACACCGTTCCGCGACTCTATTTCTGGCTGTTTCACCTCATCTGGCTGTTTCCCTGGAGCGTCTATCTCCCCGCTGTGGCGAAGCTCCGCTATCGTCCCGTCGACCGTGCGGGTGACGCGCGCCTCCTCTGCCTCTGCTGGATTGGCTTCGTCCTCGTCTTTTTCACTTTTTCGACGACGCAGGAATACTATTCCATGCCGTGCTATCCGGCCTTCGCGCTCCTTCTCGGCTCTGCCATGCAGGAAGGCGGAGATTGGGTGCGCCGCGGAACTGTCGCTCTCCGCGTTATTCTCGGCGCTTGTGCCGTCGCGGCCTTCGCGATCCTCTTCGCCGTCCGCCACGTTCCCACTCCTGGGGATATTGCCAGCTCCCTTGGCTACCACCCGAAGGACTACACGCTCTCTCTCGGCCACATGCTCGATCTCCGGCTCGATTCTTTCGCCTATCTCCGAATGCCTCTCTTCTTCGCGGGCGTCGCCTTCCTCTTCGGCGCTTTCGGCACCCTCCGAAAATTCAGTGAACGCACTTTCGTCTTCACGGCAATCATGATGCTCCTTTTCTTTCAGGCTGCCCGCCTCGCGATGGTCACCTTCGACCCTTTCCTTTCCTCTCGCCCCATCGCGGAGGAAATTCTCAAGCTTCCTCCCGGCCAGCTGATTCTCAATCGCCACTTCTATCCATATTCCTCGGTTGGCTTTTACACTAATCGGCCGGCGCTCCTCACCAACGGCCGCGTCATGAATCTCGAATACGGTTCCAATGCTCCTGGCGCTCCCGACGTCTTTCTCGATCCTTCCGAATTTCAAAAGTTGTGGAATGGGCCCGGCCGCTGCTACTTCGTCGCCAACAAGCGCGAATTCCCTCCCTTTGAAGCGCTCATGGATTTCTCGCGCCGCGATGTCGTCATGGAGAGCGCCGGAAAGCTTCTCGTCACAAATCTTCCGTTGCCGGATCATCCGTGATGCACATTGTTCATCCGCGCAGCTGCGACGGAGCTTTTCTTCGCTCCTCGCGCGCGGCTGTTCGCCGCTTCGTGCTATGTTACTTTGAACGCACGATGGGTTTATCCACGCACGAGACGGGCTTGGAAAGCATTGTCCCGATTGCAAACGGCTTTATTGACTCTCCCCTTCTGCCGCAGCTCCTTAGATTGTCATTCCGAGGAGGAGCAGCCCGATTTTCGCGCCGGCATTTGGGGATTGCGCGAAAATCGGGCGACTTGGCGGCGACGAGGAATCTCGGCGCCGGAACGGCGGATATCTCGCAGCGAACATTCAACGAGGTTATCGACAAGGCTATTTCAAACGTGAGATTTGAATGTGTCGTGCGTGAGGCGCAATGATTTGGAAGGTGTTTGAATATCTCCTGCTGGGCCTGGCCGCCGTTCCGTTCATCTATTACGGTCTCGCCCTCTACGGCACAGCATCGTACCTTCGCACCGTCAATCGTTGGAAATCCTCGGCCAAGAACTACACGCCGCCCGTCAGTTGCCTCA
>Ga0335074_10001317_pt1 | contig 33743 bp, 30 predicted proteins | sample Lox_Sample_23_FD_206715 | JGI IMG/M metagenome (GOLD analysis project Ga0335074, IMG submission 206715) | Soil microbial communities from Loxahatchee National Wildlife Refuge, Florida, United States - Lox_Sample_2.3 | ecosystem: Environmental > Terrestrial > Soil > Wetlands | place: USA... | reverse complement strand
TTCTGGCGGCGGCATCTGTCGCCACTACGGCCGCGCAAGCCGCCGAGGATCCGCCTGCCGCCTCGAGCGCCGACGGTGCCGCCGTGGCGGTGCTTGCGCAGAATGCGCCATCCCCGAGCGCAGCAGGAGGCGGCAACGCCACAACCGAGAATGCCAATGGGACCGAGGGTCTCACGGAGGTGATCGTCACCGCCTCGCGGTACGCGCAGGACGTGCAGAAGGAATCACGGCCGATGGACGTACTCACGGGCCAGCAGCTCGCGAGCGAGAACGTCACCGGACTCGAGGCGCTCAACAATCTGGTGCCCGGCGTCTCGGTCGGAGTTTCGGCGGATCAGCTGCAGGTCTACATTCGCGGCGTCGGCGATCGCACCGTCACGGCGCAGACCGACCCGGGCGTGGCGATCAACTACGACGGCGTCTACCTGCCTCGGGCGTGGGAGGCAAACCTGATCTTCTTCGACGACGATCGAGTCGAGATCCTGAAGGGCCCGCAGGGAACCCTGTACGGTCGCAACGCGAGCGCCGGCGCGATGAACGTCGATCCCGCCCTGCCGACCACGCAATTCTCCGGGGATGCGGAGGCAGAGGTCGGTAACTATGCCGCGCATATGTTCACTGGTGATCTGAACGTGCCCCTGAACAATGTGCTCGCGGTGCGTGGCTCCTTCCAGACGAACAATCACGACGGCTACCTCTCGGATGGGAGCGATGATGCCGACAGCCAGGCCGGGCGGGTGCAACTGCTGCTCAAGCCGAGCGATGAGTTCTCCATACGCTTCGACGGCACCTACCTGCACAATGGCGGCAACGGCAACGAGTTCGTCGCCCGACCGCTCTACAATCCCTCCAACCCCTGGATTGCCGAAGCGAACGATCCGCCCTTCCAGGCACTCATCAGCTCGCCTCCGCCGACCGGCTTTCTGCTCTATCCGTACACGACGCACGGCTATCAGAACATCAGCACGGCGATCGCGCTGCTCGATCTGGAATGGAAACTCTTTCCGGGCGCCACGCTGACGGTGATACCGGCCTTCGTGGATGGCGATGAGAGCGTGCTGGTGTACCCGGTCATCACCAACCTCGAGCACACCCTGTCCAAGCAGGACTCCATCGAGGCGCGCCTCGCCTCCGATCCCGCCGCACCGCTCGTGCCCGGACTGCAGTGGGTGGTCGGCGCGTATGCCTCGCACGAGCAGCTCAGTGAGGATGTCGTCGCCGAGGAAGGCGCCATCCTCGGCACGCTGACGACGGAGTTCAACAAGCTCAACGACACCACCTGGGCGGTGTTCGGCGAGGGCAAGTACAGCATCCTGCCGGCGCTACGCGTCATCGCAGGGGTGCGCTATACGTCCGAGCAGAAGCTCGCCGACGGCGCATCGATTCAATCCGGCGCCGCGCCGAGCCCCTTCACCGGCACCGCGAATTTCAGCAAGACGACTTACCGCACCGGCCTCGAGTACGACGTGGCTCCGCAGTCGATGGCGTATGCGACCGTGAGCACGGGCTTCAAGGCGGGCGGCTTCTTCGCGGCGCCCCCTCCCAACACCTACCAGCCCGAGAATCTCACGGCCTACGAGCTCGGGATCAAGAACCGCTTCCTCGACAACCGCCTGCAGCTCAACGTCGAGCTCTTCGACTGGGACTACCGCAATCTGCAGGAGCAGTTCATCTCCGTGCTCTCGAACGGCGGGGTCGGGCTGGTCACACGCAATGCCGCGCAGTCGACCCTGCGCGGAGTCGACTTGCAGCTGACGGCGCTGCTCACCAAGGAGGACGTATTCTCCGCCGAGACGGAGTACAACCACGCCGTCTACAACAACTACCAGTACGACACGCTCTTCCTCGGCCCGCCTTCCCCGATCAGCACCGGGTGCATCGCCTCGACCGTCCCGACGGATAGCCTGAATTGCAGCGGCTATCAGCTCGTGAAGGCGCCGCTGTGGTCCGGCTCGGTGAGCTATGAGCACACCCTGCCGCTCGTCAATGGCGACTCGCTCGCATTTCGCGCCGAAGAGCACTTCTCCTCCGCCTATTGGCTCGCGGATGACTTCATTGCCTCGGAACGGGCGCCCGCATGGGCCATCACCGACCTGTTCCTGACGTACACCATGTCGCGCATTGCGCTGCGGGCGAGTCTTTACGTCCAGAACCTGGAGAACAAGGCGATCTATACCTACGGGGTGGAGAGTCCCGCCACACCGGGTATCACCGGAGCGGACATCGGAGCGCCTCGCACCTACGGAGTTCGGTTGCGCTACAGTTTCTGAAGCCGTCGCGCGACGCGCATGAGCCCGGCAGCCGCCACGCACAGCGGCGCCATCGGGACGATGCTAAGCGGGCGTCCGTTCGGCGGCAGGCTCGCTGCGTGCGCCCGCTGGCAGAGCGCTCGCCGGCAGGGCCGGCCGGCTCAGGATCAGATCCGCGGCCTTCTCCGCGATCATGATCACCGGAGCGTTGGTGTTGCCCCCGACGAGGCGCGGCATCACCGAGGCATCCACCACGCGCAGCCCCTCGAGCCCGCGCACGCGCAGCGCCGCATCCACCACCGCGGTGGCATGGGTTCCCATGGCGCAGGTGCCGGCCGCATGGTGGGCAATTGCCACGGTGCGGCGGATGTACGCCTCGATCTCGGCATCGGTCGCGACCTCTCGGCCCGGCAGCGTCTCGCGCGTGGTGAGGTCCTTGAGCGGCGCGGTGGCATAGAGCTCGCGAGTCCATTTGAAGGCGCGCACCAGCGTCGCCACGTCCTCGCGCTCGGCGAGCACGTTGAGGAAGATGCGCGGCGCGGCGCTCGGATTCGGGCTCGCGAGCTTGACTCGGCCGCGGCTCGCCGGTCGCAGCAAGAGGTTGAACGCTGCGAGATTGGCGCCGCGCGAGGGCCGCAGGCCGGGCACCCACACGCGCGCATCCATGTTGGTGGGATAGAGATTCACCTTCACGTCCGGCCGGTCGAGTCCGCTGCGCGTGCGGATGAAGCCCATGCAGGTGATCGGCAGCCGGGTCGCCGGTCCCGAGCGCAGCAGCAGCCACCGCAGCACGGCGAGCGAGATTCGGTCGAGTCGCAGTTGCGGCTCGAAACCGCTGCCGCGCCTGGCGGCGTAACCGAGCGCGATGGCGGCGTGCTCCTGGAGATTTGAGCCGACCTCCGGCGCATCGAGCAGCGGCGTGATCCCGAGCGCGCGCAGCTCATCGGCCGGGCCGATCCCCGAGAGCATGAGCAACTGCGGAGAGTTGTAGGCCCCGGCGCTCAGGATGACTTCGCCCTCGGCGCGCGCCGAGTAACGCTGAGCATCCGCCAGGTACTCGACTCCGACGGCGCGGCCGCGCTCGATCAATACGCGCACGACCTGCGCCTGCACTTGGACGGTCAGGTTGGGCCGGCGCATGGCGGGACGCAGATAGCACACATCCGTGCTGCCGCGCTCGCCGTGATGGATGCACCCTTCCGGGGGCGCAAAGCCCTCGCAGAGCATGCTGGCATGATGATCCGCGTGCACCGTGGCGCCTCGGGCCCGCACGGCCGCCAGTGTGGCATCGAGCAGGCCGTCGCGGCTCTCCCACCCCGTGACCGACAGCGGTCCAGTGCCGCCGTGAAACAACGACTCGCCACGCCAGCTCGACTCGGCACGGCAGAAGTACGGCAGCACCTCGGCGAAGCTCCAGCCCTCGAGCCCCAGCTGGCGCCACTCATCGTAGTCGCGGGGGTCGGCACGCGCGTACAGCATGCCGTTGATGGAGGAGCAGCCGCCGAGCATCTTGCCGCGCGGCAGCCAGAGCCGTCGGGCCTGCGCATGCGGCTCGGGCTCGGAGGCGTAACCCCAGCTGATGGCAGGGTCCTGGATCAGCTTCAGGAAGCCGAGCGGCATGCGCATGAGCAACGGCCGGCGCGCGTGCCCGGCCTCGAGCAGCAGCACGCGGCAAGCCGGGTCGGCCGAGAGACGATTCGCGAGCACACAGCCGGCCGAGCCGGCTCCCACGATCACGTAGTCGTAGGCGCTCTGCATCGAGGGCCTGCGGCGAGCTTACGCGTCGGGCCAGATCGAGGGGGCGAGCTCGACCAGCAAGGACAGCTTGGCCCACTGCTCCTCCTCGGCGAGCTCGTTGCCCTCGGCGGTGCTCGCAAAACCGCACTGCGGAGACAGGCACAGCTGCTCGAGCGGCACGAACTGCGCGGCCGCCTCCAGACGCTGCCGGATCAGCTCACGACTCTCGAGGGCTCCGGTCTTGCTGGTGACGAGCCCAAGCACCACCCGCTTCGCCCCCTTCGGCAAGAAGCGCAGCGGCTCGAACCCGCCCGCTCGCTCGCTGTCGTACTCGAGGAAATAGCCATCGTAGTTGAGCTCGTTGAAGAGCGTATCGGCGATCGCCTCGTAGCCGCCCTGAGCGAACCACGCCGAACGGAAATTGCCGCGACAGATGTGCGTGGTGATGGTCATGTCCGCGGGCCGCTCGGCGATCGCGAGGTTGAGCCCCCGCACCCAGGAGCGCAGGATGACATCGGGATCGTCCCCGCGCGCCTGCATCTTCTGACGCATGCCGGCATCGCAGAGATACGCGAGATTCACGTCGTCGAGCTGCAGGTAGCGACAGCCGGCATCGTAAAAGGCGCGGATCGCCTCTCGATACGCCAGGCCGAGATCCTGAAGCAGCGCATCGAGCGTTGGATAGACGTTCCGATCGACTGTCTCGCGCCAGTCCCGCGAGGCCGACACCAGCATGGTCGGACACGGGATCGTCATCTTCGGAACCGCTCGCGTGTGCTGCTTGAGGAAGCGGAAGTGCTCGAGGAGGGGGCTTCCCACGAAGCGCAGCTTGCCGCAGACGGTGAGCAGGTTCATGCCCTTGGCGCTCTGCTGCAGAGACTTGCCCTGCGCCGCCGGTGGGGCGGCACGCGGCACCGGCTTGATGCCCGCGAAGCCACTCAGGAAGTCATAGGCCCACGTGATACGGCGCAGCTCACCATCGGTGGCACAACGCAGGCCGATCGACTGCTGACGCTCGATCAGCTGCTCGATGGCCGCATCCTCGATGCGCGCGAGCTCGCCGTCCGAGAGCTCACCCTCATCGTGTTGGGCACGCGCACGCTGCAGAGCGGCCGGCCGCAGCAGACTACCGACCTGGTCGGCGCGAAACGGGGGCTTGACCGTCATCAAAGGGCCTCATCGGGCATGCGGCCCGAGTACGAAAGTCGGCCCAGATAATATACAACCTTGCCTACACTCGGATAAGATTCTGCGCCTCCGTGGTCGGACGGATACCGCCCGGCGTTACCCAGTAGGTCTCCTGATGCAGCGCAGCTCGGATCGTATTCACGTCACGCACGCGGGCCGTCTCGAATCCTCCTCCAAACCCTTCGAGCAAGCCGACCGAGCCAAGGCCCGCGGCCAGCCCTACGATGAGGCCGCTTACCCGCAGCTGCTGCGCGAAGCCGTTCGCGACGTGATCGAGCATCAGCTGACTCTGGGCATCGATGCCTTGAGTGACGGGGAGCTCGGGCGGCTGCGCACCTGGCCGTACTATTCCAAGCGGCTCTCCGGCATCGAGTACCGCGCCTGCAAGCCCGGGGAGTTCGGCTCCACCATCTTCAAGACCCGCGAGCGCGAGCGCTTTGCCGAGTACTACGAGGACGCGGACCGGGCGCGCTACGCCGCCGGTGCACCGTCCCGGCGCGACATGCGCATCGTGTGCAGCGGCCCGCTCGAGAGCAAGGGAACGACCGAGCTTCAGGCAGAGCTCGCGCGCTTTCGCGAGGTCCTGGGCAGCATCGAGGCTGCCGCCGCGCACGATGCCTTCTTTCCGGTGATCGCCCCGGGCTGGCTCGATCACTTCATCTTCAATGAGCACTACCGCAGCGAGGAGCAGTTCATCCACGCGCTGGCGGAGGTGATGCGCCCCGAGTACGAGGCGATCGTCGGCGCTGGCTTCATCGTACAGATCGATGATCCCGGGCTGCCGGACACCTGGGCCACCTACGTTCCGGCACCACCGCTCGTGGAGTACCGCAGGCGCTCGCGGGTGCGCGTCGAGGCGCTCAATCACGCACTGCGCAACATTCCCGAGGATCGGGTTCGCTACCACCTGTGCTGGGGCAGCTGGAACGGACCTCATGTGGATGATCTGCCCTTCGAGCACGTGATCGACCTCATGCTGCAGGTTAAGGCCCAGGGCTACTCTTTCGAGGCGGGCAACGTGCGCCACGAGCACGAGTGGAAGCTCTGGCGCGACGTGAAGCTGCCCGCCGGCAAGATCCTCATTCCGGGCGTCGTCAGTCACCGCACCAACACCGTCGAGCACCCCGAGGTGGTCGCCGACCGGCTCTGCAACTTCGCAAGCCTCGTCGGCCGCGAGAACGTCATGGGCGGCACCGACTGCGGCATGGGCGGCGGGCGCATCCACTGCGAGATCGGCTGGGCGAAGCTCGAGGCGAGCATCGCCGGAGCTCGCCTCGCGACGCAGCGGCTGTGGGGGCGGGGCGCCGCCTGACAGCGGGATGCGGGCCGCTGACGCCTGGCAGCGGCGTACGGCCAGCGCCGGCGCAGCCTCGGCCGAGCGGCTTGACACTCGCGAATGCACCTACCATTATGAATACAATGTTGGCTACAGACGTAGGGGTGGCGACCCCGGCACGCCCTGCCGTCCTCGGCAGCCGCAGCGAGGCGCTCGCGGCGGCCGCCGCCGTCGCGGCACGCGTGCGCGCCCGGGCCCGCCAGACCGAGGCGGACCGACTGGTGCCGCGCGCGAGCATCGCGGAGATCGGCGCGGCCGGGCTGTTCGGGCTGGTGACGCCGCGGTGCTTCGGCGGTTCCGAGCTCGGCTTCGCAGCACTCGTGGAGGTCACCGCAGAGCTCGCCTCCGCCTGCGGCTCCACGGGATGGGTATTCGGCGTGCTCGCCGGCCACAGCTGGCTGCTCAACCTCTTTCCGGTCGAGGCACAGCGGGAGGTCTTCGCCGATCCACACGTGCTCACCGCCACCGTTTTTCGGCTGGGCGGCAGCGTCGAGCGCGTGAGCGGCGGGTTCCGGCTCACCTCGGGCGAAGGCCGCTTCTGCAGCGGTGTCGATCATGCGAGTTGGATCATCGTCGGCTGTCCGGTGAGCGGCGGCGACGCGCCCGACCCGCACTTCTTCGTTCTGCCGCGCAGCGACTTCGAGATCATCGATGACTGGTACACGGCGGGCATGCGCGGCACCGGCAGCCGTTCGATTCGTGCCAAGGAATGCTTCATCCCCGCGCACCGGGCCGTGCGCGTGCAGGAGATGGCGAGCGGCAGTACCCCGGGAGCGCGCTTTCACGCCCGAGCGCTCTATCGCATGCCGTTCCAAGCCGTCTCGCCCTTCTCCCTGGTCGGCGCCCCGCTCGGCATGGCGCGCGCGGCCGTCCGCGCTTTCGCCGAGAGCCTGCGCGGCAGCATCCAGAAGATGCCCCCCGAGCACGTGAGCGCACAGGCGGCGACCTTCGCGCGCCTGGCCAGCGCCTCGGCGGACATCGATGCCGCCTATGCGCTCGCCGTCGCCGATGCGCTCACGCTCGATGAGGCCCCAGGGCCCGAGGGGCTCGATGCCCTGGTGCTCGCTCGCTTCCAGCGCAACTGGGCCTATGCGGCCCAGACCGCACGTCACGCCGTGAATCACGTCTTCGAGGCCGCCGGCGGCAGCGGGATTTATGACGCATCCGACCTGCAGCGCATCTGGCGTGATGTCAACTCGGCCGCGCAGCACTTTGCCTTTACCTGGGACACCGCCATGAATAATTATGGGCGCGTGCTGATCGGGCTTACCCCGTCCGCGATGGTCCCGCGCGGCGGCCGCTAGGCTCGCGGGGCGCGCCGTGATCGATCCCAACGACCTCTCGGACATCCAGGACTACTCCGCTGCCACCCTGCGGGCGCAGATTGAGCGCCTGCTCGTGTCGAGCACTCCCGAGCAGCTCATCTATCGTGAATGCGAGCTCGACGAGATCTGGCGCTTCATCGATCTGGAGATCGCGAGCCTCAAGGCGAGCGGTGGCGCGGCCAGTGAGCTCGCATCTCTCACACGCCAGCGCGACATCGTCATGCAGGCGCACGATCTCGTGGGCGTGAATGCCGACGCCAACACGGCGGCGCAGCGCCTGCGCGAGCTCATCGCTCCGAAACCTCATTCCTGAAGGAGGCACCCTCATGCTTTCCGCCGAAGACAACGAGACTCTGACGCGCGTGGGTCCCGGCACGCCGATGGGGATGCTGCTGCGTCGCTTCTGGATTCCCGCCCTCCTCGCCTCCGAAGTCGGCGAGCCCGACGGCAAGCCCGTGCGGCTTCGGCTGCTCGGCGAGGACCTGGTCGCATTCCGCGACAGCGACGGCCGCGTCGGGCTGCTCGATGAGCATTGCCCGCACCGCCGTGCCTCCCTCGCGCTCGGCCTCAATCAGCACTCGGGGCTGCGCTGCCTCTATCACGGCTGGAAGTTCGGGGTGGATGGGCGCTGCCAGGATGCCCCGACCGAGGCCGCCGGCTCCAAGTTCTGCGCCCGTATCCGCACCACCGCCTACCCGACACACGAGGCGGGCGGGGTCATCTGGACCTATATGGGCCCGCCCGAGCACAAGCCGGCCTTCGCGGACTACGAATGGCTGTCGATGCCCGGCACCCACGCCGTGCCCTTCAAGATCCAGGAGGACTGCAACTACGCGCAGGCGGTCGAAGGCACTATCGATTCGGCGCATGCCGGCGTGCTTCACAAGTCCTCACCGTGGGATGCGCCGGGCAAGTTCTCGCACGAGAAGGACCTGGTGCCCAAGCTCGAAGTGGAATACACGCGCTACGGCCTGCGCTACGGGGCAGTGCGCAAGTTCGACGAGCAGCGCGCGCACGTGCGCGTCACCCAGGTGGTGCTGCCCTTCTACACCTTCATCCCGCCGAACGGCTTCGGGCCGGCGAAGGATCGGCGCCTCATCAACTGCTTCGTGCCGCGCGACGACACCTCGACCTGGCACATCCAGTGGTTCTTCGATCACAGCCAGCCGATCGATGTGACGTATCGCATCGAGGAAGGCGGCATCTGGATCGACGATAACTTCCGCAAGCTGCGGAACTTCGACAACTGGTACCTGCAGGACCGCGAGGCGATGAAGACCCAGGAGTTCGCCGGCATCCGTGGTGTCGTCACCCAGGACCACGCCGTGAGCGAAACGCAGGGCCGCATCCTCGATCGCACCAAGGAGCACCTCGGCACCTCGGATGTGGCGATCGTCGCGTGGCGGCGGCTGCTGCTCAAGGCCGCGCGCGCCCTCGCCGAGACGGGTCAGCCGCCGGTGGCGCTCGATCCCTCGGTGCCCTGGCAGATCATCCGCGCCGACACCAAGGTCTATCCGGCCGAGCGCACCTGGAAGGAAGAGGTGCCGCTCGATGCGCGACTCGCAGTACCGAAGCCGGGCGCGGCCGCCTGACGGGGAGAGGCGACGACTGGCGCTGACTCGCTGAGGCGGGTGCAGCGACTAGCCGGCGCGCACGCGCGCTCAGCGCCAGGGATCGACCACCACATGCACGGCCCCTGCCACTTCGCGGCCCGCCGTTGCCTTGATCGCGAGATCGACCTCCGCCAGAGCGAAGGTGTGCGTGCACATCCTCTCCAGCGGGAAGCGCCGTGAGGCGATGATCGCAAGCGCGCGCTGCACGGCCTGCCAGGTGCGGCCGCGCCCCGAGCGCACCGTGAGAAACCTTCTCTTGATGTCGCGCACCGGCACTGCGCCCTCGACGCAGTTCACCCACAGCCACGCGCCCTGTTTGACCACCTTCAGATACTGCTGCAGGTTCTGAGCGCCCGGATCGCCCGTGGTGTCCACCACCACATCGAGTCCCTCGCCCTGCGTGAGCTCGCGCACGCGCTCGACCAGATCCTCCGTCTCGACGTTGATGAAGCGGTCTGCCCCGAGCTCGAGCGCCAGCTCCAACCGGCGCAGATCGCGCGACAGTCCCGCGAGGAGCACGCGCTGCGCGCCGGCGGCGCGTGCGGCAATGACGCAGCCGAGGCCTTGCTGCCCCGGGCCGATCACCAGCACGCTCTTACCCGGACCCGCGTTCACATCGAGCGTCGCCCACTGCACCCCATTACCGAGAGGAATGGCGAGGGTCGCGAGCGAGGCCGGCAGATCCTGCGGTATGTGGTGCACCACCGTGTTCCATGGCAGGAAAAGATACTCGGCGAATGCCCCGAGCAGATGTGGCTCATGCTCGCTCGACATCAGACCGATGCGGTTCGCACGCTCACCGAAGAAATCCGCCGACGGGCAGAAGCGGTACTCACCCTGCAGGCACCACTGGCACGCCTTGCACGGCAGGTACTCCTGCAGGACCACTCGCTGACCCGGCGCCGCCTGCCACAGCGTGCGCGCCACCTGCCCCGCCGCCACGATCGAGCCGACAACCTGATGGCCCATGATGATCTGCTGCCAGCGCTCGCTGCGGTAGATTTCGGGCTCTGCGCCCCCGACGCCGCAGGCCTCGACGCGCAGCACGCCCTCCGCCGGCCCGATCGCCGGCCAAGGAAACTCGCGCAGCTCCGTGCGCTCGATCCCGACCTTGACCGCCGCGCGCACCCTTGCAGGCGCCTCGAGCGCAGCGCTCATACGCGCGCCCAGCCGCCATCGACGATGAGCGTCTGGCCGGTCACCATCGACGCGGCCTCGCTCGCCAGGAACGACAGCGCGCCCACCACATCCGCAGGCGTGGCGACGCGCTTTACCGCCTGGTTCTGCGCCAGCTGCTGCATGAACCCCTCGAACGCGGCGGGATCATGTGTCCCCGCCATATCGTAGAATGAGGACTCGAGTTGCGCGGTCACCGTGGGCCCGGGCGCCAGGGCGTTGACGGTGACACCGCTCGTGCCGAGCTCGCTCGCAAGCCCGCGCGTGAGTCCGATGAGCCCGCCCTTGCTGGCGATATAGCCGGTGAGCCCCGGCACCGTCACCAGGTGAAAGGAATTCGAGGCCATGTTGATGATGCGCCCCCAGCCCCGCTCGATCATCCCCGGCACGAACGCCTTCGCCAGCAGGAACGCGCCATCGAGATTGAGCGCCAGGTAGCGCCGCCACATGTCGTAGCTCATCTGCAGGAACGGCACCGTCGAGTACATCCCCGCATTGTTCACCAGGATGTCACAACCGCCGAAGTGCTCGCTCACCTGCCGCGTGAGCGCAGTGACTTGCTCGGGGTTCGTGACGTCGCAATGCACCGCGAGCGCGCGCCGGCCGGCGCGCTCGATGAGCGCGACCGTTTCCTGGGCGGTTTTGACATCCGCGATCACCACATCGAGGCCATCGCGCGCGAGCCGCTCGGCGCAGGCCTGCCCCAAGCCTCCGGCCGCACCGGACACCACTGCCACGCGCGTCTCCCGCCTCTCGATCATCGCAAGGGCACTCCGGCCATGTGAATGCCACGATGATAGCCCTTTTAGTCTACAATTTGGTCTGAGAATCAAGAGACGAACGGCATGTCCACGGCCTCGCGTGTTTGGCTCATCAGCGGCTGCAGCAGTGGCTTCGGCCGCGCCCTTGCCGAGGCGGCACTCGAGCGCGGCGAGTCTGTGCTCGCCACTGCACGGCGGCCGGAGAGTCTCGCCGCTCTGACGGATCGCTTCGGCGCGCGCGTGCGCACCCGCGCGCTCGATGTCACGCAGCCGGAGCAGGTGCACGCGGTGGTGCAGGAGGCGCGCGACTGCTTCGGTCGCCTCGACGTACTGGTCAACAACGCAGGCTACGGCATGCAGGGGGCCATCGAGGACGTGCCGGAGGATGAGGCCCGCAAGCTCTTCGAGACCAACGTCTTCGGAGTGTTGAGCCTCACGCGCGCGGCACTGCCGCTGATGCGTGCGCAGCGCTCCGGACACATCGTCAACATCTCCTCCGTGGGAGGTCGTACCTCCGCACCGCTCATCGGGCTCTACAGCGCGACCAAGTTCGCAGTGGAGGGACTCTCGGTGGCGCTCAGTGCGGAGCTCGCGCCGCACGGCATCAGAGTCACTGTCGTGGAGCCGGGCGCCTTTGCGACGCAATTCGCCACCGCCGTGCGCTCGGTGACGCCAAGTGCAGCCTACGCCGCGCTCGACGCACAGCTCTCGGCCGTTCTGAAGTCGCTCAAGTGGGGTGATCCGCAGGACGCCGCCCGTGCGATACTCGAGGCGTTAGATGCCCCCGAGCCCCCGCGGCGTCTGGTGCTCGGCGAGCACGCGCTCGCGATGGTGCGGCAGACGCTCGCGGAGCAGCTTGCTGAGCTCGAGCGCTGGCAGCGGCTGAGCGCTCGTGCCGCACCGGCCTGAGGTGTGAATAACCATGCAGACTCGCCCCTTCGCCCGCGCACTGTCGCGGCTTGTTCTGAGCGCGCTGTGCTTGGCGGCCTGCGCAGCCCACGCCGACACGGTTCTCATTACGGGCGCCAACACCGGCATCGGCCTGGAATTCGCTCAGGAGTACGCCGCGCGACACTGGACCGTGATTGCGACCCATCGGCACGCAGAGGTCCCCCCATCCCTCGCAGCGCTCGCCTCCCGCTACCCGCAGGTGCGCATCGAGCACCTCGATGTGACCAGCCAGGAGGACGTGACGAGCCTTGCCCGCAAGCTCGCCGGAGCGCCGATCGACGTGCTCATCAACAACGCGGGTGTGTACGCCGACAGCCACGGCCTGCGCACGCAGGACTTCGGCCGATTCGATTTCTCGCTCATGGACACCATCCTGGCGGTGAACGTCAAGGGACCGCTCATCGTCACGCAGACCCTCTACCCCAACGTCAAGGCGAGCCGGCAAAAGAAGATCGTGGCGATCAGCTCGACGGTGGGGTCGCTCACGGACCCTTATCCGGGAACTGGAGGCGTGTTCTACCGGGCGAGCAAGGCAGCCCTCAACCGTGAGATGCAGCTGCTCGCACAGGTGGTGCGGGTCGATGGTGTGAGCGTGCTCATCATGCACCCGGGTGTGGTGCAGACCGAGCGCATGTCCGAATACGCGCGCAAGGCCGGCGCGCGCTTCGTCCGCGACCCGGACTCACTCACTCCTGCGCAGAGTGTGAGTCAGATGATCGAGACGATCGAGCGCTCGGGACCGAAAGAGAGCGGCCGCTTCATGCGCTACGACGGTAAAGCGCTCGGCTGGTGAGCCCGAATTTACAGGGCCTGCGAGAGCTGTGCGTCTCGCGCGCACAGCGCGTCGCGCTCATGCTTTGCCTCTCAGCAGGTGCATTCACGGCTGCGCCGATGAGCGCCACGAGCGCCTCGAGCACCCCGAGCGGCAGCGCCACCGAAGCGTCGCGTGCCGTCGTCACCGGCTTCGCACATCTGCTGTTCATCGAGCGCAAGCCCGAGCAGGCCTTCCGCCTCTTCAGTGCGCATCTGATTCAGCACGATGCCGAGATCGGCGATGGCAATCACGGGGATGACGACTTTCTGAGCAAGCGCCGCCAGGCGCATCCCGAGCAGTTTCTGCCCACCGATCAGTACGCAACGGTTGTCGACAACATTCTCGCCGACGGCGACCTGGTCGCGATCAAGTCGCACCTCTACACCAATCCCCACGACCGAGGGCGCGTGTTCGTCGATATCTGGCGCATCGCCACCGGGCAGTTTGTCGAGCATTGGGACGTGATCCAGGCGGTACCGGAGCGGCCGCTCAATGGCGCAAGCATGTGGTGTGGTCATGCGAGCAACTATGCCGAAGCGCGCGCCACCGCAGACACGGTAGCAAGGCCCACCTGCGGAGCGAGCGGCCCCGCCGCGCACCGTGCGGCGGCGCTCGCCACGGTGCGGGCTTATCTCGAGATGGGACAGCAGCCCGGACGCGCGGCGGAGGCGGTTCGAACGTACGTGGCTAATGACTTCGTGCAGCACAGCGCGCACATCGCGCAGGGCAAGCAGGCGCTGGTCGCCTACTTCGAGACGCACGCCGCCGAGCGCGCAGCATCCGGGCGCCACTCCGAGCTCGCCCGTGTGCTGGCCGATGGTGACCTGGTGCTGACGCATCGCCGCGTCACGAGCGAGAGCGATCCGCGCGGCCAGGCGTATGCCGATCTGTACCGGGTGCGCGATGGCAAGGTGGTCGAGCACTGGGACGTGATTCAGGCGATTCCGGCGTTCAGTGTCGCCGGCCACTCGATGGTCAGCGGACCGCTCGAGCCGCAACGCCGGCACGCAGCCCCGAGCGCGCCCTAGCCCTACCGCTTCCGGTTACCGTCAAAAAAGTATACACTTTGCTTAGGCGATCATCGCCCAAGGATCGCTTCTCAGATCGGACGGATGGAGTGCCCAGCACGGCTACCGAGGCAGCACCGGTTCACGCGGCGCCTGTGCCGTTGCGGCTCGAGGCGGTGCGCTACGTCGCGCGCAACATTCTCGCCTTCGAGCTCGTCTCGCCGGGGGGCTTGGCGCTGCCGCCCGCGGAGGCGGGTGCCCACATCGGAGTGCATCTGCCGAATGGCATCGTGCGCCAGTATTCCCTGCTGCGAGGCGCAGCGGCACCGCGCAGCTACGAGATCGCCGTCAAGCTCGATGCGGCGAGCCGTGGCGGCTCGCGCTTCATGCACCAGGAGCTGCGCGTCGGGACGATCCTAGCGGTCGATGCTCCACGCAACAATTTTCCCGTCGCGCCCGATGCTCCCCAGCACCTGTTCTTCGCCGGCGGTATCGGCATCACGCCGATCCTCGCCATGCTCGAGGCGCTCGCCGACCGCGGTGAGCGCGGGGAGCTCTGGTACGCCTGTCGCGAGCGGGCCGAGCTCGCCTTCGAGGCGCGGCTCGCAGCTATCGCCCGCCTGCACCTGCACATCGATACCGAGCAGGAGGGGCGCTTTTTCGACATCGCGGCGCCGATCGCCACCGCCTCCCGCCAGGCGCACCTGTACTGCTGCGGGCCAGCGCCGATGCTCGCCGCCTTCAGCGCGGCAACTCACGACTGGCCTACGCGCCAGATTCATCTCGAGTACTTCACCCCGCGCGCTACGGCCGCAGTGGGCGGCGGTTTCACGGTCGCGCTCGCCCGCAGGCGGCAGGAGTTTCACGTCCCCTCGGGCCGCACCATCCTGCAAGTGCTGCGCGAGGCGGGCGTCGAGGTAAGCTCCTCGTGCGAGGAAGGCATCTGCGCGGCCTGCGAGACACACGTGCTCGAGGGGCTGCCCGATCATCGCGACTCGATTCTCTCGGATGAGGAGCGCGCCAGCGCCCGCACCATGATGATATGTGTGTCGGGCAGCAAGAGCCCGCGCCTGGTTCTCGACCTGTAGAACACTCGGAGTGTGCCCATGATTATCGACTGCCACGGTCACGTCAGCCCACCGACGGAGCTGTGGGCTTACAAGGCCAACATCCTCTCCCACCGGGGCGAGCACGGCCGGCGCATGGCCGAGGTGAGCGATGAGGAGATACTGCATCACGTCAACAAGAAGGAGATGGCCCCCTGTGGCCACCTCGACATGCTCGATCGCGTCGGGACCAACCTGCAGCTGCTCTCCCCACGGCCGTTTCAGATGATGCACAGTGCCAAGCCAGGCCGCCTGGTGCACTGGTTCACTGAAGAGACCAACAACATCATCGGGCGCACCTGCAAGCTGCTGCCCGAGCGTTTCGTGGGCGTGGCGGGCCTGCCGCAGGTCGCCGGGGAGCCGATCGAGGCCGTTCTGCCCGAGCTCGGGCGCTGCGTGGAGATGGGCTTTCGCGGCTGCCTCCTCAATCCCGATCCCTACGAGAACGGAGCGACGGAGGCGCCGCCCCTGGGCGATCGCTACTGGTACCCACTCTACGAGAAGCTCTGCGAGCTCGATGTACCTGCCCACATTCATGCCACCGGCTCGCAGTCGGAGCGCACGCCCTACACCGTGCATTTCATCAACGAGGAGACCATCGCGGTATTCGGCCTCGTCAATTCCAACGTCTTTCGAGATTTTCCGAGCCTCAAGATCCTCGTCTCCCACGGCGGGGGCGCGATCCCCTACCAGCTGGGCCGCTTTCAGTCCGGCGGCAACCGTCGGGGAATGAATTTTCTCGAGGCCGCACGCAAGCTCTACTATGACACCGTGCTCTACACCGCCGATGCACTGCACCTGCTGCTGAAGACCATGGGCCCCGACCGCTGCCTCTTCGGCGCCGAGTGTCCCGGTGTCGGCTCTACCATCGATTCGGCCACGGGGCGTACGCTCGATGACGTAAAGCCCATGATCGACAGCCTCGAGTGGCTCACCGCCACGCAAAAGCGCGCCATCTACGAGGACAACGCCCGCAAGCTCTTCAAGCTCTGATCCCATGGCCGACATCGTTCTCGCCATCGGCAGCTCGCACGGCCCCATGCTCTCCACGCCCCCGGAGGGCTGGGACCTGCGAGTGCCCGACGACAAGCGCAACCGCCATCCGTACCGCGGACGCAGCTGGAGCTTCGAGGAGCTGGTGGCAGAGCGCGCCGGCGAGCGACTCGATGAGCAGGTGACGCTCGAGCGCTGGCGCCAGCGCCACGCCGCCTGCCGCAGCGCCATCAGCCGGCTCGCCGCGATTTTCGATGAGACGCGCCCGGACATCGCCATTCTGTTCGGCGACGATCAAATGGAATGCTTCCGGCACGGTGTGGTGCCGGCGCTCGGTATCTTCTACGGAGAGCGGTTCACCAATCGCGAGTACGAGGAGGAGCGCATCGCCCGGTTGCCCCCCGGCATCGCCCCGAGCCTGCCCGGCCACATTCCTCCGGGCGGGGCCATCTATCCCGGCTCGCCCGAGCTTGCCCTGCACCTCATTCGCCACGCTCAGGCCGACGGCTTCGACCTGTGCGCCATGAAATGTCTGCCCGGGGACGAGACTCCCCACGCCTTCGGCTTTCTGTGCCGGCAGATCATGTCCGATCGCGTGATCCCGAGCGTGCCGGTCTTCATCAACACGTTCTACCCGCCCAATCAGCCGACCGCTACGCGCTGCGCGGAGCTCGGCCGCTCGCTGCTCGCCGCGATCCGCAGCTGGCCGCAGCAGGTGCGAGTGGCGCTGCTCGCTTCCGGCGGCCTCACGCACTTCGTCATCGATGAAGCGGTCGACCAGCAGGTGCTCGATGCCATCCGCACGCGGCGCGTCGAGGGCATCACCCGTCTTCCCGAGTCTACCTTCCAATCCGGCACCTCGGAGATCAAGAACTGGATTCCGGTGGTGGCCGCGATGGCCGAGCTCGGCTTGCCGCCACACGTCATCGACTACATCCCCTGCTATCGCTCGCTCGCAGGCACGGGCAACGCCATGGGCTTCGTCTATTGGCGCGCCGAAGGAGCCACCGCTGCATGAGCCACACCAACCCCACGAGCGAATCTGCCATCGCGAGCGAGAGCAGCGCGCTGCGCACCGAGCGCGTGCGCCGGCTGCGGCGGCTCGATGCCTGCGCGGTGAGCGATGCGCTCGACAAGCTCGCACTCGCCGGCGTCGAGAGCCACGTACCGCAACAGTCCGGAGAGCAAAAGCTCGCCGGCGCCATCGTCACGCTGAAAGTCGGGGTCGGTCAGCCTCCGCCCGGTCCACCGCGACACCTCGGTACGCACGCCATCGAGCTCGCAACGTCCGACCACGTGATCGTGATCGAGCAGCGCGCCGGCATCGATGCGGGCTGCTGGGGCGGCCTGCTCACGCTCGCCGCGCGCGTGCGCGGGGTTGCGGGCGTCGTGGCCGACGGTCCGGTGCGCGACATCGACGAGGCGCGCGCCTACGGCTTTCCCATCTTCGCCCGCACGTTGACCGCACGCACCGCTCGTGGCCGGGTCGTCGAGCTCGGCACCAACGTGCCGATCGCGCCCTGGGCGAATGCCGTCGCGGCCGAGGACTTCGTAATCGCCGACCGCAGCGCCGTGGTGTTCGTTGCCGCGCGCGACATCGACCGCGTGCTCGAGGCCGCAGAGAGCATCGCCGCACGTGAGGCCGCAATGGCCAAGGCGCTGCTCGAGGGCACCGCGGCGGCGGCTGTGATGGCGGGCAACTACGAGCACATGCTGAAAGGCTGACCGCATGACCGAGCCCGACGACACCGCAGTGAGCCGCGCCGCCCAGTTCGACACGGCGACCCTGAGCGATGCCCTCGATCGGCTGGGCATACTGGGGCAGTGTGCTCAGATCCGTCCCTGCGATCGCAGTTTTCGCTTGGCGGGCCGTGCTTACACGCTTCTGTACGGGCCGGCCAGCAAGCCCGCAGGCACGGTCGGCGATTACATCGATGATGTGCCGCCCGGCGGCGTCGTGGTGCTCGACAACGGCGGCCGCGAGGACTGCACCGTGTGGGGCGACATTCTCACCGAGATCGCCCATCGTCGCCGGCTCGCCGGCACGGTCATCGACGGCATCAATCGCGACGTGGCGTTGTGCCTCTCGCTCGGCTATCCGGTCTACAGCCGCGGCACCTGGATGCGCACCGGCAAGGACCGCGTGCAGGTAGAGGCCACCAACGTCAGCGTCACGATCGGTGCAGCCCGCGTACGCCCGGGGGACATCCTGCGCGGGGACGCCGACGGCGTGATCGTGATCCCGCAGGAGCACGCAGACTCCGTGCTCTCGGCAGCTGCGGAGATTGAGGCGGCGGAGGAGCACATCCGCGCGGCCACCCGCGCCGGAGAGCGCCTCGATGAGGCGCGGCGGCGCTTCCGCTACCATCAGCTGCAGAGCCGGCAACGATGAGCACGCCAGCTGGGAGCTCCGCTGCGGGCGCATCGCTCGACTGGTCGCTCACCACGCGTCCGCGCGCGACGACGCTCGATGCGCAGCTGATCGGCGCCGCACGCACGCTCTCGAGCGCAACGCTGCACGAGGCCAGCGGCAAGCGTGGGGCCCTGCCCGCCGCCATCAAGCCCGTGGATCCGCCCTTTCGCATTTGTGGATCCGCCTTCACGGTGCATTCCCCGGGCGGGGATAACCTCTGGCTGCACCGCGCGCTCGATCTGGCAGGGGCTGGCGATGTACTGGTGGTCGATGTGAGCGGTGTCTACGAGCACGGCTACTGGGGTGAGATCATGTCGAGCGCCGCTAAGCAGCGCGGTCTCGGCGGACTCGTCCTCAACGGCTGCGTGCGCGACGGAGCGCTCCTCCGTAAGATAGGCTTTGCCGTGTTCGCGCGCGGCCTCGCCATCCGCGGTACGGGTAAGGATTTCGGGGCGCGCGGCTTCATCAACTTTCCGCTCCTCATCGGGGAGATCACCGTGCAACCGGGCGATCTGATCGTGGGCGATGCCGACGGTGTCGTCGCGGTGCCCGCGGGCACTGCCGCCGAGGTCATCGTCGCCGCCCGCCGCCGGGACGAGGAGGAAGCCGCGATCCTCAAGCGCATCGCCACGGGCGAGCGCACGCTCGACATCTACGGATGGCGACGCCCCGCGCGCTAGTCATGGGCGCGGATCTGGAGTCCTTCAAGCTCGGCATGCGGCGTCTCGCCGCGGGCGTGTGTCTCATCACTACCCGGTGCGCCGATGGGTCGCGGCGCGGTCTTACCGCAACGGCCGTGTGCTCGGTGTCCGCCACACCGCCGACGCTGCTCGCCTGCATCAATCGCGGCAACTCCTCCTACGATGCGATCCGCACCTCCGGACATTTCGCCGTGAACGTGCTCTCGCTCGAGGATCGCCCGCTCGCGGACCTCTTCGCGAGCCCCGTCGCGCCCGAGCAGAAGTTCGCATCCGGCCTGTGGCACACGCGTGTCACGGGCGCCCCGCTGCTCGAAAGCGCCCTGGCCGCCTTCGACTGTCGCGTCAGCCAGGACGTGGCGGTCGGCACGCACGGCATTCTGTTCGGCGAGATCCACGACGTGAGCGTGCGGCAGATCGCTGCCAAACCGCTGCTCTATGCGCACGGCGCCTACGGAGGCTTCGCCTCCTTTGCCGAGGCGAGCGATCTCGAGAGCCTGTGGATTCCGAGCTGGGATTACGAGCCGAACTAAAGAGGCGCGCCGACGGCGCGCAGGGCGAGCGGGGCGAGCGGGCACACGCAGCGTACTATGCGCTGAACACCGCCAGCACGCGCGCCTCGATGCTGTGCCGTGCCGGCGCCTCGGGCGGACAGTGGCGGTTGTCGAAAGCAATGTGCGGGACCATGTGGCAGGTCGGGCCTGCCTCGGGATCGAGTCCCGAGAAAAGCAGCGTCTCCCCCGGCTGCATGTCGGAGAAGTAATACCAGCGGTGGCGCGGATTGCGCCGAAAGAGCGACAGATCCACGCTTCCCGCTGAGGGTCCGGTACCCGCATCGAAAGAGCCGCGCCCGACGACCAGATCCTGCGGCTCGACACTGCGCGCATCGCACAGCGCGAGCGGTGTGTCCTGTGGCGGAGGGGTGATCTGCTGCCAGACGTTGAAGCAGCGCCAGGAACGCGGCCGGGAGGCAACGAGCGGCGGCGGATTTGCCGCACCGACGCCCAGCGCCGCGAGCGTCGGCGCATCAAAGACAGGCTGCCGCGTCGGATCAAATCCCGGAGCAAAGTCGGTATGCACGTGCCGCGCGGGTGCGGCCACCTTGGTGAGACGGCTCTGCGCGCTGCGGTTGGAGAAGCGCACGTTCACGGCCCACGGCCGTACCTCGGCTGCACCCGTGAGCGTGCGCACCAGCTCGCGCACGGCCGGTATCCAGTGTCGACCCACCTGCACCGCATCGAGGGGGTCGAAGGCGGGTGTGCGCAGCCGCGAGAGCACGAAGCCCTGCGCGGCGAGCGACAGTTGCGCGGCCAGCGGGCGTGCATCCGTGATCTCGACTTCCACCGGCTGCTGCCCGATGCCCGTCCAGTTGCTATCGAACACGAACGGCACCAGGGGCTCGGAGTTCGCGACGTAGTTGATCAGCCCCTTCATCGTGGCTTCCTCCTCCACCGAGCGCGCTCAACCGTGGGGATTGACCGTTACGTGAATGGCCCCTTCGACTGCCTTGCCTGCAGTGGCACGGATCGCCGTGTCGACATTTTCGAGCCCGTAGCTGTGCGAGACCAACGCCATGAGCCGCGAGCGCTGGGCCTCGAGATGATCGAGCGCCATCTGCACGGCGCGGTAGCTGTGGCCGCGCGGCGCGCGCACCGTCAGATAAAATCGCTTCACATCCCCGATGCTCACCTTCTGCGACAGTCCGTTGAGGTTGAGCTGAGCGCCCTTGGCCGCAAGCGCCACCGCATCGGCCGCGATCTGCCCCGTCGGATCGCCGGTGGTGTCGACCACGACGTCAACGCCACGCGCGCCCGTGAGCTGGCGCACGCGATCCTTCAGATCCTCGCGCTCGGCATCGATCGCGGCATCGGCCCCTAGGTGCAGCGCCAGATCGAGACGCGCGCGATCGCGCGTGTGCCCGACGATGATGACGCGCATGGCCCCGCAGGCCTTGGCCGCGAACACGCAGCCGAGCCCCTGCTGTCCCGGTCCGAACACCAGCACGCTCTTGCCCGGACCGGCGCCGCCATCGAGCACCGCCCACTGAAACCCATTACCGAGCGGGATGGCGAGCGTCGCGAGCGCGGCGGGCAGATCGGGCGGCAACCGGTGCACGACCGTATTGAAGGGCAGGTAGAGATACTCGGCGAAGCCGCCCCACAGATGCGGCGCGATGCGGCAGTCCGACATGCCGAAGCGCAGCGTGTTGAAGCGATCCTTCACCAGAAAGAAATCGGCCTCCTCGCACAGCCGGAAGTCGCCCTGGCGGCACCAGCGGCAGTGCCAGCACGGCAGGTACTCGTGCAGCGCCACACGATCTCCAGCGCGCACACCCCAGCGCCGCGCGGCAAGCTCACCGATCTCCTCGATAGTGCCGACGCTCTCGTGCCCCATGATGACCGGCGCGTGATTCGGCCAGCGGTAAAGCTCGGGATCGCTGCCGCCGACCCCGCAGCTCTCCACGCGCAGCAGCGCCGTGTCCGGCGCGAGCGAGGGGCGCTCGAAGCTCTGCAGCTCCGTGCGCTCGACGTCCACCTTCACTGCTGCGCGTACCGATCGGGCCATGGGTGCTCCTTGGGATACAACGCAGCGCTTGGGCGCCTGCGTTCATGATCTTTCGGCAAAAGATTCTACAATAGCGCTAGGCTCGCTGATATGCTCAGCGGCTCAGAAAGCCGCTCCGTCTCCTCAATCCTCGCCACTGCCGAGGGCACGCGCAATGGGTCGACTGCAGGGCAAGGTCGCACTGATCACCGGCACGGCGGGCGGCCAGGGACGTGCCGCAGCGCTGCTGTTCGCGCGCGAGGGCGCGCGGGTCGTCGGCTGCGATTTAAAGAGCGCAGGCGCCGAGGAGACGGTGGCGCTGGTGCGCCGCGCGGGCGGGCAGATGGTGTCGATGGCTCCGGTCGATCTGTCGGTGCCGGAGCAGGCCAGCCGCTGGGTCGAGGAGGCCGCGGCGGCTTTTGGCGGCATCGACATTCTCTATAACAATGCTTCGAGCGGCCGGGTAGGTCCCTTCGCCGCCATGTCGCTCGATACCTGGCACTACGTGCTGCGCAACGAGCTCGACCTCATTTATCTGGTCACCCGCGCCGCGTGGCCGCATCTGATCGCGCGCGGCGGCGGCTCCATCATCAACACCGGCTCCATCATCGCGAGCCACGGTACGGACATGCCGATGAGCGCGCACGGGGCGGCCAAAGCGGGCGTGGTGTCGCTCACGGTGCACCTCGCCATCGAGGGAGGTCCCTTCGGCATCCGCGCCAACGCGGTGAGCCCAGGGCTCATCGCCACGGAGATGTTCGAGGAGCACCTCAAGGATCCTTTCGACTCGATGCACAAGCAGGTACGCACCGCGCCGCTGGGGCGCGTCGGCCGTGCCGAGGACGTGGCCGGCGTCGCGCTGTTTCTCGCCTCGGATGAATCGGCCTACGTCACGGGCACCAATCTCGTGGTCGATGGCGGGCAGTCGCTCGGTGTCGGCATGTCGTTCGGGCGGCCCGCCACCCGGCACGCAACAGGCAGCACTGCCGCTCCCACGCGCGCGCCAGAGGTGCCGGCTGCCACGGCTACACGCACCAGGAGCCTGCGCATCAATACCGAGGATGGCATGGCTGATGCCTACCTCGTCACTCCCGAGCGGTCCGGGAGCTTTCCCGGCGTGCTGCTGTACTCGGACATCATGGGCGTGCGGCCGGTGTTTCTGGACATGGCACGACGCCTCGCCGCGGCGGGCTTCACGGTGCTGCTGCCCAACCTCTTCTATCGGCACGGGCCCCCTGCCGATCCGCCCCTGTCAGTGCATCAGTCGGCTGAGTTCGGGCAGCTGCTCGCCCTCGGACAGAGCTTGAGCCGCGCGCTCATCGAGCGCGATGCACGGGCGTACACCGCCGCGCTGCGCGCGGATGCGGCTACCGGGCCGGGCGCGCTCGGTTGCGTCGGCTACTGCATGAGCGGTGCCTTCGCGCTGTGGACCGCCGCCGCGTCGCCCGATGAGTTCGGCGCAGCCGCCTCCTTTCACGGCGGGCACCTGTCCACTGCCGCGCCCGACAGTCCCGACCTGCTCGCCGCCCGCTCGCGCGCGGAGCTGTATTTCGGCTTCGCGCAGACGGATGCCTTCATGAAGCCCGAGGCCATCGAGCGACTGCGGGCACGCCTCACCGCCGCCGGCCGGCCGTTCGTCGCGGAGGTCTACCCCGGCACCTATCACGGCTTCGCCATCGCCGATGCATCTCCCGATCCCGCGGCGATCGAGCGGCATTGGCGCGAGCTCATCGGCTTTCTCACCCGGACCCTGTGTCGCTGAGCGCGCGCGAAGGGAGCAGCATGTCGCTTCTCGGAGAAAACAAGCTCAAGCTCGGTGTGTTTGCCTCCAACCTCGACGGGGGACTGACGGCGACGACCGCAGAGGAGCGCCACCGTCTGAGCTGGAGCACGGTTGCGCGCGTGGCGCGCCTCGCGGACGAGGCGGGATTCGAGCTGCAGGTGCCGCTCGCGCGCTGGCGCGGGCTCGGGGGCATCACCAACTTCAACGGTTGCAACTACGAGCCGCTCACGTGGGCAGCGGGCCTCAGTGCCATTACGCAGCGTTCCAACGTCTTCGCTACGGTGCACGTGCCGGTGATGCACCCGATCGTCGCCGCCAAGCAGATGACCACGATCGATCACATCTCCAACGGCCGTTTCGGGCTGAACCTGGTGTGCGGTTGGTTCGAGGCGGAGTTTGCGATGTTCGGCTCGCCGATGATGGATCATGCCGAGCGCTACGCCTATGCCGCCGAGTGGCTGCAGATCGTCCGCCGGCTATGGAGCGCGCAGGAGGAATTCGACTTCGAAGGCCGCTTCTTCCGCATCGTCAAGGGCTTCAGTCAGCCCAAGCCGATCCGCAAACCCCTGCCGCCGATCATGAATGCGGGCCAGTCGCCGACGGGCGCGCGCTTTGCCGCCGAGCACGCGGACATCGCGTTCCTTAGTATCGCCGAGAGCGAGAGCTTCGACACGGTGCGCGCCAAGTTCGCGCACTTGCGCCGGCTGGCACACCAGGAATTTCACCGCCCGATCGAGATCTGGACCGGCTGCTGGGTCATCTGCGCGCCAACCGAGCGCGAGGCCTTGCGCTACCGCGACTACTGCCTGAGGGAGCATGGAGATCCCGGTGCCGTCGAGGGGCTGCCGCGCGAGGTGCTCCCGCCCAAGGACACTCCGCCCGAGGTGCTCGAGCAGTTTCGCTTCAAGGCCATGGCGGGATTCGGCGGACTGCATGTGGTGGGCTCACCGGCACAGGTCATCGAGCGCATGCAGCAGATCGCAGCGCTCGGTGCCGATGGAGTGGTGCTCAGCTGGGTCAACTACGAAGCAGGCATCCAGATCTGGGTGCGCGAGGTGATGCCGGGCCTCGAGGCGGCCGGGCTGCGGCGACCGGCGCCGCGCGCGCGCTGATCCCGCGCTGCTCCCGCGCCGAGCTCGCGCTCAGCGCAGCAGGTACTGCACCATCATGACCGCGACCCAGCTCACCATGGCCACTCCGAAGGCGAGCGCGATCACCCCGTAAATCGGCACCAGGGGCCGCACTATCCGGGCCAGTTTCCAGGCGTTCGCGCCGCCGGCGCCTGCGAGCGGCTCGGTGCCGTAGCGTGCGAGCGTGTCGGGCGCGCCGCGCGGCGCGAGCATGCTGCGGTAGTGGCTCAGGTAGGCGAGCAGCAGAAAGGTATTCATCACCAGAGCGCCCGTGCCCATGATCTTGGCTCGCAGATGGTGCGAGATCAGGTCATCGACGATGAACACCGGCACCGTGACCGGCACTACCACCACCAGCATGAGCGGCACGAAGCGGTTGGTCAGCAGTGCCAGGCCTGTGAGCAGCTCCGTAGCCTTCACGATGTGAAAGATGATGTGGGTTTGGATCATCGCACCGACGAAATCGGGCGGCGGCGGATGATGCAGGTAGTCGCTGATGCTCGGATAGGGTCCGATCAGCTTGAGCCACCAGTTGACTCCGTTGACGAGCAGATCGGTGCCGAGCAGCCAGCGCACGCTGGCGACCAGCACGCGGTACGGGCGTTCTGTCACGAGCGCTACATGCCGGTCGAGGGCTCGGCCTGCGGCGCACCGAGTGTGTAGACCTCCGGCGGCATGCTCGAGCGGCGGCCCACGCGGGCGAGGCGACGCTCGAACTCCTGGCGCACGAAGGGATCCTCGTCGCGATAATCGATCGTCTGGCCGCCCTCGCGCGTCGTCGCCAGGGCGCTCACGCCGGTCTTGCGGTTCAGGAATTCATCGGGCTTGGCATTGGGCCCACCCCAGAAGTTGCAGATCCGCAGGGGCTTTGCGCCCACACCGAAGTGCTGATGGAACCACTCTCCGCCGCCCGGGGCGGCGGCCACCAAGCCGCCGGCGACGTAATCGAGCACCCGCACCTCCTCCGCGTGGCCGTCCTTCCAGGGCGTGAAGCCGAGCTCGCGCGGCCAGTTATAGGTGTAGCCCTCTCCGCTCAAGCACACGAGCACGGCGCCGGATTCGTGGTAGTGCGCCATCGAGTAACGGCCGATCGGATACTCGGCCACGAAACCCGTATGGTCGTTTTCGAAGCCATGCCACATCGGGGTGATGCGGCGGTAGCCGGGTGCCCGCTGGTTGTCGAGCGGCAGCTCGCAGCTCACCACATCGGGAAAGAAGTTGGCGCGCACCGCGGCACGCTTGTTGTAGGGCGTGGCGACGACGCGTGGATCGTAGTCGTAGAAACCTCGACCGCCGTAGAACTGCGGAAACGGATGATCGTTGTCGAAGATGAAGTCGCGATCGCGAAACAGGTTGAACATGCCGGGGGCATTGTTCGCCGCAATGAGCAGCGCCCGTTGATCGGTGGAGTTGACGAGCCGGTAATGTACGTTCGGTGGAATGCGGAACATGGAGCCCGGCTGCCATTCGAAGCTGTGGCGAAACGCCCCCGCGCCCTCGCGCCAGGTCTCCGTCACCCCCTCGCCCTCGACCACGATGAAGAACTCGTGGTAGAGGTGCTTCTCGGGGCTGCTGAGAGCGGCGGGCGGCAGCTCGAGCACGTACATGCCCTTGGAGCCTTCGAGTCCATCGAGCAGCAGAAAGCTGCCGCGGGCGTTGCGGCGTGCCCAGGGCCGCAACTCGAGCTCGCGCGTGTCGTGGATACCGATGCCGCGGAACACCGGGATGCCCTCCTCGGCCATGAAGCGCTCGTAGCCGCTCTTCTGGCGCTCCCAGCGCTTCAGGCCGGCGTTCTCATCGCCCCTCGGCGCGCTGTAGTCCTCGAGCTTCGGAGCGGGCGTGCTCGCGCCCTTCGCATCAGACATGATGGTGGACCTCGTGCGAGGCGGCGGAGAATACGAGCGACTTGACGACGACGGGCACCGCGCGCGTGCGTGGCACGAGGCTGCCCACGTCGAGGTGATCGAACTCGTGAACGTGGATACCATCGAGACAGATGACCGGTCGCGCGCGCTCGAAGGTGCGCTCGAGCCGTCTGCCGAGAACGCCCGCCACATCGCCCTCGACGAGCACGATGCAGGGATCCTGCGGCTGCAGTCGCAGGGTGAGCACATCGACCATAACGCGTGCCAGGCTCGCGAGGCGGCCATGAGTCGGCGTTCCCGCCCATTTTATCGCTAGCGCAGGCGCGCGGGTCAGCGCCGAGCGCTCGTGCAGACAGAGCGCCTGCTCGAGCTTCTCGGTGAGCGCTGCGACCTCGAGCACTTCGGGGCTGAGATCGAGCTGTGGCACCAGCACCGGCACGTTGCGCAGCGGCAGCGGCGCTCGCTGGCTGACGAAGACGGTGTTGCCGGAGAGCTGCGTGCTGTGCTGGGAAGCGCCGAGCACCGTGGCGCGGATGCCGCGCTCGAACGGCAGTACCTCGAGTCCGGTGCGATCGATCTGCGTTCGCAGTGCCGCGCCGAGCTCGGGACCGAGATCACCGAAGGTGCGCCGCTCACGAGCGTAGATGTACTCCGAAACGCCGCCCGAGAAGAGCACCGCATCGACCCGCGCGCGGCTGCCGGTGCCCCAGAGGGGCGCGGTGCGCAGCAGCTCGGGAAACACACGCGGCCCCGCCAGCACGCCCGCGTGTGACAGCACAGCCTGCGCCAGCGCCTGTGCAACGCGCGCGGCCGTGTCCGCATCGAGCGCCTCACCGGCGCTCAGCGCCAAGCCCAGGGCTCGAAACACGTGCCGCAGCGGCGACTCGATCCGCTCGATGCGGTGCTGCCGATCGAGCGTGAGCAGCCGCGCGCCCACATCGATGGCCGCCAGCCCGAGCATCCTGCCCGCGCGCCAGGTGGACAGCTTGGTGGTGCCGCCCCCCACATCGACGTGCAGCAGCGTGCCCGCACGTTCGGCAGAGAGACTCGGCAGACCCGCGCCGCTGGCTGCCAGGCGTGCCTCGAGAAGATCACCGGCCGAGACGGCGACGAACTTGCCGGATTCGTCCGCGATCGCATCGGCGATCGCCCGTGCATTGGTCGCGGTCAGCGCCAGGCCGGTGAGAATCACCGCACCGGTATCGATTGCCTCGCGCGTGAGGCCCGCCGCGGCGAACTCGCGCTCGATGAAAGCCGACAGTGCTGCCCGATCGATGATCCGGGGAGCTGCGTAGGGGGTGAGAATGACCTCGGATTCCCGCAGTGTGCGCCGCTCGACGATGACGTAGTAGGACTCCTGGCGCGCGAGCAGCACGCGCGAGAACGCTATCTGGGAGGTGGATGAGCCTACATCGAGCCCTACGGTCGTCCACGACACGGTATCGTCGTGGCTCGCTGTGTACGTGCCGTCGTCGTGATAATGTTCGCTGTCGTCATCGTGCATGGGCGAGTTCCTGCAGTCCTACGCAGGGCGGCCGGCACTGCCTAGCGCCGCGGTCCGGCGAAGGCGCTCGGTGCAACGCCGAGGCGCGCGCGTCCGAAGGCGCTCGCCGCCTGATCCCAGCCGAAGGCGGTATGTGCGGTGGCCGAGTTCGCATCGCGCCACAGCCGCTGCAGCGGGGAGCCGTCGTAGAGCCCGCTGCCACCGCCCGCCTCGAACAGTCGCGTCACGGCATAGCGGCAGCTCTGTGCAGCGAACGCCAGATTGCGAATCATGCGCGTGCGATCAAGTGTCGTCAGCTCCGCCATGTCGCGCAGCGCATCGAGGCGGCTCGCCTCGCGCAAGGTCACTGCCACGGCCGCTTCGATATCCGCAGCCACTCGCGCGAGCCGTGCAAAGAGCGCACCCTGCTCCCCCGCCTGCTCAGCGGGCATGGCGGCGAAGCGGCTGCGTTGCCCATCGGCGAAGGCATCGAAAGCACCCTGTGCGATCCCCAACGGCGTGCCGATCAGAGAGAACGGCTGTCCGATCGGAAACGGCACCGCATAGGCGGGTGAGTTGCGGTGAAACTGTGCGCCCGGTGAGCTGCCGCGGTTGAGGTCCGCCGCGCGCACGACGCGGTGCTCCGGTACGAAGGCGTCCGGTATACGGATACTGCGGCTGCCCGTGCCGCGCAGACCGGCCGTATACCAGTCGTCGACGATCCTCACCTCATGCGTCGGAATGAGCAGAAAGACGGGCTCGGGCGCTGCGCCTGGGCGCTGCACGGCGTTGCCGACGATGACCCAGCGCGAGAAATCGATGCCGCTGCAGAAGCGGCCCTCACCCTCCGTCAGGCGATAGCCGTCCGACACCGCGACCGTCTTGCCGGTCAGGCGAAATACCGAGGCCACGAGTGCGCGCGGGTCGGCGAACACCTCCTGCTGAGCCTCGCGCGCGAAGAGCGAGCTCATCCATGCATGGCCGGTGAGCACCCCGTAGACCCAGCCCGTGGAGCCGCACGCCGAGGCGAGGGTTGCCGCAACTTCCACCAGCGCCGCAAAGCCGAGCTCGGCGCCGCCGAAGACACGCGGGGTCGCGAGCGTGAACAGCCTCGAGGCATGCAGCTCCTCTACGGTCTCGGCGGGCAGGCGCCGCTCCGACTCGGTGCGCGCGGCGCGCTCGCGCAGCTGTGGCAGCAGTGCGCGTGCGCGCTCGAGCGCTGCCGCAGTGGTGGCGAGCGCATTGCGGGCCGGGGCTGCACCGGCAGCGCGCTCGGGCGGCGGAACGGTGTCGAAGGGACTCGCCATGGATGCGCGCCTTGGGGCAGAGCTACGGGAAACGTTCTACAGGATGGTATTCTATATAGGATGCCAGTCAAGCCGATGGCTCTGTCTGCGAGCGCCGCCCTGCGCATCGATGTGACGCGCTCGCTCGAAGATGGCGCGTGGAGCCCGTTTCAGAAGATCGTACTCGCGCTCGCCGCGCTCGCCTTCACCGTCGATGGGCTCGCCAATCAGGTGCTCGGGCTCGCCCTGCCCGCCCTGATTCGCGACTGGGGACTGGCGCGCCAGGCGTTCGCGCCGGTCGCGGCGCTGGGGCTCGTCGGTGTCGCGCTCGGCACCGCCCTCGGAGGGTTGCTGGGGGATCGCTACGGGCGCCGCGCCGGCCTCATCGGCAGTCTGCTGCTCTTCGGTGTGATGACCGCAGTCGCGGCAGGCGCTCGAAGTCTCGATGCGTTGCTCGCGTTGCGCTTTCTCGCAGGCTTGGGGATCGGTGGTGCCATTCCGAACGGCGCTGCGCTCATCTTCGAGCTCACACCGGTGCGCCTTCGCGGCGCGGCCATCGCCCTGTCCATGACGTTCGTCCCCGTGGGCGGGGTCGTCTCCGGGCTGCTCGGCGCGTGGGTGCTGCCACGCTGGGGCTGGCGTGCACTGTTCCTGGTGTCGGGCGCGCTGCCGGTGCTGCTTGCCATCGCGTTCGTGTTCGTGCTGCCGGAGTCACCGCGATTTCTGGCGCGCCTGCCGCGGCATCGCGCCGCGCTACTCGCGCTGCTCAGGCGCTGCGGTCAGCACATCGATGCATCGAGCGAGCTCATCGCCGAGCGGGCCCGCGCGGTGCACGCACCACTCGCGGAGCTGTTTGGCGCGGAGCTGCTGCACGACACGCTGGCGCTCTGGGTCGCCTTCTTCTTCTGCCTTCTTGCCAGCTACTCCCTCTTCAGCTGGGTTCCGACGCTGCTCATGGGTGCCGGCTTTCCGCTCTCGATGACCAGTCTCGGCATGACTGCCTTCAATCTGGGCGGCATGATCGGCGGGGTAGCGGGCGGCTGGCTGATCGCCTGCCTGGGCTCGCGTGCGGCGGTGCTCGGACTCGCCGGCGCGGCCAGTCTCGGTGCCGTGGCGCTCGGCGTGCTGCCGCTCGATGTGCACGCAATAAGGCTCGCGATGCTCGCACTGCTCATCGAGGGCTTCTTCATCGGCGGTCTGCACAACGGGCTCTATACCGTGGCTGCCTTCCTGTATCCGCCGTTTGCCCGTGCCACCGGCATCGGCGCGGCTTCCGGCACGGGGCGCATCGGTGCCGTGCTCAGTTCCTTCACCGGAGTGCTGGCGCTGCAGCTCGGCGGCTCCTCAGGGTACTTCTGGCTGGTGGCCGGTGCCTGCGCGCTCGCGCTCGTCGGCAGCGCCTTGGTGCGACGGCACGTTCCGCGCACCCTCAAAGCCCAGCCGTTCGGCAGCGATCTCGCCCGCTGAAGCGCGGTTCGCAGCGCCTCAGCGCACGCGGCGTGTCGGATCGCGAAGCGCTCGAGCACGGCGCACATCGCGCACGATGCGGATGATGAGCGCGAGCGTCGCCAGGGAATACGGAATCCAATCGTAAGGATTCATGGCGCGGGGACGCTGCCGGCGCCCACGGCCGTCCGCCCCCACACCTCGCGCAGCGGCGCGCGCCGCGCCAGGAGCGGCCAGTAGTAGCCGGCGTATGCGGCCATCAGCAGCACATTGAATGCCAGCTCGCGGCTGCCCATGAAGGTCGGCCGTGGCGTGTGATCCACGATCACATCGAGGTAGAAGATGCTGACCGTGATCGGGAACTCCATGAGCAGCGCGAGTGGCACGAAAACATCGAGCAGCAGCGCCGCCCCGACCGCCACCTCGATCACCTTGATGAAGGTATAAAGCCCGACGCTCGCCAGCGCCGCGATGAACGGCCCGGCGGGCGAGTGTTCGAGCGGCGGCGGCGGGAAGAAATTGAAGAAATAGTTCACCCCCGAGAACAGGGTATGAGCGCCGAAGACCCAGCGTATCCAGTAGATGATGTAGCGCATTGGCAGCAGTGGCCGGAGAGCTATGTACGCAATCGAAGTCTACACAAATGTCTACGTTCAAGGGATACTGCGGCCGTGGATGGCTCCGACGCGGTGAGTAGCCGGATCGCGCCCTCGCGCGTCAGCGCAAGCAGCGCGCGCGCGGTGTATGCGCTGCTGTTCCTCACCCTGATCAACGCGTTCAGCAACATCGATCGATCGGTGTTCAGCATGCTGCTGCCGCCGATCAAGCGCGATCTGCAACTCACGGATGCGGTTCTCGGAGCCCTCTCGGGCACGGCATTCGCCATGGCGTACTCGCTGCTCACCCTGCCCTTCGCGTTCCTCGCGGACCGCTGGAACCGCAAACGCCTGATCGCCATCGGCTTTGGCTGCTGGAGCGCGGTCACTGCACTTACCGGCGCAACCGTCTCGGCTGGCCAGCTGGCGCTGGCGCGCTTTCTGCTCGGTGCGGCCGAGGCGACCAGTCTTGCGCCCTCGACCTCGCTCATCGCCGACCTCTTCGAGCTGCGCCGGCGCGTGCTCGCGCTCGGTGTGCTCGGTACTTCCGCCTCGATCGGGCTACTGGTGAGCTTTCCGATCGTCGGCTGGCTCGCCGAGCAGGTCGGCTGGCGTGCAGCCTTCGTCGCGGTGGGGCTCCCCGGAGTGATCGCCGCGCTGGTATTTCAGCTCACCGTGCGCGAGCCGCCTCGGGCGGCAGAGGCGCGAGTCGAGCGCGCCGCCATCCTCGGCACCCTGCGCTTCCTCTTCGGCTCGCGCGCCTATCGCTTACTGCTCGTGGGCGGCGCACTCACTGCCTTCGAGTTCGGCGCCTTCATCACCTGGACACCGACTTTCCTCATGCGCGTGCATCACCTGAGCCCGGCGCAGGTCGGCGCGCTGGTCGGCGTGGCCCGCGGTCCTGCGGGCATCGCCGGCTCGCTCGGCGTGGGATTGCTCATCTCGCGCCTCACACGCGCCGACATCCGCTGGCACGCGCGTGTACCGGCGATCGCCATGATCCTGCTGTGTCCGGCCGACCTGGCGCTGCTCTTCTCGCCTTCCTCCACCCTGTGGGGCGCCTCCTTGATGCTCGATGCCTTCCTCGCCGCCGCGGTGGTCGGACCCTGCTTCGCCGTAGCCTCGAGCGTCTCACGGCCGCAGATGCGCTCGGTCGCCGCGGCGCTCTTCCTGGTCTTTGCAGGCATCACCGGCCAGAGCCTCGGGCCGTTCCTCGTGGGCTGGCTGAACGATCGGCTGACGCCGCTTCTGGGGCTCGAGTCCGTGCGCTTCTCGCTCGCCTTCGCCACCGGCGGTGCCCTGCTCGGCGGCATCGCCTACTGGCTCTGCGGCGGCTTCATGCCCGAGGACGCGCAGCGGGCGGCCGGGCCGCACTGACGCGGCGCCTCGCTCCGCCACGGGTTGGTCGGCCCGCGCTGGTCACGCGTGGTCAGGCAAGATAATATGCATGGCTGCATCCAATGGATGCAACCGCCGGAGATCACCCGCATGCAGGTTCAGAAGATCGGCGCGCTCGAGGTGCACAAGATCCTCGAGATGGAGCAGGCGGCGCCGATGACCATGGGCTTTCCCGACCTCTGCGCCGAGGATCTCGCGCGGCTTCGCGCCTGGTACACCGATGTGCACCTCACGGGCGATCCGCAAACCTCGCAGATGAACCTCAGCGTGCACAGCTTCGTCGTGCGCTGCCGGGGACGCAACATCCTGATCGATGCCTGCAACGGCAATCACAAAACGCGCAGCATCCCCTTCGCGCACATGCTCGAGACTCCCTATCTCGAGCGCCTCGCCGGCGCAGGCTTCGCCCCGGAGGACATTCACCTGGTGCTGTGCACGCATCTGCACGGGGATCACGTGGGGTGGAACACGCGCCTGCGCAACGGACGCTGGGCTCCCACCTTCCCGAACGCGCGCTACGTGTTCACACGGCCCGATGTCGAGTACTTCGGTGAGCACCGCCAGGAGCCCTTTCATGGTGAGGCCTATCTCGACAGCGTGCTGCCGATCATCGAGGCGGGGCAGGCGCAGATCGTCGAGACCGAGCACTCGGTGCTGACTGAGCTCGACGAGGGCGTGTGGCTCTCGCCCGCGCCCGGCCACTCCCCGGGGTCATGCCTGATCCATGCCAAGAGTGGCGGCGCACACGGGATCTTCTCGGGGGACGTGTTTCATCACCCGGTGGAGCTGGTGCGCCCCGCCATGCCCTTCTTTGCCGATCACGATCCGGTGCTCACCGGCATTAC
>Ga0335074_10001316_pt1 | contig 33769 bp, 33 predicted proteins | sample Lox_Sample_23_FD_206715 | JGI IMG/M metagenome (GOLD analysis project Ga0335074, IMG submission 206715) | Soil microbial communities from Loxahatchee National Wildlife Refuge, Florida, United States - Lox_Sample_2.3 | ecosystem: Environmental > Terrestrial > Soil > Wetlands | place: USA... | reverse complement strand
GTCTCCTATCATGGCGTAGTCGTCGATTTTTTTGCTCATGCTGTCCTTTCGGCGCAACTGCGAGTACGGGCGCCGCCTACATCATCCGTGTGTCGAGATCGAACAGGATGATGAAAGTCCCGCCTAACATCAGGAGAATGACGATGGCAGAAAACATGACGAGATGCAGATCCTCGCGCGCCGGCCGTTTGAAGCTGACATGCAGGAAGCAGCGCAGATGCACGGTGACCTGCACGAGCGCGAGGATCAGGATGATGACGAAGGCCGGGCGCGGTTCCAGCAGGCGAAAGAAGACAATCGCGAAGGAGATGCCGGTCAGTGCAATGGCGAGGGCGTAGCCGATCCCATAGGCCGCGAGATCACGCCGGACAGATGAGGAGAGAGTCATCGCTGCAACCCATGCAGATAGACAATGGTGAAAATGCACACCCAGACGATGTCGAGGAAATGCCAGAAAAGGCCGAGGCGGACGAAGTTCACCTTCACCCGCTGATCGATCCCGTGAATCGCCATCTGCGCACCCATGAGCAGCATCCAGATGAGCCCACAGGTAACGTGGAAACCGTGCATGGCGACGAGCACAAAGAAGGAGGACAAATAGCCGCTGTCCTCGGGCGTCGCGCCGTCATGGAACATGGTGGTGAATTCATGGCATTCCATGCGCACGAAATAGGCGCCAAGGCAGAAGGTGATCGCCGTGAACAAGACGATCCACCGCCGTTTGGCGTCATGTTTCAGCGCGATCGATACGCCGCCATAGGTGAAGCTGCTGGTGAGCAGCAACGCCGTCTCCCAGAAGGCGGAGTGGAACTTGAACTCCTGCCCTGGCGTGGGACCGCCCGCGTAGCGGCCGATCATCGTGGCATAGATCGCGAAGAGCAGCGCGAAGATGAGCGCATCGCTCATCAGGAAGGCCCAGAATCCGAAGACATCGCTTTCCACCTGCGCCCGCTTGAGCGGCGGCACGCCCTCGAGCGTGAGGCCCACGTGGCGGAGTTCCGGTTCGCTTACCCCTGACATGCAGCCAATCCTTCATTTGCTGGGGTAAGTTCCAACTGGCGCCGCACTGGCCGCGCCGCCGCCGCCTGGGCAAGCCAGCGGCGGTGTTCCGCTTCCACCTCGGCCGCGGGAATGATCTTGTGCAGATCGCGCATGAAGCTGCGGGAGATACCGGCACCCGTGGCGACGAAGAAGAAGACGGCGGCATAGAGCCAGATGTGCCAGACCAATCCGAAGAAGCAGATTCCCGTGGCAATGCCCATGATCGGGCCGACGCCACTGTTCTTCGGCATCTCGATATCGCGGTAATGATCCGCCGGCTTGTAGGCGCTGCCATTGACCTTGCGCCAGTAGAAGTCATCGCGATGGCTGACCTGGGGGATGACCGAGAAATTGTATTCCGGCGCAGGGCAAGGGATCGACCATTCCAGCGTCCGCGCGTCCCACGGGTCGCCCGCCGGCACCAGCAGCGCGTAGCGGTTGCGGATGCTCGACCAGACCTGGAGGAAAAGGCAGCCGAAGCCCGCGAAGATCGCAAGCGCGCCGAGCATGGCGATGATGGTCCAGGGGCGGAAGGCCGGGTTGAAGAATTCAGCCGTGCGCCGCGCAGCACCCGAGGCACCCATCACATAAAGCGGCAAGAAGGCGAGGTAGAAGCCGACTACCCAGAAGAAGACGGAGATGCGGCCCCATTTTTCCTCAAGCCGGAAGCCGAACAACTTCGGGAACCAGTACTGGAAGCCCGCGAACATGCCAAAGAGCAGACCCGGAATCAGCATGTTGTGGAAATGTGCTACGAGGAAAAGCGTGTTGTGCACCATGTAGTCGAGCGGGGGGAAGGCGAGCATGATGCCGGTGGCGCCGCCGATGGTGAACGTGATCATGAAGGCGATGGAGAAGAGCATCGGGGCGGTGAACCGGACCTCGCCCCAGAACATCGTCCATATCCAGTCATAGATCTTCACGCCCGTCGGGATGCCGATGAGCATGGTGGCGACACCGAAGAAGGAGTTGATCCCCGCGCTCTGCCCCATGGTGAAGAAATGGTGCAGCCAGACGGTGAAAGAGAGAATGGCGATCGCCGCAGTGGCGAGCACAAGCGAGGTGTAGCCGTAGAGCGCCTTGGAGGAATAGGCGGCAACCACTTCCGAATACACACCGAAGGCGGGCAGGATAAGGATGTAAACCTCCGGGTGGCCAAAGAGCCAGAAGAGGTTGACGAAGTTCATCATGTTCCCGCCGAGGGCGTTGGTGAAAAAATGCATCCCGAGATAGCGGTCGGCTGCCAGCAGAAGGGTGGCAACCGTGAGCGGCGGCATGGCGAAGATGATGAGGATCGCCGTGCAGAAGGCTGTCCAGGTAAACAGCGGCATCCGCATCCACATCATACCCGGTGCACGGAGCTTGTAGATGGTGACCGCGAAGTTGATGCCCGTCGCCATATTGCCGAGCGAGCTGATGGTCAGGGCCCAGATCCAGTAATCCGGGCCCACACCGCCGTTGAACCGGAGTTCGGTGAAGGGCGGATAACCACTCCAGCCGCCGGTCGAGAACTTGCCGACGACGAGCGAGACCATCATCAGGCAGCCGCCGCCGACCGTCATCCACAGGCTCATTGAGTTGAGGAAGGGAAAAGCCACGTCACGCGCCCCGATCTGCAACGGCATCGCCACATTGATGAGGCCGATCAGCAGGGGCATGGCCACGAAGAAGATCATGATCGTGCCGTGGGTCGTGAATAGCTGCGCGAAATGATCCGGCGCCAGAATGCCGGGATTGTTTATTGCGATTGCCTGTTGCAGGCGCATCAGCGCCGCCTCGATGAGCGCGCGCGCCATCATGATGACGGCGAAGATGATATACATCACGCCGATCTTCTTGTGGTCGAGACTGGTGAACCATTCGGTCCACAAATAGCGCCACTTCCTAAAATAGGTGATGCCGGCGAACACGACCAGCGCGCCGATGATGACGATCCCGCTCGCGCAGGCCGCGATGATCTCGCTCGTGGTCGGGTGGCGCCAGGCTTCGACGAAGGGCAGCGAATCCCACTCGAAGCGGCCGAGAAAGATGTACCAGAGGACCGAAGGATCATGCATGGGACCGGCGTTCCGGCGCTGTGGTGTCATGCTTCCCGGAACCCGACCCGCCGGAGCCTGCCGCCGGTTGATTGGCCGGGTCGCGGGAACCCGCCGGCTGCGGCTCGTGATGCTGCGGCACATAGCCGGGCGTGATCTTCTGATGAAGGACAAGCTGATACAATCCGCTCTGCACCTGCCCGTAAGTACGAACGCGCTTCAGCACAGATTGCCTGGAAAGAGATTCATACGCTTTGGCATCTAGGGCCGCGGGATTGGCCTGAGCGGACTTGACCCAGTCTGCGAAGGATTGCGCCGGCATCCCATGGATGGCGAACTGCTGATGCGGAAAGCCTCTGCCATTATACTGGGTGTTCTCGCCCCAATAGGTCCCGGGCTGCGAAACCTCAAAGTCCAACTGCGTCTGCATGCCCGCCATCGCATAGATCTGGCTCGCGAGGCGCGGCATGAGCAGCGCCTGCATCACGGTTCCACTCGTCAGGTACATATGCACCGGGCGGCCTGCAGGCAGCATCAATTGGTTGACGGTCGCGATGTGCTGGTCCGGATAGATGAAAAGCCACTTCCAATCGAGGGAGACGACGTCGATCGGCAGCGGCGTGCCAGAAGCGCCGGGCACCGGGCGGTACGGATCGAGGCGCACCGTGTAGTTGCAGAGCACAACGGCAAGTCCCACGACGATGAGGCTGGGCGGTACCCAGATGAGAAATTCCAATTTCCAGGAAAATCGCCAGTCAGGACGGAAGGCGCTTTTCGTGTTCGCAAGCCGGTAATGCCAGGCGATCAGCGGCGTCAGCAGCAGCACCGGGCCGACGACGAAAATCAAGACAATGCCGACGACCGTGAACAACTGCCGCTCCCGCAGCGCGATCTCGCCGCCCGGATTGAGAAACCCGCTGGAGAGGCTCGCACATCCGGAAAGGAGAAGTGCCAGGGTGCATGCCGCCACGACATGGGCCAGGCGACGAGAGAATAGCCGTGACATCGGGTCACATCTTCAGTTGCCGCGCGGAACCGTTTCCACAGCGTTGGATGGAGAAGCGGAGAGAAAAAGCCGGTCGCGGCATCCGGCAGGTAAGCAGGATAGGTTGAAGCTGCCGCAACTCCGTCACCTCGCCGAACTGGATCGAATTGGTCGGACAGGATTTGGCGCAGGCGGGCTCAAGACCGCCTTTCAGCCGATCATAGCAAAGTGTGCACTTATGCGCCTTGCCATCCAGCGTGCTGACGTCGATCACGCCGAAGGGGCACGCGGGAACGCAATAGCCGCAGCCGTTGCAAACATCCTGCTGCACCACGACCGTGTCGAATTCGATACGGAACGCCGCGCCGGTCGGGCAGGCCTCCAGACAGGGGGCGTTGTGACAATGCTTGCAGACGTCGCTCATCATCAGCCAGCCGCTTTGGGCTGGCGTGCCGTAATCGTCGCGTACCCCATGCTCCACGAAATTGACATGCCGCCAGGTATTGGCGGAGAGAGCGCCGGTGTTGTCATAGCTGTCGCCCGTCAGCCCAAGATGGTCGGCCGGCAGATTGTTCCATTCCTTGCAGGCCACTTCGCAGGCCTTGCAGCCGATGCACAACGTGGTGTCGGTGAAGAAGCCATACGAACGGCCCGGGACGATGCGTACGCCGGCGGTCAGTTCGGACTCGTTGGGGATGACGCCATCAAGGTCGCTGCCGTGGAAGTCGGCGGCGCGCAACGGCATGTCCATCAGCTTGCGTCCAGCAGCAGAAGCCGGTGGGCGCAGTGGCCGATGACGTCCGGCGGATCAGAAAAGCGAACGCGGACCCGGCGCCGCAGCAGCGACGGCAATTGCTCGGGTTCCATCGCGGCGTGATATCCCAGCACGAAGAAGTGTCCCACGCCGTCATCGTCCAACAACTGGAAGCGACCTTCCTGCACGATGGCGACCATCCCCTCGATCGACTGCATGCCTCGCCTCCTCGTCACGAAAATGCCGGCGCGGCGCCGTGGTTCCGTCACGGGAACCGGAGCGGCAGGCCTGCGTTGCGTGGCCATGCCCGGGGAGACTGCTGTCGGGATCGCGACGAAGCGCGCGCCGGGGCGCACGGACAATGGCTCTTGGGCGGACGTGGACTACGACTGCACGTGCGCAATGGCGGGACCGTCGTCTGTGCGGCCGCAGGTCTCAGGACCGGCCTCGCCGAACTGCCGTCCCGAGCGTCGCGCGTCTTTGCTTATATCCGCCAGTCCGTCATCAGGTTGAAACGGCTCCGGTGCAAATGGCGCGATTGGGTGGGGTATGCTGGCGGCTGAACTGGCTGAGTCCGGCGATGGGCAAGCTGAAGAGCGTGGAGGATCTGTTCGAGGTCGCCACTTCGACCGCGAAATCATCATCCTGTGCGTGCGGTGGTATCTTCGATTCAAGCTGAGCCTGCGAGACCTGGTGGAGATGATGGCCGAGCGCGGCCTGTCGGTGGTGCATACGACCATCATGCGCTGGGTGCAGCGCTACGCACCGGAGTTCGAGAAACGCTGGCGACGGTTTGCCCAGGCAGTCGGCCAGTCATGGCGGGTCGACGAGACATACGTCAAGATTCGAGGCGAGTGGTGCTACTTGTACCGTGCCGCTGACCGGGCGGGCAGGACGGTCGATTTCAGGCTGAGTGCGAAACCCGATGTCGCCGCCGTGAAGGCGTTCCTTCGCAAAGCGATCAAAAACCAGCAGCACGCGCCGCAGACAATCACGCTGGACGGCTATGCCGCATCTCACCGCGCGGTGCGGGAGCTGAAAGCCGACGGCTCGCTTCCCGCGGACACGAAGCTGCGCTCGTCGAAATACTTGAACAACCTGATTGAGCAGGACCATAGGGGCATGAAGCAGCGCATCGCCGTGATGCTCGGGCTCAAGGAATTCAGGAATGCGGCGGTCACGATCGTCGGCATCGAGCTGATGCATCGCATCCGCGAGGGACAGTTCGGATTGGGACCTCTGGGCGTTCAAGGCCGAGCTGCGCCTGCAGTCTGGAACGCGGTGCTCGAGGCCTAAAGTCTGCACGGCCCGGCAGGGAAGACTCTGCTCCTGCTGGCTATTTGCACCATAGCCCTCTCGAATACGCAGTTCGTCGAACGCTGCTGATCGCGACGCCGCGCAGATCACCAGCGGGTGATCGGCCGCCAGCCGCGCAACCACGGACCGCTTTGGCCGCTTGGGCATCGCTGGCAGCCGGAGATGCGACATGAAGGCGCTTCGACAAACCCTGTCCGACACGGTCTTGGGCTTTCTCAACGACTGGTCGCTGCCCCGCCAGGTGTCCGGGCTCGACCCGCTGTCCACGGCAGCGGAAAGCACAGCGTCCCGCACGCTACGTCCGAGACTCGAGCAGGCCGATACGGTCGGCACCAGCATCTGCCCATTCTGCGCCGTCGGGTGCAGCCAACTCGTCTATGCGAAGAACGGCCGGCCGATCCATATCGAGGGCGACCCGCGCAGTCCGGTGAACCAGGGAACGCTGTGTCCCAAGGGCGCCAGCACGCTGGGCGTGCTGCTGTCGCCGCAACGGATCAACAGGATACTGTATCGGGCCCCCCACGCCAGCGATTGGGAGGAAAAACCCCTGGACTGGGCAATGGAGCAGATCGCCCATCTCACCAAGCAGGTGCGCGACGACAGCTTCGTTGAAACCCTGCCGGACGGCCGGACCGTGAACCATACCCTGGCGCTCGGGTCACTCGGCGGCGCCACCCTAGACAACGAGGAAAATTACCTCATCAAGAAGTTGTTCGGCGGCGGCCTCGGCATGGTGGGTATCGAAAACCAGGCGAGGATCTGACACTCCTCCTCGGTGCCCAGTCTGGGAACGAGTTTTGGTCGCGGCGCTGCCACAATGGCCCTCTGGGACCTGGAAAACGCCGACTGCATCGTCGTCATGGGCTCCAACATGGCGGAGAACCACCCGATCGGCTTCCGCTTCGTGGTGGAGGCGCAGCGGCGCGGCGCGACAGTTATTCACGTGGACCCGCGTTTCACCCGCACATCCGCGCTGGCCAATATTCACGCCCCGATCCGCTCGGGCACCGACATCGCGTTCCTCGGCGGAATCATCAACCACATCCTCGAGAACGACCTGTGGTTCCGCGACTTCGTCATGGCCTACACCAACATCGCCACCATCATCGATGACGGGTATCGGGACCCGGAACAAACAGGCGGCGTATTCTCGGGCTTCAACGCGGACACTGGGTCCTACAAGCAGGACACCTGGCAGTACAAGGGCAAGATCGTGCCCTCGTCGATCTCGGAACACCGGGTGCAGACGCAGGAAAAATCGAAGGGCGGTGACTTCGAGGCGATGACGGAAGGGCCGCCGCCGACCGATCCGACACTGCAACACCCGAATTGCGTCTACCAGATCATGCGGCGCCACTATGCGCGCTACACGCCGGAGATGGTGGAGCGGGTGACCGGCTGTCCGCGTGATACGTTCCTCGCCGTCGCCAATGCCCTGACGCGCAATTCCGGGCGCGAGAAGACCGGGGCATTTTGCTACGCGGTCGGCTGGACGCATCACACCGTCGGCGTGCAGATCATCCGTGCTGCCGCGATCATCCAAGGCCTGCTGGGAAACATCGGCCGTCCCGGCGGCGGCATCCTGGCGCTGCGCGGTCACGCCAGCATTCAGGGCAGCACCGACATCCCGACGCTCTACAACATGTTGCCCACCTATCTGCCGCAGCCGATTGTGTTCCACCAGCACGGAACGCTGCAGAACTACCTCGACACGGAGACGCCGGCGACCGGCTGGTGGGCCAACATGCCGAAATACGTCGTCAGCCTGCTGAAGGCCTGGTACGGCGAACACGCCAGGCCGGACAATGAGTGGGGCTACCAGTTCCTGCCGAAGCTGACCGGCGATGTTTCGCAGTTGCCGATGATGCTGTCGATGCTGGATGGCGTGGTGAAGGGTCAGTTCATCCTCGGCCAGAATCCGGTCGTCGGCGCGGTGAACTCCGATCTCGTGGAGCGCGGGCTGGCGAAGCTGGACTGGCTGGTGGTCCGCGACTTCGCCATGACGGAGACAGCGAATTTCTGGCAGAAGGGCCGCCTCGTGCAGCGCGGAGAACTGCGGCCGGAGGCGATTGGCACCGAGGTCTTCTTCCTGCCGTCCTCGCTCGCGGGTGAGAAGGACGGGACGGTCACCAACACCAGCCGCCTGGTGCAGTGGCACGACGCGGTGCTGGAGCCGCCGGGCGACAGCCGCTCCGATCTTTGGTTCATCTATCACCTGGGGAAGCGGCTGAAACAACTCTACGCGGACAGCACCGAACCGCGTGACGCGGCGATCCAGGCGCTGACCTGGACCTATCCGGAACGCGGCAAGCGCGCCGAACCCAAGGCCGAGGCGGTACTGCGGGAGATCAACGGCTACACCGTCGCCGATCGCAAGCAGATCCCCAGCTACCAGCAGTTGAAGGACGATGGCAGCACGGCCTGCGGCGGCTGGATGTATTGCGGCGTCTATCCGGCCGACGGCCACAACGTCGCCCGCTCGCGCATCCCCGATGGGCCTGGCGATACCGGCAGCCACGCGGGGTGGGCGTTTTCCTGGCCGTCGAACCGGCGGACGCTCTACAACCGCGCCTCTGCCGACCTGGACGGGCGGCCCTGGTCCGAGCAGAAAAAAATCGTGTGGTGGGACGAGGCGGCGGGCAAATGGACGGGCAAGGATGTGCCCGACTTCGTCGCCACCAAGCGTCCGGACTACCGCCCGGACTGGGCGACGCATCCGCACGGCATGGATGCGCTGGGCGGAGACGACCCATTCATCATGGAGGCGGACGGAAGGTGCCAATTGTTCGTGCCATCCGGGTTGAAGGACGGTCCGCTGCCGACGCATTACGAGCCGGTGGAAAGCCCGGTCCGCAACGCACTCTACGACCAGCAGTTCAATCCGGCCGCGAAGCTTTGGACGCGTCCTGGCAACGAACTGCATGGGCCGGAAGATCCCCGCTTTCCGTATGTGTTAACAACCTATCGGCTCACCGAACTGCACTGCGGGGGCATCATCAGCCGGGTTACGCCGCATACCGCCGAATTGCAGCCGGAGGCATTCGTCGAAGTCTCGCCCGAATTGGCGCGGGAACTCGGTATTCGCCACCTGGGCTGGACCGTGCTGTCCACCCTGCGCGGCGAGATCGAGGCGCGTGCCATGGTGACCGAGCGGATGCGGCCGTTTAGGATCGGGGACCGGACGGTGCATCAGGTCGGCATGCCGTGGGTGTTCGGTTGGGAGGGCTACGCACGCGGCGACATCGCGAACGTGCTGCTGGCGATCACCGGCGACGCGAACACCAGCATCCACACCACCAAGGGGATCACCTGCGCGCTGCGCCCTGGCCGATTGCAGAACCTGGGAGGCGTGACCCATGCCGCTTGAAACCCAGGCGCGCGACGCCTTGGCGGCTGTGGACAAGGCGCTCGCGGAGAAGCCACACAAGGAAGGGCACACGTTCTCCGCCGCGGCGCGGAGCCTGTGCCTCGTTCGCGATAGCCTGAGCGCACGGCAAAAGGACGATGCCATGCGGCGTCGCTGGCTGGGACACATCAACGCCGTCATCAGCGTCGTCCTCGCCGGCCATTTCCCGCTTGGCAGCGTGCCCTGGGACGAGATCGCCAAGGCCCGGGACTGGCTGGCGGATTTCGCCGCCGAGGTCGGCGCCCGGCCCAGTCCGAAAGGATGACGCCATGCTGACAGCAATGACGATGTGCGGTGTGGTGACGATCGTCCAGGAAGGCCGCTTCCAGATGACCGACGACGCGGGCGTGTCGCACCTGTTCATCCTGAAGCATTCGGCCGCGGCGGAACCGCAGCAGCTAGAGTCGCTACAGGCGCGCCAGGCGCGTGTTCGGGTGCATTACAAACCCGCCGCCAACCTGATTGGCAACACGGTCAACGCGATCGATCTGGCCGGTTGAGGAGTCGCGGTATGGACATGCACCCGCGTATCCACGACGAACCGCGGTCGGAATTCGATCGTGTCATTCCCAACGAGTCGGAACTGACGGCCGGAGTCAGGATCGAACCAGGAAAATCCTATGGCTTCTTCACCGATACGACAGTGTGCATCGGCTGCAAGGCCTGTGAAGTCGCCTGCAAGGAATGGAACAACCTGCCGGCGGACAATCTGGGGCTGACCGGCCAGAGCTACGACAACACCGGGTCGCTGTCCGCCAACACCTGGCGCCACGTCGCCTTCGTCGAAAAAGCCGGACCGGACGGCGTGCGTGGCAACACGCAGCCGTCGTTTCAAAGCGGCTGGCTGATGATGAGCGACGTGTGCAAGCACTGCCACAACGCCCCATGCCTGGAAGCCTGCCCGACCGGTGCGCTGTTCAAGACCGAGTTCGGTACGGTCGTCGTCCAGCAGGACATCTGCAACGGCTGCGGCTACTGCGTCCCGGCCTGTCCGTTCGGCGTCGTGGACATCAACACGCTGGACGGCAAAGCGCACAAATGCACTCTGTGCTACGACCGGCTGAAGGGTGGGCTGGAGCCGGCGTGCGCCAAGTCCTGTCCGACGGATTCCATCCAGTTCGGCGAACTCAACGACCTGCACGCCCGCGCGGATCGGCGCGTCGAGCAGCTGCATGGGCTGGGTGTCGATAGCGCCTATCTCTATGGCGTGCCGGGTGGTCCGGGCGCGACCGGCGGTCTTGGCCACCTGAACGCGTTTTTCCTGCTGACCGAACGCCCGGAGGTCTACAACCTGCCGGTGGCGCCGACCAACCCATCGTCCCGCATCGTGCCGAGCCTGTTGTCTGGACTGGCTGCCGTGGCCGGGTTGGCGCTGCTGGCGGTTGGTCTCTTGGCGAATCGAGAATGAGGCGTCGCGATGCCTGACCGTGTCACCCTGCATGACCCGTACGACAAGGCGGCGACGCCGGCCGTCACCCACGACACGCTGTCCGTCGGTGACTGGCAGGGACCGACCTATTACCGCCGCCCGCAACTCAAGGCGGCGCCGTTCGGCAACTGGGTGGTCGGCGGCTACATCTTCTGCGCTGGTCTCGCGGGCGCCTCGGCGCTGATCTCGACGATCGCAGGGTTCGGCCGTTCGCCGCAGGAAGCCGGGTTGACGCGCCGCGGGCGTTATCTGGCGTTGCTGGGCCCGCTGAGTGCAGCGCTGCTGATCTACGACCTGCACACGCCCAAGCGATTTTACAACATGCTGCGGATCGCCAAGCGCACCTCGCCGATGTCGATCGGGACCTGGATCCTGATGAGCTTCAGCAGCTTCGCGTGCCTGAGCGCCGCCGCACAGTTCCTGTCGGACCATGTACCGGGGCTGCGCTGGATGCGCCGGGCGGCACGGGTGACGGACGTGCCAGCTGCGGTAGCCGGCGCGGGCCTATCCACCTACACGGCGTCCCTGCTGTCGGCCACCAGCACGCCGTTGTGGGCGGCCGCACCACGATCGCTGGCGGTACGCTTCGGCGCATCCTCGGTCGCGGCGGGTGCCGCGTCGCTCTCGATGGGCGAGCCGTCGGGAGCCACGCGCAGCAAGCTGGACGCCGTCACGGTGGCGGCGCTGGCAGCCGAGCTCGCGGCGACCCTGGCATCGCACGAAAGCTACCGGCGCAAGGGCGTGGCCGAGGCGTTGGACGGTGGCTGGGGACAGGTGGAAAAGCTCGGCGTCACGGCACTGGGCACGGTGCTGCCGTTGGGCCTTCAGATCGCGTCCTCCGTCGTGGCGCGGCGCAAGCCCGGCATCCTGTCGGACGTCGCCTCGGTCGCCGTGCTGGCTGGAAGCTTGCTGCTGCGGGTGTCGATACTGGCGGCCGGAGACAGTTCGGCCGAGCGCCCCGGAATAAGCTTCCGCTTCTCCCAGCCGGACAACCTGCCATGACGGCCGCATCGCCGGTCCGGTAGCATCACCGTCCCAGCGCAGATGGACCTCACCCAAATCTTCGGCTCGACGCACGCTGTCACGTGGTGGCAGGAATGCAGCCGCACCATCGTGGTGTTCTCGTATGGCCTCGCGGTGGTCCGGCTGGCTGGCCGGCGCGTATTCGGCAAATGGTCGGCCCTGGATTTCATCGTATCGATCATCGTTGGGTCCAGCCTCAGCCGGGCGATCACCGGAAGCGCCGCGCTGGGGGGAACCCTGGCATCAACCACGCTGATCATGCTGTTGCACTGGGTCCTGGCGCATGCCGCCGCCTGCTCGGCGAAATTGTCGAAGATCATAGAAGGCGCGCCGCTGCCGCTTGCAAGGGAGGGCCAGGCGGACCGCGCCGCGTTCCTGCGCGGTTCGATCAGCCGACGTGACCTCGAGGAAGCGCTGCGGCAGTCCGGCGTGGAGCATATTGGCGACACCAGGCTAATCGTGCTGGAGCCAAGCGGCCAGATCACCGTACTGAAGAAAGGCCAGCAGCACTCTCGCGCGGGCTGAAAGTCGACACCAGGATTCCGGCTGGAAGCGCCACCGAATGGAGTCGCCCTTCGCTTGCTCGCTCCTCATCTGGCGCGTAGGGCGGCGTCAAGCCTTGGGCTGCCGCCGCCCGCAACTTCGAAGCTATCGAATAGCTGTCTATGCCGGCAGCGCGTCCTTCAGTTTGCTGGCATGCGGGTTGGAGACCGCACCGCTCAGAATTTGCTTGGCGTCGACCTGCTTGCCGTAATAGGCGTGGTCTTCCGTCGTATTCTGAGTGATGTCGGCACCGCTGACGTTGACGCCGGCGAACGCACCGGATTGGTCGGACCACACCACAATGTCACCCTTGCCCACCGGCGCCTGGCCCTTTGCCGAGTAGTTGATCACCGTCAATCCGGCGTTGCCGTTGAGGGAGAAATTGTTGCCCTGAGTGAAGTCGTTAAGTGCTTTGTCCGTCATCAGGATCATCGCGGCTGGTCCCGCTTTACCGCCAGCCTGCGCGCCCACTGAAACCGAGCCGATCGACAGGAACACGGGCTCGCTCCAGGAACCGTCGCTGTTGTGCTTGAGCAGTACGCCTTGTGCACCCTTGCCGCCGACGATGAATGCGCCCTGCATCACATCCGGCATGATGAACACACCCTTGGACCGCTTCAGCATCGTGTCGAAGCGGCTATCTGCCTTGATCTTCTGCACGGTCTGCGTGGCGTCGTTCACCAATTGCTGGGCGCTGCTGCTGTCGGTGCTTTTCTCGGTTGTCGAGTTGGCGTTGGCCGACTGCGCCATTGCCGGGCCGGCCGAGACAAAGCCGCCCATTGCAAGCGCCGCGGTTGCCAAAAGTAGTGTTCTATTCATGCTGTCCTCCTTCATTGGTAGAGAAAGAACGGAAGAGGTATCAACCGGTTGATGGACCGTGCGTTACTTTTTGGTCGAAGTGCAGCGTTGGTCATGCTTCGTAGGATCATGGCGAGCAAAACCGCCGCAAAAATCAGCAGCAGAGCATTCGACAGCAGCCAAATCAGCAGCAATGCCCCGCGGCAGCCGCGATTAGCCGCAGCGTGGCGGCAGTGGTCAGCGCCCGGATGCCCGTCGGATTAACTGACATGGAAAGGCTCTACAGGTGGGCCCTCAGCGGCAGCTTGCCGCCGGCGCCGGCCGATGAACGAACTTACAGCTCACCGCGCCGTGCCATCGCCTTGATCCGGTCGCCAGTCCGGCAGGCAATCGCCTGGATCGTGAGCGAAGGGTTGACGCCGCCGACCGTCGGAAACACCGATCCGTCGCAAATCCACAGGTTTCGAATGTCCCAGCTACGGCAATCCGCGTTCACAACGCTGGTGCGAGGATCGTCGCCCATCCGAGCCGTGCCGTTCAGGTGACAGGTGTCGTTGTCCTGCACCCAAATTTCCCGCGCGTCGATCGCCCGTAGCGCTTCGGTCATGAACTTGATCGCGTGGTTGATCAGCCGCTTGTCATTGTCGCCCCAGGAGTAAGTGACGCGGGGCACCGGCAGGCCATACTGATCTTTCGCCTCCGTGAGGCTGACGCGGTTGCGTTCCTGCGGCAACATTTCACCGACGATTTTCAGTCCCACCTGGTGGTTGTACTTTTCCATCTCAGTCATCAGCCGGTCGCCCCACAAGCCATGCGCGCTCATCTGGGTATTGGCCCAGAGCTGCGGCAACGGACCTTGGCTCATGTAGGAATAGCCGCCGTCGAAGTCCTTGCCTGCGTCCTGGTAGTTCCAGTGTTCGGTGATGGCGAGCGACGGCGGACCCTTGTACCAGCGGACCTCCTTATCCAGGAGTCCCCAGACCGCCTGGTTCGCCTGCGCCATCAGGTTCTTGCCGACCAGGCCGGAGCTGTTCGCCAGCCCGTCGGGGAACCTCGCCGACGCCGAGTTCAGCAGCAGACGCGGCGTCTCGATTGCGTAGCCGGCGACCACCACGTTGCGCGCTTTCTGGAAACGCCAGCGTCCGTTACGGACATAGTGCACACCGGTAGCCAGGCCGCGTTCATTCGTTTCGACCCGTCCCACCATCGCCAGGTCGCGGATTTCCGCGCCCGCCGCGATCGCCCGCGGGATCCACGTCACCAGGACGCTTTGCTTCGCGTTGGTGGAGCACCCGGTCACGCAAAAGCCGCGATAGACGCATGGATGGGCCAGTCCCCGCGGCGCCGACAACGTCGCCAGCGGCGTCTCGGTCCACTTGATACCCATCGCCTCGCAGCCCCGCGCCAGCGCTTTCGCCGCGGCGTTGAGTTCGTGTGCGCGGTACGGGTAGCGCGGACGGTGCGGACCCCACGGATAGGTGACGGGTCCAGCGATCTTCAATGCGTCCTCGACCTCCGCGTAGTACTGCCACATCTCCCGCCAGTCGAGCGGCCAGTCCACGCCGTAACCCAGCTTGGTGCGCGCCTTGAACCACTCCGGACGAAAACGAAGCGACACCATCGCGAAATGGACCGTGCTCCCGCCGACCGACTTGCCGCTGTTGTTGCTGCCGAGTTGCAACGGGTTTTCGCCATCGACGATGCGATCGTCCGTCCAGTAAAGCTTGGTTTGCTCGGACTCGTCGGAGGCGAAATCCTCCAGCGGCCGCCAGTACGCACCCGCATCAAAAGCAACCACGGAAAAGCCCGCCTCCGCGAGCCTGCAGGCCAGTGTTCCGCCGCCTGCTCCGGTGCCGACAATGGCAAAGTCGATTTCGTCGTCGTCGTCATAGGTCCGCATCGGAATCCACCCGCCGGGCCGGAACACATCAGGCGCACGCCCGCCGACGGCCCGCGGGGTTTGCATCGGATCATCCGACATGCCGGTTCTTTCTCTGTGCTGCGCCGTGATCGCCATCGCGGCGTTCGACCGCCTCCCACGGATCACGTTGGTCGAAGTCCATGCGGACATAGCCGCGTGGACTCGCCGGGCCTCCCCAGCCGACTGCGCTCCAAGCCGCCGGATGGGAGAAGCACGCCAGCACGATGTCATGTGCCATGCGGTGGCTGAAGAAAGTCGCGGCCGGCATTTCACCCCATGCCGGGTCGCGCAGCTCGCCGCTCTGCATCTGCTTCAGCAGTTCGTCCTGCTCAGCCGCGCCGAGTTCTCGGAACCGGCCGCCAAACGCCCGCTGCGCCTCAGCGTCCAGCGCCTGCAATCCCAGCCGCCACGCATCGCCCTGGCGCGGCATGCCGGCCTGGCGATACCCATCCGATCGTCCGGTGAATAATTTGTGGTCGACCAGCGCGGCGACCGGGATCGCCGGTTGTCCGCCGCGGCGCGGCACAAGGCGCGCGGCAATCGCCGCGACCGTGGCGAATTCGTCCTCGGTGAAGAATCGCGGGTCGCCCGGCACCGCCAAGCGCTGATCGATCACCCTTCGGGTCTGGTCGTTCCATGACGGGGTGTTCCGCTTCGCCAGCACATCATAGCCGGGATAACGCCCGGCCTGTTCGTGGTCAGGCATCCGGATGATCCTCCATCAGGCCAAGTGCGGCCAAACCTGCCAAGGCGAGACCGGTGAAGCTGGGAGGTGCCGGCAGCGGCGGTCCGTTCAGCACGTTCTGCTGCCAGTTGCGCCAACCGCCCATGTTGCGGCTCACGCCCCAGGCGTGGAACCCGACGCCTGCGAAGCCAAGCAGCGCCGTGAGCCGCAGCCATGCGCGCGAGAACCAGCGATCACGTCGCTTCGGGCCCAGGGCCGCCTCGCCCGCCAACACCGCTGCCACCGGCGGCACGGTCACCGGCAGCAACATGAAGGGGTCATGGTAGGCGCCCCTGAAGTGCAGCAAACCTGCTTCGGCGGCGGTGCCGAGTAATCCGCCACTGGTCAGCGCGGCCAACGCGCGACCCGCCGGCCAACCGAACACCCGCGCCGAGCGTGAGCTCGATGTGTCGCGCACCCGTTCCGAGTAAAAGCCGAGCAGGCCGGACAGCAGGATCGCCAACGGGGCTCCAAGCGGTGCGCCATAAAACAGATTCTGCCAGGACATTGCGCCGGGCCGCTTCGTCACGTTGTAGACGTGAAACACGGTCCCGGCCAAACCCGTCAGGGCCGCCAGAACATATGTCAGATCGCGGATGTCATGCGCGGCTGGCCGTTTGTCGGCGGTCCCGTGCGCGCTGACCGCCAGCGTCAGAGCCGAAATGATCAGCGGTGTGAACATCGCCTTGTTCTTGAACGAGCCGCGGTAGTGTTCCACCGCGCTGTCGAGCAGTACCGACGTCGCCAAGGTTGCCGACGACCGATTAAGCCGCCGCGCCGCCTTTACCGTCGCCTGCTCCGACGCCGTCGGCAAAGCTGCCTGCGCGGACGCGGTCGGCAAGGTCGCCTCCAGCGCGTTCAACCGGTCGAGCAATCGCTGAAGTTCGAACCTGGTGTCCGGCCCGACATCCGTGAGCCGCCGGACCGCCAGGTGCCGTTGCATCGTTGCCATCCGTCGTTTCCTAAACCCGATAAGCCGCGGCATCGGTTCGTTTGAACGTCAGCCCCATGCCAGGTCTCGACAGATCCGGCCGGATGGCGCCGTCGCGTGGCGTCGGCGCCCCGTCGAACAGCATATGTTCGATGCGGACATGGTCATGGAACCATTCCAGATGACGGAAACGCGGCGCGGCACAAGCGGCGTGCAAATGAATCGCAGGCCCGCAATGACCGGACAAATCGATATGGTGCGCCTCGCACAGCGCAGCCACCTGCAGAAACGCCGTAACGCCACCGCATCGTGTGATGTCGGCCTGCTGCACATCAATGGCTCCGGCAGTCAGCATCCGGCGAAAATAGTCTGTCGTGTAACCGTATTCGCCGGCAGCGATTTCCATCCCGGCCGGGGCGCGCAGCCGGACGGTCTGAAGACCTGTCAGATCGTCGGACGAAACCGGCTCTTCGAACCAGGCGACTCCTGCTTCGCGCCGAAACACGTCTGCGAGGGCCAGCGCCTGCTTGGTGCTGTAGGCACCGTTGGCGTCGACGAACAGCGTGCGGTCACCGATCGCCGCTTTCGCAACCGAAACCCGGGTGGGGTCCGCCGCGGCATCTGTCCCGACCTTCATCTTGACCCATCGACAACCGTCGCGTTCGACCCATCCCGAAAGCTGATCGCGCAATTGTCCGTCGCTGTATGTGGTGAACCCGCCGCTGCCATAGATCGGCACGACGTCGCGATACCGGCCCAGCAGCAATGCCAGCGGTAGGTCGAGCAACTTTGCCTTCAGGTCCCACAGCGCCGTGTCGACCGCCGAGATCGCCGTCGCTGCCAGTCCAGCCCGCCCCATGTTGCGCACCGCACGCTGCATGGCACGCCACGCGCCTGGCGGGTCCATCGCATCGTGGTCGCGTACCGTCTCGGCAAGCTTCTTGCCGATCAGCAGTGCAGCCGCGCCATCCGTGTAGGTGTACCCCAATCCGGTCTTGCCGCCGGCCTCGACTTCCACCACCACGAGGGTGGTGGAAGTCCACGTCATCGTGCCGTCGGCTTCCGGATTGTCCGTCGGAATTTGATACGCGGCAGCGGTCAGGTTGCCGATCGGCACTCCGGTGCTGACGGGAGTCATCAGACTAGTCCTTAGGGCCGGGCATGACAGACGCCAGGACTTGCCGCGCCGATCCGAGGATGACGCTGCTTTCCTCTGGGTCCGGGCTCAGCAGATCGCTGGTGAAGTTCTTCGCCTGCTTCAGCGTGATATGCGGCGGCAGCGGGGGCACCTCCGGATCGGTCTTTACCTCCAGCACCACCGGAACGTTCGAGGCCAGCGCCTCATCCCATGCTGTCCCAAGCCTATCGGGATTGTCGACGAAGATGCCTTTCAACCCGATCAGTTCCGCGAACCTGTGGTACGGTACGTCAGGCAGTTCCTGCGAGGCCTTGAACTTCGGATCGCCCTCCTGCACCCGCTGTTCCCAAGTCACCTGGTTCAGGTCCTGGTTGTTGAAGACGCAAACCACCCATTTGGGATTGGACCACTCGCGCCAGTATTTCGCGACGGTGATCAGCTCCGCCATGTTATTCATCTGCATCGCGCCGTCACCCACCAGCGCAACGACCGGCCGGTCGGGATGCGCGAACTTCGCTGCAATGGCATACGGAACGGCGGCGCCCATCGAGGCCAGCCCGCCCGACAACGAGCACATCATCCCGCGCCGGATCTTTAGATCGCGCGCATACCAGTTGGCGCACGACCCTGAATCGCTGGTGATGATCACCCTGTCGGGCAGCCGCGGCGAGAGTTCCCATGTTACGCGCTGCGGATTGACCGGATTCGCAGGCGCCATGGCTCGTTCTTCCAGCGTCTTCCACCAATCGGCGACGTTCTTTTCGATCTCCGCCCGCCACGACCGGTCGCGCTTCTGCTCCAGCATCGGCAACAGCAGCTTCAGGGTATCGGCGCTGTCACCCACCAGGTTGACTTCCATCGGATAGCGCAGGCTGAGCATGTCCGGTTTCAGGTCGATCTGGACGCCGCGCGCCTGTCCCTCTTTCGGCAGGAACTCCGAATAGGGAAATCCGGACCCGATCATCAGGAGCGAGTCGCAGTCTATCATCATATCCCAGCTCGGCTTTGTCCCGAGCAACCCGATCGATCCCGTCACCCATGCCAATTCGTCGGGCAAAGCGGCCTTGCCAAGCAGCGCCTTCGCCACGCCCGCCTGCAGCTTGTCGGCAACGGCAATCACTTCGTCAGTCGCGTGAAGTGCGCCGGCCCCAACCAGGATCGCGACCTTCTTCCCTTCGTTCAGCACCTCTGCCGCCCGCCGCAGATCGGCCTCGCGTGGCACGACGCGCGGCTCGCTGTAGCCGATGCCGGAATGAACCGTCCCATGTTTGCGCCCGGGCGCTTCGTACTTCGCTTCCTGCAGGTCGTTCGGCAAGATAACAGCGGTAACGCGCCGTTCGCCCTTGGCGATGCGCACTGCCCGGTCGATCAAATGGCGCACCTGCGGAGCCACGCTGGCCTGCTCCACGAAAGCGCCGGCCACGTCCTTGAACATGCTCTGCAGGTCGAGTTCCTGCTGATAGTGTCCGCCGACCGCTGTCCGCGCCTGTTGGCCGGCGATGGCCATCACCGGCATATGGTCCATGCGGGCGTCGTACAGGCCGGTGATCAGGTGCGAGGCACCCGGGCCAGAAGTCGCCATGCAGACGCCCAGATCGCCAGTGAATTTCGCATAGGCCGACGCCATGAACGCGGCCATTTCTTCGTGGCGCACCTGGACGAACTTTATCTTGCCGTCCGCCCGGTTCATCGCCCCGAGCAGGCCGTTGATCCCGTCACCGGGGTAACCGAAGACCGTGCGGACGCCCCATTCGTGGAGGCGCTGCCAGAAGAAATCGCCCACTGTTTGGCTCATGCTCGCAGTCCTGTAGTTGCTGATGATCTGACGTGGCCGCCAAGGCTTCCCGCTATCTCGCTAACGCCAGCGGAGCGCGGGCGTTGCAAAGGTGGGAACACAGGGTGAGGAGGCAGTCGAGAAGGATCGCAATCTGGAGCGCTCAATCGCGACATAAGCCGCCTCCGGCACAAACGCCTAAGGTCGCACGAGCACACCTCTCGCCTCTAATTTTCGGTTGCTCACAGGGGGAAACGGAAGATGGCGCGCCAGAGTGGTAGCACCCATCAACCGTCTTCGGATCTTACTGTTTCGTAATTTTGCCGGTGGCGGAAGGGGAAGCCGACGGTTGCGTGACGCTGGACTGACCGGCGGAGCCTGCTGCACTCGCCTGCTTGTTGGAAGCACCGCCGCCAGGCTCTTTGACCGCTGTCACCTCGGTCATTGAATCGGGCGTCACCATCATCATCACGGGGTTGCCGTTCTTGTCCTTGGCGTGGATGAAGAAGGACTCGGGCACGATATGGACGTCAGTATAGCCTGCCTGCGTGAGACTCCGCTGCAGCTTTTGAGAAATCCGGGGCGCAGAGGTCCCGGATTCGTTGTTCGCTGAGATAGCCGAGTTATTTGAGGACCCCGACCCCACATTGGACTGTGGTGTCGTTGCTGCTAGTGCAGGCCATGCCAACGCGACACACAGTCCCGCGGAAACCAGTGCTGTGCATTTCATGGACGTCTACCTCGCTAGCGCCCCACTGGCGCGTCGCGGTAATGCACTCTCGCGGTTTCGGTTCCTGCCTCACGCGCTATTTGCTGGTCGCGATTCCTTTCTTGCTGTCCGTCAAATGCTTGGTAAGTGACTTACACCTTCGTGCGCATAGTCGGTGGGGTCGAACGACAGCGGTGTTGGTCAGAGCCGGATATTGGCCGGGAATTCGCCCGCGTACCGGGATCGCGCGACGCAGGATTGGAACGACAACGCGACACAGGACGCCTGCTGCGTAAGATCGACCGGGTGCCGTCGCTTCAGTCGCACAGGGCGCAGGTCAACATCACTCATTAAGGCAAACCGGCACTGTTGCCATTGTGAAGGAATGGAGAGCAACTCGCCTATGCACAGGCGCGTTCGCCGAAAACTCCAATGGCCATCGCCTGCTCCGATTGCGGTACCACGCAGCAAACCCGAGCCCTCCAAGGACGCGGGCGCCTGATCTGCTGCCGCTGCGCCAATACGCTGGAGCGGGCGACCGGGCGAAGCCTCGACAGTGCACTGGCGCTGTCGCTCGCCACTCTGCTGCTGCTGATTTCCGCCAACCTGATGACGTTGCTTCAGGTGACGATCGCCGGTGTGGACCGGTCGTCCCGGCTCGGGTCCGGCTTCATCGAGATGTGGAGCGAGGGGTGGCCGCTGCTGGCCGTGGTTGCCGGGTTGCAAGGCGTGGTCCTGCCGTTCCTGCGCTTTGGGCTGCTGGTGACGGCGCTGGGCGCCATTCGAAGCCGCCGCCATGTGCCGTGGACCGGGATGCTGTTCCGTTGGGCCGAACGCCTTGACCTCTGGGCTATGCCCGACGTCTTCTTGGTTGGCGCCGCGGTCGGCTACAGCCGTGTGGCGAACCGTCTGCCATCGCATATCGAGGCCGGCGGCTGGTGCCTGATTGCCGCGGCCGCTTGCGCTATGCTGACCCGTGCAAGCCTCGATCGCCGCGCCGTCTGGCGCATGGTGCAGTGCCCGGAGGCCCCGCCAACCGGCCCCACCATCGCCTGCCGGACTTGCGGCCTTTTGGTACCCGCTTCCATGCAAGGGGATCACTGCCCCCGCTGCCGCGCCCGTCTGCACCGCCGGCAGCCGTTCTCGCTTACCTTCGCGACGGCCCTCGTCGCCGCCGGTTACCTGCTTTACCCGGTCGCCAACTACTTCCCCATGAGCGTCGATCTCCAACTCGGCACGCCGCATCCGCACACTATCGCCAACGGGGTGGAGCAATTGCTGTCTGCCGGGTTCTGGCCGCTGGCGCTGCTGATTTTCATCACCAGCATCGCCATCCCGCTGCTGAAGCTGATCGGCCTCACATGGTTGATCTGGTCGGTACGGCGCAGCGCCACGCGGCGGCTGGTGACCAAGACAAGGCTCTACCGGGTGATCGAGGAAATCGGCCGCTGGTCGAACGTGGACATCTTTACCATCGCCATCTTCCTGCCGCTGATGCAGTTGCGCCCGCTGGTGAGTGTGCGGGCCGCGGCCGGCGCCCCGGCCTTCCTGGCGGTGATCGTGCTGACCATGCTGGCGGTGCGGATGTTCGATCCGCGCCTGCTATGGGACTGCGCGCGGCCATGAACGACGCCCCGCTGCCGCATGCGATCGAGCATCACAGCCGCTGGCCAGGTTGGATCTGGGCAGTGCCGATCGCCGCCGCAGCGATCGTCGGCTATCTCGCCTTCCAGCAGTTCGCCGAGCGCGGCCCGGAGGTCACCGTCATCTTTCCTACCGGTGACGGCATCAAGGCGGGCACCACCAAGGTGCAGTTCGAAGGTATCGCGGTCGGCGAGGTCGAAGCGGTCCGGTTCGAAAAGGACATGCGTCACGTCGATGCTGTGCTGCGGTTGCACCGGGACCTGGAGGGTCATCTCGGCAAGGGCACGCGGTTCTGGATCGCCGGGAAGCCCAATATCAGTGATCTGTCCTCGCTGAAATCGGTGATCGCCGGGCCGCATATCGGCATGCAGCCGATGCCGGGCCTCCGTCAGGACCACTATGACGGGCTGGCAGAGCAACCGCCCGACGCGGACCACACGCATGTTACGCATTTCGTGCTGCGGTCGGATAAGCTCGGTACGATCTCACGTGGCTCGCCGATCTACTATCGCGATCTGAAAGTCGGCGTGGTGGCGAGATCGCAGCTTGAAAGCGACGGCCGTCATTTCCGCATCGACGCATTTATCGATGCGCCGTTTGATCGTCTGGTGCACGCAGACACGCGCTTCTGGGACGCCAGCGCGGTGCAGGTAGCGATGGCCGGCAGCGGACCGCGGCTGCAATTCCAGTCGGTGCCGGCATTGCTCGAGGGTGCGGTGGATTTCGAAACGCCGGAGGGGCCGGTTGCAGGCCCACAGGCGCAGCCTAATACGATTTTCAAACTGTACAGCAGCCGCGGCGCTGCGGAGCAGGCGCCGGACGACCGTGCGGTGACTTATCGCGTGGTGTTTCACGCGGAAGAGGCCGGCGCGCTGGATGCTGGCGCGTCTGTCGAGCTGGACGCCAAGCGCATCGGCAGCGTGACGCAGAGCCAGCTGAAATACGACCCGGGGAGCGGGACGCTGAACGATCTCGTGACGCTGGCAGTCGAGCCGTCCAGTATCGCGCTTGCCGGCGCCACGTGGGCGGCGAATGCGCGACCGCAGATGGACGCCATGCTGCGGCGGCTGATCCAGCAGGGGCTGCGAGCACGGCTGGGCAGCAGCATCCCGCTGGTTGGCGGCAAGGTGGTGGAGCTGGCGTTTCTACCAAACGCGACGCCCGCAACCCTGGGCAGCGGAGCGGTGCCGGAAATTCCCACCGGCCCGGCGTCCGGCCTGGGTGGCATCATGGCTTCGCTGAACGCGGTCGTTGCCAAGCTCGACGCCATGCCGCTGGATCAGATCGGCGACAACGTGCACGACGTGACCCAGCGCCTTGCGGCACTCAGCAAGTCGCCACAGACGCAACAGAGCCTGGCGCATCTGGACGAGGCGCTGGCCAATCTGAAGGAGGTGACGCGGGATGCGCGGACCCAGGTGGGGCCGCTGCTGACCGATCTGCGCCACGTGGCTGTGGAAGCTCAAACCACCGTCGCCAGCCTGCAAGAACTGGTCAGCCGCAACGACCTTGCCGCCAGCACGCCCGGCACTGCTGGCCTCGGCGGCACCCTGTATGAGTTGAGCCGGGCGGCGCGGAGCTTGCGGGAGCTGGCGGACTACCTGGATCAGCACCCCGAGGCGCTGATCCGCGGCAAGGGGGATGCGGGATGAGGCGGCGGACGGTGTTGGCGGTACTGCTCATCCTCGGGGGCTGCGGCAGCAGCCCGAAGACACAGTTCTACACGCTCGTGCCGAAGCCTCCGGCGGGCCAGCCTGCCAGGGTGATGCAGGCGGAGCCACCGCTGGTCGTAGGCCGTGTGGCATTACCGGGCACGCTGGACCGCGCGGCACTTGTGACCCAGGGACCAGGACCGGCGATCTCGGTCTCCAGCGATGAGCGTTGGGTGGCGCCTCTGGACGAGCTGGTGCGCCGCGCATTGACAGACGATCTGCGGGCGCGGCTTGGGGCGGCGGCGGTGCTCGCGCCCGGCGATCCGTCGCCGCCGGGCGGGGCGCGGCGCGTCGTCCTGACGGTACAGCGCTTTAGCGCCGATAGCAGCGGGATGGTGGTGTTGGAGGCGGACTGGACCCTGGCCACGGGCAATCCGCCCAAGGCCGGGAAGATCCGCCACGTGCGCATTGCCGAGAGCGCGGGATCGGCAGAAGGCGATGCTGTGGCAAACGCCATGAGCCGCGCGCTGGGGGAGTTGGCAGACGACCTCTCCCGCGCATCGGGATAGCGGCGCGGCGGACGCCTGTTGAAGCGATCGATGATCCTGCAAGGCACTTTCACCTTCCGCGAGTAATTTCGAACCACGAAGACCGCCCTATTTCCAGGCATTACAAACCGTCCACCGATGGCACAATTACGAGGTTTGCTGCGACCCACTGCGCGACCGCTTGTTCGTAGGCAGGCCGACCATCCGAAGGTCATCACCCTGAAAAACAGCAAGGGAATTCAAATGGCGAAGATCGTGGTGATTACCGGTGCTGGCGCTGGTGTCGGCCGCGCCACAGTGATGGAGTTTGCGCGGAATGGCTGCGACGTCGCGTTGCTGTCGCGCGATCCGGAACGGCTGGAGGCCGCCGCCGCCGACGCCCGTCACTACGGTGTCCGGGCGCTGCCGATTCCTACGGACGTCGCCCACGCGGCCGCGGTCGAGGCGGCGGCCGAACGCGTGGAACGGGAACTCGGACCGATCGACGTGTGGGTCAACGTGGCAATGGCAACCGTGTTCTCGCCGGTTGCCAAATTGACACCGGAGGAGGTCGCGCGCGGAACGGCAGTGACATACCTGGGCCAGGTGCACGGGATGATGGCCGCGCTAAAACGCATGCGCGAACGCAATCGGGGTTCGATCGTCAATGTCGGCTCGGCGCTCGGCTATCGGTCGGTGCCGCTCCAGTCGGTGTATTGCGGCGCCAAGTTCGCCATCCGCGGTTTTACGGACTCGCTAAGGTCGGAGCTCATCCACGACAAACTTGATATCGCGTTGTCGATGGTCGACCTGCCGGCGGTCAATACCCCGCAGTTCAACTGGGCGCTGAATAAGATGGGCAAGCGCCCGCAGCCGGTTCCGCCGATTTTCCAGCCGGAGATTCCCGCGCGCGCCATTTACTTCGCCGCGTTCCATCCCAGGCGACAGACCTGGATCGGCTGGCCTACCGTCAAGGCGATCCTGGGCAATCGCATCGCGCCTGGCTTGATCGATCGCTATCTGGCGAAGGCCGGCTATTCCGGGCAACTCACCGACGAGCCGACGCCGGAAGACGCGCCGAGCAACCTGTTCCATCCGGTGCCTGGTCCGTACGGCGCACATGGCCGGTTCGACGCGCAGGCGCGTTCCTATAGTTGGGAGATATTCGCCAGCCGGCATCGCAATGCGATGTGGGCGGCGATCGGACTGGCGGCCGTGGCTGGGCTGCATCGGTTGGCGAAGCGGCTGAACCTCTGACCGGGGCAGGCCCTTGCCAATAGACGACGCAGCGATGACGAGCCCGAGCATGGCGACAGATCAAACAGCGAGAGCGCCGGCCGGTCGCCGGCGTTGCACGCCCGCGCATCCGGCAGGCGGACGAGCAACTGCTCTACGGGCTGGGCTATGACCAGTGCTTCATCTTGCGTGCGACGAGACCCGGTGCGCCTCGGCTTGCGGCGCGGGTGCGAGATCCGGCAGGTGGCCGCGTGCTCGAAGTTCACACCTACCAAGCGAGCATCCAGCTCTATACGGGCAACAAGCTGAACGGGACACTCGCCGGACATGGCGGTGTCATCTATCGGCAATCCGCGGGCCTTGCGCTGGAGCCGCAAGGTTTTCCGGGCGCACCGCATCACGCGAACTTTCCATCGACAATCGTGTGGCCAAACGAGGACTTCAGGCGGGCCGTTTGTTATCGGTTTTCCAGCGCGTGAACTTCAAGCATGCTGCGGCAGCAAGCCCTATTTGTGGTGTGCCTTGATGGCGCGCCAAGGCAGCCACCCCATCCACGATGAAATTGCACGCGGCGCAACGGCGAAGCAACCCGTCGCGTAGAGTGGCCGCTGCTCGCTCAGGCAGAAGGTTTGCTTTGGGGCTGCGCGCCTGGCAATGACAAACGGGTCGAACTATTCGACAACCCCTTGATGGCTCAGTTCTGGACCGGCTCGGTAGGATCGATCTTCTTCACCGCTTCCTCGATGGTTTGGTCCTTTTCGTCTCGCGGCGAAGATTCGGCGTCGCCCGGAACCTGGGCCGGCTTTGGCGAATCCTTTTGCTCTGGCATGGTCTTGGTCTCCGATAACAACCGCACGGCTAGAAGGCGATAGCCCGCATCAACGGTTCCAACAAAGGTTGCTGATCAGATCTGCCGCCTCGCCAGATCCGCCTCGGTCACCGGGCACGGTGCTGCTCGCACGCGCACCGTCATCATCACCAACCCAGCCGCCAGGAGCGAGCCGGACAACAGGATCGTGGTTCCAAGGAATCCCCCTGTCGCCTGCTGGAGATATCCGCCGAGGTATGGACCGATGTAGCCGCCGAGATTGCCCAGGGCATTGATCAAACCCATCGCGCTGCCAACCACCACCGGCGGCAGGGCGCGAGAGGAGGCCGCCCAGAATGGGCCATCGTACGACAATGCCCCACCCATCGCCAGGCAGATGAACAGCACCGACAGCCACAAGATCGCGTGCCCAACCAGCACTGACAAAATCAGGCTGACCGAGGCCACCACCATCGGGATCAGCACATGCCGGGCATAGCGTGCGCTGCGGTCGGCGAGCACGCCGTTGAACCACATCATCCCGATCGCCGTTAGGTAAGGCAATGTGGCGATCAGGCCGACCGCGCCGAAACCCTCTTGAGTCAGGCTCTTCAGCAAAGTCGGCAGCCACATGTTCAGACCATAGAAACCGACCTGGATGAGGAAGTAGACCGCGACCAGCCGCCATATCACGGGTTCTTTGAAGATCGTTGCGAATGGCACGTGCGATGGCTCATGCGCATGGTCACGTGCCAGCGAGGCCTCGATGTAGTCGCGCTCGGCGCCGGAGCACCATGATGCTTGGCGCGGCGCGTCCTTGACAAACAGCAACCACAGCGGCAGCGCGATCAGGAACGGCAAGGCGCCCTCGATATAGAACAGCGCGCGCCAGTCGGCGACCGATACGATCCAGCCGGACAGCGGCTGGGTGATGATCGAGGAGATCGCCAGGTTGGCCATCCAGAAACTATACGCCCTGGCGCGTTCGCGCACCGGGAACCAGTGGCTGATCAACACCAGCATCGCCGGCCAGATGCCGCCCTCCGCCACGCCGAGGAAGAACCGCGCCACCAATAACTCGGTGTAGTCGTTTACCGCGCCGCACAGCACCGCCATGATGCCCCAGAAGACGATCATCACCGCGATGAATTTTTTCGCACTCCAACGCTCGGCGAGCCAGCCGCCGGGAATTTGCAGCAGCACATAGCCGATGAAGAAGATGCCACCGGCGGCACCTTCCGCGGCCTTGCCGACATGGAAGTCGCGGCCGATGCCGGCGAACGCGTAGCCGATGTTCGTGCGATCCATGAAGGAGATGATGTAGATGACCATGGCGATCGGAATCAGCCGGAACCAGCGTGCCTTCTCGACCGACGGCGTGTCGAGCGGGGCATACGAACCGTCCATGCCAACATCCTCCAGCCGCGGAGGCCGAAAGTGCCTGACGTGGCATTATACGAACGTCAGTCGCATGGTCGCGGTTTTGCGAGCCTGCCGCGCATGGACGTCTTGCAAGCGTTGAACGCGGCTTTGTGTTTGGGCTCAATCCGTCGGAGTGCTGCCGCAGGGTGTCGGCGGAAACGCCTGCGCCGCGGGAACGGTCGCGATTTTGCTATAATACGCCCAGCGCCTCTGGATCGCATCTGGTGTCTTCACGCGATAGACGTTCAGGTCGTACACCACGCGTCCGTCGCTGCGAATGCTGGCCGTGCCGAACAAACTATCGTTGATCGGCGCACGGCGCAGCATGGCCATAACCTTTCCCGCATCCACATCGTCAGCCGCCTTGGCCCCATTCAGAAAACTCAGCGTCGCCGCATAAACCTCCGCGGCGTTCTCAGTGACGTGGCGGCCTGCCATGCGATCGCTCCAGCGGTGGGCGAAATCGCGCGTACGCACGTCGGTGTCCCAATAATAAGGAGCGACGACGATCAGGCCGTTCGCCGCTGCGGGGCCCGCATCGTCGATGTCGGCAATGCGCGCATAGGGCGCGACGAGCGTCGTGGCATGCGGCAATCCGGCCAGCAGGGCGCTGCGCAAGATCTCGACCAGGTCGCCGTCGGTTTCTGCCAGGACCACCGCTTGCGGGTTCGCCGCCGCGATCTGCGGCATGACCTGCCCGAGATCGGCGCCCCCGACAACGTTGTCCGCCTGGCCGACGATCTTGCCGCCGCCGGCTTGCACGACAGCGCGCAACGCGGTCTGGCCGGCGAGGCCGGCCGGGCTTTGGTCGCCCAGCAGAAACCATTGGCTGCCGCCATGCGGGGCGATCGCCCGGCCGATCGCCCGGGCACGCGGCGCGGCGCCGGCGCCCCAGACGACCACGTTCGGCGAGCAAAGTGTGCCGCTGTCGCCTTCGTCATTGGCGGCCACGAGCAAGATGCGATGGCGCCGCGCTACCATCTTGGCGATCTCGGCATCCACCAGCGAGCCCGCCGACGACAGCGCGGCCGCCACATGCTCCTTGTCGAGCCAATCGCGCACCTGGCCGAGTACTCGGTCCGTGGCCCCATTTACCGTGCCGGGAATGACCTCGGCATCATCCCTGAAGGCGTGCACCTCAAAGTCGCCGGCCGCCAGTTGCGCCGCGACGATGCCGCCGTTGCCGGCATCGGCGGCATCGGCCGCCAGCAGATCCTGCAACACGCCGATCTTGATCTTATCGTCGGGTATGTTCGCCCGCGCTACCAGGGGCACCAGCAGCAGCAGCGACAACAGCGGCAAGGCAATGCGCGCCATCACGAAGCCCCCTCTACGCGGCCGGCTGGGAAACTGATTCGTGCGGCCCGATCATCGTCGTGGAACATGCGCCCCATGATCAGCACCGCGGCGAACGCGCTCATCATGCCTGCGGGCACCCACAGCACCAACGCGCCGATCTGCTGATCGAGCACGGGGCCGATATCGTCAAACACACGGCCACATAAGGAGAAAGACGGGTAGAGGTAGCGATGCGCCAGTCCGATCGCAGTGCCTAGGCCGATTTGCGGAAAGATAATCAGGAAACCCAGGCACAGCCGCATGAAGAAACCGATCGGCGCAGCCGGGAAGGGGCGGGGATCTAGCACCAGAAACCAGAACAGCAGGCCGTCGATCACCATGCTGGCGTTCATGATTTCGTAAAGCCGCCAATCCAACATGGCGGGAAAAGTGACCGGCGGAATCAACCAAAGGAACAGCAGGCCTTCGAACAGCAGCACCGCCAGCATGGGCTGCTGGAAGGGGCGCAACAGCTTGCGCACCGCCGCAGCCTCGCAGCAGCGGCGAAGCGGCCCCGGCATGCCACGGGCGATCGTCGCGCCGGGCCAGCTCAGCGCGATCCGGAACGGGCCGATGTGATGCAACACGGCGTGCTGCACGCGGTTCAGGAAGAACATGTGCTGAGCCAGATATTCGAAGCGCGTCAGCAGAACCGCGTAGATGCTGCCGAAGCCGATCAGGAAGCACCAGCGGCGCCATGGCGGCATCCGGGCACTCGCCGCGGTACGAAGCAGGCCGCGAGCGAACCACAGCAAGCCGAATCCGGCAGCCAGGAAGGCCGGCCAGGAGAAATCCCACGGCGCCCAGACCGGCAGCAACGTGGGATGCCGGTCCGTCACCCACGCGACCACTACGGCCAACACCACGACGCCGGCCTCGCCAGCCGGCGGTTCGCACAGCGCCGGCATCCCCCGCGGGACACGGCGTCCGGCCCGATCACTCAAGAGTACCGATTCCATCTGCGACCGTAAGCGAACGCCGGTTCGCAACTGTCGTTCCACATGCATCCGGCGACAATGCGGAGCAGATCCCCTCCCATGGCATCACGGATCGAAGACTATGCGATGATTGGCGATGGCCGCACCGCGGCACTGGTATCGCGCGACGGCTCGATCGACTGGCTTTGCCTGCCGCGGTTCGACGCCGATCCCTGCTGCGCGGCGCTGCTTGGCACGCAGCGTCACGGCTATTGGCGCATCGCACCGTATAGCGCCGCGACGGTGCAGCGACGCTATCTGGGCGAAACGCTGGTGTTGGCAACCGAGTTCACCGGTGCCGAGGGCGCCGTGCGGGTAACCGATTGCATGCCGGTCGGAACGGACCAGCGGATCGTGGTTCGCCGCGTCACCGGATTGGACGGCACGCTGCGTATGCGCTGCGAATTGGCATTGCGGTTCGACTTTGGCTTGTTGCCGCCGCGCATGCGCCGCCACGACGATGCGCTGGTGGCGATCGCCGGTCCCGACCTTGTGGCCGTGCGCGCACCGATCGCCTTGGAGCCGGATAACGACGGGGTCATGACTGCGGCGTTCGATGTTGCGGCCGGTCAGGAACTGACATTCGTCATGTCGTACGGTCCGTCGCATCACGCGCCACCTGGTGCGATCGACGCCGATAAGGCGATACGGGACACGCTGGCGTTCTGGAACGGTTGGGCCAGGCAGTTTCGCCGCGAAACCCCCTGGCGCGACGCCGTCATGCGTTCGCTGGTGACCCTCAAGGCGCTGAGTTACCATCCGACCGGTGGCATTGTCGCGGCGGCCACCACATCGCTGCCGGAAATGCCCGGTGGCGAACTGAACTGGGACTATCGCTATTGCTGGCTGCGCGATGCCAGCTTCACGCTGTCCGCGCTGTTGAACGCCGGCTACCATGAGGAGGCGGTTGCTTGGCGCGACTGGATGCTGCGCGCCATTGCCGCTGCGCCGGACCGGATGCGCATCATGTATCGGGTGGACGGCAGCCGCAGGATCAATGAATGGCAGGTCGGCTGGCTGCCCGGTTATGACGACGCCGCGCCGGTGCGTTCCGTGGACGCGAGCCTCGTCACGAGGCTCCGCCGTTAGGCATTGGTTGCCCGGGGTGCGAAGGGTAACCCAGCACCGAAGGCAGGATTTCCAGCTGATCCACTGCCAAAATCGTTGGCGATGTGCGGGGCCAACGGCACCCGCCGACGGCAGCGGCCGCCAGCCCCACGAAATGGATGACGCGATCGGCGGCACGCTCCGCAGCGGTGTAGCTGGGAAAGTCGGGGCGTCGCTGCGAGACACGCCAGCGGAGTTGCGGGGCACGGTTGGGCACAAATCGCAGCCTAACCCATTTCGTCGGTATCCAGGCGATCGTCCCAAGTCAGAAGAATCAAGGCTCAGTCACCTCCCCTCTGCTCGCCAACTTGCGCCTGATAACGTACAGCGTTTTTCGCTTGGCGGCGCGGCGCACGATGCCCGGGCGGCGGCCGCCTGGCCGGCATGCCGCGCCGGTGAGCGAAAAACGTGTTGGACTAAACCGCTCCCCCGGACCCGGCTATGGGCGTTGAATGCCGCTGGTCGGGCTGATGGTGCTGGGAGTGGGCCGCTCGCCCCTTGAAACGGTGCATTCGGCCGGGCTTAGCGTGGGGTGACGGGGCGGAATTGGCCGCGGTCTGAGGGGTCGATGACTGCGCGGATGCGGCCCACGCCGACGAATTGAGGGGCAACGCCGCAGAGGCGCACCGCCGTGCCGGCGAGTTTCGCAACATCGTGGGTGTGGTGCTGCCGCTGGCCATTGTCAGGTATCCGGGACCGGCTGACAGACCCTCGGCCGCTCGATGCAACCGATTATGACCATGGTGCCGGTGAGGCAGTGCGGGCATTGGTGCAGCGAGGTTCCTGTCAGCGCTTCGTACCGATCGCGATAGTCGACAGGTGGCTTACTGGCCGCAGCCGGCGCCATGCGGAGCAGTTCCCGGCACAGCGCCAGCTTCCGCGCCCGGTGGTTGTTTCCGAGGAAGCCGAAGTACCGGATGCGACGGAACCCGTCTGGCAGCACATGGATCAGGAACCGGCGGATAAACTCGTCGCCGGGCAGGCTCATGATCTTCTGCCGGCTGCCATCGCGATAGTCCTTCCAGCGGAAGCACACCCGGTTCCCTCGATGGACACCAGCCGGTTGTTGGAGATGGCGACCCTGTGGGTGTATCGGCCGACATAGTCGAGGACCTGAGCAGGACCGGCAAACGGCCGCTTGGCATAGACCACCCAATCGGTATCACGCGTCGGTGCCAGGTAGCGGCGGAACGCGGCGGGCTCGTGCAGATCACGGTGCTCGGAGAAGAAGCATAATTTGCCTGTGGCGAACGCCTTCTCCAGATGGTGCAAGAACAGCCCGCGGAACATTCGCGACAGCACCCTGACCGGCAGGAAGAACCCGGAGCGGCAAGGGATCCAGCTCTGACCGTCCGGTGCGATCCCGCCGCCCGGCACCAGGCAGTGCAGGTGCGGGTGATGCAGCAAGTTCTGTCCCCAGGTGTGCAGCACGGCGAGGAACCCGATCTCGGCTCCCAGATGCTTGGGATCGGCGGCGATGGTGCGCAACGTTTCCGAGGCAGCTTGGAACAGGATGTCGTAGACGGCGGACTGGTTCTGGAATGCAATGGTGGCGATCGGTTCCGGCACCGTGAACACCACGTGGAAGTAGGGAACCTCGAGCAGTTCTGCCTGTCGGTCCGCCAGCCACTGGGCGCGCGCGAGGCCCTGGCACTTCGGACAGTTCCTATTGCGGCAACTATTGTACGACACACGCTGATGGCCGCAGTCGCCGCAGCGCTCGACATGACCGCCGAGGGCTGCGGTGCGGCAGCGTTCGATAGCCCACATGGCGCGCCGCCGCGCAGACGACAGCGACGTGCCGTGCTGGTCACGAAAGGCCGGGCCGAAGTGGCGGAACACGTCCGCCACTTCCAGCCCATTGCGGGCCACTGAACCCGCGCGTCAGGCGGGCACGAGGTCTGGGGCCGTTGGTGGGACCGTCGGCAGCGACTCGAACGGACTGGTGGTGGCGCACACTTTGCTGGTGGCGATCAGCAGGTATCGTGCCGTGGTGCTGAGGTTGCGATGTCCGAGCAACAGTTGGATGGTGCGAAGGTCAGTGCCGGCTTCCCACAAGTGAACGGCGAACGCGTGGCGCAATGCGTGCGGCGCCATCGGCTTGGGGATGCCGCACTTGGCCCGCGCCTGCCGGCAGATGTGGTTGACGGCGAGCGGACCGATTGGCTGATCAGGCCGGTCGCCGGGAAACAGCCAGGCGCCGGGATGGGTTTGTCTCCAATACTCCCGGAGCAGATCGAGCAGCCTGGGAGGTAGCATCACGTAGCGGTCCTTGCGGCCCTTGCCCTGGGCGACCCGGATAACCATGCGCTTGCTGTCGATGGCATCGGGGGTGAGCCGGACGGTCTCTGAGACACGCAGGCCGGTGGCGTAACAGACGGTCAGGATGACGCGATGCTTGAGGTTGTCGATCGCTGCCAGGAAGTGTGCCACCTCCTCGCGGCTCATCACGACAGGCAGCTTCTTGGCTTGCTTGCCGGCTGGGATGACGTCCTCGATCTGCCACGGACGCTTGAGCGTGACGGTATA